>VFQN01003983.1_pt1 | contig 20136 bp, 17 predicted proteins | sample 3512371 | NCBI WGS metagenome assembly VFQN01 (sample SAMN10412370, study PRJNA504923) | tailings metagenome | isolation source: Replicate 2 from Balatoc abandoned mine | place: Philippines: Itogon, Benguet | collected 2017-08-28
GGCTGACCGTTGCCAGTCGAGGTCGCGTAGCGACCGGAGACTGGCTAGAACTGGAACTTCACGCCGAAGCGGACGGTGCGGAAGTTCTGGAACGCGCGAGCCATGCCGTACGCCGAATCCTTGCGCTGCGGGTTGGCCGGGTCGTTCAGGTACGCGTTGAACTGCGGGACGATGCCGTTGGTGAGCACGTAGTTGAGCGCCTCGGGCTCGTCGGCAACGGGCAGTCGCAGCGTGCTGATGCTGGGGTTCACGCCGGCCGGGGTGTTCCACAGGGCCAGCACGTTGTCCTCGTTGAAGAGGTTGAGCACGTTCAGTTCGAGCGAGACCGCCTTGGTGCCGCCGCCGAACCGGATGCGGTGCGAGAGCATCAGGTCGGTATTCGTGAACGTCTCGGTGCGGCCCATGTCGTTGCGGCCATAGAGCACCGCCGCCGCGTAGAACGTGTAGAAGCTGGTCTGCGGCGTGCCTGACTGGAAGGTCGTGAAGCCCGCGATGTTGGTGGACTGGCGGTCGCCCCAGTTGACCATGTACTGCCCGAACGCGTTGAACACGTGCGGACGGTCGGTGGCGAGCACGCCGTTGTCGGGCACGCCGGCCGCGGTGAAGCCGAGATGCGGCAGGTCGAAGAAGCGGTTGACGCCCGGCGAGGTCCGCCCGGTGAACGCCGCGGCGTCCGAACCCGATGCCGCGTTGGCGCTGCTCAGCGACGGCTCGTCGGAACTGGCCAGTCCCGAGTAGTTGCCCTGGAGCTTGCTGTACGTGTACGACAGCGTGTACGAGAAGTTGTTGGCCATGCGGCGATCGAGCCGCGTCTCGAACGCGTCGTAGATGCGTTCCGGCGTGGTGGTCTTCACGTAGCCGAACTGGCGCGCCACATCGGCGTGCAGGCCCTTGCCCGGGTTGCCGATGATGTACGCCTCGCTGCCCTCGGCCGTCGGGAACCCCGCGTCCTCGACCGCGTCGTCGACCTGCTTGTGCGTGTAGCGCACGCTGAGGAGCATGCGGTTGGTCAGTTCGCGCTCGAGGCCCGCGGTCCACTCGGTCTGCGTGAACGGCTCGAGATCGGGATCCACCTTGCCGGTGAAGATCGTGGCGTTCGGGTCGTTCGAGGCGATGCGGTAGTCGTACTGGCACCGCGACAGGCCCGTCGAGTTCACGATGGGGCACTGCCCGCCGAGCACGTCCTGGTTGCTGCCGAGCACGCGGCTGAGCGAGTAGTAGTCGTAGCTGATGTTCTGCGGGAAGATCTCGAAGTAGTCGACCCGGTAGAAGTCGCCGCCGAACGAGCCGCGCGGCAGCTCGAACTTCAGCCGGTCCTGAAACCGGTTGTAGCTGGCGAAGATCTTCGTCTTCGCGTCACCCGTGAGGTCGTACGCGACGCCGAGGCGCGGCACCACCTTGTCGCCGAAGCCGAAGCTGATCGGCGGGGCGTATCCGTTGAACGACGGCAGGTCTTCCTTCTCCATCCGCACGCCAGCGTTGATCGTGAGCCGGTTGGTGGGCTGCCAGCGGTCCTGGAAGTAGATCGAGTTGGCCGTGTTGGCGGCCGCACCGACGGTGCCGAACCGCAGCGCGAGCCCGGCGCCAATCGCACCCGGCGTGTCGGGATCGTTGCGGCCCGTCAGGTCGTTGATGGAGTAGCCGTAGTACAGGTCGACCCGCCCGAGGTCGGCGTAGCCCGTGTTCACGTCGTTGGCGACGCGCGCGTACTGGTGGCCGACCTTGAACTCGTGCCGGCCCGCCAGGGCGTCCACCAGGAAGGCCACGCTCGAGTCCACCGTCCAGCGCTCGGAACTGTCCACGTAGCGCTGTGAGTTGCCCGACGGGAGGTTGTCGAAGTTGAGGGCGCACCCGGCACCCGACGGGGGCGCGAGCCCCACACAGCGGAACCGTGTCTCCTGGGGAATCGACTCGGAGTTCAGCAGCTCGTTCAGGTAGCCGCGTGCCACGCGCGAACTCACCACGACGCGGCTGCCCGGCGTCCAGGTGCCCCCGAGCGAGAAGTTGTTGGCGTCCTGCTTGCCGCCCTGCCGCGACGTGAGCTGGTTGCCCACCAGCGTGCCCGTGGATCCGCCGAAGTTGACTGCCGGCGGCGAGTTGCCGAGCGAGATCTGGTAGTGCGGGAAGACGCCGTCTTCCTTGTAGGGGTTGTAGGTGAAGGTGCCGGTGAGGCGGAGCGTGTTCCAGGGCTGCACGTCCACGCGCGACTGGAAGTACTCGCCGGTCCGGGTCCGCTCGTAGGCCTCCTCGCCGGTCTTCACGCGCGTGCGGGGATCGTTGGTGAAGTACTCGGTCGTGCGCTGCTCGTCGAAGATCTGCGGCGAATAGCTGGCGAAGAACCACGCCTTGTCGCGCAGGATCGGGCCGCCCAGGCCGAACACCGGGTAATAGTTGGTGTACGTGTCGGTCTTGAGGGGCAGGTACTCGTTGATCTGCACGAAGCTCGCGCCCGTGCCGCTGCGATAGCGGTTGAGCAGCCCGCGCGGGTTGCCGTTGAGCCCGTCGGTCTCGAACTCGATGCCGCCCATGCCCCGGAACGCGTTGGTGCCGCTCTTGGTCACCACGCTGATGACGCCGCCCGTGGCCCCACCGAACTCGGCGTTGAACCCGGACGTCTTGATCGACATCTCCTGGATGAATTCGAACGGGATGTTGTTGTTGACGTTCAGCGTCCCCGTCCGGAAGTTCGACGTTTCCAGCCCGTCGATCATGAACGAGTTCTCGGACCCGCTCGCGCCGTCGATCTGATACTGCCCACTGATGGGTTCGGCCCGCGCCGCCGGCGACAGCTTCAGCAGCGTGCCCATGTTCGTCCCCTTGGGCAGGTTCTCGATGGTCTGGGCGGTCACATTGGTCTGGATGGTCGTCTGGGCCGTATCCACCCGGACCGACGAGGCCTCCACCGTGACCTGCTCGGACACCCCGCCGACGTTCAGCGTGAAGTCGAGCGTCGTGGTCTTGCCGATCGCGACCACCACGTTCTCGGCCAGCCCCGTACTGAAGCCCGACAGCGTCGTCGTCAACCGGTACGTGCCCGGCGGGATGGCGGCGAACTGGTAGCGGCCTTCGCCGTCGGTCACCGCCAACTGATTGACCGCTCCGCCCTCGATCTTCACCGTGGCGCCCGGGATGGCGGCCTTCGAACTGTCGACCACCGTCCCCACGACCGTCCCGGTCGTCTCCTGGGCGTACGCCGGGCCTGCGCACAGGACCGCCACAAGCAGTCCCCACCATGCGCGACGCAACATCATCCACCTCCTCGCAAGCCGGACCCACGCAAGTGCGGGCCCAGTGTCCCAGGGGAGGCTCGACAGGGATTATGAAAAGGTGATGGCCTGCCGGACCGCCCTCCCGCAGTGCGGGGGACGAACCGGCCAATGCACGTGGCGTACCGGCCATCTGACGTGACGAATCCGTGACTATTTGCGCCAGTGATACTTCAATTCACCGAACTATCCATCATCATGGATTCAACATATTCAATTTGTTGAATATGTTGGGTGCTGCGCGGCGCTGGTGGGCAATGCGACGGCCGGCCTCACGGCGTGGTGGTCGTCGCGGTCAGCCGGGCGGTGGCCACCTCGTAGGCGACCCGGGCCTTGTGGGCCTCGGCCGTGGCCGTGATCGCGCGGAACTCGGCATCGGCGGTCGCGATCTCGCGGAGGTTGACCAGGAACTGGGTCGAGTCGCCGAGCATGAACCGGTCTCGCTCGGCCTGCTCCAGTTCCCGGGCCACCAGCACCTCGTTTCGGACGACCTCGACGACGTCCAGCGCGGCGGCCAGTGCGCTGGCGGCATCCTCGACGTCGGCGCGAACGCGGTCCCTGGCAAAGCGCAGCTCGGCATCCAGCCGGGCCAGCGCTGCCAGCGCGACCCGCTGCTGCCCCTTGCCCTGTCGCCGCTGCACGGGCAGCAGGAACGACACGCCGGCATCGAGCTCGGTGCCACGGAGCGTGCGGGATCCCTCACCCTGGTCGCGTGACACCTCGGTGAACACGTCGAGCGTTGGCAGGAGTTCGTTACGGCTGAGCTCGAGGGCAATCTCCTGCTGCCGCCGGCTCAGTTCCACGGCCTGCACGTCGGGCCGGTTGGCGAGGGCCTGTGCGATGTCGGCGTCAATCTGGGCTCGCGTGAGGCGCTCGGGGACGGCCGGCAGGCTGCCGGGCACCTCGTCCTCCGCCGGGCGCCGCAGCGTGCCGTCCATGTTGCGGTAGTACAACGACAGGCCGATCGCCTGGCGTTCCGTGTTGCGTCGGGCGGCCACCACGCCGCTCTGCCGCTGGAGGATGGCGCGCCGGTTGTCGACGCGTTCCACCGGGGCGATGGAGCCGAGCGCGATGGCATCGGCGAGGTCGCGGTCGCGCACCTCCGCAATCTGGAGCAGCTGCGCCGCCACGGCCTGCTGGCGGCCGGCCGCGACCCAGTCCCAGTACCGCAGCGCCGCCTCTCCCAGGAACCGGAGCCGCGACGCCGCCACGCGCTGGGTGGCGATCTGCCGGCCGAGGTCGGTGCGCTCCAGGGCGGCCCGGCGGCTGTCGAGCGCCCGGTTGCGCAGCAGGGGCAGGCTGACGCCCGCCTTCCACTCGCCTTCGGGCAGCGTCTGTGCCTTGCCGTCGTACGCCGCGAACGTGCCCTGGCCGATGCGATAGCCGCCAAAGACGTTCGCGCCCCACGTCGTGAGGGGTTGGTACAGGCTCACCGACGCGCGCTCGTTGTCGTAGACCTCGCTGCGGAGGACTTCGCCACCGGCCTGCAGGCGCAGGTCGAACGCACCCCGGGCAATGGTCTGCTCGCCCGCCGCGGCTTCCTCTTCCTGCCGGGCGGCGTCGAGCAGCGGAAACGCCCGGTCCACGGCACTCAACACCTCGTCCAGCGTCAGGGTCGTCTGGGCGTGCACCACCCCTCCGGCCAGGCAGGACCAGGCCGCCAGGGTCACGATGAGGCCGCGCATCACTTCGCGCCCTTGACCTTCACGACGTTGCTGCTGACGCCCTTGTCGTCAGGCTCCTGCATCGCGACCACGGGCGGGAAGCCGTTGAACTGCCGCCAGAGCTCGTAGCCGAGCGACACGACGTCGAGCAGCACCCAACCATTGGCCCGGACGCCCTGTCGGAGATACTGCGCCGCCGGCCACGGCTCGTCGGCCGGATCGGGTTCCACCAGCATCCGGAACTTGCCCATGCCATCGTCGGTCGCGTCGACCAGGAGCACGCGCCCCCCGAAGGTGCCCACCGCCACCGAGGGCCATCCACTGAACTGGAGCGCCGGCCAGCCTTCGAACTGCAGGCGCACCGGTCGGCCCGGGCTCACCATCGGCACGTCGTTGCCGTTCACATAGAGCTCCACCACCGTCCGCGTGGTCTGCGGCACGATGACCACCAACGTGGCACCCGCCTTCAGGAACTCGCCGTTCTGGCGCGCGACGACGCGCCAGACCGTCCCGTCCACCGGCGCCATCACCTTCTGGGTCGCCTGCCGGGCGACGCGCACGTCGAGCCGCGTCAGGTCGGCGCGTGCCTTGGCCAGGTCACTGGCGGCCGAGGCGTGGGCCGCCCAGGCTTCGTCGATGCGCGTGTCGGCATCGGCGTCGGTGCGCAGGCGCTCCTGGTCGAGCGAACTCTGCTCATGACGGGCCGCATTGAGGGCGGCGACCGCGCGGTCCACGTCGGCCACCTTCTGCGCCGCTTCGAGCTGGGCCAGTTCGACGAAACGCGTCGAGGTCAGGCCCTTCTTGGCGAGGGCCTGCTGGCGCTCGAGGTTGAGGTCGGCCGTCACCTTTGCCGCCTGCGCCGCCGACAGGGCCTGCTCGGCGGCCGAGACTCGCTCGCGCGCCATGCGGACGCGCAGGTCGGCGGCCTGCACGCCGGTGGACTGCGTGTTCTTGAGGGCGGCCACGCGATCCTCGATGGCACGCATCCGCCGCTCGGTCTCGGTGATGCTCCGCACCAGCGAGTCGCGTTCCTCGGCCAACCGCTGCATGATCGCGGGGTCGTTGTCGCTCAGGTCCACCAGCGGGTCGCCCTTCTTCACCGGGGTGCCTTCGACGACGTACCACTGCACGATGCGGCCGTCCACGGGCGCCTGGACGTCCTGCGGCCGTTCCTCGGGGCTGTAGGCAATCACGCGTCCCGAACCCGGGATGTTCTGCTGCCACGGCGTGAAGACGAGCAGGACCGCGGCCAGGGTGATGAGCGTGATGAGCAGGCGGGCCAGCACGCGCGTGGCGCGCGGCGCGTGCAGGGCCTGCAGGGCGACACGTCCCTCGGTGCGCCACTGTGCCGATGTCGTCACGGGTTTCATGCCTGCACCTCCCCGGGCCCCTGGGCCGCGAGCCGGAGCCGTCCGGCCTGCAGGGGCACCACGCGCGAGCAGCGCGCCAGCAACGCGGGGTCGTCGGTGATGCACACCAGCGTCCACGGCGCGTCGGCCCCGAAGAGCAGCGCCATGATCTGCTCCCGCTCCTCCGAATAATCGATCTGATCGAGCACGCCGTCCACAATCAGCAGGCGCGGCTGCCCGGCGATGGCGCGTGCCACCATCAGCCGCCAGGCCTGGCGGTTCGAGAGCGGGCGCCCGTTGGGGTGCAGCTTCGTGGACAGGCCGTCGGGCAGGGCGAGCAGTTCGTCCTGCAGGCCCACCCGCCGCAGCGCCTCGTTGACGTCGGCCAGGCTCAGGTCCTCGCGCCCGAGGCGGATGTTGTCGATCACGGTGCCGGGGAAGACCTCGATGCCCCGCACGAGCGCCACGCACTGGCGCAGGTCGGGCAGCGGGATGTCGCGCATGTCGAAGCCGTCGAGGCGCAGCACCCCGTGGTGTGGCTGGCGCAGGCCGAACATCACGTCGGCGAGCGTGCTCTTGCCCGACCCGATCGGGCCGGTGATGCCGAGGCGCTCACCCGGCTCGATGTCCAGCGCGTCGATGTCGAGGGCCGTGACCTCGGCGTCCGGGTAGCGAACCTGGACCCCATGCAGCGACACGGCCGCCGGGCCCGACGGCGGCAGCGTGGCCTCGCCGCCCATCCGCTCGAGCGGCAGGTCCACGAGCGCGCCCAGCTTGTCGATGGCCGCGACCAGGTCGTAGAAGACCTCGAGCTGCTTGCCGAACTTCGTGAAGGCGCTCACCATGAGCGCCACGATCAGCTCGCTGGCCACCAACTGGCCGAGCGTGAGCTGCCGCGAGATGACCAGCCAGCCGCCGATGCCGAGCAGGGCCGAACTCGCAATCGCCTGCAGCGCGAACGAGCCCACGATCTGCCGGAGCAGGATCCGGAAGTGCTTCGAACGGTAGGCCAGATACTCGTCCAGGAGGGCCTGGGCCCGCCGTGTGGCGTACTCGGGACCTCCCTTGGACTTGAACGTCACCAGGTGCGCGGCGATCTGCTCGAGCCAGGCCTCGAGGGCGTACTTGGCCTTCGATTCGCCGATGCTCGTGGCAATCGCCCCCCGACCGAGGCCGAACACGATGACGAGCATCGCCACGACCAGCAGCACGTCGAACGCCAGCAGCCAGGGGTGGTACAGCGCCAGCAACACCATCCCGATGACCGTCTGCATCACGATGTTGAGCCCGTCGATCAGCAGCAGCGACGCCGACTTCTGCACCGTCACCACGTCGAAGAACCGGTTGACCAGCTCCGGCCCGTGGTAGCGGTCGAACGCTTCGGCCCGCACGCGCAGCAGCCGGTGGGTGACGTCGATGGCCGTGCGGGCGAACAGGCTCCGCTGGATGATTTCGACGACGACGGCGCGCAGCGCGTTGAGGGCCGTGGCGAACCCGAGGCCGACCGCGACCAGCAGCGTGAGCACGACCAGCGGCTGCACCACCGAGCCGAACGCGATCGTGTTGACCAACGACTGCACGGCAATGGGCACGACCAGCGACAACAGGCCGATGACGATGGAGTAGACGACGGCGACCCAGAGCGTCTGGCGCTCGCCCTGCAGCAGGGCCTTCAGCCGCGCGATGGGCTCCATGGGCTCGCCGGGCCGCGACCGCATGGCCCCGAGCGGCGCCACCGACTCGGCGAGCATCCAGCGCAGATGCGCGCTGGTGTCGGGCAGGCCGAGCTGATGGGCCAGGTCGGCCACGCCGACGGTCCGGGGGCGGGGCGAACTCATGGGGTCGACGACGGTCACCGACCGGCCGCGCATGCCGAGCACGGCGACCGGAGCCAGGCGGTCGTCACGGGCGCCGAACGTGAGCCAGGGGTGTGACGGCTCGGCGTCGCGCAGGACCTCGTCGAACGGCCTGTCGACGGCGATGCCGTCGAGGCCGAGTTGCTGCAGCAGCCAGATCGTCTCGTCGATCGGGCGGCTGCCCTTCCGCGCTTCGAGCCGGCGAATGGCGGCGTCCAACGTCTCGACGTCGGCGTCCACTCGATGGGTGGTGAGCATCCAGCGGGCGAGTGCGCGCCACGCGGCTGGGTCGAAGGGGACAGATCGGAACCGGTCGTCAGCCATTGTCACTGGTGTTCATGTGCAAACATTTGCACATACAGACATACGTGATACATTGACGCCTGTCAACACGCACCGGCTTCACGCTGAATGACCGTTCGCGTGATGTTATGGTGATGGCTGACAAAAAGCGCGGTTGACAGCGACCATCCGGGTCTGAGACGCTGCTCATGGCGTCACATGCATATATCTGCATCTGACGAAGTCCAGAACGAACATGCCCGCACGCCACATCGTCGCCAAGGAGCTCGCACAGCTCTTCAGCGTGTTCAGTCACCCCGACCGCGTCCGCATCGTCGAGGAACTGCGCGAGGGCGAGCGCGACGTCAACGCCCTTCAGGCCGCTCTCGGCGTGACCCACTCGCGCACCTCCCAGAACCTCGCCATCCTCAGGGCCAACCGACTCGTCGCCGAACGCCGCGAAGGCCGCCACGTCTACTATCGCCTCGTCAATCCGGAGATTGCACGCTGGGTCATCGATGGCCTGCGTTTCATCGAGGCCGACCTCGACCTCGTCGCGAGACGCCGGAGTGCCATCGAGGAGGTCCGGCAGCTGTGGCAGCCGGAAACCGATTCCTCAGCGTCGTGACGCCAGACTCTGCAAGTGGGCCCGCGCCTGCGCCTTGAACCACCGGTCCTCCGGGCCATACTCGCGATGCACCGGCAGTTCGAGCACCAGCTGGAACAGATGACGCGCCTCGGCCGGGCGGCCCTCGTCGAGGTACAGCTCGGCGAGGAAGAAGTGGCTGACCGTCGATTGCGGGTTGTAGGTGAGTGACTTGCGGAGGTGCTGCTCGGCCTTGGCCGCGCTCCCGCCGAACAGTCCCGGCACCTTGTGATACCACCGACCGAGGGCCCGATCGGCCGAGCCCTCCAGGTAGCCGGGATCGATCGCGAGCACGCGCTCGAGCGCCTGCTTGATCCGCGCCCGATACTTCAGACCCTGGCGCAGGCCGTACGACTCCGCGAGGGCGCCCATCGTCGCCGCCAGCCAGAAGTGGCCTTCGGGGCGCGTGTCGTTGAGCGACACGGCGACCGTCGCCGCCGAGAGCCCGGTCTCGAGCCACTGGCGGCGCTCCTTCTCCGGTCCCTGCGTGCCGAGGAAGTACCCGGCGCGCGCCAGCTTCCACGCGCCGACGAAGTCCTTCGGCGAGGTCCGGTGGTGCGCCATGTACTGCTCGGCGGCCTGGCGTGCGGCCACGGGATCGTCGCGCCGGGCGTACAGCGCGTCGACGCCGTCTGGAACCTCTGCCACAGCCCCGGCGTCCACGAAGAGGGCCAGGGCGGCCGTAAGGTAGACTGAACTGATGCAGACTCTCATCCGGTCCCTGCTGGAGCAACTGGGAGAAGATCCTAGCAGGGAGGGATTGCTGAAGACGCCGGAACGTGTCGAGAAATCGATGCAGTTCCTCACGAGCGGCTACCGGGCCGACGTGGATGCGATCGTCAACGGTGCGCTCTTCACGGTGGACTACAGCGAGATGGTCATCGTGAAGGACATCGACTTCTACAGCCTCTGCGAGCATCACCTGCTGCCGTTCTTCGGCAAGTGCCACGTGGCCTACGTGCCGCGCACCCAGGTCATCGGCCTCAGCAAGATTCCGCGCCTCGTGGACGTGTTCAGCCGGCGCCTGCAGGTGCAGGAGCGCCTGACCAACGAGATCGCCGAGTGCATCCGCGAGAAGATCGACCCGCTCGGCGTGGGCGTCATCATGCAGGGCACCCACCTCTGCATGGCCATGCGCGGCGTGGAGAAGCAGAACTCCTGCACCGTGACCAGCGCGATGCTCGGCACGTTCCGCAGCGACGCCCGGACGCGCGGCGAGTTCCTGCAACTCGTGCAGTCGCGCGGGCACTGCTGACACGGCCGCGAGCCGGCCCCGCCGATCAGTGGATCGTCCCCGTTCCCGAGGCCTCGACCAGCAGGCGCTCGAGGATCGGGACCAGCGCCCGCCCGCGTGAGAGGACGTCGGGCTTCTCGAGCAACGCCAGTTTCTCGACGATGGGGATGTCGAGGGCCTGGCACACGGCGTTGACCAGCGCCTGATCGGTCATGCCGGCCGGCAGGCGCACGTCGCCGCGCGCCACGGCTGGCAGCAGCAGCGCTTCGACCTCCTGTCGCACGCGCGACAACGCGCCCCCGGACACCGCGTCGCCACCGCCCTCTGACCAGCGCACGCGCGCGATGCGGTAGGGCGTCGCCGTCGGCACCTCCTCCACGACCTCGAAGCGCGCCACGCCCTGCAGGATGAGGTTGAACCGCCCGTCTGGCAGGGCTTCGTGGTGCACGATGGCCCCGGCGCAGCCGGTGGCGTAGATGGGCGGCGCGCCCTCGTAGTCGTCCTGCCACCCGTCGCGCAACACGCTCATCCCGATGGGGATGTGCCCGGCGATCGCATCGCGCGTCATCTCCCGATATCGGGCTTCGAAGACGTGCAGCGGCAGGTACGCGTCCGGGAAGAGGACGACGTTGGTGAGCGGAAAGAGCGGGATCTCGTCAGGGAGGGTCACGTCGCTGGCAGGGTCGCGTCGCTGGAAGGTAGGGACGGCTCTCCGAGCCGTCCGTCACCTCGAGCATCAGTGCACGGTTCGTGTCTTCTTGTCCAGGTAGTCCATCAGCACGTAGCGGCCGAGCGTCATCGGCGTGGTGAAGTACGCCTTGCCGTGACAGATGCTGGCGACCCGCCGGACGAACGCCATCAGCTCGTAGTCGCGCGCCAGCATGAACGTGTTGATCATGATGCCGGCCTTGCGGCACGCGGCGACCTCGGCAAACGTCTCGGACACGATGTGCGGGTCGAGGCCGAACGCGTTGCGGTAGATCTGCCCGTCGGGACGCGTGAGGGCCGACGGCTTGCCGTCGGTGATCATCACGATCTGCCGCATGTCCTTCTTCTGCCGCTCGAGGATGCGCCGCGACAGCCGCAGCCCCTCGCGCGTGTTGGTGTAGTACGGGCCCACCCGCACGCGGGCGAGCTGTTCGACGGGCACTTCCTCGGCCGAGTCGTGGAACAGCACCGCGTTGAGGGCGTCGCCGGGGTACTGGTGGCGAATCAGGTTGGCGAGCGCGAGCGCCACCCGCTTGGCCGGCGTGAAACGATCCTCGCCGTAGAGGATCATGCTGTGGCTGCAGTCGAGCATGACCACCGTTGCGCAGGAGCTCTGGTACTCGCCCTGCGTCACGTGGAGGTCCTCGTAGTCGAGGTCGAAGCCCGCGCCGGGGCCGGGCAGTCCCTTGCGTCCCACCGAGCTCAGCAGGGTCGCCGCCGCGTCGAGGTTGAGCGTGTCGCCGAACTCGTAGGGCTTCACGGCGCCCCCGGCGTCGATGCCCGTGGCCATGTCGCGCGTGTCGTGCCGCCCCGCGGCGCTGCGGCCGAGCGACCCGAGCAGGTCGCGGAGCGCGCGATACCCCAGGAAGTCGATGCCCTTGTCGGTCACCTCGAACTTCACCGGCGGGAGGTCGCGCCCCTGCTGCCCGCCGCTGAGCTGTCCCTGCTCCGGCTGTGGGGTGAGGTAGCCCTGCTGACCCATGCGATCGATGAGCCGGTCGAGTAGCTGCTCGAGTCCTGACGGGCTGTCGCCGTCGGCGGGCTCGCCCATCAGGCGCTCCACCTGGTCGGGCGACAGCAGCCCGTTGGCGAGCAGCGCCTCGAGGATGGCGTCGCGCAGGTCCTCGCGCGTGTGGCCGTGGGCGTCCGGATCGGGCTCGTACGGGTTCTCGAACCCGCTCGACAGCAGCAGATCCGACAGCTTCGACAACAGCTGCTCGAGGTCGATGCCCTCGAGGTCGTCCGGGATGAACTTCGTGTAGGTGTACTTCACGGGGTGACCGTCGAGAATTGCAGAATTTCAGAATTGCAGAATTGCATCACCACCGCCAAGGCGTCGCGGCGTGGTCGCAGGCGACGGGGGTGGTCGAGGTGGCCCAACTGAGATTCCTGAAATTCCTGAAATTCCTGAAATTCCTGCAATTTCTCGATCTCAGTTGTAATACCGCCCGCCGCCCCCGAACCCGCCGCCATCGTCGTCATCGTCGTCGCGGATCGGCCGTTCACGGCGTCGATCGCCCTTGCCGCCGCGGCGCACGGGTTCCTCGCCGGCCGCGTACGCGCCGGCCTCGGTTCGGCTGATCCGCTTGTGCGCGTACAGGCCCTCGAGGACGAAGTCCACGGCCGAGGCCAGCAGTGGTGCTGGCGCGTCCTCCGGCAGGCCCAGGGCCTCGGTCGCCTCGATCAGTCCCTGGACCTTGCGCGCCTGTTCGACGAGCGTCCGGGCTGACGAGGTGTCGTCGCACGGCAGCGAGCCGCCCATGTCGAACCACTCCACGACCTGCCGGAGCCGGCTCTGGCCGAGGTGACTCTCGAACACCTCCGCCACCGCCGACCGGATCACCTCGGCGGCGACCTTGTCGGCCCCCTTCAGCTCGCCTTCGTACTCCAGTTCGAGTTTGCCCGTGATCGCCGGCAGCGCCGCCGACACGTCCGACACCCGCGGCACGGCCAGCGGCTCGCCGTTTCGCACGGCCCGGCGTTCGGCGTTGGACACGACGTTCTCCAGCACCGTGATCGGCAGTCGCTGGCTCACGCCCGACCGCTTGTCCACCTTCGGTTCCTTCCGCGCCTGGAAGGCCACGGCCTCGACCACCTCGCGCACGTAGCGCGGCACCTCGATCGCGTGACCCTCGGCCGTTCGCGCGGTCCAGGCCTCCTGCTCCGTGATGGCGACGCCGTCGGCGAGCGTGGAGGGATAGTGCGTGCGGATCTCCGAGCCGATGCGGTCCTTGAGCGGCGTGATGATCTTGCCGCGCGCGGTGTAGTCCTCGGGATTGGCGCTGAACACCATCAGCAGGTCGAGCGGCAGGCGGATGGGGAAGCCCTTGATCTGCACATCCCCCTCCTGGAGGATGTTGAACAGGCCCACCTGGATCCGCCCGGCGAGATCGGGCAGCTCGTTGATGGCGAAGATGCCCCGGTTGGCGCGCGGCAGCAGGCCGTAGTGCATGGTGAGCTCGTCGCCGAGCGAGAGCCCGCCGCGCGCGGCCTTGATCGGATCGATGTCGCCGATCATGTCGGCGATCGTGACGTCGGGCGTCGCGAGTTTCTCGACGTACCGGCGCTCGCGCGGCAGCCACTCGATGGGCAGGTCGTCGCCCGCCTCGGCCACGCGGTGGCGCGCGAACGCACTCAGGGGCGCCAGCGGGTCGTCGTTGATCTCCGACCCCGGCACCACGGGAATCTCGTCGTCGAGCAGCGTGGTGAGTGCCCGCAGGAGACGGCTCTTGGCCTGCCCGCGCAGGCCCAGCAGGATGAAGTGATGGCGCGCGAGGATGGCGTTGACCACCTGCGGCACGACGGTGTCGTCGTACCCCATCACACCGGGGAAGATCGGGCCGCCGGTCTTGAGGCGGGCCAGCAGGTTCTCGCGCAGTTCGGTGCGCACGGGGCGGCGCACCACGCGCCCGGCCGCGATGGCCTGCTTGAGCGCGCCAAGCGTTGTCGGTCGGGACATGGGGCGATAGTATCTCGGTCTTGCCGGGCCGCCACGGCCCGCGTCTCGTAGGACTCCCCGGCCGCGCGCATGGTTGCTCCCCATCTCGTCCGCACCCACCATCCGGTGCTGTCGCACGACCTCCCGCTCGTGTTCGCCCACCGCGGCGGCTCGAAGCTCAGGCCCGAGAACACGCTGCCGGCCTTCGATCACGGACTGGCCCTCGGCGCCGATGGGCTCGAGTTCGACGTGCGTCTGTCGAGCGACGGCGTGCCGATGGTGCACCACGACGACACGCTGGATCGCACCACGAGCGGGAGCGGACTGCTGTCGGCCCACACGGCCGAGGCGCTCGAGCAGCTCGACGCCGGCTACCACTTCCGTGGACTCGAGGGCGAGTCGTTCCGGGGGCAGGGGTGTCGCATCCCGCGACTGGCCGAGGTGCTGGCGCGCTATCCCGACGTGCCGCTGATCATCGAGCTGAAGGGCACCGACCCGGCGGTCGGCCGTCGCGCCGTCGAGGTCGTGCGCGCCGCGGGGGCCGTCGATCGCGTCTGCCTCGCCGGCTTCGACGATGGGGTGCTCCGCGCGACGCGCGCCGAGGGCGACGACCTCACCACCAGTGCGGCGCGCGAGGAGATTCGCTGGTTCCTCTACCGGTCGTGGGTCGGGCTGGCGCCTCGCGCCACGGTCTATCGCGCCTTTCAGGTCCCCGAGACGTCGGGGCGTACCCGGGTGGTGTCGCCCCGGTTCGTGCACGCGGCCGCGCGTGCCGGCCTCCCCGTGCACGTGTGGACGGTGGATGCGCCCGCCGACATGGAGCGGTTGCTCGGCTGGGGCGTGCGTGGCGTGATCAGCGATCGTCCCGATCTCGCCGTGCCAGTGGTTCGCCGCTGGCGAGCCGCTCGGCAACGCTAATCGGTAGGGACGGCTCTCCCCCTCGACTCCGCTCGGGGCCAGCGAGCCGGCCGCCAGGCCAGGCGTGCGTTTCATCGCCCGGCAGCAGGACCAACGCGAACAGGTACCCGATCAGGACGAGGAAGGCGACGTATGCCGTGGCCGGTCCGTGCGCGGTGTAGCCGAGGGCCCCGAGCGACACGCCCTCGAGCAGCGTCGTCACCACGCGACGAGCCAGGCTGCCCTCCGGCGCGTAGAGCGCGTCGAGGACGACGTACTTCAGGACGAACGCCGAGAGCAGCACCACGCCGAGGCTCTGCATCGCACGCGCGCGCGTCGGGCGTGCAGCGAGTGTGTTCACGAGCAGCAGGAGGAAGAAGATCGACGCCAGCACCTGCAGCAGGCCGGCTTCGGGCACCAGCGACGTGAAGACCTGCGCCGACGCGAGCAGCAGCGTCACCAGCAGGAGGCCCCCGTTGGCGTTGGCCAGGGCCGATCGGTGTGGACCAATCAGGACCGGAGGCGCGAGCACGCCCGTGCGCACCAGCACACCCATGAGCAGCACGCCGAGCACGAGCGCCATCGGGCTCGGCGGCAGGAACCGCCAGGCGCCGGTCGCGACGTCTGACCGGAACCCGCCGCCGGCGGCCACGGCCAGCAGCACGCCGGGCAGCACGAAGGCTTCACGCAGGGCCAGTCGTTCCCACGGAGTCATCGGCGCTGGCGCAGCAGGCGCATCGGGTTGAGGTCGGAGGCATCGCGCTGCAGGCCGGCCTGCAGTTCGGCCTGGAGTTCGTCGGCCGTCTTCATGTCGAGCGCGGGATCGTCCACCCGCAGGCCTGGCGCGAGCGCGACGGCCCGCTTCACGGCCTCGAGGCCTTCCGTGAAGAGCGCATCGTCGCTGTACAGGCGGCCCCAGCCCTGCCGGTAGTAGCTGTAGGCGATGTAGAACTGCGTCTCGGCATGGCGCGACGCGGGATCGGCACGTGCGAAGGCGGCGCGCGCCTCGACGAACTTGTCGGCCGCGAAGAACTCACGCCCCTGGTCGAAGGCCGCCTGGTCGATCTGGTACACCCCGACCGAGGCCGTGACGCCCCCGGTCAACTCCTGGAGATTGGTCGGCTGGTGCACGAACAGCCACAGCAGCGCGATCAGACCGGTGGCCGCTGCGACCACCCCCCCGGCCCGCACGGCCGTCTCGCGTGACCCGAGCGCGACGCGGAGGGTCATCCGACGAACACCACGTGGACGACACGAGGGCCGTGGACCCCCCGCGTCAGCGTCATCTCGATGTCGGCCGTGCGGCTCGGCCCCGTCACGACGACGACGTTGGCCGCGCGCGCGAACAGCTGTGGATCCTCGTCCAGCAGGGCGCCGAGGGTCGCACGGAGGCGCGACACATCGACGAGCACGACGTGCACGGGCGGCAGCAGCGACACCAGGCGCGGGCGCCCGGTGCCGTGCACCAACACGACCGAGCCGGTATCGGCCAACGCCGCGTCGGCGCCGGTGATGCCCACCACGGCGGCGTCGAGACGCCGGTAGTCGTCGCCACGGGGCTCGGCGTCGGCGTGTACGAACGCCTCGAGTCGCGTGGCGCCGCGGGCCTCCACGAGGGAGGGCACCGCTGCGAGTGGCAGGTGAGTGGCCTCCCACGCGACGAACGCCCCGGGCCCCACCTGTCCTGGTGTCCGCCAGTCGTCGGCATCGAGGTAGCCCAGGGCGAGTGCGGCGGCCTCTTCCGCCGTGGTCACGCGCGACACGCGGCCGCCGACGGCCTCGCACGCCTGCTGGAACTGCGCGACGGCCTCGTCGGTGGTCGCCGGCAGGGGAGCGCTCGCGAACGCGCCGGGGTGCGGCACGGCGACGCCGGCCGGCGCGAGGCGCTCGCGCAGCGCACGCGGGAAGGGATCGCGGGTCACGACGCGCGCGTCCTCCGGTGCCGGGCGGTGAAGGTCTCGGCGGCCATGGGGGGGAATCGGCGATGCCGCGTCCATCCCGCGAGCGGCCCGGGCAGCCGATCGAAGCCCCGCGGCCCGAGTCGACGCGAGAGCCAGCGGGCCACCGCCGATGCCAGGCGGAAGAGGCGTGGGCGCGTGGCCACGAAGGCGTAGACGCGCAGGCCGTCGCCGACCCAGCGCGGCGTGTGGCCCCCGTCCTCGGCCTGCGCCCGGAGCGCCAGCAGCATCCGCGGGATGTCGATGCGCACGGGGCAGGCTTCCTTGCAGGCTCCGCACAGGCTGCTCGCCTGCGGGAGATCGGCCCACGGGTCGAGCCCGAACGCGCCGGGCGTGTACACCGCGCCCACCGGACCCGGATACACGCTGCCGTAGGCGTGCCCGCCAATCTCCTGGTACACGGGGCAGGCATTCAGGCAGGCCCCGCAACGGATGCAGTACAGGATCTCCTCGAGCTCCGTGCGGAGCATCCGGCTGCGGCCGTTGTCCACGATCACCACGTGGAGCTCCGACGGGCCGTCGGGATCGTCGGCTCTCCGGGGCCCCGTGATCACGTTGGTGTAGACGGTGAGCGCCTGGCCGGTGCCGCTGCGGGCGAGCACGCGGAGCAGCACCGACAGGTCCTGCGCGGTGGGCACGATCCGCTCGATCCCGAGCAGGGCGACGTGCACGCGCGGTACGGTCGTCGACAGCCGGCCGTTGCCCTCGTTCTCGACCAGGCACAGGCTGCCCGTCTCGGCGACCGCGAAGTTCACGCCGCTGACGCCCATGTCGGCGGCCAGGAACTCGGCGCGCAGCATGCGCCGCGCGAAGGCGGTCATCGCGGGGATGTCGGCGACGTCGTCGTCGGTGGCCTGCAACTCCCGGCGGAACGTCTCGGCGACCTGCTCCTTGGTCTTGTGGATGATGGGGGCGATGATGTGCGAGGGCACGTCGTCGTCCAGCTGGATCACGTACTCGCCGAGGTCGGTCTCCACCACGCGCATGCCGGCCGACTGGAGCGCGGCGTTGAGCGCAATCTCCTCCGACACCATCGACTTGCCCTTCACGACACGCCGCACGTCGTGACGCCTGGCGATGTCGACGACCAGCCGCGTCGCGGTGGCCGCGTCGTCGGCAACGTGCACGTGCACGCCGGCTGCCGTGGCACTGGCCACGAACTGCTCCAGGTAGGTGCCGAGGTTGGCAATCGTGTGGGCCCGGATGCGGCGTGCGTGGTCGCGCGCGGCCTCGCCGTCGGCAATCGCGGCGATGGCGGTGCGGCGGGCCACCATCATGCGCCCCGTCGCGCGGTCGAGCGCGTCCTGCAGGTGCGCGTCGCCGAGGGCCTGGCGCGCGCGGGTGTAGAAGGGGAGGGGCGACGCGTGACTCATGCCTCGCCTCCGCCGACCACCTCGGCGATGTGTCGGACCCGCACGGCCTGTCCCTTGCGGTCGAGGCCTCCCTGCATGTGCATGGCGCAGCTCACGTCGGTGACGACCACGGTGTCGGCACCCGAGGCGGCGATCTGGCGACACTTGCGATCGAGCATGGCGCCCGAGATGTCGGGCAGCTTCACCGCGAAGAGGCCGCCGAAGCCGCAGCACGTGTCGTGCTCGGGCAGGGGCACCACGCGGGCGCCCTCGACGGCCGACAGCAGGCGTCGCGGCTGGTCGTCGATGCCGAGCCCGCGCAGCCCGTGGCAGCAGGCGTGGTAGGTGAGCGTGCCGGTGGCCCGGGCCGGCACCGCCGACACCCCGAGGACGTCCACGAGGAACTGCGTGAACTCCCACGTGCGATCGGCGACGAGGCGGGCCCGGCCGGACCAGTCCGGATCGTCGGCGAGCAGCGCCGGCGCCTGGTGGACGAGCATGTCGGCACACGATCCGGACGGCACCACGATGGGCGCGGGATCCCGCTCGAGCACCGCGATCGTGTGCCGGGCCATCGCGCGCGCATCGGCACGCGCCCCCGCGTTGCAGGCCGGCTGGCCGCAGCAGGTCTGATCCTCCGGGACCACCACCTCGAGGCCTTCCCTCGTGAGCACGCGCACCACGGCGTCGGCCGCCTCCGGAGCGAAGTGGTCCACCAGGCAGGTGACCAGCAACTGCACCCGCGTCGGGCGCGTCTCGGGAATGCCCGGGGCGGAAACCATGTGCCGGATTATGGATCGCCCGTCATTCGGCATTCCCGGCATTCTCGGCATTCCCGGCATTTCTGAGTACCATCCCCCTGTGACCGACACTGCCACGCCTTTCCGCTGGGGGATCCTCGGGGTCGCCCGCATCAACCGATCGCTCGTGGGCCCGCTGGCCGCCAACGGCCACGAACTGCTGGCCGTCGCCTCGCGCAGCGTCGAGCGTGCCCGGACGTATGCCGAGGCGCAGGGCATCCCGCGGGCATACGGCAGCTACGAGGAACTGCTCGAGGACGCCGACATCGACGCCGTGTACATCCCGCTGCCGCATTCGCTGCACGTGGAGTGGGCCGTGAAGGCGGCCGAGGCGAAGAAGCACGTGCTGGTCGAGAAGCCGATTGCGCTCGACGGCGCAGGCGTCCGCACGCTGCAGTCCGCGGCACGCGCCCACGACGTCGTGATCACCGAGGCCTTCATGTATCGCCACCATCCCCTGGTGGCCCGGGCGCGCGAGCTGGCGCACGACGGCACCATCGGCCGGCTCCAGGGGGTGCGTGGCACGTTCTCGTTCGTGCTCGATCGGCCGTCGGACACGCGCTTCGATCCCGAGTACGGCGGGGGCAGCCTGTGGGACGTCGGCTGTTACCCGGTCTCGTTCGCGCGCACCATCGTCGGGCAGCGGCCCGTGTCGGTGCAGGCGATGGCCAACTGGTCGCCCGCCCGGATCGATCTCTCGTTCTTCGGACAGATCCTCTTTCCCGACGACATCGTCGCGCACGTCCACAGCAGCTTCGAGTCGCCCTTCAAGACCGAGATGGAGATCATCGGCAGCGAGGGACGCCTGCTGATTCGCCATCCGTTCAAGCCCGAAACGGTGGAGACCATCGAGGTGATGAAGGGTGACCAGACGTACACGGTCACCGTCGATGGCCCGCCGTTGTACCAGGGCGAGGTCGACGACGTGCGCGAGGCCGCGCGCACGGGCCGACCACCCCTGGTGACGCTCGAGGACAGCCTCGACAACGTCGAGACGCTGACGGCACTGCTCAGGGCCGCGCGCAGCAGCAACACGGTGCATCTGGCGGACTGAACAGCAATTCAAAGTTCAGGATTCAGCATGCAGGGCAGGTCGGGGCAGCCGGGAGGTTCCAGAGCGTTGCATTGTGAACTGTGAATTCTGAACTGGCCAGTTCAAGAGTTCAGGATTCAGCATGCAGGGCAG
>VFQN01003985.1_pt1 | contig 20134 bp, 16 predicted proteins | sample 3512371 | NCBI WGS metagenome assembly VFQN01 (sample SAMN10412370, study PRJNA504923) | tailings metagenome | isolation source: Replicate 2 from Balatoc abandoned mine | place: Philippines: Itogon, Benguet | collected 2017-08-28
AGAAGATGTTCAGCGGTTGATTGAAGACATTAACTGGTTATTGGAGCACGATTAATTTGCCAAAATTGATAATTATCATTAATTTTCCTTTTGTATTCTTTACCTTTGTATTTTAATTCAATCTAAATAAGCTTTGATAACTACCATAGATTTACTGAAAATAGGACAAAAAGCAACCATTATCAATTTGGACGTGGAAAAAATCCCGTTGAAATTATTAGAAATGGGTTGCTTACCGGGAAATGACGTTGAAATACTTCAAATTGCTCCACTTGGTGATCCTATTTATTTAAATGTAAACAATGGAAGTCATTTAGCTATTCGAATTGAAACTGCTCGTGAAATTGAAGTTGAAGTTAATCTGTAAAATTCATGAGCATACAACAAATCAACGTTGCCTTAATAGGTAATCCAAATACAGGAAAAACTTCGGTTTTTAATCATCTTACCGGATTAAATCAACAAGTGGGAAACTACCCTGGAATTACGGTAGACAAAAAGTTAGGTTTCTGCAAATTGCCGAATAATATTAAAGCGAATATTCTCGATTTACCCGGAACTTACAGCTTAAATGCCAGTTCGATGGATGAAAATGTAGTTATCGAATTGCTTTTAAACAAAAATGACAAACTTTACCCTGATGTTGCCGTAGTCGTTACCGATGTTGAAAATCTAAAGCGAAATCTATTGCTTTTCACGCAAATTAAAGATTTGGAAATTCCAACCATTCTTGTCATTAATATGGCTGACCGAATGGAAATAAAAGGCATTTCACTTGATATTAGTCATTTGGAAAAAGAGTTGAAAACTAAAATTGTTTTGGTCAGCGCACGAAAAAATATTGGAATAGACAACTTAAAACAAACTATTTCCGATTACAAAAATTTGTCTGTTGAACCTTGCTTGAACGCTTCAAGTATTGATGTTGAGTATTTTGACAAACTTCGAAATGCTTTTCCAAATCAATTGTTGTACAAACTATGGCTGGTTATTACACAAGATGTGAATTTTGCCAACTTAGACCGAAATGAAATTCGGAACACATTTACTAAAACACAAGCCGAATTAAAAAAACTACAACAAAAAGAAACTATAAAACGCTATCAGTTTATCAATGAAACATTGAAAATCGGTTTAAAAATTGATGCTGAAAAAGCTACTGATATTCGAGCAAAATTAGACAAATTACTTACACATAAAATATATGGTTATCTAATTTTCTTTGGGATATTGTTCTTAATTTTTCAGTCCATTTTTGATTGGTCAAGCATTCCAATGGATTTCATCGACAGTACTTTTGCAAGCTTGGCTTCCTATGCTAAAGAGTATCTTCCTACCGGAATTTTTACCGATTTAATTGCCGAAGGTGTCATCCCGGGAATTGGAGGTGTTGTTATTTTCATTCCTCAAATTGCGGTATTGTTTCTTTTCATTTCAGTATTGGAAGAAAGTGGTTATATGAGTCGTGTAGTTTTTTTGATGGACAAAATTATGCGCCGATTTGGACTTTCAGGAAAAAGTGTTGTGCCGTTGATCTCGGGAACCGCTTGTGCCATTCCTGCCATTATGAGTGCACGAAATATTGAAAACTGGAAAGAACGACTAATTACCATTCTAGTAACTCCTTTCATCACGTGTTCTGCTAGATTACCCGTTTATGCTATTTTAATTGCATTAATTATTCCCGAAAAAAGATTATTCGGCATCTTTAGTTTACAAGGTTCAACATTGATGATTTTATATCTTTTAGGTTTTGGCATGGCCATTTTTTCGGCTTATATTCTAAACAAAACACTCAAGATAAACAGCAAATCATACTTTGTAGTAGAAATGCCAAGCTACAAGATTCCGCTGTTAAAGAATGTTGTCATTAATGTGATTGAAAAAACCAAAGCATTCGTTTTTGGTGCCGGAAAAATCATTTTGGCTTTGTCAATTATTCTGTGGTTTTTAGGCTCACATGGTCCCGGAGAAAAATTCGAAAATGCTCAACAAATAGTAGAAAACGAAGTCTATACAAGTAAAATTCCAATCAATCCATCGGTTATTCCGGATAGAGTTGCCGAATACAAATTGGAAAATTCCTATATAGGTTATGCCGGAAAATCGATTGAACCAATCATCCGACCTTTGGGTTATGACTGGAAAATTGGTATTGCCGTAGTCAGTTCGTTTGCCGCACGTGAAGTTTTTGTCGGAACATTGGCAACGATATATAGTGTTGGTAGCCACAGCGAAGAAGAAACTACTATAAAAAATCGTATGAATGCCGAATTACGATCTGATGGTTCTAAAGTTTTTAATTTTGCTACAGGTGTTTCACTCTTGTTGTTTTATGCTTTTGCAATGCAATGTATTTCAACTTTAGCGATTGTAAAAAAAGAAACCAATTCTTGGAAATGGCCAATTATTCAACTTATTTTCATGAGTGGATTTGCCTATTTAAGTGCTTTTATTGCCTATCAACTTCTAAAATAGCGATAAAATCCACGGTTTTTCTTCTGTATTTTCTTAATTATCAATTATTTAAAATAAATCCAAATATATATTATTTATAATTTGTCTAAATAAATATTGCATAGTATTTTTGCAGCGTAGATTTAATCTAAATAAAATGAAGCGAATACTATTTGCCCTTTCCGTACTAACTTGCAGTACACAAATTCAAGCTCAAGAAAAGCAAAAAAATCAAAAGCAACAAGATAGCACAAGCACTTTGAAAGAAGTAGTTATCAATGCTAATAAAATTTTAGGCAGTAAATTTGAAGCCGAAAACAGAACCGGTTCTGCTTCTTATATTTCACCTGAAGATTTAAAAAAATTTAATTATACTGACATTAACCGAATTTTGAGAACCGTTCCTGGTGTGAATGTTTTTGAAGAAGATGGTTACGGACTTCGACCAAACATTAGTTTAAGAGGAACTTCGGCCGAAAGAAGTTCAAAAATTACATTAATGGAAGACGGCGTTCTTATCGCTCCGGCACCATATAGTGCGCCAGCAGCTTATTATGTTCCGTCATTAGCCAGAATGAATGCTGTGGAAATATTAAAAGGAAGCAGCCAAATTCAATATGGTCCGTTTACAACCGGTGGTGCGATTAACTTTATTTCTGCTCCGGTTCCAAATAAATTCAGCGGAAGTATTTTGAGCGATTACGGTAGTTTCAATACGAGCAGAACCAATGCTTCAATTGGTGTTGCCGATAAAAACGTTGGTGTTTTAGTACAATACTTAAACTTTAATTCGGATGGTTTTAAAAACCTGTTGAATGATCAAAATACCGGTTTTGACAAAAATGATTTTATAGCAAAATTGCATCTAACTACAGATACCGACAAAAAAGTAGTCAACTCGTTGGATTTGAAAATTCAATATGCCGATGAAGATGCCAATGAAACGTACTTAGGTCTAACTCAGGCCGATTATGACAAAAATCCATTCATGAGATATGCTTCGTCTCAAAAAGACAATATCACAACAAAAAATAATCATATCGCCATAACACATACTTTAAAAGTTGATAAATATTTCAGTTTAACGACTACAGCTTACCGAAATCATTTTTCAAGAAACTGGTATAAATTGGATGCTGTGAGTTTTGGCGGAACTAAAAAAGGAATTTCAGAAATTCTTGAAAATCCGGAAACATTAAATAATTATTATGCGATAATCACCGGAGAAAATGATGGTGCAAATAACTCTTTATCGGTAAAAGCAAATAACAGAAATTATTTATCGCAAGGTATCCAAACCAAATTGGACTATCATTTTACTACCGGAAATGTATTCCACGATGTAGAAGTTGGTGCTCGACTTCACAAAGATGAAGAAGATCGCTTTCAATGGGTTGACGGTTATAACATCATTGATAATGTAATGAATTTGACAAATGCCGGAACCCTGGGTTCTGATGATAACCGAATTGCTTCTGCAAAAGCATTGGCATTGCATATTCAATACAAATTAAAATATAACAAATTAACCGTTACTCCAGGATTGCGTTTTGAAACTATTGATTTATGGAATCAAAACTACGGAAAAGTTGATCCAACAAGAACCGGAGCTAATTTGGTTGAAAATGATAACCATGTTAAAGTTTGGTTACCCGGAATTGGGGCAAATTACAAATGGAACAATAACGTATCCGTTTTTGCTGGTGTTCACAAAGGATTTGCACCACCAACAAACAAAACTGGTCAAGATGCTGAAAGTAGTATAAACTATGAATTAGGAACTCGTTTTAGAGTGAAAAAATTATATGCAGAAATTGTTGGTTTCTACAATGATTACAGCAACATGTTAGGAAGTGATTTAGCAGCAAGTGGCGGAAGCGGAACCTTAGACCAATTCAACGCCGGAGAAGTTCGTGTTAACGGAATTGAAGTACTTTTGAACTACAATGTTTTGGCTGAAACAAGTAAATTCAAAGTTCCGGTAACGTTTAGCTATACGATGACCAATACCGAATTCCTAAATGATTTTACGAGTACTGACGGAACTTGGGGAACAATTTCAAAAGGCGACGAGATTCCATATATTTCAAAGCATCAATTCCAATCGTCAATTGGCGTTGAGCACGAAAAATTTGAAGCAACTGTTTCAGGAAGATTTAATGGAAAATTCAGAACACAAGCTGGAAAAGGTAGTATTCCTGCGAACGAATTGGTTCCAAATAGTTTTGTTGTTGATTTTGCCGCAAAATATAATTTGAACAAGTACATTGGAATAATAGGAAACATCAACAATGTTTTCGACACTACCTATTTGGTATCGAGAGTTCCGGCAGGTTTACGTCCGGGAATGCCATTCTTTGCTTCAGCAGGTTTGGTAGCACAATTTTAATTTTTCATCCGTTTGGTTTATAAAAAAGCAATCTTATTACATAATTAAGATTGCTTTTTGCTATTTTTGATATTATGGAACTACAACAAATACTCGTTTATATCGCATTAGGATTAGCTTTACTTTTCCTCATCAAAAAATTCTTTTGGAAATCAAAACCAAAGAAAAACTGCGGAAATGACGATTGTGGTTGTCATTAACCCAAAGCCACATCAAGTGTCATCATCACTATAAATCCGCCTATAAATCCGAGTGTAGCAATATCGGTATTTTTGTCTTGTTGAGTTTCGGGAATTACTTCTTCTACTACCACAAATATCATTGCGCCTGCGGCAAATGCTAATGCATACGGTAAAATTGGTGTAAAAAAAGTAACCGCAACAGCCCCTAAAACTCCCGCAATAGGTTCTACCAACGCCGAAGATTGTCCGTACATAAAACTTTTGGCACGACTCATTCCCATTCGGCGTAATGGCATGGCAACGGCAATTCCTTCAGGAAAATTTTGAATACCAATTCCAATGGCAAGTGTAACCGCTCCGGCAATCGATGCTTCAGGAATTCCGGCAGCAACACCGCCAAATAAAACTCCAACCGCCAAACCTTCGGGAATATTATGTAAAGTAATCGCTAAAACTAAAAGTGTTGTACGTTGCCAAGGCGATTTTATACCTTCGGTTTCTTTGAAATTGATATGTAAATGAGGTAATGTTTTATCCAAAGCAAAAATAAAAAGTGCTCCAAGTAAAAATCCAACTGCTGCCGGAATTACTTTTACAAATCCTTCACCTTTACTCATTTCGATAGCTGGCGAAAGTAAACTCCAATAACTTGCTGCTACCATTACACCGCCAGTAAAACCAAGCATTCCATCAAGAATAACACGATTCATATTCTTAAAAAAAAACACAAACGAAGCACCAAATGCGGTTAAAAACCAAGTAAAAAGCGTTGCATACAATGCCGCCAAAACCGGATTAATACTTTCAAAATACTGAATTAACGATTCATACATAACTATTGAACGTATAAATTATTGGCAATTTTATTGGAAATTGTAATCTGTTTTGCATTGACTTCAACAAGCAACGTATCATCAAAACTTTCTTTTTCTTTGACCAAAAAAGTCGAACCCAAAGCAATTTTTTGTTTATCGAGATATTTCAAAAACTCCGAAGATGAATCTTTCACACCAACACATCGATATTCTTTGTTGAGTTCAGCTTCTGAAAGCAGTAATTTATTCACTTTTTTCATTACGCCGTTGACATCCGGAATTGGATCGCCATGAGGATCAAACGCAGGAAAATCCAAGAATTCATCCAATTTATTAATCAATGTTTCGGATTTTATGTGTTCCAATTCTTCGGCGATATCGTGAACCTCATCCCAAGCGAAACCTAATTTTTCTACCAAAAAAACTTCCCATAAACGATGCTTTCTCACAATCATTTTGGCTGAAATAAAACCGTTTTCTGTTAGCGTAACGCCTTGGTATTTTTGATAGGAAACCAAATTTTTCTCAGAAAGTTTTTTCAGCATATCCGTAACCGATGATGCTTTGGTATCAAGCATTCCTGCAATGGCATTAGTATTGACTCCTTTAGGCGAAACCAATGATAAATGATAAATTACTTTCAGATAATTTTCCTCAGATGTAGTCATTGAATTTGAATTCTTTACGGCAAAGAAATGAATTTTATTTTTATTAGTCAAAAGATATTTTTAGTTTTGCCTAAAATTTTATTTTGCCTAATGAAAAATACTATCGGTTTTATATTCTTGTTTTTATTCTTTTATTCCAATGCACAACAAAAAGATAGCATTTCACATTCTAACTCCGGAAAGCAATTAGAAGAAGTTGTTGTTTCGGGCACATTGAAAGCAGTAAAACGATTGGAAAATCTGGTTCCGGTAGAAGTCATTACCACTACTTTTTTGAAGCAAAATCCAACTTCAAATGTATTTGATGCTTTACAAAATGTAAATGGTTTGCGGCCTCAAAACAATTGTAATGTTTGCAATACCGGAGATATTAGAATTAACGGACTTGATGGTCCATATACGATGGTGACTATTGACGGAATGCCTATTGTCAGTGCGTTAGGAAGTGTTTATGGTTTGTCGGGAATTCCTAATTCGATGATTGAAAAAATTGAAGTGGTAAAAGGTGCTGCTTCTACTTTGTATGGTAGCGAAGCTGTTGGCGGATTGATTAATATCATTACCAAAAGACCAAAAGCTGTTCCGCAGTTTACTACCGATATTTTCTCAACTTCTTGGCTCGAAAATAACATAGATTTAGGCTATCGAACTTCTTTAGGCGAAAAAGTAGATGCGTTGATTGGTATTAACTATTTCAATTACAACAATCCAATCGACAATAACAATGATAATTTTACAGATATGTCGTTGCAAAACCGAGCTTCTGTTTTTAGCAAATGGAATTTTAATAGAAAATCAGAGAAAGAATTTAGTATAGTTTCGCGTTATTTATACGAAGATCGTTGGGGTGGCGAAATGCAATGGAATAAAAACTATCGTGGTGGAAACGAAGTTTATGCTGAAAGTATTTACACTTCACGTTGGGAAATTTTAGGAAAATATCAATTGCCAACCGTTGAGAAAATCTTTTTGCAGTTTTCCTTTATTGGTCACGACCAAAATTCGGTTTATGGTAATTCACTATTCATTGCTAATCAAAAAATTGCATTTGGACAATTGCTTTGGGACAAAAACCTAAAAAATCATTCGTTGCTTTTTGGCACAGCATTTCGTTATCAATATTATGACGATAATACACCGGCGACAACACAATCAAACCACTCCAAAATTTACAGCGTATTTGTTCAAGATGAAACTAAATTTTCAGAAAAAACAGGATTGCTTTTGGGTTCTCGATATGATTATAATTCGGCTCACGGTTCAATTTTTACACCAAGAATAGCTCTCAAATGGAAACCAACAACCAATGATATTTTGCGATTGAATTTTGGAACTGGTTTTAGAATTGTTAATCTTTTTACCGAAGATCATCAAGCATTGACAGGTTCACGAGAAGTAATTTTGACCTCAAATTTAAAACCTGAAACTTCGTATAATCTGAATTTGAATTATCTGAAAAAATATGTTTTAGAAAATTCCGGTGTTATTAATCTAGAATTATCATCGTGGTACACGTATTTCACCAACAAGATTTTTGCCGATTATGACATCAATCCTAATCAAATTGTTTATGATAATTTGAACGGTTATTCCAAAATTTTCGGATTAAGTGCCAATGCCGATTGGATTACACCTTTTGGACTGAAAATGACTGTTGGCGCAAGCTATTTTGATCCAATAACCAAACAAAACAATCGAAAATTCGTTCCGCTTTTTACCGAAAAATATTCGCTGAATTGGGCAATTAATTATGAAATCCCAAAATGGTTTCTGGCATTGGATTACACAGGAAATCTCACCGGAAGTATGCGATTACCATTGCTTGGCGAACTTGATCCGAGACGTGAATACTCACTTCCGTTCAGCATTCAGAATATTCAAATTACATACAAGAAAATCCATGATTTAGAAATTTATACAGGCATAAAAAACCTGTTGAATTGGACACCAAATCGTGGAAATCCGTTTATAATTGCTCGCGCCAATGATCCGTTTGACCAAAATGTGCAGTTTAACTCTAATGGCAATGTTATTCCAACAGCCGATAATCCCTATGGTTTGACTTTTGATCCAACTTATGCTTATGGACCAAATCAAGGAATTCGATTTTTTCTGGGATTGCGATATCATATTGATTAGAATAAATTCTGAATTGTTGTAAATTTGTTTTCCAGATTTATCCGCATGAAAATTATTCTTCTCGAAGACGACACAACTTTATCAAACGAAATTCAAATATTTTTGAAGAAAAATAACTTTGAATGTACCGCTGTTTTTGATGGAAATCTAGCTGAAAGATATTTGAAAGGAAACGATTATGATTTAGCTATTTTAGACATAAACGTTCCCGGGAATAATGGTTTTGAAGTTTGTAAAAACATTCGAGCTGTCAATAATGAAATGCCTATTTTGATGTTGACCGCTTTGGGAGAAATTGAAGACAAAGTAACGGCTTTCAACAATGGTGCCGATGATTATTTGGTAAAACCTTTCCATTTTGAAGAATTAATGATTCGGATAAAATCACTTTTGAGACGAAAAAGTACACCACAAAACGAAGCCGAAATTGAAAAAATAGGTGATTTAACAATAAATTACAGCGAACTCAAAGTGTATCGAAACGACATCGAAATCAACCTCAGTCCAAAAGAATTCAAATTGCTGACTATTTTAGCAAAAGCAAACGGCCGCGTGGTGACTAAAAATCAAATTGCAGAAAATTTATGGGATTATCATATCGAAACCAACCAAAATTCGATTGAAGTTTACATCAATTTTCTACGAAAAAAGATTGATAAAGATTTTGCCGAAAAACTAATTCACACCAAAATTGGCTTTGGTTATTATTTAAAAACGGAAGACTGATTTGACTTTAAAAACCAAAATATCGCTATTTGTATCTCTACTTTTTAGTGTGATTTATGCTATTTCTGCAACAGTAATTTATTTGCTTTTTGCCGATTTCAGGAAAGAAGAATTTGAATTGCGATTGAGAAACAAAGCACTTTCGTCCATAAAACTTTTGGTCGAAGTAGAACGAATGGACAAGCAATTACTAAGCATTATTGATCAAAATAACATCAACAAACTTTATGACGAAAAAACGCTGATTTTTGACAGTAATTATAATTTGATTTACAGTAGTTTGGATGACACACAAATCAAATGGTCAAAAAATGATTTGGATTACCTTAAAAAAAACCACACTTTTTTCAGAAAATATAAAGAACAGGAAGTTTATGGTATTTTTTATGATACTAATGAAGAAGACTTCTACGCTTTCATAACAGCAACCGATGATAATGGTAACCGAAAGTTGGAATATTTACTTTACATTTTAATTGGTTCTTATGTGTTTTTTACCATTATTTGCTGGTTCAGTGCATTTTATCTTGTAAAAAAATTATTATTACCGCTTGATATTTTTCACAATAAACTCCAAGGAATAAACGAAAACAATCTTGATACCCGGATTATAGTCAAAGAGAAAAAAGACGAAATAGATTTATTAGCAAGTGAATTCAATTTGATGCTGGAACGAATTGATGATTCTTATCAAAAACAAAAAGAATTTACATCTCATGCTTCACATGAATTAAGAACTCCAATTGCAAGAGTTGTTTCACAACTGGAAAATAAAATCAGTGAAAAAGAATCTTCAGATAATTTATTCTATAAAAATTTATTAGCAGATATCAATCAATTATCAGAGTTAATTAGTTCGCTTTTATTACTTTCCAAACTTGATAATTCCAATAAATCTTCGGAAGAAATATGCCGAATTGACGAATTAATTTTTGAATCAGCAGAAAAAATAAACAAGCTTTTCCCTGATTTTAAAATGGAGTTAATTTTCTCCAAAATGGAAGACGACGATTATGAATTAACCGTTCAAGGCAATAAATCGTTGCTCTTGATAGCATTCATCAATTTGCTTAAAAATGCTTACTTATATTCAGATAATAAACAAGCAATCGTTACTATTTCAGCAACAAAAACAAACTGTTCTGTCACTATTTCAAACAACGGAAATCCATTAACCGAAGAAGAACAAAGCCATCTTTTTCAACCGTTTATGCGTGGGGAAAATGCCAAAAATAAATCAGGTTTAGGTTTAGGTTTAAAAATTGTAGAACGCATTTTATCACAACACAATACAAAAATCTACTATTTCAACAATTCTGAATATTCCAATAATTTCACTATTGTTTTTACTTTTTAAGGTCTTTTTAAGGTCAGTCTTAAGGTCATTTTAAGACCGCAATTTCATCTTTGCTTGGAAATTTAAATCCTGTTCAGATGAAATCAAAAATGCTATACCTATTTCTTTTACAAACTTTTTTAAGTTTTTCTCAAAAAGAAATGACGTTCTCCCAAGCTGAAGAAATGCTTCAGAAAAACAACCTGATTTTACTTGCCGAACAATACAGTTTAACAGCAGCACAAGCCGGAGAAATTCAGGCAAAAATTTGGGAGCAGCCTTATGTTTCGGCAGAATTTAACCTTTTAAATCCCGATGCTAACCGAATGTTTGACATTGGGCGACATGGTCAAAAAAGATTCGAAATCCAACAACTGATTTATTTAGGCGGCAAAAAGAAAAATGAAGTGGCGCTTGCCAAGAAAAATACCGAAATCGCCAAACTTCAATTGGAACAATTACTGAGAAATCTTAGACTGGAGTTGTCAAACAACTTCTTTTCTGTCTTTTATGAAAATAAAAAACTGAAAAAAATCAACTTCCAAATCAGTCAAATTGACTCACTTTCCATCAATTATGATGCACAAGCTGAAAAAGGAAATATTGCCCTGAAAGAAGTCGTTCGCTTAAAATCATTGGTTTTAAATCTAAAAAAAGAACGTAACGATTTATTGGAAGAATTGCTGAAACTAAAGCAAAATCTGTCGCTGCTTACCGGTATTTCTGAAAATATAGAACCTGTTTTAGATGAATATCAAACGTTGAATAATTTACAAAACGTGCTGATTTCAAAAGAAATGTTGTTAGAAAAATCACTTTCGGATAATCTGGAATATTTAACGGTCATAAAAAATGCCGAAAGTCAAGCCGTGAATTTAAAACTCCAAAAATCACTTTCCATTCCTGATATTACTGCCGGAATTTCCTATGATCAATTTAGCGGTGCGTTCAACAATGAAATGAATTTTTCCATCGGAATTCCGTTGCCGTTATGGAACAAAAACAAAGGAAACATTAAAATAGCCGAAGCCGAAGTACAACAGGCAAAACTGCTCAAAGAGTATAAAAAAGTTGAACTCGAATCATCGGTCGAATCGCTATGGCAACTTTGGAACAATCAAGTTGAACAAGTGCGTTCCATTCCTGTAACAATGACTCAAAATTTGGATTTAGTCCTGAACGGAATGGTAAATAATTTCCAAAAACGAAACATTCCGCTGATAGAATTCATCGATTTTATGGAAAGTTACAACCAAAGCAATATCGAAATCTATGAAATCAAAAAATCTTGGATTTTAACTTGTATGAACATCAATTATATCACTAATCAGGACTTTTTCAAAATTTAATCAAATACATTCTCTATAAAAAATAATATCATGAATAAACCAATTTTCACTTCACTTCTTTTGGTTCTGTTGCTGAACATAAGCTGTAAAAACCAAACTCCAGCAGAAGAAATCAAGCAAACATTTGTATTAAGCGACAAAATGTTAGAAACGACCAAAACAGCTGTTGCCGAAAACAAAACACTTCAAAACGAACTTACTTTTCACGGAAAAATAACAACCGATAACAATAAATTCATCGAAATCTTTCCTATTGTTGGCGGAAGCGTGAACAAAGTTTATGTTGAATTAGGTGATTACGTAAAAAAAGGACAACTGTTAGCAACCATTAAAAGTACCGAAGTTGCTAGTTTTGAAAAAGAACTTGAAGATGCAAAAAGCGATGTTTTAGTAGCAAAAAACAATTTAAAAGTTGCTCAAGAACTTTTTGACGGAAAACTTTCTACCAATAGCGAAGTTATTCATGCTAAAAGCGACCTTGAAAAAGCACAAGCACAGCTTAACAGAATTCAGGAAACGTATAAAATCTACAACATTAAAAACGGTTCAACCTTTGAAATCCGTTCGCCGCTTGATGGTTTTATTATTCAAAAAAACATCAATCAGGATATGCTTTTACGAAATGACCGAACTGATAATATTTTTGACATTGCTGAAATAGATGATGTTTGGGCAATTGCCAATGTAAATGAAAGCGATATCAATCAAGTAAAATTAGGGATTGATGCCAGTGTGACGACCTTGAGTTATCCTGACAAAAAATTCCACGGAAAAGTAGATAAAATCTTCAACATCATCGATCCCGAAACCAAAGCAATGAAAGTGAGAATCAAACTTTCAAATCCAAACTTTCTGCTAAAACCCGAAATGCGTGCCAGCATTAAATTATCGTATAACGAAAATACTTCTATGATTGCTATTCCTTCAGACGCCGTGATTTTTGATAAAAGTAAAAACTTCGTAATGGTATTTAAAGACCGAAACAACATCGAAACCAGACAAATTGAAGTATACCGACAACTAAGCAACGTCACATTCATTTCTTCAGGATTAACAGAAGGTGAAAAAGTGATTACCGAAAATCAAATACTAATCTACGATGCTTTAAACAACTAAACGATGAATAGATTTATCAGAAATATAATTGGCTTTTCACTCAAGAACAAACCTTTTACGTTCTTTTGGGTTGCCATTTTAGTACTCTCGGGTTTTATTGCATTCAAAAACATGCCTATTGAAGCTTTCCCCGATGTAACCAATACCCAAATTGTAATTGTTTCAGAATGGAACGGAAGAAGTGCCGAAGAAATTGAACGATTTGTAACAACACCTATCGAAATAGCAATGAACTCGGTTCAGAAAAAAACCAGTGTTCGAAGTGTAACAATGTTTGGATTATCGGTAATTAAAATCATTTTTGAAGATGGCGTCGAAGATATGTTTGCCCGACAACAGGTTAACAATTTACTTCGTAATGTTTCGCTTCCCGATGATGTAATTCCCGATGTTCAGCCGCCATACGGACCAACAGGAGAAGTTTTTCGATATACCTTAAACAGTTCAAGCAGAGATTCAAAAGAATTATTGACGTATCAAAATTGGGTTATCGACAGACAATTGCGTGCCGTTCCCGGTGTTGCCGATGTTGTTGCTTTTGGCGGACAAGAAAAAACATACGAAGTAAGTGTTGATCCAAATCGATTGGCAAAATATAATATCACGCCTTTACAAGTTTTTGAAGCTGTAAACCAAAGTAATATCAATGTTGGTGGTGACGTCATTGAAAAAAATAGTCAAGCTTATGTTATTCGCGGTGTTGGTTTGCTTGGCAGTATTTCTGATATCGAAAATATTATTGTTGACGAAAGTGGTGGCAATCCTATTTTGGTCAAAAATGTAGCCAATGTGGAAGAAGCCGCTATGCCAAGAGTTGGACAAGTTGGTCTGAATGACCGTGATGATGTTGTAGAAGGAATCGTTGTAATGCGAAAAGATGAAAACCCAAAAGAAGTTTTAGGCAGGATAAAAGAAAAAATTGAGGAACTCAACACTCAGATTTTACCTAGCGACATCAAAATGGAAACATTCTATGATCGTGATGATTTAATGAACTATACGACATCTACAGTAATGCATAATATGCTGGAAGGAATTTTGTTTGTCACGGTAATTGTATTTCTTTTCATGGCCGATTGGCGCACAACCGTAACCGTTTCTATTGTAATTCCGTTATCATTATTATTTGCCTTTTTATGCTTACGTTTAATGGGAATGAGTGCCAATTTACTGTCACTCGGAGCTGTAGATTTTGGAATTATCATTGACGGAGCTGTGGTTATGGTCGAAGGAATTTTTGTAACACTCGATCACCTTGCTAAGAAAAAAGGAATGAAAGCTTATAATAAATTAGCTATTGGAAGCATCATCAAAAAAAATGGTGCCGAATTGGGAAAAGCTATTTTCTTTTCAAAACTTATAATTATCACGGCATTACTTCCCATTTTTGCTTTCCAAAAAGTAGAAGGTAAAATGTTTTCACCATTAGCTTATACTTTAGGATTTGCACTGCTTGGAGCTTTAATTTTCACGCTAACATTGGTTCCCGTACTTTGTCATGTTTTACTAAACAAAAATGTAGTCGAAAAAAATAACCGTTTCGTAAATTTCTGGAACAATATCGTAGAAAAAGGATTTAACTGGACGTTCAAAAACAAGGTTAAAACATTGTTTGGTTCGTTGGCAATTATGGTGGTTACCTTCTTTTCGGCTTCTTTTTTAGGAACCGAATTTTTACCTAAACTCAATGAAGGTGCACTTTGGGTAACTGCCGAATTGCCGATGAGTTATTCACAAAAAGAAAGTGTTGAAAAAGCCATTTTAATTGGAAAAGAACTGCGAAAATTTCCTGAAGTAAAAGGTGTTTTATGGCAAGAAGGCCGTTCCAATGACGGAACCGATCCAAACGGATTTAACTTTCTTCAATTTCAAGTGGATTTAAAGCCAAAAGACGAATGGAAAGGAAAAACACTTGATGAAATTGTGGCAGAAATGGATAAAAGTTTAAGTCGATACCAAGGAATTACCTATAATTATTCGCAACCTATTATTGACAACGTTGCCGAAGCCGCTGCCGGAGTAAAAGCTTCCAATGCAGTAAAAATTTATGGTGACGATTTGGAGAAATTAGACAAAATTGCGCGACAAGTTATCAAGCAAATTGAAAATGTGGAAGGAATTAAAGATGTTGGTATTCTGAAAAATATTGGTCAACCCGAAGTTAGTGTAATTCTCGACAGAGAACGAATGGCTGCTTATGGCGTAAATGTTGCTGATGCTCAAGCAGTTTTAGAAATGGCATTTGGTGGAAAAACCGCTACACAAAAATATGAAGGTGAGAAAAAATTTGATGTCCGAATTCGCTACGAAAAAGAATATCGTAAAGATGAAAAAGACATCTCCAATATTTTAGTTCCCACTATCAGCGGTTCAAAAATCCCTTTGAAAGAAATCGCTTCTATCAAAAAAATAACCGGACCGGCTTTTATTTATCGTGATGATACCAAGCGTTTTATTGGTGTAAAATTCTCAGTTCGTGACCGAGATTTGGGAAGTACAATTGCAGAAGCACAAAAAAATGTTTCCAAAAATGTAGAACTTTCACAAGGTTATAAAATCAGTTGGACAGGCGAATTTGAAAACCAAGTACGAGCAACCGGAACTTTAGCCGAAATGATTCCAGTGAGTTTAATTGGGATTTTTGTACTGCTATTCATCTTGTTCGGAAACATCAAAGATTCATTAATTGTATTGACAAATGTTCCTTTTGCCATCATAGGCGGAATTATTGCCCTTTTGGTTACCAATACAAACTTTGGAATTTCGGGAGGTGTTGGTTTTATTGCACTCTTTGGTATTTGTATTCAAAACGGCGTAATTCTGATTTCGGAATTTCATAATAACATCAAGCAAAAAATGGAACTTTCCCTTGCCATTCTCGAAGGTGTAAAAACCCGAACACGTCCGGTAGTAATGACTGCTTTGATGGCTTCCATCGGATTATTGCCGGCTGCCATCAGTACCGGAATTGGTTCTGAAAGTCAGAAACCGTTAGCCATTGTAATTATTGGTGGATTGATCACAGCAACAATTTTAACACTATTGGTTTTTCCTATTATATTTTGGATTTTCAACCGAAGAAAACACGAAAAAATTGAATAATCTGCTGATGCTTTAGTATTTTTGTAAACAGCTTCTTTCCCAAGAAGCTGTTTTTATTTATGCAACACTATCATTACATATTTACAGGTTCAGGATTATCGGCATTGATGACGGTTTATGAAATGATTTTATCAGAGAAATTTAATGATAAATCGATTTTATTAATTGATGAAAATGTAAAAAAGACCAACGACCGAACTTGGTGTTTTTGGGACGAAAAACAATCATTTGATGAAATCGTTTCCAAAAAATGGGATGTGGCACTTTTTGCCGATGCAACCTTTCAAGGAGATTTAGATTTGCATCCGTATCAATATAAAATGGTTCGCGGATTGGATTTTTACAACTTGGTTTTCGATTTAATTTCGAAGCAAAAAAGCATTCATTTTGTAAACCAAAAAGTTATTGACTTTGAAGAATCAAGAAATCATTGTGTGGTAAAAACAGAGAGTGAAAATTTTACATGCAATCAAATTTTCAATTCAATTTATAACCCCGAAATTGTAAAAAATCAATCAAAATATCCATTATTGCAACAGCATTTTATCGGTTGGTTTATACAATCAGAAGAAAAAGTTTTCAATCCAAATAAGGTAACTTTTATGGATTTTTCGGTGGAACAAAAAGGAAATACACGATTTATGTATGTTCTACCAACTTCTGAAACCGAAGCTTTGCTAGAATATACTTTATTTTCAAAAGATTTGCTTCTGAAAGAAGAATACGAAACTGAAATTCAAAATTACATCCAAAAATTAGGAATTACCAACTATAAAATCATCGAAAAAGAACAAGGAAATATTCCGATGACATCGTATAAATTCTGGAAAAATAATTCTAAAAATATCATCAATATTGGTTCTGCCGGCGGATGGACAAAAGCCAGCACAGGTTATACTTTTGCCAATACTATCAAAAAATCAAAAGCATTGGTTGAATTTTTGGTTAAAGAAACAGATTTTCAAAAATTTCATAAAAAAGATAAATTTTGGTTGTATGACCTATTGTTTATCGATGTTTTATTCCGAAGAAATGACTTAGGTTCAACTGTATTTTCGGCGTTATTTAAAAAAGGAAATCCAACCTTAATTTTCAAATTTCTTGACGAAGAAACCTCATTTTGGGAAGATTTACAAGTCATTTGGAAATGCCCGAAAGGATTGTTTGTTAAAGCAGCGTTAATGCGAATTTTCAGATAATAACTTTTATATCTTTATCAAAATTTAATCCTAAGATGAAAAAAACAATACTGTTATTTGCTTTATTTTCAACCGCTATTTCATTTTCTCAAGATGAAAAAAATAAAGAACAAGAAAAAATTATTGAAGAATTTGTTACTAATTGTGCCGAAAAATACAATTACTCCTATCAAATGGCTGAATGGCAAGAATGTCTTGATAATGGTTTAAAAAAAGACAGCACAATTGCCTATTTATGGCAACAAAAAGCAATGCCATATTTTAAAGCAAGAAAATATGAAATTGGAATGTCTTTTCTTGATAAAGCGGTAAAATATAACGATAAAAGATGGCAACCGTATCGTGGATTTATAAAATGTATTTTCTCCAAGAATTATAAAGATGCCATCGCTGATTTGGAAGATTGTAAGAAGAAATTTGGCAACAGTTACGTGATGGATCATTCCTATGATTTTTATATTGCCATTTCCTATTTACAATTAAATGAATATCAAAAAGCAGAAAAATTGCTGCAAAACTATGTAACAGAAATGTTCGAAAAACGCAATGGATTAGAACATCACACGGCTTTATTCTATTTAGGAATTGCGAAATATGAATTAAAAAAATATGATGAAGCCATTGCTGTTTTTGACAAAGCATTGAAAATTTATCCTAATTTTTCTGATGTAAAATATTATAAAGCCATTTGTTTGCTTCTTAATCGAAAAAGTAATGAAGCAAAAGAAATGTTATCTCAGGCAAAAGAAGATTTTAAAAAAGGTTATAAATTAAATGAAGACAATGTAATTTATGAAGTCTATCCTTATCAATTGCAAGGCTATTTTTTAGGTTTATAACAAACTGTTTAATCTATAAAACTATAACAAATCTTTATGATTGAAATTGTAATAAAAATGCAATTCTCACTATCTTTGCAGTAGATTTCATGTCTAAAATTTTATATCTAATATCTAAAATTAAAAAAATGTATCCAGAAGAAATGGTAAACCCGATGCGTGCTGAACTAACAGATGCCGGTTTTCAAAATTTATATAATGCAGAAGAAGTAAAAAATGCGATTAAAGCAGAAGGGACAACATTAGTTGTAGTAAATTCAGTTTGTGGTTGTGCGGCAAGAAATGCACGTCCGGGAGCAAAAATGAGTTTAGACAATGCTAAAAAACCCGATCATTTAATCACAGTTTTTGCAGGAGTTGACAAAGAAGCGGTTGATGCAGCAAGAGAAGAAATGTTTCCTTTTCCACCATCATCACCAAGTATGGCTTTGTTCAAAAATGGCGAATTAGTACACATGCTAGAACGTCATCACATTGAAGGTCGACCAGCAGAAATGATAGCAGAAAACTTAAAAGACGCTTACGCAGAATTCTGTTAAAAATTAACTGCAAAGCGCAAAGTTTTTCGCAAAGTTCGCTACGAAATTCTAATTTTTTAGCCACAAATTCACGGATTATATTTTTAAAATCTGTGAATTTGTGGCTAATTCTTTTTAAAACTTTTTGTGCTTTGTTTGTGAACTTTGTGGTTAGTTTAGAGTTTGCTAAATGCATATTTTTCATTACCAACGCAACCTTTTATGCTTTTTTCATCTTATATAATAACCAATTAAAGCTATATGAAAAAGTTATTATTCCTAACCGTTTTTCCACTGTTTGCCTTTCAATGTTCGGAAAACAATGATGCTAATTTAAGTGATGAATTAGCTGAAAAAAAACAAGAAATCGTTGATTACATCAATAGTTTTGACTGTTCAGGCAGTTGTAACTACATTGCTTTTGGATCAAAACCTTGTGGCGGACCAAGAGAATATCTTTTGTTTTCAAGCAATATAAATTTAGAACAATTACAGCAAATGGTTACAGAATATAACCAAATGGATCATCAAAACAATATCCAAACTAATGCTGTCTCAGATTGCGCCATGGAATTGCCACCAAGTTCAGTTGATTGTATAAACGGCGATTGTATGGTGATAAACTAAATTTAAAATTTGCTATGAAAAAGAGACCCTTTCCGTTGAAAAACTGGTTAGGGTTTTTTGTTTTACCCACAAAGCACACAAAGAAAACACTAAGAACACTATTATTTTAGCCGTATTCCATTTATTCTTTGTGAACTTAGCGAATTCTTTGTGCACTTTGCGGTTAAAGAAAAAAATGTAAATTTGCACCGAACTCTTCCATTTAGAGTTCAAAAAACATATTTCTCACTTAAAACGTTTATAGCATGCAACTGTATAACACCTTAAGCGCAGAAGAAAGAGCTCAATTAATTGATGAAGCCGGACAACAACGCCTTACATTATCTTTCTATGCGTACGCCAAAATTGAAGATCCTAAAAAATTTCGCGACGATTTATTTATTGCTTGGAATGCACTTAATGCATTAGGCAGAATTTATGTTGCTCAGGAAGGAATCAATGCTCAAATGAGCGTTCCAGCCGAGAACTTTGAAGCTTTTCGGGAAACATTAGAAGCATACGATTTTATGAAAGGTATTCGATTAAATGTAGCCGTAGAACAAGATGACCATTCATTCTTGAAGTTAACGATAAAAGTCCGTCATAAAATTGTTGCCGACGGGTTAAACGATGAAACTTTTGATGTAACCAACAAAGGTATTCACCTAAATGCCAAAGCCTTCAATGAAATTT
>VFQN01003986.1_pt1 | contig 20132 bp, 35 predicted proteins | sample 3512371 | NCBI WGS metagenome assembly VFQN01 (sample SAMN10412370, study PRJNA504923) | tailings metagenome | isolation source: Replicate 2 from Balatoc abandoned mine | place: Philippines: Itogon, Benguet | collected 2017-08-28
TTGCCTCCCCCTCCCCCTGCCCCACGGCCGCCTCCTCCGCCACCGCCCCCGCGGCCGCCGCCTCCAGAACCGCTCGCGCCCCCGCCCCCGCCGCCGCCCCCGCCCTTGGCCCCTGCAACAGTCGAGTGCAAGAGAAACACCGTCGTGACGACACCATGCGCCATACTAGTGTTACATGAACACGTTCCGTTTGGCGGAAAGCCGTTGTCATCAAGGTGCTCCCCGAGGACAAACGCGCGCCATCTGCCCCACCCCGCTTCAAGGCCCGCGCTGCCGCTCCACCTCCTCTGTTTGGGCCCATCTCTTTATGAGGTATATACTACTGTGGCCTATCGTTCAGTATGTGTGGTCCTCTAAGCTGCGTGCGCAACGCTTGTAGATGCCTCGGACTAGGCTAGTTACATTGGGACAGTCATCCATTTGGGTCAATGCTATCTAATACCCAAACGAAGTAATTTATAAACCCGATCAGGCCGTTGGCGCACACCAAGAGTCGAAAGGTCATCGACACGTCCTCCCGGGGTGGCGCGCATGGTGGTACGTGGAGAGGCCGCATGAGCCTCGTTCACGGGTAGGTGTCCACCAAGGGTTGAAGTTATGGAGAACCAGTCTCCCAGAACGAACGTGAGTAACAGAACACAATATAAGGCAATGAAAGCTTGGCCTCGAAGTCTTGGTGACCAACCGTGTGCTCAGCTTGGTGTCATCTCTGTTGCCAGGGCCGTCCCCGAGTCCCGGACCACAGCTGGCATCCACAATTGCAGCTCCGCTCGCTCGCGGCTAGACTCCAAGGCACCTCCATCGTGATCCCAAGTGCTCCTCCACCTCTACATCCATACGTCCACCCAGCCCAACTAACTCTACAACACCCCCACATGCCGCATGATCCAAAGCCTGCAACTCCCCTCCCCCTCCCTCAAGCACCCTTCCACCCTACCCCCAGTCGTCGTCCCCCTCCTCCTCCTCCTCCCCTTCCTCCTCCTCCTCCCAGCCTCCATCCTCTCTCCCCCTCCCCCTCCTCCCCTTTCCCCTCCCCGCCCCTCCCTTGACCGCCTCCACCGCCGCCAGCAGCGCCCTCTTGCACAGCGGGTCCCGGCTGCCCTTCTGCCGCACCGCCCGCCTCAGCCCCTCCTCGTCCACGGGGCAGCCGGCGCCCACCAGCCACTGCAGCGCGCCCACCTGCGCCGCCGCCAGCTCGCAGCTGCCCTGCACGCAGCGCTGCAGGGTGGCCCCCCGGGGGTCCCAGGGGCAGCCCAGGCGGCGCAGCGTGGCCAGGATAGGGATGTCCCCGTGGGCCACCACCGCAGACACGTACGGCGCGCCGTCGGTCTGCGGACAGGCGTGCAAACAGACTATCAGGCTAGACACGACAGGCAGATGAAAGGGTCAGGATGGGTATGTCGCCGTGGCCCACCACCACGGAGACGTACGGCGCGCCGTCGGTCTGCGGACAGGGCCGAACATGGCGGAAAGGGAGCGGGGTTTACCGCGGCCAATGGCCTTGAGGTGCTTAGGAGTGGAGCTGCACAGTGGCAAGGCTTTTAGGGCTTGCCCGTTCCCGCCCGGTAAGAACCCCCTCATAGGAATTCATGATACAAGTGAAGATTGCGACAGACGGACGAGACATAAGCTGGCAAACGGTGTCGGCTGAAAGCGGTGGATACTGGGGTTCCAAGCCACGGGCAAGAGCGGGCAGAGCGGACTGTGTGCGCGCGGCGAGAAAGGGAACTGTGGATTGCGGGCGCATCACAACCAACGACAAACAAGCACGCACCGAAAAACCGTTGCTCACCCCCATGGGACAGCCATGCTGTGCCAGCCACTCCAGCTGCTCCTCGCTGCCCCGCTCCGCCGCCGCACACACCACCTCGGGGCCCCAGGGGCAGCCGCGGCCGCGCAGCCACGCCATCACCCCCACGCCCCCCGCCTCCACCGCGTAGCACAACAGCCGGCTGGACAGGGCCCCACGCCCGCTGTCCCAGCCCACGGTGCCCCCTTGCTCCTCCTCCTCCTCCTCACCACCGCTCTCCTCGCCCTCCTCCTCACGCCAGTTCAGAAGCCACTGCACCACACTCAGGTGCCCCCCACGCGCAGCCTCCTCCCCCGCGCCCCATCCCACCGGCCCGCAGCCCCACTCGCACAGCTCCCGCAGCGCCCCCAGCTGTCCCCCTGCCGCCGCATGCACGGCCGTGTTGCAGTCCAGGTACGCCCCCATGCCCCTCAGCTCCCTCAGTGCCTCCATGTTGCCGGCCTGCGCCGCATGTAACGCCATCACCGCCAGCGGCCGCGCCCACAGCTCCCCCGGTAACGCCAGCTGCCGTACAAGTACGGCAAGGCGGTCCCGCCAGTCGGGCTGCGACATGAGCAGCTGCTCGCAGCCCAGGTCGCTGCCGAAGGCGGCGGGGGCCAGGGGGGTGCCAGCGGCGTTGTCAGGGACAGCGCCTGCAGCAGGGACGTGGACCTGCAGCTGTGCGGCCAGCCAGTGTGTCTTAACCTTCCAGTCTAGGGAGGAGCTGGCGGCAGCTGCGCCGGTGGCCAGACGAAGCGTGGCGGCCTTGGGCAGCGGGGGAGAGCGCAGGAGATGCGAGAGACGCGGAACTCGGTGATGGATTTGGTGTTGCTGGAGCAGAGCCTGCCCGGGCGGCTGCTGCCCTTGCTGCGGCAGGTGTATGGTGTGCTGGCGTTGGTGTTGCTGTTGGTGACTCAGGCGGTGCTGCTGCATGAAGGCCTCGTGCTCCCCCTGCACCTCCGCCAGGCTGCAGCCCGCCGCCGCCGCCACCAGCAGCCTCCCCGGGTCCCACTCCACCCGCTGCTGCGCGAGCTGTGTCTTAAGCCACGCCACCACCGGCGTGTGCCCGCCGCGGGCAGCTGCGTACAGCGCCCTGGGGTGGGGCGTCAGACCCTGGTCCTGCACCAGCCAGGCGCACAAAGGCAGGTGTCCGCCGCCTGCTGCTGCCGCTAAGACGCCTTCCTGGTCGCAGGGGCACCCGTGGCTTAGCAGCCAGCTGCAGCAGTCCTGGTGCCCCGAGGCTGCAGCTGCCTCCAACGCCTCCTCAGTCAGGCGACACTGGAAACGCGGTGTGCTGTTGTAAGGGGAGCAGGGTGCGGCTGTCCCAGGGGCAGTTGGGCGGCGAGGCGGCTTTGGCTTGCGGGCTTGGGATGCAGGGCCGGAGGAGGGGGTGCTTGTGGGTTCTGCCGGCTGTGGGGAGCCGCCCACCAGGGCCGACAGGTTGACCAAGCAGCCGCTGGAGGCTGTCAGGCATAGCAGCTGTTCCCGCTGTCGGCGTGTGAGGTTTCGTGTGGAGTCTGGCCGCAGCCAGCGCCAGAAGAAGGCGTGGTGCGGGGAAGGCTGGGATAGGTGCACTGTGCGGTGCGCCGGGCTGCTAAGGTGCGCCGCGGCAGCGGAGTTTAGCAGCCGTACGGTGCATGGAACCTCGTTAGGAGGCAGGAAGGATATTACGCGGTCGAAGAGCTCCGGAGGCAGGAGCGGAAAGACGCGCGAGCGGTCGCTAGGCGCCATGGTGCGACCCAGCGATGGACTCCTCAACCTGTATAAGTATGACGCAAAAGTATACCACTGATGTTATATTGCGTGGCGCCTTTGCTGGTGCAGCCCCAGAAAGGAAGGTCGCGGAAGGCCTGACCCAGCCTGCGACATAACTGCCATGCCGGCTGGGCCCTGCATTCAGTACAGGCTCTGTATAAGACACTCTCCAACAGTAGCCTCACTAGGCATGCAACGCCAGCTGTGTGTGGAGGTCAGCTCGAGACTCCATGCAGACATACCCAGGTGCCACGTGCTCCCCTGCTTGCGCCATCCCACTCAACAGGCTTTCCAGGTGCCACGTCGCGGCAGACGGGCTCATGAGGACGAATGTTACAAGGATGATAGTGCCACACTCAGAGTATATGTGATCAAGGAGACATACGCGAGCGCGGCACCCGCCACTGCCCGGCGGCACGGCGTGGTACCGTGGAAGCCCTCCCGCCGCCCTCCAGAGGCGCCTCCCTGCAGGCCTTAGCCGCCACTGCCCTCTTACCCGCCATCCTCGCAGCTTGGGAATACGGTTCTCAATCTCTCGTCCACTTTTCACGTCCGCCCCAGTCCACCCGCTCCGTACGTGGGCTACCCTACTCACCCGACACTCACGTACAGCCCCTGGTACAGCCTGTTCATCCCGAACACGTCTGTGGCCCGAACCCGTCGCCTGGCAGCATAGCATTCATCTGTCTGGCCCCTCTCGTCATGAACAGGTTGAATCGTTAGTCGGTCTGCTTTCACTCGCTCGCTGTCCGTCATCGCCACAGCCGTACACGGATCGCTTGCACTACCCTAAGCTAACCTGGAGGAGCCATACCCGCCCACCATCCGCAAGTCTGAACCGCGTACTCTCCGAGCCCTCTCCTTGCCGCCCCGTCCTACCCTAAGACCGAGCCGCCTACTGCATCACTTCCTTCTCCTGCAGCCGCGTGCACACAATTGCACTGTACCGCCCGAGCGCCTGCCAAGCCAAACCAACGTACACTGCGCAAGGGCAGAACACGCGCCCATCACCCGAAGCGCACGTTGAACCGCATGCCTCCCCCGTGGTGGAAGCCCCAGTGCTGCTGCTGCATGTGCTGCGCCTCGTCCACGTCCTGCCCGTTGTCGTACGCGGTGCGCTTCTCCTCGTCCGACAGCACCTCGTACGCCTCGGCGATCTCGCGGAACTGCGCCTCAGACGCCTCGCGCTCGTCCGCCGACACCTGCGCGCATCAGCACCAGCATCACCATTGGCACCAGCAGGAGCAACATGGGAGAGCCCTGACCCGTAGACGTACAAGGCACACAGAGGGCAAAGCGCATTCGACAGTTGGTAAAACGACACGTGGCCCTCGCTCGTAGATAGACACCGCCTTCGTGGTTTGGCCGTGTGCAAGAGGCACGTGGCAGGCTTCACGGTACCGTAGTCGCGGTGGCAATGCGTGCCGTCGTCGCATGCCCCGAAACCCGCAGCCACGCGCTCCTTTCATGATGAACGTTAACACTCCCGTGCACATACATGCTTTCCCGTCGTGCCATGCTCCTCCTCAATCGGGGCGCTTCCACTCACGCTTCCGTCACCCACAGCCCCGTATCGCCGTCCTCCAGGACACCCCATAGCTCAGCGCCTTACCGCCCCCCGCTTTGTCCTGATGTTTCCAATCAACCACACTTCTTCCTCAAGCTCTTACTCTGTCAGGGTGGTCCTACCGTAGCGCGGCGCCGGACCCTTGGCCCCTCTGCCAACATCAACTGGGCCTTCCCAACAAGCAGCTCAGGTCCGCCAGCAGCTGGGGCCCTTGGAAAGCGCTCGCCACCCCACCCCGCCCCCACCTTGTCCGGGTGGTACTTCTTGGCCAACTCGCGGTACGCCCGCTTAATGTCCGGCACAGCGGCGTCCTTGTCCACACCCTGGGGAGGGGGGAGGGCAAGGGAAAGTGTGGGACGTGCGAATGTAGGCTGGGGCCAGGAGGCGGGAATGGGGCGTGGACAGAGGCACAGCAGTTAGTGCCACCACCAAGGCATTTTACTTGCCAGCGGGCGTAAAGGCGGCGCCCCAGTCACTCCTGTGTAACACCACCCGAGTACCAGTGCACGGCAGCTGGCGCGCGTTCCCGAACGTGGGTGTCTACCATGCTCGAGCGGGAGCCCACTTCCTTCCCCATCCCCCCAAACCACGCGCATCAATCCGCTCCCTGCACAAAGTTCAGGCACCCACGCACCCCTTCCGTGCCGTTTCCCCGCATCCCACTCACCAGGATCTTGTAGTAGTCTTTGCGTTTGCTCATCTTGAGCCGCCGCTCGGCGTCACGTGCCATCTGCGTGGGAGCAGCGGTGCAGCAGCGGTGCAGCCGCCAAACGTCACGTGCTGCCCTCGGCAGGGAAACGCCCACAAGTCGTACAAAGCACGGCCCGCCCGCCCCGCAGGACCCTCCCGCTCGTAGCAACCCAGTGTCACCTCCCCTCAACCCGCCATCCCTAGGCACCGCTTACAACCGATGGCACCCCACGAGCTCAAGCATTCGCGGCTTCACAGTCACCCCTTGCACCCCTTTTACTTGCCTCCCCCTCCCATTATGCGCCCCATCCCTTCCCTCCCCCACGCCCACCTGGTGGAACGCCCCGTCGTCCCTGTGCTGCTGCAGGAACTCCCTGGCCTTGGCGTTGGCCTCCTCGAAGCGCTCCGCGTCCATCAGCATCTCCACCAGCAGCAGCTTGGCCTCACGGTGCCCCGGATCCAGCACAAGCACCGCGCCGCACGCCTCCACCGCGGCGTCCACGAGGCCCAGCGCGCGGCGGGCCTTGCACAGGCCCAGCCACAGCGCGTCGTTGCCGCGGTAGTGGTCGGGGTCAACCTGGGGGTACGGGGGGTTGGGTGAATCGGAGTTAGCAGGGGGTGAGAACCAAGGCAATGGAGATTCAAGAGGGTGGAGGAGGAAGTCGGCGCGTAGGTAGGGCGGCAGGGTAGCAGACTGCTGTGGGCCGTGTGCCTGCAGGTCTTGGCCTCCTTCCGTGGTACCCTTGCCGCCCTCCCGTCCTCCTACGACTGAACCAGCTGAAGTGTCCACCGATGCACTTTTCAACTAACAGGCCAACACCGGCACCCCGCCCGCCTGCCCTCTGTCCGCCCGCCCGCCCCTTGCTCCCCCTCCTGCCCGCCCGCCCCCTGCTCCCCCCGCCCGCGCTCGCTGCTACCCCCTCCCGCCCTCACGTGCAGCGCCTCGGCGAACGCCCGCTCCGCTGCCCCCCAGTCGTTCTCCGCTGCTGCCCGCTCGGCGCGCGCCTTCTTGCGGTCGTAGTCCTTGACCTGGGGAGAGAAGGGTCAGGGAACGGTGGGCGTCATGCCAGGGTGAGAGGCAGGACAGCGGGGAGCAGGGGGTGGTACTTGAGCACGGGTATGCCTGAGCTCACAAAGCAGCCGCGCCAAGGCTCCCCATTCGCATGTAGCTGCCAGTAGCTGTGACCTAGGTGTGTGGTGGGGCGTGTAACACCGCCCCAAGCGCAGGATGCACGTCTTATAGCCTCAGCTGACTGCGGGAGGAAGGACTCACCTTGTTGAACTCCTTGCGCGCGGGCGTGTAGTCGGGGTCGAATTTGAGCGCCTCGCCGAAGTGGCGCTTGGCCATGTCGTGGTCGGCCTGGGGGCGGGGACACAGGGCACGCGTGGGGCGGCGGGGGATAAATGGGGCAAAGGAAGGGACACGCGGTTGAGGGGGCGTGTGCTTGGGCCAGCTCGTGCGAACACCTCAAGCCGCTTCACGCCAGCTGCTCCCTCTTCCTCCACTACTCCACTTCAGCGCATTCAGATGCAGATGAGACTTTCTGCCAAGAGCAGTAAGACTGACGGCGGTTGCGTGCCCCTTCGGCCCCGCACCAGGTAGAAGTAGGCCCTCCCCCGCAGCACCAGCGCCTCCAGCTGCCGGTCGTCGGCCTTGAGCAGCCGGCCTGTCACGGCAACAACCTGGGTGGGGAGCAGGGGGAGCAAGGCGGGGTGGGCAGGTGGGTGAGTGGACAGGGGGCAAGGCGCAGCAGGCGGGAGGCCTTGCGCCAGCAGTTGGACAAAACGTGCCGCGAATGCTCCTCTGGCGTGAGTCACCGCGTGAGGTTTTCCATCGCCTGGCACAGGGCAACACAACTTGCAGCCAAGTCCTGCATGAGCTGCCCAGCACACGGGAGCGAATAAGGCTGGCTGCATCGGCAGGCACGCCATTGCCGCGCCCCTCCGCTCCGCATGCTGCTCCCGTGCCGCTCTCAGTTTCCCCCCTCCCCTCCTCCACCTGCTCGTATTCCCGCTGTGCGAAGTATAGCTTGGCCTCCAGCACTTGGGCCTGTGGCGACGCGCAGCGGCGTGGGGAGAGGCCAGGACCACAGCGTTGTACAGACAAGGTGGCCCCTATGTCTTCCGTAGGCGCAGAAACGGCACAACGGCAGTACTGTCGCGGCAGCAACTTTGACGCCCTCTCTGCCCCCAACAAGCAACGCCCATACCGGTATCAGCCACATGACGCTGGCCGACGCCCCCACCCCCAACAGGCGAGCCCCATAGGCGAAGCCGACTGCACCCAAGCTCGATGCGCAGCCCTCAAAGCTACGCCCCCTCCACTTGCAGCTTTCGCGCACACCTTGCCGCAGTCCGGCGCGTCCTCGTACAGCGACTGCAGCACAGCTTCGAGCTGCTCCCGCTCGCGCTCCGACAGGTGGGCGGAGGCCTCCGACGTGGCAGCCACCTCCAGCGACAGCAGCTTGTCGCGAGCGGCGCGGATGCGGACCAGCTGCAAGGGTGGAGGCAGGGGCGGGGGCGGGGGCGGGGGAGGGTTGGACAGCACACAGGCAAAGCAGCGTGGACAGAACGAAAACGTGTGCGCCAAGACTACCAGCATTTTGCGGCGTGATGAGCGGCTGGGTCCAGGGGAGCTGGGTCCGTCCTGGAAAGAATGGCGGCACGGTTGGCAAGGGAGCAGCTGGTCGGGCACGTGCCCTTCAGCGTCCATTAGGTGCGGGGTAGGTGCTGTACCGTACGCAGCTGCACGAGTACCATAACCCCCGCGCACCCTGTACGTGAACCTTCAGGCAGTCGGAAGCAAGCATTAATCTGTTTTTTCCCGCCCAGGCGCTGTCGCCCTGTTACTGTCACTCGCGGTAAGATCTCTGCCACGGCGCCTGCCTTCGGACCCGCAGGCCTTGCCGTACGGCTGAAGGCCAGGCCGGCCCCAACCAAACCGGATGGCATGTGCAACCTCTCCACCCCTACCCTGCCGAGCCGCACGTGCAGTGCTGCCGACGCACCTCCTGCTCCGCCACCTTCTGCCCCGGCCGCAGCTCCAGCACCTTGTTGCAGTCGCGCTCCGCGGCATCAAAACTGCGGGAAGGAATCCCACGACGTATGTGAAGCTCGAGGGCGCAAGGCATGCATGTCTGGTATCCTACCCAACGCCCTACGCATGTGGACATGTGCTGGTGTTTCGTCCTTTCGTTTCCCATGTGCAGTGGGGTAGGACCAGCCGTTGTCAAGCGCCCGAGCCATCCTGGCCTCAGCGTAGGGTGCGGGTCCTGGGAGGCGACGGGGCAGGCCACCGTGGTAGGATTCCTGCGTCTCCCACGAAGAGTGCATATGGGGCGCATAGCAACCAGCGTGTCCAAAAGACTCCGAGGCCCCCCCACAAACAGCACCCACTTGCACATCTGGCGCTGGAGCTTCCCACGGTTGAGGTAGCCCTGGAGACGGCAAGAAGTGGGAGGGATTGGTACAGACACCTCGCTCGTGCGCCATGGCATTGCCTGCTGCTTCAAGTGGGCTGCCATCCATATCCAACAACGAACCAAAATGCTATTTGCCTTTAACAGTACTTTGCTGCTGCTGCTGCCCCAGCTGCTATTTTGGCTGCTGCTGCTGATGTCGCACCTGCACAAAGGTGGCGTCGCAGTCCACGGCCTTGTCCAGGTCCCGCAGCGCCTGGGACAGCTGCCGCAGGCTGATATATGCCGCAGCGCGCTTGGTGTACAGCAGCGCCGTCTTCGGCGATTGCTCTGTAAGAGGGTGCCGTACATCAGGCGAGGTCCAGTGTTGGCGGGATGGGAGCTGGGGTCTTAAGGGGCAGAGTCAAGTGGGTGGGTGTATGCGGGTGCGCGCGATTTGACTGCAGGAATGGGTGTTGCGTGCAGGAGGAGCCTGCTGCGCAGCGGGTTGCTGGTGGGTAGAAGAAAGCAGTAACGCGAATTGGTGGTAGCTGGTGGGTGCATGAGGACAGGCGCTGACCCACATGGCTGAAATGCAGATGGCATGGGCGGAAGGTCAATTGCGGTGCTAGAGCTGGGACTCAGGGTGCTGCCGTTGCTGCTACTGGGCCGGTAGGCCAGGGGGCAAGGACAGCTGCACGACCTGTCTTACCAATAGCGGAGCTGTAGTACCGCACGGCGGAGGTGTACTCCGAGTTTGCTAGCGCAGCGTCGCCATCTCTTAAGAGTTTAGCGACTCCGTCGGCGAGGCATGAGTCTGCAGCAAAGAGTGTACCAAGGCTGTTGAAGGCACGTCGCCGCTATGGTCGACGAAGTTTCCGCCAGCGAAGGCGCCCCTTGGCAACCAAACCTCACCCGTCAAACAAAGAAGGGCTATTACCAGCGCTACGACGCCAACGGGCGCCATCCTAAAGCAACAGACAACAGTCGCTCGTCGAGGTGCTACTACTGTTTCCAACCTACATCCAGTCCAACCAAACAGAATTATACTACTTAGGCATGAGATCACAACACTATGTCCTGATCACTTGCAGGACTTGAGAACTGGCTACTCGAGGAACGACCTTGCTAACGGTAAATGCACTCGTTCTTTACCGGCCTTTGGTACCGGCATTCCCCAACGCCAACGTATACGACCAGCTGTAGTACTGCTGTTTAGGTTGAAAGCGGCAGCGACACCAAGCAAGCGCGCCCTTATTCACAGACACTTACGCGACGTGTTCCCGAAAGATTAGCTCACCTGGGCTCTTAGGTACTGCAACATACTGCAGCTGCCCTCCGGGGCAGCAGCCAGGAGGAAATGGCGCGGAGCCGGTCTCGCAGCAGGTCTCCCCGGCGGACTGCATCGCCCCGACGCCGCTCTCGGTCCCCCAAACGCCGCTCTCCATCGCCCAGACGCCGCTCACCATCACCTAGACGCCGCTCTCCGTCCCCCCGACGCCGCTCTCCGTCTCCGCAGCGGCGGAGAGCGTCACCCGACTACCGCGCGGGCGACCGGGACCGGGATGGGGCAAACGGCCATACCCGCCGTGACGTTGACCGTGAGCGCATGCCCCCGCCCCCACCTCCTCCTCCTCCTCCCTTTGACCGCAACGGCGGGGGCAAGGAGCGGGAATGGGACCGCGGGCGGGAGCGGGAGTGGGACCGGGGGCGGGACGGCCGGGAGCTGCCGGGGGGCTTTGGGGGCCGTGGGCGCAGTCAGCCTGAGCTCCCAATGGACAGCGGGGACGTCAGCGACGAGGACATTCGGGCACAGGCCATGGGCAACTTCCAGGAGTAGTAAGTCGCGGCCGTCCGGGTCCAGTGCTGCGGGGTGTCGCGGGTTTTGGGTCGGGTTGGTGGCGACGTGCGACAGGGGGGCCAGCGTGTCCGTGCAAGTCCGGTACCCGCATTCGCAAAGACCAAGGGGCAGCAGTCTTGTCTTAGCATGGCCTGTTGATTGCCTATGCCGGCACCACATGTGAGTGTGCGGATGGACGGGCAGTTGCATGAACTGCAGCGCCAACCTGCCTGGACCCCACCCATCCGCCATGCATGACATAGTTCTTGTCCGTACCAACCCGCCCACCCCATCCCATAGCCGGCGCCTGAAGCGCGTCAAAATGGCGGAGCGCAACATCCGGTCGCTGTGGCGCACCACGCCCAGCCCACCGGCGGGGCAGGACTACAAGGCGGAGATACCGTGAGCGCCGGGGGGGGCGTGGTGGTGCTGGGTTGAGGTGGGGGCGAGGGCAGGGGCGCGGCCGAGCTCTGCGACGGAAAAGCGGGCGGAATTCGGGGGAGCTTTGCCGAGATCTTGACTGCGTATGCCCGTACGGGGGCCAAGAGCTGACGGGCGTGGGTGGGCGTTCCGGTGTGCTGCCGGGCCCACGGGAATCACAGCCTCGGGGCTTTGGGGCAGAAGGACTTGGCACCCCAACCCTCCTGCCCTCCTTGAAGTTCATAGTTCTGAGAAACGCCTTTCCTTCCTCCTTGCCATACCCTGTGCTCCGCAGGAAGGACTACGTGCTGCTGCTGGGCGCGGCGGCCGTCAGCCAGCACCACCACCACCACCACGGCAAGGACGGGCACGGGGCGGCAGCAGCAAAGAACAAGTGGGTACCCAGTACTTGCACAGCAGCTGCAAGCAAGGATGCGGGCCGTGTTTTGGTCCAGGGGGCCTGCAGGCTGCAACTATGTTGCTTCGTACCGTAACCGCTTTGCTCAATCGGTGCTTTTACTGTCTGAGCGCCTGCCGTACGCCTGCCGTACAGGCGGCGGTCGCCCAGCCCGCCCAAGAACGCGGCGGCTGCGGCTGCGTCCGGGGGCGCCAAGGGCGCACGGGCCAGCAGCACAGAGCCTCCCGCGCACAAGGAGCTGCGGGACCTGGATCAGGAGGTGCGCATGGGTTGGGGCTCGGCGGTAGAAAGGCATGAGGACGGACAAGGCGAAAAGCGTGTAGATCGGAGCGGAAAGGAGTTTGGCGAGCGGCGCGTGGGCTTCCGGGTAGGCCGCGCTGCATGCCCAAGGAGTCAGCGCATCAGGAGAGGGCAGCAGCAGCAGAATGCACCTCTTATCCACACAATGCTCGAACGGCCTGGCCTGTTGGCCTTCGCCGTGGCCATTTGAATTTTGGTGGCCCTGATGCGCACACATTGTGCAACCAGCATGAAGAGTACGTTGCTCAAGGGCAGACCCGATGACTGCCAATTCCCGGCTTGCTTCCCGCAGGAGGCCACCCTGCTCAAGGAGTGGCTGGCGGCGCACAAGGCGGCGGTGGCGGAGGCGGAGCGGCGCATCCGCGAGACCACGGAGGCGGCGGGTGGCGCCGTGGAGGAGGACGTGGGGCCGGAGCTGCCCGACACGCACCGAAACGCGGCGGCGGGAGGCAACTTCGGAGGATTCCTACGGCCAGGCGAGGGAGAGAGGTGCGTGCGCCTTGCTGCATGGCTGCACCTTAGGCGCGCGCTGGGACGGTGGTGGCGGGGGGCTGTGCAGTTGGCGCCACTGGGAGGCGTAGCAGTGCATGCGTGCTCGCTTTATGCGGCCGCCCCTCCGGCCCCGCCTGCAAGCCCCAAGGATGCACCCCTAGGCGGCCTGAAGTCTGAAAGCGTATTCGATACATGGAATATCCTCCCCATCAAACCGCCTGCCCCCTTCCGCATCCCTGCGCCCCGCACCCTGCATCCCCCTTCAGGATGGCTGCCTACGTGGCCAGCGGCAAGCGTATCCCCCGCCGTGGTGAGGTGGGCCTGTCGTCCGAGGAGATCGAGCGCTTCGAGAACCTGGGCTACATCATGTCGGGCTCGCGGCACAGCCGCATGAACGCCATCCGCATGCGCAAGGAGAACCAGATCTACACAGCGGAGGAGAAGGCGGCGCTGGCCATGTTCAACTACGAGGAGAACAAGCGCAAGGAGGCCAAGGTACTGGAGGACATGAAGACGCTGGTGGCGCGCACGCTGCAGACGCACGGCGGGGTGGAGGAGGAGATCGGGCCCAGCATGGGGCCGGCGGCGCAGGAGTGAGGTGTTGGTGGCGGCGGCGGTGGTGGTTGTGGGAGGAGGAGAAGGGGTGGTTGGCTGGATGGCAAAAGGAGGTTGAGATTAGGGCCCTGCGTCGGGCTGCGGGTGGAGGTGGATGGGGGCATGAGCTGCGTGGACAGATGCGGGGATGCCAGCCCGCCAGCGAGTCGTGTTGCGCCATGCCGCCAGAGCACGGGCACAGCGAGGCACCATGGCCGGGGGTCCAGCGGAGGAAGGAAACCATCTTTCATCCTGTTACAATTTTATGGCCTTGCAGAGACGGCCTTGGGTGACACTGCCATTGTCCAAGGCATGCCAGTACGGGTACGTCCTTGCACGCTTGCAGATACGACCTTGGACCACCCTAATGCCTTGCAAGGTTGTAAGACATGCCAGCACGATAGTCTCTTGCCATCAGCACATGCGTGAGCAACGGCGTACGCTGCAGCGGTGCACGCAAGGACTGGCGGACTCTTAACATGCAGACGGACCGATCTTTACTACCGCATCATATCATGCCAGGCGCACCCCCGCTGCCCCGCATATAAAGACTCCCACTGACCCAGCTTCACTGGGTCATCGCCTACGTACGGTATGCAGGCGGTGTTGCTACATGGGCGCTGTGGTGAAAGTGAAAGGTCCTAGATCGAACGTTCGCAACCACCAGTACTTGTGCACCCGCCCAATTCCGTGTTCCCTTGTACACCTTCCCGGAGTCCAGAAACAAGAAAGTCCCATACGCAGAGACAAACGCAATGCAGTTTCGAATTACCGGTAGCCTTGCGGCCGCTATCGTACAAACACATGGCGACATGCATGCGATGCCACCATGATGCTCAGTATCCTGCCAAACTGCACACACACACATGTCCCTCATCAGCACCTCGACACCACGTGAGGCCTCCCCGGTGCCGAAAAGCCCAGTGAAGCGTATGGTACAAAGGCGACATCAAACAAACCAACACAACTTGGCACACACAACGGCCCAGGCCCGATCCTACACTGAGTGTCAGCAGAGATGCATCATATCCGTACATCCCTGCTCCTCACCACACTCTACCCATGCCCAACCCGCCACCGCCGCCGACGCCGTAGGCCCCGCCTGCCACTGCCCCCGGGCCCGGACCCCCGGCCCCCGTCACCATGCGCACTATCCGCTGCGTGGGCCACACCGCTAGGCCGAACACCGGCAGGGAGGTAAGTCGCGAGGCGCCGCCCTTGCCCACCACGCGCTCTGCGAAGAACAGGGAGTGCGAGAGAGGGGCAACGATGCCTTACACGCCGACGGGGATCCTCTACAGCTTGTATAGCTAAGAAGCCTTCAGAGATCCACAGCGGGGGCACGTGGCAAACAGCTCGTGACACACTGGGTGCCTGGGTTGGCAGCGAGCCGAGAACCCGCTCGCGCACCACCACACGTCTGCTGCAGTCAGCTGCACTGCCCCTGGCAGCCCTGATGGCTCTGGACGTCCTGCCGTTGGGCCTTGGCGAGTCCTTTGACTGACTGCCCCTCTAAACACATGCACGGCGCATCTCTGCTTAGCAGTTAAAAAATGGGTGAAGTTGGACGCACCGTGCGCCGCGTTGACGTCCGAGTCGCAGGCCACCAGGATGTACAGCGGGAACAGCACCGCCAGAACCGCCGCGCCCTGGTAGAAGGGCAGCAGCAGCGAGCACAGCGCCATGGGCAGCCCGAAGCCTGGGGAGGAGCGGGGGTCCGCGGGATAGCGTGTGGGGCAGAGGGTAAGCCCAGACACAGATGAAGCGCGGCAGCGATATGGCAAAGCGGTTAGTTTGTGGGGCTGCTGTGACCCTCGCAATGTCTTGTTACCAAAGGCCAAGGACTCGTTCAGCCATGTGAGAGCAAGAGTGCGCCGCCCGGCTGCCCACCTGCGAAGAAGGCCCACCGGCGCTCAAAATAGGCCAGGCGCTCCGGCAGCCGCACCGCCTGCAGCCCCCACTTGTAGTCGTAGGCGTAGTAGGCGTACAGCCACGACAGGAACAGGCAGGACAGCAGGAAGCCTGGCGGGGATGGGAGGGCCGGGGAGGACGGGGTGTGGGTGGTGACACATGCCGCCGTAGGGAATGTGGAGGCCTTGCAGGGCGTGTGCGTCACCGCTGAATTAGATGGTTTAACATTCACTGATCCAGCAAAACTAGAGCAGTGCCTGAAAATATAGCACGCAGAGGCTCTTTGCAAAATAACAGGTCCCGCTTGCTGGACGTACTTGATTTCACAGCCTGCAACGCCCCTACTTACCCACATGCCGGCGCCCTGCACCCCGACCCTATTTTCGCATTTAGCCAGCAAGCTCCTTATCACACGTGTTCGGCAGTGCACTCACCCACGTGCGGCAGGTGGCCCAGCACCCACACTTCTCCGAAGAACACACAGAACAGCACCAGCCGGTACACCTCCTGGGCCACGTCCTCGAGGTTGCCGCCGCTGCCCCCGCCGCCGCCACCCCGTCCCGAACCGCCGCTCCCTGCCCCAGCCGCACCACTCGCCGCCGCTGCGCCTGCTCCGGGCCCTGTTGATGTTCCTCCTGCCGCGGAGCTGCCCGATGGTTTACCTGCTGCTGCTGCTGACGCCTGCCGTGCAGCCGCCGCCAGGCTGCTGCGCAAGCCCACCTGCCCCGTCCGCTGTTTCACCGCGTACGCTGTCTTTGCGACGTCCGTGTACCTGCAGGCGAAGGTGCGACATGAATCATTCCCGGGTGCCTTGGTCTGGAGTGCGACATGGGCCGCCATCCGTCCTGCCCGTGCACAGCTCTGGGGATTCCTCTCTCTCACCCATGCGGGCACCAAGAGAACGGCAGCCCCGACCCCCCAAGCCACACGCGCATCGGCACCTTCCCCCGCCGCCGCCCTACCAATTGTTGCTGACCAGCAGCGTGACCAGGTACGCGGGCAGCAGCCACAGCACGTGGAAGGCCAGCTGCAGGCCCTGCAGCGCCAGCCGCGCCGCCAGGGCGCCCGCGCAGGGGGCCACCAGCACGCGCAGCAGCCAGCTCACGGCCGGCAGCAGCAGCTGCTCCCACAGCAGCGTGCTAGATGGGTTAACAGTGTGGCAGCGTGCACGGGTGGTACAGGAGTCAGGGGCTGTATTGGGGAGGTTTCAGGGATGTGCGGGATGGCGGGGTGAGGGAGGCTGGAGTCCGGGTGCAGTGCGGGTTGTGTAGTGCGGGCTGCAAGAAAAATGCTGCCCCGGCGAGCTCCGGGAGCCAGGAAGTCCGCAGGCAGTCCCAGATGCACGAGAAGCTCTATGTTGATAAAGGAGAATGAGGTTTGTACGGCGGCAGCGGCTGCTGCGCCCTTGTTTCTGTGATGAGCATGCTACAGAGATGTTCTGCAGTGGGCGCACCTGCCCAGGAAGATGCCTCCATTGAGCAGGAAGCACTGGAGGACGGTCCGCTGCATGGGACGGGGAAAAGCAGCACTAGTTCATATGGCTCCAAGCATGCGGCATGGCCCATATCCCATACGGCTGTGGAAGGGTTGCTGCACCGGACCTCGCCCACGGCGGGTCCTGCATTACGGTACGTGGCGACGGTCCCACACGCAAGCGCTATCCCTTGCGGGCTGAGGCATGGCTCGCTCACCCCAAGGCTCCTGCTGCTGTCCAGTACAAAGAGTACCACGCAGCGGTGGACGGCAAGGGACTCAAGTAGGCCAAGCCACCTGCACAACACGTCGTGCCATGGATGCGGCGTCCCGTGTCACGCTCGCGTCAGACCGACTACTCCAGAGTCCCTTCTCGCTCGCACATTGAAATGTGCGGCATTACGGCATATTGTAGCAGCACTGTAACTCGTACCAAAGCGCTGCCAGGTCGCGCATATGGCCTTCGTTTTGCGTTGCTATGTGAGGGAAGACTCGATGCGGGTGCTGTTGAATTTGTTCAGCATCATGTAGATAATGATGGGTAGCGGAGGTGTAAGAGTCCAAGCAGGCCCAGTGTAAGAGTCCAAGCAGGTTGGAAGGCACTGGTAGAGTGTCACAGTATGACAGAAGCTGTGCAGCGCAAGTAATTTAACCAGGATAGGGTGCAGGGTGTGCGCCTTGTAGCTTGGTTATGCGTGACAGCGAAGTTGCGGGGTCGCCCGAGGGGAGCAGGGGACGTCCCCTCCCCACTGTGCCACTATGTCGCCCGTGTTCCACGCGCACACAGCATACCAGGTGACTGTGAGCCCAGTAACTATAGCTAAGATGCGTAGCCTTTGCCAACGATAGGAGCTCAAACCTTGCCCCTTCGCACCTGTGCCGGTACATTCGACACCGCAGGTGGTCGATGCTACCTTGAGCAATGCACGGAACATCCCTTCCAGTTCGTAGCAAACTTGGCAGTGCTGCAAGACAGTTCAAGCACCTGTCACCACGCGCACGACGGCTCCTCGGTCTCCTGTTTTTGGCGGGTCTGTTCTTTCTTGCGCTGCTATCTTTTAGCATACACGTGCGGGATCCAGATACAGTTCAACCAGCATCAAACTCCTTAAAAAGGTCGCTCCATGAAAGCGTGGCCAAGTCGACCCACGCGGTGTTGACAGCGCAACACCAGGGCGGTACAACCAGCCCGGGCACCACAGGGGAGCCGCTGAAGCTCATGCTTGCGAGCCACAATCGGCTCTTCTGGTATTTCCCCCACAATGACAGCACCAAGGTGCTGCACGAGGGGCAGGTAAGGCCCAAATACACACGACGTGTCGCATTTTTTCCCAGTGCATTCAGCGCTGAGGCTGCACAGCCTTGGTGGTGAGGCACTGGTTTCCAGCAACGCCACTTCAGTACACCTCCGCCAGACGGATCGCACCGCGTAGGCTATACTTGCGCGCTTGCACTTTCTCCCAATTGTGTAACAGCTTGTGAAGCTAACCCGGCGGCCTGCACGGATCTGTCGGCACGTGTGCACGGCAGCCCGTTTGGGTCACCCACGGGAATCCACCCAAGAAGCGTGAACCCCGCGCTCTTTGTAGCACCAGCTCATCACCCAGTGTACCACCAGGGCAGCACCAGTGTACGACGTGTGCGCGTGTTCCGGCAGGGCGTGCACTACGGCGTGTTCCCTGGGGAGCGCCACGCCGACGGGCGGCTGCGGACGGTGTGGAACGTTGTGCGGCCGCACAATTGGCACCCCAAGACCAGCGAGGAGCACCTGGTGCAAATAGACGTGGAGCAGGGTGGGTGCGGGACGGGGCGGTAACAGATGGAGAGTGCGGAGGCGGGGAGGAGGGTGCCGGTGGGGTGTAAGGGCGGCGAGGCAAACGCGTTCTAGGATGCTGCGGAGTCGGCACACGGAGATTGGGCATACTGTGGGGGCGGTGGACGGTGTGAGGAGGCGCGGGGTGAGGAGGCGCGGCATGTGCAAGTGTACTGATGAGCCCGAGTCTGGTGGCTAATACTCTTTACCTTAACTGCTGCGGAAGCAGTGTGTTCGGGCTGTCATGCATGCAAATGCTGGTGGGACGGGGGCTGCCTTTCAGCTTGTGCAGCATGGACCATGGCTTTACGGCCCTTGGGCCGTGTTCCCGATGGTCCCAGGCACGCTGCTGCCCGCGCTGCCATTGAACGGCACGCCGCTGTGCTGTGCCCTGCCGCCTGCCGCAGGGAAGGAGGTCAGCAGGGTGCGGATACAGTCCCGCTTCACGCACGACGCGGTGAGTTGCGGCAGCTACCTCCATTACCCCACAGGATATGGTCAAGGAAGCCTGCACTCGCCTCGCAATCCGACGCGGCCCCCGACGCGGCCCCCGACGCCGCCGCCAACTGCCCCAACCGTTCCCGATCACCCCCGACGCAGGTCCGCCTCGGCAACCGCGTGTTTCTAGCTAACACGGACGGGGGAGAGGTGCAGGAGCTGGCGTACCCCTCCATGAAGAAGGTGCGGTTTTGGAAGCGGGTGCACAGCTGCACCTTGAGCCCGTCAGTGCGACAACACCATGCGGCTGCGGCCACGTGCAGCTTCAACCGCAAACCGTAAATTTTCGCACGTGCGGGGGTACGTAAGGCCCGCCGCATTTCCGCTGCGTACTGCAACACCCTTGCATCGTTCTGCAGCTGCTGCTGCGCGTGCACTGTCTGACGCCGCCCTACTGTACTGCTGCACGCCGCGTCGCCACTTGACCCTCGCTTCCCCCGTCGCTGACGCTTCAGCTGCAAAACGCCGCCTTGCCCACCCGCAGGTCCGCGGCATGCGGCTGTTCACCCGCAAGCAGCACGTGAACACGCTGGCGCCCCTGGACGACAAGAGTCTGTGGGTGGTGCTGCACAACCTGGGCAAGGTGGGGCAGGGCAAGGGAGGAGCGGGACAAACCCCCCTGCAGGAGACGACTAGCAAGTGGCTGTGTGAATGTAGGCGTGGCTCCTTTCCATGGCTGCCACCGCTCCTGTCGTTATGACTCACCTGCTAAACCCGCTTTACCGCACCTCGCACGACCCCTGTTGAACCCAGCCTGGAATCCAGTCCACGGTTGCTTGTCCGTCAGCCCCGCCGCCCGTCCGCCTTTTCCTGTCCACGGGGGCTCGTGACCGTGGCCACCGCAAAGGCCGCGTTACCCCTCTACCCATCATCCAATGCCTGCCTCCCATTCCCCCAACAGAGCGAGGCTGTGCGTGTGGACCTGGACGCGGACCCCAACCCCCGCGTGTCGCAGCACCTGACGCGCGTGGGGGACAAGGCGCACGGCCTGGTGGCCCGCGGGTCGGCAGGGGAGGGGGCCGGGGGGCTGCGGTTCGTGATGCTGGACAGCGACAACGGGGCGGTGGTGGAGGTGGACGCCGTGAGCGGGGAGGTCGCCAGGAAGTGGAAGGTGGGGCGGCGGGGGCGGGGAGGGGGAGGGCGGGGGAGAGGAGGGCAGTTTGGGACGGTGCTG
>VFQN01003987.1_pt1 | contig 20129 bp, 18 predicted proteins | sample 3512371 | NCBI WGS metagenome assembly VFQN01 (sample SAMN10412370, study PRJNA504923) | tailings metagenome | isolation source: Replicate 2 from Balatoc abandoned mine | place: Philippines: Itogon, Benguet | collected 2017-08-28
TCCCACTCGCCCGGCGGCAGCCAGGGCCCGCGGGCGCGGCGCGTGGCGATGCGGTAGCTGCGGTGCGGGTGGCCGGGCTCGGAGACGATGCCGGCGTTGTGGCCCCCGCTGGCCAGCGCGAAAGTGATCTCGGCTTCGCACAGGTGATGCAGCTTGTAGACCGAGCGCCAGGGCGAGACGTGGTCGCGCGTCGTGCCGACCAGGAACACCGGCAGGTGCAGGTCGGCCAGCGACACCGTCTTGCCCGCGTGCCCGCCGAGCCGGTAGGTGCCCATCGCCAGCGCGTTGTGCAGGTACAGCGAGGTCAGGTACTCGTGGTGCATGCGCGCCGGCATGCGCGTGGTGTCGCTGTTCCAGGCCATCAGGTCGCTCGGCTGCTCGCGCTCGCCCATCAGGTATTCGCGCATGCGCCGCGTCCAGACCAGGTCGCGCGAGTGCAGGAACTGGAACGAGCCGGCCATCGCCTCGCCGGGGAAGTAGCCGCGGCCGCGGTTCTGTTCCTGCAGGTAGGCCACCTGGCTCTCGTCGACGAACAGGCCGAGTTCGCCCGGCTCGGAGAAGTCGGTCTGCGCCGCCAGCAGCGTCAGCGTCTTCAGCGGTGCGAGGCGCTTGCGGTCGGCCACCACGCCCTCGCGCGCCAGCGCGGCCGCGGCGATGGCCAGCAGCGTTCCGCCGAGGCAGTAGCCCATCGCGTGCACCGGCGCGCGGGCCTCCAGCGTGGCGATGGCCTTCAGCGCATCGAAGGGCCCGAGGCGCAGGTAGTCGTCCATCGTCAGGTCGTGATCGGCCGCGTCCGGGTTCTTCCACGACAGCATGTAGACCACGTGGCCCTGCGCGACCAGGTAGCGCATCAGCGAGTTGTGCGGCGAGAGGTCGAGGATGTAGTACTTCATGATCCACGAGGGCACGACCAGCACCGGCTCGGGATGCACCGTCTTCGTCTGCGGCGTGTAGCGGATCAGCTCGGCCAGACCGTTGCGCATCACCACCTCGCCGGGCGTGACGGCCACGTCGCGGCCGACCTTGAAGCGGGCCTCGCGCTCGGCCGCGGCCCGTTCGGACGCCGGCGTGGCCAGGTCCTCCAGCCAGTTCAGCCAGCCCTGGCGCAGCGGTGCGCCCAGCTTCTCGGCGTTCGCATGTAGCACCACCGGGTTGCTGCCCAGCCAGTTGGCCGGCGTCATCAGGCCGAGCCACTGGCGGGCCATGAAGTCGGTCAGCTCGGCGTGGTGGCGTGTCATGCCGGGCAGGCGCGCAGCTTCCTGCCACCAGGTCTCGGCATTGCGGAAGCTGCTGCGCATCACGTTGAACGGCCAGTTCGCCCAGTCGGGATGGCGAAACCGAGGGTCTTCGTCGGCGGCGCCGGCGGGTGCGTCGTCGCCGTGCAGCGCATCAGCGGCCAGTTGCGCGGCGCGCGCCGCCAGCTCCATCTGCCGGCCGGGCGACACGCCAAGGTGCCAGGCCCAGTCGGCCCAGGCCAGCGACAGCGACACCGGCGAAAGCCCGCCGGTCAGTGGCGACGCCGCGACGTGCAGCAGGCGGTCGAGGCGTTCGGTCGGGGTTTCTTCGTGCGGCGCGTCCATGGACCAGATCTTGGCCCGGCGGCGGGCGCGCGCGCTTGATCAATCACAGGCCGCAACGAGGCGGTTGTCCGGCGCCGGGCCGTCCCAAGCCGGACGGCGCCCCTCTGGGGCAGGAGCGCAGCGACTGGGGGCGGTCATTGAGGCTGGAAGCCGCTGTCCTTGATGATTTTCGCCCAGGTCTGCCCATAGGCGCGCTCGCGCGCGGCCAGCTGCTCGCCGCTGGTGTGGCCGACCGTGAGACCCAGCGCGGTGAGGCGGTCGCGCACCTCGGGCATCGCGATCACGCGTTGCAGCGCGGCGCTGATGTCGTCGAGCGTGGCGCGGGGCGTGCCGGCCGGCGCGAACACGCCGTAGTAGGGCACGTCCTCGAAGCCCTTCAGGCCGAGTTCGCTGAAGGTGGGCACGTCGGGCAGGGCGGCCTGGCGCGCGCCGCCGAGCACCGCCACCACGCGCAGCTTGCCGGCCTTGTGCTGGTCGATGAAGTCGGGAATCGAGCCGACGCCGGCGGCGATCTGGTTGCCCAGCATGTCGCCGATCATCGGCGCGCTGCCGCGGTAGGGCGCCGAGACCAGGTCGAGCCCGTAGCGCTGGCCGATCACCTTGACGAGGAACTCCGGTACCGAGGCCGGCGCCGGCACGCCCACCGCGCCCTTGCCGCCGCCCTGGGCCTTCACCCAGGCCACGTACTCGTCGACGCTCTTCGCCGGCGTGCCGCCGGAAACCGCCAGCGCGTTGACGAAGGTGGCGAAGCCGGCCACCGGCACGAAGTCCTTGCGCGGCTCGTAGCCCGGGTTCTTCACCACCAGCGGCAGGATGCTGATGGTGTGGTCGTGGCTGAGGAAGAGCGTGGTGCCGTCCGCCGGCGCGGCCTTCAGCGCCTGCGCAGCAAGTTGCCCGCCGGCGCCCGGCTTGTTCTCGACGATGACGTTGGCCTTGAGCTCGCCGCGCAGCTTGTCGGCCAGGGTGCGGGCGATCGCGTCGGTGCCGCCACCGGCAGGGAAGCCGACCAGGATGCGAATGGTCTTGTCGGTGTCGGCCAGGGCGGCGCCGGTGGCCAGCGCGAGGGCGGCGGCCATGGCCAGGCGGCGGGTCAGGTGCTTCATGGTGGGCCTCAGACGTTGAACAGGAAGTTCATCACGTCGCCGTCCTTGACGACGTATTCCTTGCCTTCGGCGCGCATCTTGCCGGCGTCCTTCGCGCCCTGTTCGCCCTTGAAGGCGACGAAGTCGTCGAAGGCGATGGTCTGCGCACGGATGAAGCCGCGCTCGAAGTCGGTGTGGATCACGCCGGCGGCCTGCGGCGCGGTGTCGCCGATGTGGATGGTCCAGGCGCGCACCTCCTTCACGCCGGCGGTGAAGTAGGTCTGCAGCCCGAGCAGCTTGAAGGCGGCGCGGATCAGCCGGTTCAGGCCCGGCTCGGTCTGGCCCATCTCCTGCAGGAACATCAGCCGGTCCTCGTCGGACATGTCGGCGAGCTCGGCCTCGGTCTTGGCACAGATCGCCACCACCGGCGCCTTCTGCGCCTCGGCGTAGGCGCGCAGCTTGTCGAGCAGCGGGTTGTTCTCGAAGCCGTGCTCGTCGACGTTGCCGACGAACATCGCCGGCTTGGCGGTGATCAGGCACAGCGGCTTGAGCACGAACAGCTCTTCCTTGCTGAAGTCGATGCTGCGCACCGGCTTCGCCTCGTTCAGCGCGGCCTGGCACTTCAGCAGCACGTCGACCAGGCGCTGCGCCTCCTTGTCGTTGCCGGCCTTGGCGACCTTGGTGTAGCGCGCCAGCGACTTCTCGACCGTGGTCAGATCGGCCAGGCAGAGCTCGGTCTGGATGACCTCGATATCGGCGATCGGGTCGACCTTGCCGGCCACGTGGATGACGTTCTCGTCCTCGAAGCAGCGCACCACGTTGACGATCGCATCGGTCTCGCGGATGTGGGCGAGAAACTGGTTGCCCAGACCTTCGCCCTTGCTCGCGCCGGCCACCAGGCCGGCGATGTCCACGAACTCGACGATCGCCGGCACCACGCGCTCGGGCTTGACGATGGCGGCCAGCGCATCGAGCCGCGGGTCGGGCAGCTCGACCACGCCGACGTTGGGCTCGATGGTGCAGAACGGGTAGTTCTCGGCGGCGATGCCGGCCTTGGTCAGGGCGTTGAAGAGGGTGGACTTGCCGACGTTGGGCAGGCCCACGATGCCGCACTTGAGGCTCATGGGGGGCTTTCCGGAAGGGCCGCGCAACGGCGCGGCGAAGGAGCGGATTTTAGGCGTGCGGCCTACACTGCCCGTCCATGAGCACGCCCCTCGCATTGATCGAGCCCAAGTCCCACGATCTCGGCGGCGGTTTCGTCGTGCGCCGGCTGCTGCCCTCGGCGGCGCGCCAGGCGGTCGGGCCCTTCCTGTTCTTCGACCACTTCGGGCCGATCACCGCCCAGCCGGGCGACAACCACGACGTGCGCCCGCACCCGCACATCGGCCTGGCCACCGTGACCTACCTGTTCGAAGGCGCGATGCAGCACCGCGATTCCACCGGCGCGGTGCAGCGCATCGAGCCCGGCGCGATCAACTGGATGACGGCCGGGCGCGGCATCGTGCACTCCGAGCGCACACCCGACGACCTGCGCGGCGTGCCGCGCCGCAGCCACGGCCTGCAGCTGTGGTGCGCGCTGCCCGAAGCGCACGAGGAAGACGAACCGGCCTTCCAGCACCACGCCGCGCACGAACTGCCGGAGCACAACCTCGCCGACGCCGCGGTGCGCGTGCTGATCGGCAGCGCCTTCGGGCTGAGCTCGCCGGTGGCCACGCTGTCGCCCACGCTCTACGTCGACATCGCGCTGGCTTCGGGCGGCTCGCTGGTGCTGCCCGACGCGGCCGAGGAACGCGCCGTCTACAGCGTCGACGCACCCATCGAGATCGGCGGCACGCCAGTGCCGCCGCACACGCTGGCGGTGCTGCCGGCCGGCTCGCAGCCGCTGCTGCATGCGAAAGGCGGCGCGCGGGTGGCGATGATCGGCGGCGCGCCGCTGGGCCGGCGCTTCATCGTCTGGAACTTCGTTTCGTCGCGCAAGGAGCGCATCGTGCAGGCCCAGGACGACTGGGAGGCTCAGCGCTTCCCCCCGGTGCCGGGCGAAACCGAATTCATTCCCTTGCCGCCGCGGCGGGCCTGACGGTCCTTGGCCGAAGCATGGCCACGTTGCCGGCCACCGCCAGCGCCGCGCCGAGGAAGGTGATCGGCTCCGGCCGGTAGCCCTCGAACAGCAGCGAGACCGCCAGCGCCAGCAGTGGCGTCATCACGCCGATGGTGCCGGCCGGGCCGGGGCCGAGGCGGTCCTGCAGCGTCAGGTAGCAGGCGAAGGTGATCACCGAGCCGGCCAGCGCCAGGTAGAGCAGCGAGATCCACCAGCCAGGATTCGCCGGCACCGACCATTCGCGCCCGAGCGCCGCCGCCAGCAGCAGGCTGGCCAGCGCGCCCCACAGCATGCCGAAGCCCAGCGCCGGCCAGAAGGGCAGGCCGTGGTGGCGGTTGCGGCTGGCCGAGAGGCTGCCCACCGCCGAGAGCAGCACCGAGGCCACCGTGAACAGCGCGCCCAGCGTGCTGCTGGCGCCCGCCGGCGCCTTGGCGATCTCCGGCCAGAAGATCAGCGTGACGCCGGCGAGGCCGACCACGCCGCCGGCGAGGAAGCGGCCCGACAGCGGCGCGCCGAAGGCCGCTCGTGCGCCGAGCGAGACGATCAGCGGCGAGGCCGAATACCCCACCGCCACCAGCCCGGAGACCACGTGCTGCTCGGCGTGGTACACGCAGACGTAGGACACGCCGTACATGAATGCGCCCTGCAACGCGAAGCGGGCGTGGTCGGCCGCCGCGAAGCGCAGCGGCATGCCGCGCCAGGCGGCGAAGCCGAGCACGGTGGCGCCGGCCAGCGCGAAGCGCAGCGCCACGCCGATCTCCGGCGCCAGGTCGGCGATCTGCCAGGTGATGGCGTACCAGGTGGTGCCCCAGACGAGCACGCAGACCGCGAACAGCTGCCAGTTCGCCAGCCGGCTCACGCGAACTTGAAGGTGGCCTGGCCTGTCATCCCGGGCTTCAGCGTGGCCTCGATGCCCTCGACAATCACGGCGTTCATGCCGAAGGTGATCGCGCCGTCCAGCCTTGCATCGGCCCGGTAGCTGCTGAGCACGTCGCCCACCGCGTGGCCGGGCACGCCGGTGGCCGGGTCGACGTCGGGCACGGTGCAGCGGTCGCAGGGCTTCACCAGCTTCAGACGCACCGGGCCTTCCAGCGCCTCGAAGACGATGTCGTCGAGGTGGTCTTCGTCGTTCGGGTCCAGCCCGTCGAGCACGAGGTTGGGGCGGAAGCGCTGCATCGTCACCGCGCCGTGACCGGCGGCGGCCAGGCGGCGGTTGAGTTCGGCCAGCCCGGCCGTGCTGGCCACCAGGATCGGGTAGGCATCGGCGAACGCCGTCTCGGCCTCGATCGGCCCGGTCCAGCGCGGGTTGGCCAGGCGGCGCTGCTCGGGGTCGAAGCGCACCAGGCGCAGCTTGCGGCCCAGGAAGTCGCTGAACCACTGCGCTGCCAGGTCGCCCATGTCGTAGGCCTTGACGGTGTCGTTCCACACCGTGGCCTGCACCGGTGCCTCCACCGTGTCCAGCGCCACGTGCAGCGCCAGCATGCCCGGCGCGCGCAGCACCATGTCGATGTGCTTGAGCGTCGGCTGGATCAGTGCCATGCGCGGCAGCTCGCGCTGGGTGACGGCCACGCCGCGTTCGTCGACCACCGCCCAGGCGCGGTCGAACTCGAAGCCGGTCTCGATGACCAGCGCCTCGTCGACGGCGATGCCACCGCAGGATTTGACCGGATGCACGTACAGCGACGCGATCCTGACTTCCACGTCGCTCACTTGAACAATCCCTTCAACAGTTTCTCCTTCAGCACGTCCTTCGGTTTCGGCGCCGACGCGCCCGGCTCGGCCGGTGCGATGCCGAGCTTCTCGCCGAGCTTCTCCTTGAGCTTGTCCTCGACCTTGTTCTGCAGCGCACCGGCGGCCACCGCCGACCACTGCACCTTCCAGTCGATCGCCTCGAAAGGCCCGGTCAGTCGCACCGGCACCGTCAGGCCCTTCAGCGCGGCGAGTTCGGCGCCGCCCTGGCCGGCGGCGGAGCCGGTCACGGTGACGCGCGCGGTGTAGTCGATGCGCCCCTTGCCGATGTCGATGGCGCCGTCCCCGCCCAGGCGCAGGAAGGGGCTCTTCACGTCGAGGTCGTTGTTGCGCGCCACGCCCTCGGCGATCTGGAAGCTGGCGTTCAGCTCGGAGAAGTCGGTCTTCTCGGTCTGCTTCGCCTGCTCCACCGCGTCCTGCCTGAGCGTCAGGGCGGCCTTGGCCTGGCGCAGCGTCTTCGCGAGGTTCACGCCCTTGATCGCGCCGTCGCGCAGCTTCAGTGCCGCGTCGCCGCGCAGCTTCGAGCGCAGCTCGCCAACCGTGCGGCCGGTGGTGTCGACGTCGAGGTCGACACGGCCGGTGCCTTCGAGGATGTCCTTGGCCGCCACGTCCTTGAGCAGCGCGTTGACGTTCACCCCTGTGGCCACCGCCTTCACCGCGATGCGGCTGGCGCGGGCATCGGCCAGCGCGTTGGCGTCGAGCGATCCGCCCCAGGCCTTGGCCTGCAGCACCGGCACCTTGAGCATGCCGTTGTCGAGCCTGGCCTCGATGCGCGCATCGGCGATGCGGTACTGGCGGAACATCAGGCTGCCGGCGCGCAGCGCGACCTCGGCATCGAGCGCGCGCAGGCCGGCGAGGTCCACCGGCGCATCGGCCGGCGCCGGGGTGCCGGCGCCTGGCGCGGTGCCGGCCGAGGCGGTCTCGGGCAGCAGGGTGTTGAGGTCCAGCGCGTCGAACTTGCCGCTGGCCTTCACGAACACCGGCCGGGCCGAGAGGTTGGCGCTGCCGTCGACGGCGAAGGTGTTGGTGTTGAGCGAGCCGGCCAGCGACCATTTGGCCGCCTCGGGCGAGGCACTGGCGCTGCCGCGCACGGCCAGCGCCACGGGCTTGAGCTGCCTGTCCTGCAGGTTGGCCTTGAGTTCGAGCGCAGCCAGGCTCAGGGCCTGGCGGGCCGGCTGCAGGCCGAGGTTGGCGCGCAGCGTGCCGTCGAGCGTGCGGCCGGAGCCGGCGCTCTTCAGGATGGCCTCGAAGCCGGGCAGGGCGACGGCTTCGAAGGTGCCGGTGGGCGCGCCGCTCTTGAACGTGGCATTGACCGGCAGTTCGCCGCCCAGCTCCAGGCGGCCCTGCAGCGGGCTGCCGGTGAGCTTCTCGCCGGCCACGTCGAGCTGCGGCCAGTCGAGATCGAAGGCGAGCGGGTCCTTGCCGCGCTGGCCCTTCACGCGCAGCTTCAGCGCCTCGACGCGCAGCGCCTGCTTCGCCGGGTCGAACGCGAAGGCGGCGATCGCCAGGCTGCTGCCGGCCAGCTGGATCGTGCCGGCGCGCGCCGCGAGCTGCACCTCGAGCTGCCGCGCGTCGACCGAGCCCTGTCCGCCGGCGTAGGCGAGTTCGCCGCGCACGCCGGCCTCGACGCCGGTCACGCCCGGCAGGTCGCCCTTCCAGGCGAGCTTCATGTCGGCCAGCTTGACCGAGCCGCTGGCCAGGTCGGGCGTCAGCGTGGTCTGGCCCGACAGCTCGCCCTTGAGCTGCGGCTGGCGGAAATCCGCCGCGGCGGCCAGTTCCACCGGCGTGGCCACGCCGCTGGCGATGCGGCCGGTGGCCAGGCGCGACAGCACGAGCTCGCCGTCGAGCTTCGCGACCTCGTCCTTCACGCGGGCGCGCACGTCGGTGAGCGTGATGCGGTCGATGTCCAGGTCGAGCGGCTGGCTGGCGCCTGCCGCGCCCGGCGCGCCGTCGGCGGCGGGCGACGTCGAGGCGCCCGCCAGGTCGTCGGTGTTGCGCCGACCCCGGGCGTCGCGCAGCAGCTGCACGCGCACCCCGCTGGCCTCGACGCGGCCCACCACCACGCGGCCACGCAGCAGCGGCAGCAGGTCGACGGCAAGCGCCGCACGGTCGATCGACGCGAAGGTCTCGCTGCGGCCGGCTTCGCTCAGGCTCAGCTGGCTGAGCTTCACGGCCACGCGCGGGAAGACCGACAGCTCGATCGGGCCGTCGATGGCCAGGGTGCGGTCGCGGTTCGCCTTCATCCACTCGACCGCCACGCCCTTGTAGCGGTTGGGGTCGAAGCTGGCGACCAGCCAGGCGCCGGCGGCGATGGCCAGCAGGAGCAGCACGGCGACCGCAAGGGCGATTCGCTTGATCCACACGGACATGGCAGGGCTTCGCAGCCGCAGGGGCGCGCAAAAACGGGAGCGCGGATTGTGCACCCCATGCCGGCGCCGCTGGCATGACCCCCCTGCCTACAATGAAAGCCGATGAAACACGTGGACGTGCTGGTGCGGGGCGCGGGCATCGTCGGGCAGAGCCTGGCGCTGTCGCTGGGCAGGCTGGGGCTGCAGGTGGGCCTGCGGCCCGACGAGCCGCGGCCCGAGGGCGCGCCCGACGTGCGCGCCTATGCGCTGAACGCCGCGTCGGTGGCGCTGCTGAAGTCGCTGAAGGTGTGGGATGCGCTGCCGGCCCATGCCGCCACGCCGGTCTACGACATGCACGTCCGCGGCGACGCACACCACAGCGCGATCGACTTCTCCGCCTGGGAGCAGCGCGCCGGCGAGCTGGCCTGGATCGTCGATGCACCGGTGCTCGAGCGCGAGCTCGGCGCGGCGGTGCGCTTCTCGCCCCATGTGCACGTGCTGACGGCGGCGCAGGCCGATCACGTCAAGGCCGATCTCACCGCCCTGTGCGAGGGCAAGGCCTCGGCCTCGCGGGCGGCGCTGGGCGTGCGCTTCGAGCGCCACGACTACGGCCACAGCGCCATCGCGGCGCGGCTGGTGGCCTCGGTGCCGCACCAGGGCACGGCGCGGCAGTGGTTCCGCTCGCCCGACGTGCTGGCGCTGCTGCCCTTCGATTCGCCCGAGCCGCAGCGCAGCTACGCGCTGGTGTGGTCGCTGCCGCGCGAGCGCTGTGCCGAGCTGATGGCACTGGACGACACCGCCTTCGCCGCCGCGCTGATGGCCGCCACCGAAGGCGCGGCCGGTGACCTGCAGATCGCCTCGCCGCGTGCCGAGTGGCCGCTGGCCATCGCCCAGGCCAGCGCCTGGTGCGGCCCCGGCTGGGTGCTGCTCGGCGATGCGGCCCACCTCGTGCACCCGCTGGCCGGGCAAGGGCTCAACCTCGGCCTGGCCGACGTGGCGGCCCTGACCCGCGTGATCGCCGCACGCGAACCCTGGCGGCCGCTGGCCGACGAGAAGCTGCTGCGCCGCTACGTGCGCGAGCGCGCGCTGCCGACCTGGGCCATGGGCCAGTTGACCGACGGATTGCTGAGGCTTTTCTCGCAGCCTTCGCCGGCCGTGCGGGAACTTCGCAACCGCGGCCTGGGTCTGGTCAACCGCGCCACCCCCCTCAAGCGCTGGCTCACCGCCCGCGCGCTCGACCGCTGAGAACCCCCGCCATGCATCGCTTCGCCGCCCTTTCTCTCGCCCTCGCGCTGGCTGCGCCGGCCCTGGCCCAGGAGGCGGTGATCCGCAAGAACCTGGCCGAGCGGCTGCCCAACTTCCCGAAGATCGACGAAGTGATCAAGAGCCCGATCCCCGGCCTGTACGAGGTGCGCGTGGGCAACGAGATCTTCTACGCCGACGAGCAGGGCAACCACATCATCGACGGCAGCCTGATCGACACCCGCACGCGCGCCAACCTGACGCAGGAGCGCATCGACAAGCTCACCGCGATCGACTTCGCCAAGCTGCCCTTCAAGGACGCCATCGTCTGGAAGTCGGGCACCGGCGAGCGCAAGATGGCCGTGTTCGCCGACCCGAACTGCGGCTACTGCAAGCGCTTCGAGCGTGACCTGAGCGAGGTGAAGAACGTCACCGTCTACACCTTCCTGTACCCGATCCTCGGGCCGGACTCGATCGAGAAGTCGAAGAACATCTGGTGCGCGAAGGACCGCACCGCCGCCTGGCGCGACTGGATGCTCGAGGGCAGCGTCCCGGGCAAGACGATGGGCCAGTGCGACACCGGCGCACTGCAGCGCAACGCCGAGTTCGGCCGCAAGTTCCGCATCAACGGCACGCCGGCCATCGTGTTCGAGGACGGCAAGCGCTCGCCCGGTGCGATGAACACCGCGCAGATCGAGCAGCAGCTGGTGGCCAGCCGCGCCGCCGCCAAGTAGCGTCAGGCGTAGCGCAGCTCGCCGGTCTTGCCGCCGAAGACGCGGTAGGAGAACACGGTGTAGGCGACGATCGCCGGCACCGAGATGCACACGCCGACGAGGATCACCTTCAGCGCCGCCGGGCTGCTGGCGGCCTGCCAGATCGTCAGCCGGTCGATCACCACCCAGGGGTAGAGGCTGTAGGCCAGGCCGAGGAAGCCGAGGACGAACACCGCGATCAGCAGCACGAAGGGCGCCCAGGCGGCATCGCCGCGCACCAGCCGCGAGTTCAGCAGCCCGCGCACCCCCAGCAGCAGCACCGCCGTCATCAGCGGGATGGCGGCCAGCGCGATCACCTCGGGCAGGGCGAACCAGCGCTGGCGCACCGTCTCGCTGATCCAGGGCGTGGCCATCGAGATCAGCACCAGGCCGCCGGCCATCGGCGCCCAGGCGATCTTGGCCCAGCGCACGGCGCGTTCCTGCAGCTCGCCCTCGGTCTTCATGATCAGCCAGGCGGCGCCGAGCAGCACGTAGGCCATCGGCAGCGCGGCCGCGATGGCCGCGGCGAACAGCGGGTAGTTCCAGCCCTCGCCGAAGCCGCTGACGTAGCGGCCCAGCATCCAGCCCTGGCAGGCCGCGGCCAGCGTCGAGCCGGCGAAGAAGAGCCGGTCCCACATCGGCTTGCGCGCCGCCTTGGCCTTGACGCGGAAGTCGAAGGCCACGCCGCGCAGGATCAGGCCGATCAGCATCAGCGTCACCGGCAGGTAGAGCTCGGTCAGCACCAGCCCGTGCGCCTTCGGGAAGGCCACCAGCAGGATGCCCACGCCGAGCACCAGCCAGGTCTCGTTGGCGTCCCAGAAGGGGCCGATGGAGGCGATCATCACGTCCTTCTCGGCCGGCGTGGCACGGTGCATCAGCATGCCGACCCCGAGGTCGTAGCCGTCGCTGATCACGTAGACCAGCATCGCCAGCCCCATCAGCGCCATGAAGATCACCGGCAGGGCCTGGTCGAAGCTCATCACGGTCATGGCGCGCTCCTCACCGGCAGGGCCACCGGCGCCGGTTCGTCGGCCGCGGCCTCGTCGGGCTTCTCGGCCATGTACTTGAGCACGCCGACGTAGGCCACGATCAGCGCGAGGTAGACGGTCACGTACAGCGTCAGCGTCAGCGCGATCATCGAGCCCGGCACGCTGGAGGCCACGTCGGCGGTGCGCAGCGCGCCGTACACGATGTAGGGCTGGCGGCCGATCTCGGTCACGTACCAGCCGGCCACCGTGGCCACCCAGCCGGAGAAGGTCATGCCGGCCAGCGTCCACAGCAGCGGCCGCGGCAGCGCCTCGGCACGCCAGCCGCGGCGGCGGTACAGCCACCAGCCCGCCCAGCTCACCGCCAGCATCAGCACACCCACGCCGACCATGATGCGGAAGGCGAAGAACACCGGCGCCACCGGCGGGTGCGCACCCTTGAATTCATCGAGGCCGCGGATCTCGCCCTCGGGGTCGTGCTTGAGGATGATGCTCGCCAGCTTGGGGATGCCGATCTCGGCGTGGTTCTCGCGGGTCTTCTCGTCGGGGATCGCGAACAGCAGCAGCGGCGCGCCGCGTTCGGTCTGCCACACGCCTTCCATCGCGGCGACCTTCTGCGGCTGGTGCTCCAGCGTGTTCAGGCCGTGCAGGTCGCCGACGAAGATCTGCACCGGGATCAGCAGCGCCGCCAGCGTCAGGCCCACGCGCAGCACGCGCGGCGCCGCCGCCTGGCCGCCTCCCTTGAGCAGCTGCCAGGCCGAGAGCCCGGCCATCAGGAAGGCGCAGGTCAGCGCCGAGGCGAGCAGCGTGTGCGCGAAGCGGTAGGGGAACGAGGGGTTGAAGATGACCTGCAGCCAGTTCGTCACGTGGAACTCGCCATTGACGATCTCGTGGCCCGCGGGCGTCTGCATCCAGGAGTTGAGCGCGAGGATCCAGAACGCCGACAGCGTGGTGCCCAGCGCCACCAGGAAGGTCGACAGCAGGTGCACACGCTCGCTGACGCGCCCGTGGCCGAACAGCATGATGCCGAGGAAGCCGGCCTCGAGGAAGAACGCGGTCAGCACCTCGTAGCCGAGCAGCGGGCCGGCGACGTTGCCCACGCGCTCCATGAATCCGGGCCAGTTGGTGCCGAACTGGAAGCTCATCGTGATGCCGCTGACCACGCCCAGCGCGAACGACAGCGCGAACACCTTGGTCCAGAAGCGGTAGGCGGCCAGCCACGACTGCTTCACCGCGGCATCGCTCGCGCGCAGGTAGCGCCAGCGGAAGAACAGCAGCAGCCAGCCGAGCGCGATGGTGATGGTGGGAAAGAGGATGTGGAAGGTGATGTTGGCGGCGAACTGCATGCGCGCCAGGAGCAGGGCGTCCATCGGTGGCCTTTCCTTACTTGCGCGTGCCGGCGACGACCTTGACCTTGTCGCTGAACTCGAGCAGCCGCTGCACCTTGGCGCCCATCTTCATCAGCTTGGCCAGCGTGGCCTGGTCCATGCGCTGCACGTCGTCGAACCAGCTCGTCGTCAGCTCGATCAGGTCGTGCATGCCGCGCATGCGCTCCAGCGCCACGCGGTCTTCCTCGCTGGCCGGCTCTTCGAGCAGCGCATTGCGCAGCATCGACAGCGTGGGCTCGATCTCGCGCCGGCGGCGCTCCTCGGCCAGCGTGCGGAAGATCTCCCAGGCGTCGGACGGCGCCTCGAAATATTCGCGCCGGTCGCCCGGCAGGTGGCGCAGCTTCACCAGCCGCCAGGCCTGCAACTCCTTCAGCCCCATGCTGACGTTGGAGCGCGAGAACTCCAGCTTCTCGGCGATCTCGTCGGCGTTCAGCGGCGCCGGCGAGACGAAGATCAGCGCATAGATCTGGCCGACCGTGCGGTTGATGCCCCAGCGGCTGCCCATCTCGCCGAAGTGGGCGACGAAGCTGCGCACGAGGGGGGAGAGGGCGTTCATGGGGAGGCCTGGAGCTTGACGACGGTCAAGAGCGTAGCTGAATTTTCAGGAATTCTTGAAAACTCAGGATTTCCCGTGAGGGCGACGGGGGCTTGCGCCGGGGCCGGCGAAGGCGCACGGCCGACGCCGGCATCGTGCGCGGCGACAATCACGGCCAAACGTTCTCCCGGAGCCCTGCGTGACCGCCGCTTCCCTCGCCCCGACCCCCGTTCCCACGCCCGCCGCGCTGCGGCTGGGCCACGCCGGCCTGTTGCCCTTCGTGGCCGGCGCCATCCTGACTTGGCTGGTGCGCCCCGACGCGCACCCCTACGTGACGGCGGCGCTGTCGGCCTACGCCGCCGTGATCGTTTCCTTCCTCGGCGGCATCCACTGGGGCTTCGCGATGCGCCAGAACGGGCCGGCCGCCTCGCTGCCGCTGTGGGGCGTGGTGCCCTCGCTGGTGGCCTGGGTCGCGGTGCTGATGCCGGCCTATGCGGGGCTGGTGGTGCACGGCGTGATGCTGATCGTGTGTTACCTGGTCGACCGCCGCGTCTACCCGGCGCAGGGCGCCGCGGCCTGGCTCACGCTGCGCTTCCGGCTCACGGCGGTGGCGTCGTTGAGCTGCTTCATGGGCGCGGCGGGCAGCTGATCGCGCCATGACGATCCATTACCGCATCGACGTCGAGGACGTCCACGCCCACCTGTTCCGCGTGACGCTGCGCGTGCCGCGCCCGGCCCGCGAGCAGCGACTGTCCCTGCCGGTGTGGATTCCTGGCAGTTACCTGGTGCGCGAGTTCGCGCGCCACCTGTCCGGCCTGCGGGCCGAGCAGGGCGGCCGGCCGGTGCCGCTGCGCCAGCTCGACAAGGCCAGCTGGGTCGCTGAGTGCGCGGGCCGCGGCGAGCTGAGCGTCAGCGCGCTCGTCTACGCCTTCGACACCTCGGTGCGCTGCGCCTTCCTCGAAGCCAGCCGCGGCTTCTTCAACGGCACCGGGCTGTGCCTGCGCGTGGAAGGCCGCGAGGCCGAGCCGCACCGCCTGCAGGTCGGCACGCTGCCGCGCGGCTGGCAGGTGGCCACGGCGATGGGCGCCGTCAAGGTCGACGCCGCCGGCCGCGGCATGTACGAGGCGGCCGACTACGACGAACTGGTCGACCACCCGGTCGAACTCGGCGCCTTCTGGCGCGGCCGCTTCGAGGCGCATGGCGTGCCGCACGAGTTCGTGGTCGCCGGGGCGCTGCCCGATTTCGACGGCGATCGCCTGCTGGCCGATGCGCGCCGCATCTGCGAGGCGCAGATCGCCTTCTGGCATGGCGCACGCAAGCCCAGGGCGCCATTCGAGCGCTACGTCTTCCTGCTCAACACCAGCGAAGACGGCCACGGAGGCCTGGAGCACCGCGCCAGCACGGCGCTGCTGAGCGCGCGGCGCAACCTGCCGCAGACCGGCCGCGGCGAGACCAGCGACGGCTACGCCGACCTGCTCGGCCTGATCAGCCACGAGTATTTCCACACCTGGAACGTCAAGCGGCTGCGCCCGGCGGAGTTCGCGCGCTACGACTACACGCAGGAGAACTACACCGCTCTGCTGTGGTTCTTCGAAGGCTTCACCTCCTACTACGACGACCTGTTCCTGCGCCGCTGCGGCCTGATCGACACGCCGCGCTACCTGAAGCTGCTCTCGCGCACGCTCACCGGCGTGGCCGCCACGCCGGGCCGCGAGGTGCAGAGCGTGGCCGAAGCGAGCTTCGACGCCTGGGTGAAGTACTACCGCAGCGACGAGAACACGCCCAACGCCACCATCAGCTACTACGCCAAGGGCTCGCTGGTGGCGCTGGCGCTGGACCTCACGCTGCGCCGCGACGGCAGCTCGCTCGACGAGGTGATGCGCACGCTGTGGGCGTCCAGCGGCGGCGGCCCGATCGCCGAGGCCGACATCGCAAAGGCCCTGCAGCAATGCAGCGGACGCTCGTACGCGAAGGAACTGGCCGAGTGGGTGCATGGCCGCGACGAGCTGCCGCTCAAGGGGCTGCTGTACAGCGCCGGCATCGAATGGCAGGCGCAGCCGGCGACGCTCGCCCAGCGCCTCGGCCTGCGCGTCAGCGAAAGTGCGCTCACCGGCGTGAAGGCCACCCACGTGCTGCGCGGCGGCGCGGCCGAGGCGGCGGGCATCGCCGCCGGTGACGAGATCCTGGCCGTGGCCGGCTGGCGGGTGCGCCGGCTCGACGAGGCGCTGCGCCTGCTGGTACCGGGCCGGGCCGCCGAGTGCCTGGTCTCGCGTGACCAGCGCGTGCTGGCGCTGACGCTCGTGCTGCCCACCGATGCCGGCCTCGGCGCGCCGGTGAACCTGGCGGCCGATGCCAAGCCCGGCAAGGCGGCGCTGGCGCTGCGCGAGGCATGGCTGGGCCGCTGAGCCGCAGCGCTCCGCCGCGACGACGCTTCGCCTTCGCCGTGCTGGTGGCGCTCGTGCTCGCCGGGCACGGCTGGCTGGCCGATACGCTGCGCGATCACATCGGCGACTTCCGCTCGGCGGCGACGATGCCGCCGCGCATCGAGGTGGCCTATGTGCGCGAGCTGGAGCCGGCCGCGCCGCCGCCGGTGGCCGCACCCGCAGAGCCGCCGAGCCCGCCCAAGCCGCCGCGGCGCGTGGGCGCGCCCGCTGCGCCGGCCTCGGCGCCGCCGCCCGAACCTGCAACCGAGCCCGAGCCGCCCCCCGCGCCCGAGCCCGCGGTGGCCGTCGCGCCGCCCGAGCCGCCGGCGTCGATTCCCGAAGCCGCGCTCGTGGTCGAGGCGCCGGCCAGCGCGGCCTCCGCGCCGCAGGCCTTCGAGTGGCCGTCTTCCACGCGGCTGAGCTACAAGCTCACCGGCAGCGTGCGCGGCGAGGTGCACGGCGACGCGCAGGTGGAGTGGGTGCGCGAGGGCCTGCGTTACCAGGTGCACCTGGACGTGACCGTCGGGCTGCCCATCGCACCGCTGATGACGCGGCGCATGAGCAGTGACGGCGAGCTCACCGCGCAGGGCCTGGTGCCGCGCCGCTACGACGAGGACACCAAGATCGCCTTCCGCGACCGCCGCCGCCTGACCCTGCGCTTCGACGACGACGCCATCGTGATGCCCAACGGAGCCCGCCAGCCGCGCTGGGACGGCGTGCAGGACACGGCCAGCCAGTTCGTGCAGCTGAGCTGGCTGTTCAGCACGCGGCCCGAGCTGCTGCGCACCGGCAACACGGTGGACTTCGCGCTCGCGCTGCCGCGCAGCGTCGACCGCTGGGTCTACGACGTGCTCGACGAGGAGCCGGTGGCCACGCACTTCGGCGCGGTGAATGCCTTCCACCTCAAGCCTCGCCGCGTGTCGCGCCCCGGTGGCGACCTGGTGGCCGAGATCTGGTTCGCACCGAGCCTGCGCTACCTGCCGGCGCGCATCCGCATCGAGCAGGATCCCGAGACCTTCATCGACCTGGTGCTCTCGCGCAAGCCCGAGCTGGCCGCGCCCTGAAGGTCGCCGGGCCGGCCGTATAGTCATTGCACCGAAGGAGACCCACCCCCATGAGCTACGAAACCATCCTCGTCGAGACCCGCGGCAGCGGCGAGCGCCGCATCGGCTTCATCACGCTGAACCGCCCCAAGCAGCTCAATGCGTTGAACGACACGCTGATGAACGAACTCGGTGCCGCGCTGAAGGCCTTCGACGCCGACGAGGCCATCGGCTGCATGGTCATCACCGGCAGCGAGAAGGCCTTCGCCGCCGGCGCCGACATCGGCGCGATGGCCAGCTGGTCGTACATGGACGTCTACAAGAGCGACTACATCACGCGCAACTGGGAGACCATCCGCACCGTGCGCAAGCCGGTGATCGCCGCGGTGGCCGGCTTCGCGCTCGGCGGCGGATGCGAGCTGGCGATGATGTGCGACTTCATCATCGCTGCCGACACGGCGAAGTTCGGCCAGCCCGAGATCAAGCTCGGCATCATTCCCGGCGCTGGTGGCACGCAGCGCCTGCCGCGGGCGATCTCCAAGGCCAAGGCGATGGACCTGGTGCTGACCAGCCGCATGATGGACGCCGCCGAGGCCGAGCGCGCCGGCCTGGTGTCGCGCGTGGTGCCGGCCGCCGAGCTGATCGACACCACGCTGGCCGCCGCGCAGACCATCTGCGAATTCAGCGGCCCGAGCGTGATGATGGCCAAGGAGTGCGTGAACCGCGCCTACGAGGGGCCGCTGGCCGACGGCATGATGTTCGAGCGGCGCATGTTCCACTCGCTGTTCGCCACCGACGACCAGAAGGAAGGCATGGCGGCCTTCGTCGAGAAGCGCAAGCCGGCCTTCAAGCAACGCTGAGCCCGGCGCGTGGCCTTCTGGCAGCTTCGACCCGCCGGCGCCCTCGCGGCGCATGTCGAGGTGCTGTGGGCCTCGCGCCGCGAGGCGCTGCCTCATGGCCTGGAGTGGCTGCTGCCCTCCGGCTGCGCCGACCTCGTGATTCCGCTGCACGACGATGCGGTGCTGCGTGCGCCGCAGGGCCGCATCGAGCGACTGCGCGGCGGGGTGTTCCAGGGCGCCAGCGACGCGGCCCTGTTGCGCGCCACGGGCGGCCGCGCCGATGTCGTCGGCGTGCACTTTCGCCCGGGCGGCGCCGTGGCGCTGTTCGGTGGCGCGGCGGCCGAGGCCGCGGGCCTGAGCGTGGCGCTGGCCGACTTTCCCGGCCCGTGGGCGCTCTGGCGCGAGCGCCTGATGGCCGAAGCCGCGCCGCCGGCCCGCCTGAGGCGGCTCGAAGCCCTGCTGCAGACGCGGCTGGCGGGTGCGCGGGCCGACCCGGTCGTGGCCGCCGCGCTGGCGCGCCTGCAGGCCAGCGACGGTCAGCTGCGCATCGAGGCGCTGCGCGCCGAGTCGGGCCTGGGCGCGACGCGCTTCATCGAGCGCTTCCGCGCACAGACCGGACTGACGCCCAAGCGGCTGGCCCGGGTGCTGCGCTTCAACCGGGCGCTGGCCGCACTGGCCGGGCCGAATCCGCCGTCGCTGGCCGAACTCGCGCTGGCCACCGGCCACGCCGACCAGGCGCACTTCGCCCATGAGTTCCGGCGTTTCGCCGGCGTGCCCGCGGCCCGCTACCGGCCGGCGTCGCCGGACCAGCCGCGCCACCTGCCGGAGCGACGTTTTCTGCAAGACACGCTGCCGCGCGTGGCCTAGGCTGCCGGCAGGTCGTCCAGGAGCCCGCCATGCCCGCCATCCACGAAGTCTTCGCCTATCTCCGCGTGCGCGACAGCGCTGAGGCCATCCGCTTCTATGTGCAGGCCTTCGGGGCCAGCGAGCGCTTCCGCCTCGTCGAACCTTCGGGCCGCATCGGCCATGCCGAACTGCAGCTCGGCCCCGCGGTGCTGATGCTGTCGGACGCCTTTCCCGAGTGGGGTCTGAACGCGCCGCCCGGCGACAGCGACATCGGCGCCTCGGTGCACCTGCATGTCGATGACTGCGATGCGGTCACTGCGGCGGCGGTGGCCGCCGGCGCCACGCTGCTGATGCCGCCGACCGACCAGTTCTACGGCGAACGCAGCGCGCGGCTGCGCGACCCCTTCGGCCACACCTGGCTCATCGGCCACTCGATCGAGACGCTGACGCCGCAGGAGATGCAGCGCCGCTACACCGCGCTGTTCGAGGCCAACTGAGCGATGGTGCCGCGCGTCAGGGCTGCACCCAGCGGGCGCCCTGGCCGTCGAAGATGGCGCGCCGGTGGCCCTCGGCGTGCAGTTCCAGCCAGTCGAGCGACTCGACGGTGGCGTCGATCACCGCGAAGTAGGCGCGCGTGACCGGCGGATGCGCGGGGGCCGGGCTGTGCAGCGGCGTTCCGGGCGGCAGCGGCGAGAGATAGTCCTGCGCCGCCGGCGACAGCCGGATGCGCGCCCAGCGCGACGAGGCCGCCAGCCCCGACATCTCCAGCGACAGGCGCACGCGGCAGCGCAGCTGCCAGCCCAGCGCCGGCGACCACATCACCAGCGTGCCGCGCGGGTGGTTGAGCAACTGGTGCACCTTGCCGGCGCGCTCGTCGGTGTAGATGAGCAGCTGCTTCGTGCGCACGTCGACCTCGCGCAGCACCACCGTGCGCGCATCGGCCGCGTCGCCGTTGATCGTGGCCAGCACCGGCGTGCGCCAGGGGTGGGCCTTGTCGGCGACGCAGCCGGCCAGGTGGTGCCACACCGCCGCCTCGATCGCGGCCAGCGAATCGAGGCGATCGTCCATCTCAGCCTTCCTTGCGCAGCGACGGGAACAGGATCACGTCGCGGATGCTGGGGCTGTCGGTCAGCAGCATGATCAGCCGGTCGATGCCGATGCCACAGCCGCCGGTGGGCGGCATGCCGTACTCGAGCGCGCGGATGAAGTCGGCGTCGT
>VFQN01003988.1_pt1 | contig 20123 bp, 18 predicted proteins | sample 3512371 | NCBI WGS metagenome assembly VFQN01 (sample SAMN10412370, study PRJNA504923) | tailings metagenome | isolation source: Replicate 2 from Balatoc abandoned mine | place: Philippines: Itogon, Benguet | collected 2017-08-28
TCAGGTCACCCTCGGCGACGCGCCGCGACAGCTCGAGCGCCTCGCCGATCGGCCGTGTCACCGAGCGGGCCAGCACGAAGGCGAATCCGGCGCCGAGCAGCAGGGCGCCGAGGCCGAGCGCCATCATCAGCTGCTCGGTGCGGCGGATGTCGGCCACCACGGCGTCGCCGCTGTCGCGGGCCAGTTGCTTCTGCAGGGTGGCCAGCGCCCCGGTGCGCTCCTGCAGTTCGTCGAGCAGCGGCAGCGTCTCGCTCTGCACGCGCGCGATGGCGGCGCTGCGCTGCCCCCCCGCGACCTCGGCATCGACCTGCCGGAAGGAGGCGACGTAGCGCTGGCGCGCCTGCTGGATCTGCGCCAGCAGTTCACGTGCCTCGGGGCGGCGCACCAGCCGCTCCAGCGTCGCCAGCGAGTCGTCCACCACCTTGCGGTTGGCGGCGATGCGCTCGCGCACCATCGCCAGTCGCGCCGCGTCCTCGGTGATCAGCAGTTCCATCGTGCGGCGGGCGTTGGCACGCGTCGTGCCCTCGAGCGTGGCGACGGCCTCGGCCTTGACCCAGTCCTCGTCGACCAGGGTGACGGTGGACTCGCGCGCCGATTCGAAGGCGAGGGTGGCCACCGTCACGACGGCGGTCAGCAGCAGCAGCACGCTGCCGAAGCCCAGCGCCATGCGGCGTGCCAGGGGGAGGTTGTGGAGGAAGTTCACGTCGATGCTCGCGTCGTTGGGGTGATGGCCATCGCATCGGCGGGTCCCGGTCCGACTTGACCCCGCACGACGCCTGCGTTTGCGCTGGCGCAAGACTCGATTGCATCGCGTCCCCGGCTGCGCTAGCTTGGCGTCCATGCAGCACGAAGAAGTACCGCCGCCCATCACCGATGACATCTCCGCCGACACCGGCCGCCGCACACTGATGCAGCAGGCGGCCTGCGTGGCCGGGGCCTGGGCCGCCAGCGGCCTGCTGCCCTCGGTGGCCGGCGAGGTGCGGCAGAGCCACCCGCGATCGCTGCTGGTCGATCCCAACGGCCAGCCGATCTCCGCCAGGGCGCTGAGGCCCGGCGAGACGCTGCTGTTCAACTACCCGTTCGCGGCTTCGCCGGTGTTCCTGATCGCGATGGACGGCGAGGTGCGCGACGTCGAACTCCTCACCGAGTCGAAGCAGCGCTACGCCGCGCCCGGCGGCGTGGGCCCGAAGCGCAACCTGGTGGCCTTCTCGGCCATCTGTGCGCACAAGCTGATGTACCCCACGCCGGCGCTGAGCTTCATCGGCGTGCGCCGCGGCAGCGGCAACGAACCGGCGCAGGTGATCCACTGCTGCGGCGACAACTCGCGCTACGACCCGGCCCGCGGTGCCGCGGTGATGTCCGGCCCGGCGCCGCAGCCGCTGGCGGCCGTGCTGCTGGACTGGGATGCCCAGCGCGACCAGCTGCATGCGGTGGGCACGCGCGGCGGCGAGAAGTTCGGCGAGTTCTTCGAGAAATACGCCTTCAAGCTCGAGATGGAGCTGGGCCGCCGCGCCCGCGACGTGGCCGGCGCCACGTGCATCACCCGTCCGGCCAGCGCGTACAGCCGCCAGTGGCAGAGCTGCCCGGCCTGAGTCGCGCCTCCCCCTGAACGAGGGGCCGGCCAAACCCGGGCCCCCGCGCTTGCCGCCATTGACGGTGCACCGTGACTCGTGACGAAATGGGCATTCGTCCCTGTAACACCTGACAGCGGACGGCCAACAACAATGCCGCCCTGCCTGATCGGCGGGTGGCCACACCAAGGAGTCACCGGTGAGAAAGCACTCGATTCACGACCGCCGATGGGGGTTGCCGTTGGCATCCCTGGCGTCGGCACTGCTCGTGGCATGCGGCGGAGGGGGTTCTGGCGACGACGGGCGGGCGTCCCTGTCGGCGGCCAAGGCAGGCGCGGTGGTGCGCCAGTCGGTGGCCGCGCAGGCCGACAAGGACACGCGGCCGTCGGCCAGCCGCATGTACATCGTGCAGCTCGCCGAGCTGCCCGTGGCGGGCTACGACGGCAGCATCGCCGGGTTCAAGGCCACCAAGCCGGCAAACGGCAAGAAGCTCGACTCCACCAGCCCCGACGTGGTGGCCTACACGGGTTACCTGATGTCGCGCCACGACGCCGTGATGGCCTCCGCGGGCGTGGGGCGCAAGGCCTACAGCTACGCGACGGTGTTCAACGGCTTCGCGGCCGAGCTGACCGACGCCCAGGTGGCCAAGCTCGCAGCGAACAAGGGCGTGCTGTCGGTCACCCGTGACGAGGCGCGCCAGCTCGACACCGCGACCACGCCGGCGTTCCTCGGCCTGTCCGGGTCCGACGGCGCCTGGGCCAAGTTCGGCACCAAAGGCGAGGGTGTGGTCATCGGCATCGTCGACGGCGGCGTCTGGCCGGAGCACCCGAGCTTCAGCGACCGCACCGACGTCAACGGCAACGGCACCAAGGACGGCAAGCTGGGTTACCAGCAGCTGCCGGGCTGGAACGGCAAGTGCACGCCGGGCGAGGCGTTCACTGCGTCGGACTGCAACCAGAAGCTGATCGGCGCGCGCTACTACAACGCAGGCTGGGGCGGCAATGCCGGCATCGACGCCCAGCTGCCCTGGGAGTTCAACTCGCCGCGCGACTTCGGCGGCCACGGCACGCACACCGCCACCACGGCGGGCGGCAACGCCAACGTGAAGGCCACCGGCGAGGCGGCGGTGTTCGGCGCCATCAGCGGCATCGCGCCGCGCGCGCGCATCGCCTCGTACAAGGTGTGCTGGGAAACCGGCGCCGGCGGCTCGTGCTTCAACAGCGACAGCGTGGCGGCGATCGACCAGGCCGTCGCCGACGGCGTCGACGTCATCAACTTCTCGATCAGCGGCAGCCAGACCAGCTTCCGCGACCCGGTCGAGATCGCCTTCCTGTTCGCGGCCGACGCGGGCGTGTTCGTCGCAGCCTCGGCCGGCAACAGCGGCCCGACGACGTCGACGGTGGCCCACCCCGGCCCGTGGCTGACCACGGTGGCGGCGGGAACGCACAACCGTGACGGCATCGGCTCGGTGACGCTGGGCAACGGCGTCACCTACAACGGCGCCTCGGTGGCGACGGCGGTGCCTTCGGCACCGATCGTCAACGCCGTGGATGCCGGCATCGCCGGCGCCGACCCGACCCAGCTGCGGCTGTGCTACGGCGCGGAGGACGGCGCGACGGTGCTCGACCCGGCCAAGGTGGCCGGCAAGATCGTCGTCTGCGAGCGCGGCGTGACGGCGCGTGTCAACAAGAGCCTGGCGGTGAAGCAGGCCGGCGGCATCGGCATGGTGCTCTACAACCCCAGCACGAGCTCGATCAACGCCGACTTCCACTTCGTGCCGACGGTGCACGTGCAGAACACCGATGCCGCGGCGATCACCGCGTACGCGGGTTCGGCGGGCGGCACTGCCAGCATCGCGCAGGCGACCGTGGTCACCAACGCGCCGGCGCCGTTCACCGCCTCGTTCTCGTCGCGCGGCCCGCTGCGCGCCGGTGGCGGCGACGTGCTCAAGCCCGACCTCATCGCCCCGGGACAGGACATCCTCGCCGGCGTCGCGCCTCCGGGGAACTCGGGCCGCCTGTTCGACCTGTACAGCGGCACCTCGATGTCCAGCCCGCACGTGGCCGGCCTGGCGGCGTTGTTCAAGGAGAAGTACCCGGCGTGGTCGCCGATGGCGATCAAGTCGGCGCTGATGACGACGGGCTACGACGTGCTCGACGGGCCGAACACCAACCCGCTGGTGATCTTCCGCCAGGGTGCGGGCCATGTCCGGCCGGCCAAGGCGCTCGATCCGGGTCTGGTCTACGACTCGAACTTCACCGACTGGCTGCGCTTCATCTGCGGCGCCCAGCCCGGCGGCGGTTGCACCGGCGTGACGCCGATCGACCCGAGCGACCTCAACCAGGCCTCGATCGCGATCGGCGACCTGGCCGGCACGCAGACGGTCAAGCGCCGCGTCACCAACGTCAGCGGCAAGCCGCTGAGCATGACGGCATCCGTGTCGGGTCTGGCGGGCTACACCACCTCGGTGTCGCCGGGCAGCCTGACGCTGGCGCCCGGGGAGACGAAGGAGTTCCAGGTCACGTTCACGCGGGTGTCTGCCGCGCTGAACAGCTACGAAGGTGGCTACCTCACCTGGAACGGCGGCGGCTACAGCGTGCGCAGCCCGATCGTGGCGCGCCCGGTGGCGCTGGCGGCGCCGAGCACGGTCAACGCCGATCCGGCGGGGGCGTCGTACTCGGTGACCTTCGGCTACGACGGCGCGTTCTCGGCCGTGGCGCGCGGCCTCGTGCCGGCCAGCGTGACGCCGGGCACGGTGCAGCAGGATCCCGACCAGACCTTCGACCCGGCCGACCCGACCGGCACGGTGGCGATCGCGGTCACCATCCCGGCGGGCACGACCTACGCGCGCTTCTCGCTGTTCGATGCCGACGTCAGTGCCGGCAGCGACCTCGACATGTTCGTCTACCAGGGCTCGACGCTGGTCGGCCAGAGTGCCACGGGCACCTCGGCCGAGGAGGTGAACTTCGCGTTCGCCAACCCGACCGGCGCGCCGATCGCGCTGACGGTGTACGTGCACGGCTGGGGCGCAGCGGGCGGAAGCAGCCCGTTCAAGCTGCACCAGTGGTCGCTGGGCACCGCGGCCGAAGGCAACATGACCGTCGATGCGCCCGCGGCCGCCACGCTCGGCGGCAGCGGCACGGTCTCGCTGAGCTTCAGCGCGCTGGCGGCGGGCACGAAGTACCTGGGCTCGGTCGCCTACACCGGCAACGCGAGCGCGACGGCGCCGACCATCGTGCGCGTCGACGCACCCTGACCTGAACGACCTCTCGGCGCCTCGTGCGCTGTTGATCTCCGCCCCGGGCCGACGCCCGGGGCTTTTTTTTCGGCTGCGTCAGACGCGAGGATCGGCCTGCGTCGCCACGGGCGGCTGGGCCTGCTCCGCCGGGCACATCACCCAGCGCCCGGCACGCGCGGCGTGGTAGCCGAATGGTCGGCCCCCGGCCTCCAGCCGGACCAGCCAGCCGGGCACCAGCACCTGCGCGTAGGCCATGCCGGGCTGCGGGCAGCCGATCGAGGCATCGGGCCAGGTGACCGGCTGCACCGACAGCACGCGCACCGCGTCTGCGGCAGCGCCGGTGCGGCGTGCCGCATCGGCACGCATCGCCGACAGCATGTCGGCGCTCAGGCCGTGGGTGAGTGCGGGTGGTGCTGCCATCGGTGCGCATCCCAGGGTGGTGGCCGCGCCGAGCGCGGCGAACGCGGCGAGCCGGATCCTCACTGCAGCGGACCCTCGTGGCTGACGGCGACCATGCCGGCGCCGCGTCGCGCCACGATCACGCGGTTGCGGCCCTCGCGCTTGGCCGCGAGCAGTTCGTCGTCGGCGGCCTTGAGCAGCGCGTCCGGCGACGCCGGCGCGTGTCGGGTGTCGGCCACGCCGGCGGAAAAGCTCAGGCCCTCGAGCGCCTCGTCGTCGTCGAGCTCGAATCGCATCGCACGCCAGCGGCGCAGCAGCTGCTGCACCTTGCGCCGCGCCGTATCGGCATCGGTGCGCGGCATCAGCAGGCAGAACTCCTCGCCGCCGTAGCGGCAGGCCACGTCGCTGCGTCGCACCTGCTGTGCCAGCAGCGCGCCGAAGGCGGCCAGCAGCCGGTCGCCGGCGGCGTGGCCGTGCACGTCGTTGACGCGCTTGAAGTGGTCGAGGTCGATGATCACCAGCGCCAGCGGTTGCGCCTCGCGCTGCGCCAGCGCGAACAGCGTGGGCAGGGTGTCGCCGAGATGGCGGCGGTTGAACAGGCCGGTCAGCGCGTCGCGCACGGCCTGCTGGCGCAGCGCCTCCTGCAGCGACTGCACCTCCTCGATCTTGCGCGAGAGCTGCTCGTTGATCGCCGCCAGCTCGGCGCGCGCGCGTTCGGTGCGGCGGCGGCGCGCGTCGTTCTCGTCGAGGCGGTGCTGCAGCCGCAGCAGCTCGGTCTGCAGCGCCGCGGCCTGGTAGCGCGCCCGCGAGGCCAGCTGCGACTGCGCCTTGCCCAGGCGCTGCGCCTGGCGCAGCGCGGCCAGCGCGGCGGCGGCATCGCCGGCGGCTTCGTGCGCCTCGCTGAGCACGGCGAAGAACTGCGCGCGGATGCGCACCGACAGGCCCTCGACGTCGTCGCGCGCCGCCTCGGTGTAGGCCGCGCGCAGCGTGCGCAGCGCGGCCACCGCGTCGCCGCGGGCCAGCGCCAGCAGGCCGGCGGCGGTGACGCGCTCGACGCGCTCGTCGGGGATGGGCGAGGCGCCGCCGGCCAGGGCACGCTCCACCAGCTCCGCGCCGAGCGCGCGGTCGCCGGCGCGCAGCGCGGCGATGGCCAGCGTCTCGAAGGCCGGCTCGATGCTGCCGCGGCCGCTGGCGTCGGTGGGCATGGCCAGCACCGCGGCGACGTCGGGCAGGGCCTCGGATGCACGGCCGAGTTCGGTCAGGCACAGCACGCGGTTGATCAGCAGGATGCCGAGCAGCCGCGCGTTCTTCAGCTGGGCGCAGCCGGCCAGGCCCTGGTCGACGTGCTGCAGCGCATGCTCGTAGTCGCCGATCTGCAGCAGCTCGTGCGAGAGGTTGCAGTGCAGCACGGTGTCGAAGCCGTGGCCGCGCTTCGGGCCGGCGTCGCGCAGCGCCTCGAACATGTGGGCGAAGGCCTGCGAGGAATCACCCAGTGCCGAGTAGCAGCCCGCGATGGTGTTGAGCAGCACGCCGCGCTGGTCGTGGCGCAGCACGCGCACACCCTCGTCGCGCAGCGGCAGCACGGCGGCCAGCGCCTCGCGCACCCGTCCTTCGCGCCACATCGCGCGGGCCAGCGCGGCACTGGCGAGCAGCTGGCCGGCGCGGTCCTCGCCCGGCGCGAAGCAGCGCAGCGCGCGCTGCAGTTCCCGCGACGCCTCGGCCACGGTGCCGAAGTAGAGCAGGTGGTAGCCCAGCGCGATGCGCGCCCAGCCCTCGGCGGCGAGGTTGCCCTCCCGCGTGGCCGCTTCGATGGCGCGTTCGGCCAGCTGGCGCGCCTGCTGCGAGTCGATGTGCAGCAGGTTCCAGGCACGCCGCGCCAGGCGCAGCGATGCGGAAGGAGTCGACGGCACAGTGGGCATCCGGCCATTATGGCCAGCGCCCGCGACGACCTAGCGTGCGTTGCCGCGGCGCGCCCGGGTCGGAACGTAGGTGCCCTGCATCGGCCAGCGGCTCGGCACGGTGTCGCTCCACGCCGAGGGATATTCGCCGTCCGGATCCAGCGGGCCATCCTCGGCCACCAGCCGGCCCTGCAGGTACAGGCCGTTGAGCAGCCGCGCCGCCCGCATCGGGTCCATGCCCGGCCAGCGGGAGATTTCCGCGATGCCAGCCGGCGCGGCGAGCAGCCGGGCCACCACCGAGCCGAGGGCACCGGTCGGGCCGGCGCCACCCGATTCACGCCCCGAATCGATGGCGCGGAAGGACTCCTGCCCGGCCAGGGCGCCCAGCAGCCTCTGGCGCGGACCGAGCAGGGCCAGGCTCCACAGCAGCCCGCCCAGCGGATAGTGGCATGGGGGCAGCGGGCGCGAACGGCCAACAGCACCGCCGGGCCCGGGCTTCGGTGCGTCGACCGCCGGCGGCTCGCAGGCCAGCAGTCGTGCGCTCCACAGCCCCGCCGGCGGCGCCTTGCGCCAGTCCACCGGCGCGCGGTACAGCCAGGCGCCGGGGTACAGCGTCAGCGGCCAGACCCAGCCGTCCACGACCACCGACAGCAGCAAGGGCTCGCGCAGGCGCAGGCAGCAGGCGACGACTTCGAGCAGGTCGGGCGCCTCACCCTCGGCGGGTGCCAGTCGGCGCAGGGCGTCGATCATGGTGGGCGACAGCACCTCCATGGTGCGCGGCGCGCTCGGATTGCCCCAATCGGTGTCCGGCCCGCTGTCGAACAGCGGGCGCGGCACCGTGTCGCCCGGATCGTCCACCTTCGGTCCCTCCGAGCGCGCAGCGTAGTCCTCCCGGGTCCTCCCCGCAATGCGCCAGAAGGCTATTGACGAATCGCCTCAGTGCGAGGTGCCCTCCGAGCGCGAGATCTTGTTCCAGACGTTGTACTTGCCGACCGGCTTGCTCATCGGCAGGCGCTTGACCTCCTTGAAGGTCGCGGCGTCGAAGACGACGATGGCGCCGTCCATCTCCCACACGCTGGCCAGCGCGTAGCGGCCGTCGCGCGTGAACTCGATGTGCGCCAGCGTGCGGCCAGGCTCCTTCACCTGCACCACCGGCTCCAGCGTGCGCTTGTCGATGATGGTCAGCGTGTCCTTCGCGCTCGGGCTCATCATCGAGTCGACCCAGGCGTAGGGCGAGTTCTCGTGGCTGCGCATGAAGAAGCCCGGGCCCGGCGTGGCGATGCTCTTCACGCTCTTCCAGGTCTTCATGTCGATCACCTGCACCACGCCGTCCTTCAGGTTGGGGCTGGCCAGCACGGTCGTGCCGTTCCAGGCGAAGGTGATGCCCGAGCCGAGGTGCGGCATGCCGGCCAGCGGCAGGGCGGCGATGCGGCGGCGGATGTCGAGGTTGACCACCTGTGCGCTCGGGCTGCCGTCGCTCTTCGGCCGCGTGGCGCCGAGCACGTGGCGGTAGCTCTGGTCGAAGAAGAAGTCGTCCAGCGGCTCCTCCAGCGGTGTGCGGCGCACGCCGAGGTAGCCGGGCTTGGCGATCGCCTCGCCCATCTTGTAGTCGTGCACCAGGCCGTCGTGGATCGGCTCGGCCTTCGGGTCGTAGGAGATCTCCCAAAGCTCCGGGATGTCCTTGAGCGCGACGACGAAGCTCCTGCGCGGCTGCGCGTCGTACACCGCGGAGACGCGCGAACTCGCCTTGCCGTCCAGCGTGGCGGCCTCGTAGATGCGCTGCAGCTTCAGGTCGGCGTCGAACAGCGCCACGGTGTGCGGCAGGTAGTTGGCGGCCATCACCCACTGGCCGTCGCCGGAGACGGCCACGTTGCGCATGTTCAGCCCGGCGCGCACCTCGGCCACCACGGCCAGGTTCCACAGGTCGTACTTGGTGATCCAGCCATCGCGCGAGCCGAAGTAGACGAAGCGGCCGTCGGGCGAGAACTTCGGCCCGCCGTGCAGCGCGAAGCGCGAGGCGAAACGGTGCATCACCTCGAAGCGGTCGCCGTCGACCACGGACACATGGTGGTCGCCACCTTCGACGACGAGGAACACGTTCAGCGGATCGGCCTTCCACGCCGGCCGGGCGGGCAGCGCGGCGGCACCCTCGACCTCGCTGCGCGAGGCGCGGATCTGCGCCTCGCTCCAGGTCGGCGCGGGCGTCACCGGCGTGTAGATCCACTTCGCGAGCGCGGCGATCTGCTCGGCCGAGAGCCTGTCGGCGAAGCCGGGCATCTGCGTGGCGGTGCGGCCGCGGGCGATCACCGCCGTGGCCTCGGCGGGGCGCACGCGCTGCAGGCTCTCGGGCAGCAGCGCCGGGCCCATGCCGCCGAGGCGTTGCTCGCCGTGGCAGGCCACGCAGTGCTCGCGGTAGAGCGCGGCGGGGTCGGCCTGCGCGCTCGCCATGTCGGCGGCGATGGCGAAGAAGGACAGCCCGAGGGCGACCTTCCACGCGGTGGCGATGCGGCTCATGCGAGTGTCTCCTGGCGCGCGGCGAGGCCGATCTCCTCGTCGTCGAGGTAACAGCCCGGATCGGCCGCCCAGGCGTCGCCGGTGACCTGCTGCGCACGGGTGCGCGTGTTGCCGCCGCAGAGGTCGAAGTGCACGCACTGCGCACAGCGCCCGCCCACGGGCCGCGGCTTCATCTTCAGGCCGCGCATCAGCGGGTCGGAGGTGTCCCTCCAGATCTGCGAGAACGGCCGCTCGCGCACGCTGCCCAGGCTGTGGTGCCACCACATGGTGTCGGGGTGCACCACGCCGAGGTTGTCGATGTTGGCCACGTTCACGCCCGAGGCGTTGCCGCCCCAGGCCACCAGCCGCTCGCGCAGCGGGGCCTCCCACTGCGGGAAGCGCTCGCGCACCCACTGCAGCAGGTAGGCGCCGTCGGCGTCGTTGTTGCCGGTGACGAAGTCCTGCTCGCTGCCTGCCAGCGCAGCCTTCCAGGCGGCCTGGTAGAGCACGTCGAGCGCGTTGCGCGTGGTCTCGAACTGCGCGTCGCGCGAGCGGTGGATGTTGCCGCGGCCGGCGTAGTTCAGGTGCGAGAAGTAGAACTTGTCGATCCGCTCCTCGCGCATCAGGCGCAGCAGCGGCACCAGGTCGTGCGCATTCATCGCCGTCATCGTGTAGCGCATGCCGACCTTCACACCGCGGTCGCGCAGCATGCGCATCGCGGCCAGGCTGCGGTCGAAGGCGCCTTCGAGGCGGCGGAACTTGTCGTGCGTGGCGCCGATGCCGTCCAGGCTGATGCCGACGTAGTCGAAGCCCAGGGCCGCGATGCGGTCGGCCAGCGGCGCATCGATCAGCGTGCCGTTGGTCGACAGGCCGACGTAGAACTTCATCGCCTTGGCGCGCGCCGCGATGTCGAAGATGTCGGGCCGCATCAGCGGCTCGCCGCCGGAGAGGATGAGCACCGGCACGCGGAACGCCTTGAGGTCGTCCATCACCGTGAACACCTCGCCGGTGCTCAGTTCGCCGGCGTATTCGTGGTCGGCCGAGATCGAGTAGCAGTGCTTGCAGGTGAGGTTGCAGCGGCGGATCAGGTTCCAGATCACAACCGGCCCCGTCGGCCCGCTGCCGCGCACCGCGGGTGTGGGGTAGCGGCCCGCCGCTTCGGCCTGGGCGATCTCGCGCATGTACTGGGAGACGCGGAACATGGTCAGTTCTCCGTTGATGACAGGCGCAGCCCGGTCTTCTTCAGGATCGCGCTGCTGTAGAGGATGTCGCTGCCGCGGCAGGCGTCGCCGAGCAGCGCGCGGATCTGCGCCGCCTGGCGCTCGACCTCGTCGCGCGAGCGGCCGTGCACCATCGCGAACAGGTTGTAGGGCCACACCGGCAGCTCGCGCGGGCGGCGGTAGCAGTGGCTCACGCCGGGCAGTGCGCCGACCATGGCGCCGAGTTCGTCAACACGATCGTCGGCCACGTCCCACACCGTCATGCCGTTGGCGGTGAAGCCGAGCTTGTAGTGGTTGGGTATCGCACCGATGCGGCGCACCAGCCCTTCGGCGAGCATCTGGCCGAGCCGTTCGCGCACGCGCTCGCCGCTGACGCCGAGCATCGCGCCCACCGCCTCGTAGGGCCGCGCCACCAGCGGCAGGCCGCTCTGCGTGGCGGCGATCAGCTCACGGTCGAAGTCAGACAGCGCCATGGCCGGCTCCCGCTGCGGCCGGCAGCCGCAGTTCGACGAAATACTCGCGCTCCTTCGGGAAGGCGTGCACCTTCAACCCCGTAGCGCGCTCGATGCGGGCCAGCGCGTCGAAGGCCGCGTCGCGCGTCTCGGCGGCGACCACGAACCACATGTTGAGGCGGTGCTCCCGCCGGTAGTTGTGCGCCACTTCCGGAAAGGCGTTCACGACGCCGGCGATGCGCTCGAAGCTCGCCGCCGGCACCTCCAGCGCGGCCAGCACGAACAGCCCGCCGGCGCGCTCGATCTGGAACAGCGGGCCGAAGCGCGTGAGCGTGCCGCGCGCCAGCAGGTGGCGCAGCCGCTCGATCACCTCGTCTTCGGAGATGCCGAGCTCGGCGCCGATGTCGGCAAACGGGCGCTCGGTCAGCGGCAGCTCGCCATGCAGCCGGTCGATCAGCTGCAGGTCGATGCGGTCGGGCGCCTCAGGCGTGTTCATGCGCGGCCTCGTCGACGTTCGCACGGAAATAGCTGCCGCCGCGCTGCTTGAAGCGGCGCAGGCTGAACAGCACCTCATGGGGGTGGTGTTCGAGGCCGGCCGCACGCGCCGCCGCCTCGATGGTGGCGCGCACGGTCTCGCGCTCGCGGCCGTGCACCATGCAGTACAGGTTGTAGGCCCAGCCTTCGGCTCGCGCACGGCGGTAGCACAGCGTCACGCCGGGCTGCGCGGCCAGCGCCGCGCCGCAGGCGTCGACCGTGTCGTCGGGCACGTCGAACACCGTCATCGCGTTGCGGTCGAAGCCGAGCTCGTGGTGGCGCACCACCACGCCGAAGCGGCGCAGGGTGCCGCGGTCGAGCCAGCGTTCGAGCGTGGCGAGCACATCGGCCTCGGCCCGGCCCAGCGCCGCAGCCCAGGCGGCGTAGGGGCGCTCCACCAGCGGCAGGCCCGCTTCGACGAGCGCGGCCAGCGGCCGGTCCGCATCCGCCACGGGCAGTGCGCGGCGCGCCGGCTCCGCAGCCTTCACCGCGCCACCCACGCCGCGCAGATCGAAGCCGAGGTCGATGCGGTAGACGCGTTGCATCGGCAGGCGCAGCGTGGCCAGGCCGGTGCCGCGCTCCAGCGCGTCCAGTCGCGCGGCCAGCGCGCCCGCGTCCGGCCCGGTGATCACGAACCAGAGGTTGAAGCGGTGCTCGCGCTCGTAGTTGTGGTTGACGCCCGGCAGCCCATCGACCTGCGCGGCCACCGCCTCGAGGCGTTGCGGCGGCACCGCCATCGCCACCAGCAGCGCGGCGCCGCCGGCGCCGGCGGCCCACACGCCGCCGATGCGGCTGAGCGAACCGTCGGCCCGCGCGGCCTCGAAGCCGGCGATCACGCCGGCCTCGTCGCTGCCCAGCGCCTGCGCGATCTGCGCGAAGGGCCGATCGACCCGTGGAAAGCCGTGCTGCCAGCGGTTGAGGAGATCGAGCCGTTGCATGGTCAGAACCCCATGCGCGCGGCGCGGCTGGTGAAGAACACGCCGCTGGGCGCGGGCATTGGCAGCGTGGCCAGCGGCTCGAAGCTGCGCGTGTCGTAGACGCTCACGCGGTTGGCGTCGCGCGAGCTGATCCACACCGCCTCGCCGCGCGGCGTGAACTCCATGTGCAGCACCGCCTTGCCGGGCTCCAGCGTCTGGACCACCTGGCGCGTGAGCGTGTCGATCACCTGCACGCGGTCGTAGTCGGGCACCGCGAAGTTCACCCACACCTGGCGCCCGTCGGGCCGCGCCATCGCGAACACCGGCTGGCCGGCCACGGCAATGCGCGCGACCTCGGCCCAGGTGTCGGTGTCGACCACCAGCACCTCGTGGCGGCCGATCGCCGGCAGGTAGGCGTGGCGCCCGGCCACCGCCCAGCCGCGCAGGTGCGGCATCTTGAAGACGGGCAGCGGCTGCTGGCCGCGGCCGTAGCCGGCGAGGATGCGGCGCACTTGCGGCTTCTCGGCCCACAGGTCGATCAGCGCGAGGCCGTCTTCGCCGAACAGGCCGGCGATGTAGTGGCGCCCGTCGGGCGTGACCAGCGCGTCGTAGGGCTGGCGGCCGACGTTCTCGAACTTCGTGATCTTCGGCGCCTTCGGGTCGGTCACGTCGGCCACCCAGATCTGATCGGCATCGAACAGCGAGAAGACGAAGCGCCTGCCCGGCAGGTCGGCCAGGCCGACCACGCGAGAGAGCTTGCCGGGGGCGTATTCGGCCGGGATGTCGGCGACGAGCGCGAGCGTCTTCGCGTCGAACACCTTCACGCCGCCGGGCTGGTAGTTCTGCGCGGCCACCAGCGTGCCGTCCTGCGACATCGCGCCGCCGATCGAGTTGCCGGCCTGCATCACGCGCTGCTCGATGCGCCGCGTGACCAGGTTGACGCGCGTGAGGCCGCCATCACGGCCGAACACGAAGGCGCTGCCGCCGTCGCGCGAGAACACCACCGAGGCGTGCGACAGGTCGCCCAGCCCGGGCACCTCGGCGAGCACGCGGCGCTCGCTGGTGTCGACGATGGCCACCGTGCCGGTGGCGCGCTCGACGACGACACCGAGGTCGCCGGTGCCCTTGGTCGGTTCAGCGGTGGCGGCACAGCCGGCCAGCAGCGCCGCGCTCAGGGTCAGCGCCAGGCGCTTCATCGTGATTCCTCGGGAAAACCGGCCACCAGGCGCTCGGCGATCCAGCGTGATTCGCCGGGCCGCAGCATCGAGCGCCACGGCGGCATCGGCGTGCCGGGGCGGCCGTGTTCGATCACCGCCTCCAGCGAATCGAGCGGCTTGTCGGACAGAGCCGCGCGGGTGAGCGCGGGGCCGAGGCCGCCGGTCAGCGCCATGCCGTGGCAGGAGCCGCAGTCCTGGCGCACCATGCGCACCAGCTCGCGCTGGCGCACGGCGTCGGGCGAAGCGAGAACGGGCAGGGCGACGGCCGCGAGCCCGATGATCAACAGCCGTCGCAGCGCCATGGTCAGCTCTTGAGAATGAACTCGACGGCCGCCTTCAGGTCGGCGTCGTTGATCTTCTCGGGCGGGTTCGGCGCCATCGGGATCGGACCGAAGCTGCCCTTGCCGCCGGTGCGCACCTTCTGCATCAGCGTGGGCACCACGTCCTGGCCCTTGTACCTGGCGGCGATCTCCTTGAAGGAGGGCCCGACCATCTTCTTGTCCTTGGCGTGGCAGGCCAGGCAACCCGCCTTGTTCATCGCCGCTTCCGGATCCGCCCACGCGGGCGATGCCACGAACGACATCGAGACCGCCGCGAGCAACACAAGCTTCTTCATGTGCATCTCCTCATGCATGCCATCAAGCAGCCGCCGCGGGACCGGCTCCGCCGGCCCGCAGGCGGCGCCCCCCTGGGGGGAGCGCCGTCAGGCGCTCCGGGGGGGGTCAATACACGTCGTGCTGGGTGTTGTAGACGTTGAAGTGCCCGGTCGGCGTGATCAGGCGCGGATCCTTGATCACCTTCTTGAGCTTCAGCGTCTTGTCGTCGACGACGACCAGCGCGCTCTGCTTGTTCTTCGCACTCCACACGGCGAACCACACCTCGTCACCGGCCTTGTTGTATTCCGGCTGCACGACGCGCTTGGCGCCGTCGTCCGTGAGGCCCGCCCACTCGGCGATCGGCAGCGTGACGTAACCCTTGTCGAGGTTGTCGATGTCGAACACCACCACCGACTGCGAGATCTTCGGATCGGGGTTCAGCGGCGCATCCGAATACAGGTGCCTGCTCTTCGGGTGGCTCTTGATGAACAGCGCACCGCCGCCCGGGCCCTTGAGCTTGGCCACCTCCTTGAAGGCGTACTGCTTGTACTTCTTCGGGTCGGTGCCGATCAGCGAGATGGTCTCGTCGCCGAGGTGGCCGGTGGCCCAGACGGGGCCGAACTTCGGGTGCTTGAAGTTCGCGCCGCGGCCCGGGTGCGGGATCTTGCCCACCTCCGTCAGGCCGGCGAGCTTGCCTTCCTTGGCGTCGATCGCGGCGATCTTGTTGCTGTTGTTGGCCGCCACCAGGAAGTAGCGCTTGGAGCTGTCCCAGCCGCCGTCGTGCAGGAAGGGCGCCGAGCCGATCTCGGTGACCTTCAGCGCCTCGAGGTTGGAATAGTCCACCATCAGCGTCTTGCCGGTCTCCTTGACGTTGACCACGAACTCCGGCTTGAAGTGGCTGGCCACGATCGAGGCCACGCGCGGCTCGGGGTGGTACTCCTGCGTGCCGACCACCATGCCGCGGGTGGCGACGATCTTCAACGGCTCGAGCGTGTCGCCGTTCATGATGGTGTACTGCGGCGGCCAGTAGGTGCCGGCGATCGCCAGCTTGTCCTCGTAGCCCTTGTACTTGCTGGTGTCCACCGAGCGGGCCTCGAGGCCGACGCGGATCTCGGCCACGTTGTCGGGCTTCTCCATCCACAGGTCGATCATGTTGATCTTGGCGTCGCGCCCGATCACGAACAGGTAGCGGCCCGAAGCCGACATGCGCGAGATGTGCACCGCGTAGCCGGTCTTGACGATGTTGATGATCTCCTTGGTGTCGCCGTCGATCAGCGCCACCTCGCCGGTGTCACGCAGCGTGGTCGAGAAGATGTTGTCGATGTTGTACTTGTTCATCTTCTTCTTCGGCCGCTTCTCGGGCGGCACGATGACCTTCCACGTCTGCTTCATCTGCGCCAGGCCGTACTCGGGCGGCACGGGCGGGTCGTGCTGGATGTAGCGGGCCATCAGGTCGACGGTCTTCTCGTCCATCTCACCGCTGGTCTGCCAGTTCGGCATGCCGGCCGGCGAGCCGTAGGCGATGAACACCTTCAGGTAATCGGTGCCCTTGCTCTGGGTGAGGTCCGGCGTCAGCGGCTTGCCGGTGGCGCCCTTGCGCAGCACGCCGTGGCAGCCGGCGCAGCGCTCGAAATAGATCTGCCGAGCCTGGTCGAACTCGGCCTGAGTCATCGGCGGGGCCTTGGGGTTGGTCGCCTGGTACATCGGCTCGCCAGCCAGCGGCGAGGCGCCCGCCTGGTATTTCAGCTCGGGCTCGGTGACGCCCTTCTTCTCCTGCGCCGAGGCGCCGAAGCTGGCGAGGGAAATCAGCAGCGCGGCCGTCAGCGTGAGCGGCGACGCGGGATAGCGGCTTGTCATGGGCTCTCTCCTGGGGTTGACCTGTCCGGTTGGTGTGCGGGCATGGTCCGGCGGGAGACAGGGGCCGTCCTTGAACCAGTTCAAGCCCGATCGCGGTGCCCGTCGGTCGCCGCATCAGAGCGCAGCGAGAGTCGCAGGAGTTTGCCGAGGCTCAAGTCCGGGCCCGCCGATCTGCCTACAGTCGCGCCGGCCCGCATGGGGCGGAGGACTGTCGATGAACGAACCTCGGGCGCTGCCCGAACTGGTGTGCCCGGCCGGATCGCTGCGCGCCCTGCAGGCCGCGGTGGAGGCCGGCGCCGATGCCGTCTACCTCGGCCTGAAGGACGCCACCAACGCGCGCAACTTCGCCGGGCTGAACTTCGACGATGCGCAGGTGCGCGACGGCGTGGCCTTCGCGCACGCGCGCGGCGCGAAGGTGCTGATGGCGCTGAACACCTTCGCCGATGCACGCGACGGCGGCCCCTGGCGGCGTGCCGTCGACCGGGCGGTGGCGCTGGGCGCCGACGCGCTGATCGTGGCCGACACCGCGGTGATGGGCTACTGCCGCGACGAGCACCCGTCGCTGCGCCTGCACCTTTCGGTGCAGGCCTCGGCGACCAGCCATGCGGCGATCGAGTTCTACCGGCAGCGCTACGGCATCCAGCGCGCCGTGCTGCCTCGGGTGCTCACGCTGCAGCAGGTGGGCAACGTGATCCGCCACAGCCGCGTCGACATCGAGGTGTTCGGCTTCGGCAGCCTGTGCGTGATGGTGGAAGGGCGCTGTGCGCTGTCGTCGTATGCCACCGGCCAGTCGCCGAACAACGCCGGTGTCTGCTCGCCGCCCTCGGCGGTGCGCTGGAGCGAGGATGCTCAGGGCGTGCAGGCACGGCTGAACGGCGTGCTGATCGACCGCTACGCGCCCGACGAGCCGCGCGGCTACCCGACGCTGTGCAAGGGCCGCTTCGAGGTCGGCGGCCGGCGCGACTACGCGATCGAGGAGCCGACCAGCCTGAACACGCTGGCGCTCCTGCCCGAGCTGATCGCGCTCGGCGTCAAGGCGATCAAGATCGAAGGGCGCCAGCGCAGCGCAGCCTACGTCGAGCAGGTGACGCGTGTGTGGCGCGCGGCGATCGACCGGGCCGGCGCGACCGGCGGCCGCTTCGAACTGCAGCCCGAGTGGACGGCCACGCTGGCGCGTCACGCCGAAGGCCAGCAGCACACGCTCGGCGCCTACGACCGGCCGTGGCGCTGAACCGACCGATGGACACGACGATGACCCCGAACGACGAACGCCTGGTGCTGAGCGTCGGCCCGGTGCTGTACCACTGGCCGCGCTCGACGCTGCTGGGCTTCTATGCCGACATCGCCGACAGCGTGGCCGACACCGTGGTGCTCGGCGAGGCGGTATGCGCACGCCGCCGCGAACTGCGCCTGGACGATTGGCTCGCCCTCGGCCGCGAACTGCGCGCGGCCGGCAAGGAGGTGGTGCTGGCCGCCCAGGCGCTGATCGAGACCGAGGCCGACCTGCGCCTGCTCGAGCGCCAGGCCGCCCAGCAGGAGTTCGCGGTGGAGGCGGGTGACGCCTCGGCACTGCAACTGCTGGCAGGGCATGTGCCGCTGGTGCTCGGGCCGCACCTGAACATCTACAGCCGCGCGGCGCTGCGCGAGCATGCCGACCTCGGCGCGCAGCGCTGGGTGGCGCCGGTTGAACTCTCGATCGACGCGCTGGCACTCGTCAATCCGCCCGGTGACCCGGTGCGCACGCCCCGCGGCGAGGCGATCGCCACCGAGGCCTGGGCGTTCGGGCGGCTGCCCCTGGCCTTCTCGGCGCGCTGCTTCACGGCGCGCCACCACCGCGTGCCCAAGGACGACTGCGGCTTTCGCTGCCTGGCCGATCCCGACGGCCTGCTGCTGTCGTCCACCGAGGGCCAGCCCTTCCTCGTGCTCAACGGCACGCAGACGCAGTCGGCCACCGTGCAGAACCTGCTCGCCGATCGCCAGGCCCTGCGCTCGGCCGGCGTGACGCGGCTGCGCCTGTCACCGTGCGCGCAGGGCTTCGGCCAGGTGCTGCAGGACTTCGAGGCGGTGATGAACGGCGGGGCGGCGTGCGGCAGCCGCGACGCTGCGTGGGCACGGCTCGGCGTGCCCGGTCCGTTCAGCAACGGCTATGCGCGGCGCGCCGCCGGCATGGCCTGGAGCGAGGCATGAATCCTTCACTCGATCGCGGCGTGCCGGCCGGATTGCCGGCGCTGCTCGTGCCGCTGCACCACCGCCTGCGCGGCATCGTGCAGCGGCTGCCGGTGGCGCCGCCGTCGCAGCTGGCCGCGCTGGTGCTCGACCGTGTGCTGTGGCCGCGCCTGCCTGCCGATGCGCGCGCCGCGCTGCACGGCCAGTGCGTGGAACTGTGCGTCACCGACTTCGGCCTGCGGGTGCGCCTGCAGCTGACGCCGCAGGGCTTCGCACCGGCGGCCGATCAGGGCGCCGCGGCGCTGCGCATCGCCGCCACGGGAGGCAGCTTCCTGCGCCTGCTGCGCGGCGAGGACGACCCCGACCGCATGTTCTTCGAGCGCACGCTGGTGATGGAAGGCGATACCGAACTGGGCCTGGTGCTGAAGAACACGCTCGACGCCATCGGCCCGCTGTGGCCGCGCCGCTCGCCGGCGCCGCGCTGAGCGGTTCAGTGCAGCGGTGCCGGAGCGGTTGCGGCGCCGAAGCGCGCGGTGGCCGGCTGCGGCTGGGGCTGCAACAGCGGGCGCAGCGCGGGGGCGGATTCGTCCAGCGCGGCCTCGAACTCCGCATCCGGCATCAGCGTCGAGGTCTGCTCGTGCACGCCGAGCGCGCGGCTGAGCAGCCAGCTGGTGCCGATGAACACGCCCACCGCGCCGATGCTCAGGGCCGCCAGCAGCGCGCCGAGCGTCCAGGGCGTGAAGACGAAGCCCATGCCGATGCCGGCCAGCAGCGCCACGCCGGCCGCGCGCATCCGCCCGCGCGGCTGCAGCAGGCCGGTCACCGCGGCCAGGTAGGACGTGAGAAAGACGCCCATCAGCAGCAGCTGGAACGGCTGCAGCTGCGGGCTCTGCTGCTCGAGCGCGGCGATCGGGTTCACGACATCACCTCGGGGTTGCGTTTCGCATGGCGTCCAGCATGCGGCAGTTACATGACACTTGGTGAGTGCCGTAACAAATCCCCCTCGATTCGCGTGGTTCGCATCACGCGCCGGTTACCGGGCGCGTGCCCGCGCCGCTACACCGCGCAGTAGCGCTCCTGGATCTCGCGGTCGGCCAGCAGGGCGGACGCCTCGCCGTGGTGCGCGATCCGCCCCTGGTCGAGGATGTAGGCGCGGTCGGAGATCGACAGGGCACGCTCGACGTTCTGCTCCACCAGCAGGATGGTGGTGCCGTCGCGCTTCATCTGCTCGAACAGCACGAACATCTCGTGCACCAGCAGCGGCATGATGCCCTCCGAGGGCTCGTCGAGCAGGATCATGCGCGGATGGCTCATCATCGCGCGGGCGATGGCCAGCATCTGCTGCTCGCCGCCGGACAGCGAGGTGCCTTCCTGGTCCATGCGCTCGGCCAGGCGCGGGAAGGTCTTCGCGATGGCGTCGATGCGCTCCTTCTCGCGGCCGCGTTCCTTGCCGGCGATCAGCCCGAGGCGCAGGTTCTCCAGCACCGTCAGGCCGGGCACGATGCGGCGGTCCTCGGGCACGTAGGCCAGGCCGCGGTGGTAGCGCGCATGCGCCGGCAGCGCGA
>VFQN01003990.1_pt1 | contig 20116 bp, 17 predicted proteins | sample 3512371 | NCBI WGS metagenome assembly VFQN01 (sample SAMN10412370, study PRJNA504923) | tailings metagenome | isolation source: Replicate 2 from Balatoc abandoned mine | place: Philippines: Itogon, Benguet | collected 2017-08-28
GGCAGCTTTTGGTGCAGTATCGCCTATTTTGATAGTCCAAGCGCGAACTTCTTTTACTCCGGCGGTAAAATAGGTTTGTAAATTCAATAGTTTATAAGCCGCACGAATTAAAACCGAACTTCCCGGTTCTGTTAATCCCATATCTTCCAAGAAAACTTGACGTTCTTCATAGCTTTCTAGTTCAGTGATATCGGCTTCGGCGCCAACCGAAAGCACAATTACTTCAGCTTGTTCGTCTTTTACTAATTCACGAACTTGGTCAACATATTTATTTCCGTTTACGGCAGAAGCTTCATCAACGTTACAAACGTATAAAACCGGTTTTGTAGTAATTAATTGAAAATCTTCCATCAATTCTTCTTCATCTTGATTTTGTGGAATTACAGTACGAGCTGATTTTGCTTGCAATAAAGCATCTTTAATTCGATTTAAAAAAGCTTGTTCAACTTGTGCCTCTTTATTTCCTGTTTTGGCAGCTCGATTTACTTTTTCCAAACGCTTTTCAACGGTTTCCAAATCTTTTAATTGCAACTCGATATCAATAGTTTCTTTATCACGAATTGGGTTTACATTGCCATCAACGTGAACAATATTATCATTATCAAAACAACGTAAAACATGGATAATGGCGTTACATTCACGAATATTTGCCAAGAACTGGTTTCCTAAACCTTCTCCTTTACTTGCTCCTTTTACCAAACCTGCAATATCAACAATATCAACGGTTGCCATTTGAACGCGTTCCGGTTTTACTAATTCTTCCAATTTATTTATTCTTGGATCGGGTACGTTTACTACACCAATATTCGGTTCGATAGTACAAAACGGAAAGTTTGCACTTTGTGCTTTAGCATTTGATAAACAATTAAATAGAGTTGATTTACCAACATTTGGCAATCCTACAATTCCTGCTTTCATGAATGAAGTATTATTTTAAAAGTTTGCAAATATACTTCTATTAATCCAAATTGTATAATAAAGTGAAATTACTATTCGATTTTATCAATTATTTCTCTTTCTTCTGAAGTTGCTGTTAAACCTGAAATATTCCAATAATCAGAAAGAATAACATTTTTCTTGTTATATAATGTTTTGTCTTTGAACACTTCGCTTTCTTTATAAATGTAATTTTGATTGCTGAAATTTGTTGTTACAAAATAATTACGAACTTCGATATCAGTTTTTTTTTCATTTTTATCAACTCGTTCAAAACCAATCTCTTCCTTAGAACTAGCTAAATAATAATTTTGAGCATCCATTCGATAAATAGTTTTAAAAACTGATTTATAAATATTTTTAGAACCAACAGCTGTTTTTTCTTTGGAGCGAGTCAAACTTGATGGTGCAATTACAGAACTAACTTCTACAATTAATTTCTTCTTTGGGTCATAAATTATAATAAAATCATCTTTCAAACCTTTGCCTTCATCCAGCGGTGTTGCCGAGATTAAGTTATAATTATTATTTGCCGAATATACTTTTATTACAAATTCATAGTCTTTTTTAGCCCTTTCTTCCAAAATAGGTTCTAAATACTTAAAATTGTAATAATTCTCCATGATGTTATTTAAATTATAACCTAAAACATCGGAGCCAATTTCTTCATTTACCAATCCTATGGAACGATTTTGTTCTACCAAAATATTACTTTTGAAGTTTTTATCTCTGCCAAAGATTTGAAAATTCATCAATCCGTCATTATAATACGAATAAGTTCCGTTCATTTTGAAAAATTCTCTGGAATACACTTTCAATCTGGCGGGAACTGTAAGTTGTTTGACTGAATTTTGAACTATAGACTTTAAGATTTTTTGCGGATGTTGTTTTGTCACAATAATTTCGTCCAAATCTTTAGTATTACTTTTCAAATAAATGATATTATCTGTTTTTTGTAAAGCCGATGAACGAACATTTACACTAATATAAGAGGAATGCGACACTTGAATATTGGAAATACCGCTTAAATCAAAAGCTACTTTTCCTTCAGAGTTACTTAGTAAAAGTTGCTTTGTTTTAGCAATATAAACTGAAACATCTTCGATGGGATTATTAGTTTCAGAGTCTTTTATGATTATGGATTTTTCTGTTTCTTGTGCAGAAACATAAAGACTAAAAAGCAGAAAAAGTAACGGAAATACTTTTTTCATTACATAATTCATTTTAAACAAATTAACAAAAAATATTTCAAAAAAATATCCCTTCGTAAGTTGAAGGGATATTTTTTATTCATTATGTAAGAAAGCTTGTCTGTTTAACAGTGTTTCTTCACTTTCTACGTGATTATCATCTGGAACACAGCAGTCTACTGGACAAACAGCCGCACATTGTGGTTCTTCGTGAAAACCTTTACATTCGGTACATTTTCCCGGAACGATATAATAAATATCATCCGAAATTGGAGTTTGTGCAGCATCAGCATCTATCTCGGTTCCGTCAGTAAGAACAATTTTTCCTCTTAAAGCGGTTCCGTCTTTGTAGCGCCAATCGTCAGCGCCTTCATATATTGCTGTATTTGGACATTCCGGTTCACATGCGCCACAATTGATACATTCGTCAGTTATAATGATAGCCATATTTATCGAGTTTACAGTTTAGAGTTTCAAAGTTTGGAGTTTTCTTATTCAACTCCTAACTAACCACTCCTAACTCATTACTTTTTACTAATTTTGCGCAAAATTACAATCAAAACCATTCATAAACAAGTTACACATGTTACAAATCGATAAAAAAAAATGTTTTATTGAATTAGGCAAGTTTTTAATTCAATTTTCATTAGATAACAATAGTAAGAACAATGCTGTTCTTCATAACGATTTGTATTTTGACCGATTTGTAGATTTAATTCATTTATCACAATCACACAATGGCTGGTTTACTCCGGAACAAGTTTATTTTTCAGTTCAGTCTTGGGCGAAAGCTTTATCGGAAGATAATTTGGATAAATGGTTGTCTGTTTATGATTTTTCAAATGTAAAACCTAAAACTATTGGATTAATTCTCGCCGGAAACATTCCGCTGGTTGGTTTTCATGATTTTCTTTGTGTGTTGATTTCCGGACATAAAGTGTTGGTCAAAACATCTTCGAACGATCAGCATTTAATTAAGTTTTTAGCCAATTATCTCATCAATATTAGTCCTGAAATGGAAAACTATATCACATTTACTGATGGAAAACTAGAAAATTTTGATGCTATAATTGCAACCGGAAGCAACAATACTGCTCGTTATTTTGAATATTACTTTAAAGATAAACCAAGCATTATTCGTAAAAACCGAAATTCAGTTGCCGTATTATCTGGAAATGAAACCAAAGAAGATTTAGTAAACCTTGGCGAAGATATTTTTAGGTATTTTGGTTTAGGTTGCCGAAATGTTTCTAAATTATTTATCCCAAAAGGATATGATTTTAAGAATTTCTTTGAAGCCATTTATGAATATAAAGATGTGATTTTCTACGAAAAATATTCTAATAATTATGATTACAATAAAGCGGTTTTCTTGATGAGTAATTTTAAATTATTGGATAATGAATTTCTGACTTTAAAAGAAGATAGCAGTTACACCTCTCCTATTTCATCTGTTTTTTACGAATATTATGAAGATATTGAAGCTTTGAAAACTCAATTAAAGAATGATGCAGAACAAATTCAATGTATTGTTTCCAATGACATTATTGAAAACGATATTCCTTTTGGAAAAACTCAAAAACCCGAACTTTGGGATTATGCGGATAGTGTTGATACGATAGCGTTTTTATTGTCAATTTGATGCAAAATTCGTAATAAATCTTATCAACGAAAACGGTTTCGTTAATAAACCCTATCGATTATTACGAAATTACAATCGCTTTTTTTATAGTATTTTCCGTAATTTGCATTTCTAAATTTTTGAAAACCAAACTATGAAAAAACACAACTATAGCGCCGGACCATGCATTCTTCCTCAAGAAGTTTTTGAAAAATCAGCTCAAGCCGTTTTGAATTTTAATAATTCAGGTTTGTCCATTTTAGAAATTTCCCATCGAAGTAAAGATTTCGTGGCGGTTATGGATGAAGCTCGCTCATTGGTATTGGAACTTTTAGGTTTGAAAGGAAAAGGTTACCAAGCGTTGTTTTTGCAAGGTGGCGCAAGTTTAGAATTTTTAATGGTGCCACAAAATTTAATGAAAGTTGGCGGAAAAGCCGCTTATCTCGATACCGGAACCTGGGCAAATAATGCCATCAAAGAAGCAAAATTATTTGGAGAAACGGTTATCGTTGCTTCTTCAAAAGAACAAAACTATAATCATATTCCAACCGATTATACAATTCCTGCTGATGCGGATTATTTTCACTGCACGAGTAACAACACCATTTTTGGAACACAAATGAAATCGTTTCCAAAAACGAATGTTCCAGTAGTTTGCGATATGAGTTCGGATATTTTTTCAAGAAGTTTAGATTTTTCACAGTTTGATTTGATTTATGCCGGAGCTCAAAAAAATATGGGTGCGGCAGGAACAACTTTGGTTGTGGTAAAAGAAGAAATTCTGAAAAAATCAGGTAGAACTATTCCAAGTATTTTGGATTATGAAAAACATATCAAAGCAGAAAGTATGTACAATACGCCTGCTGTTTTTGCTGTTTATACCTGTCTTTTGACCTTACAATGGTTGAAAAATCAAGGTGGAATTCCTGTTATAGAAAAAATAAATGAAGCCAAAGCTACTTTGTTATATAATGAGATTGACCGAAATCCTTTGTTTATTGGGACAGCAAATGTTGCTGACCGAAGTAACATGAACGCTACGTTTCTATTAGTAAATCCTGAACATCAAGAAACATTTGACAAAATGTGGAAAGAAGCCGGAATTTCTGGTCTTGCCGGACATCGTTCTGTTGGCGGTTATCGTGCCTCGATGTACAATGCTTTGCCGTTAGAAAGTGTTCAAGTTTTGGTTGACGTAATGAAAAAACTAGAAGAAGTTGTGATAGCACAATCACAATTAGCAGAATAGCCTATTTGAGCAGGATTTTTAGCCCCGATTGCAGTGGAAATCCTTTTTTGCGTCAGTTCGAGTTTGCGAAGCAAGTATCGAGAACAAGCAAAAAAGATTGAAACAAAAAGCGGGAAATAGCTCCAAAAAAATCTTTTGCCACTGATTTCACAGATTAAAATGATTTTAAAAATCTGTGGAAATTTGTGAAATCTGTGGCTAAAAAACAAATAATTAATTGAGGATGAGATTAGCTTGCGCTCAGTTCGCTTCGCTCGAGTGTTTTTGTTCCTCGCAATGATATAAAAATGAAAGTATTAGCCAATGACGGAATTTCAAAAAGTGGAATTAAAGCGTTAGAAAAAGGTGGTTTTGAAGTTATTACTACCAAAGTTGCACAAGAACAGGTTGCCAATTATGTAAATCAAAATAACGTTTCGGTAGTTTTGGTTCGTAGCGCAACCAAAGTAAGAAAAGATATTATTGATGCTTGTCCGGGATTGAAAATTATTGGTCGCGGTGGTGTTGGAATGGACAATATTGATGTGGAATATGCTCGTAGCAAAGGAATTCATGTGATTAATACTCCGGCATCATCTTCGGAAAGTGTAGCAGAATTGGTTTTTGCACATTTATTTACAGGCGTTCGTTTTCTTTATGATGCTAATCGAAATATGCCTTTGGAAGGTGACAGCAATTTTGAAGGTTTGAAAAAAGCCTATGCTAACGGAATTGAATTACGTGGCAAAACACTTGGAATTGTTGGTTTTGGACGAATTGGTCAAGCGGTTGCCAAAATGGCGCTTGGATTGGGAATGAAAGTAATTGCTGCCGATAAATTTGTAGATAAAGCCGAAGTTAAAGTTGACTTTTACAATGGTCAATTTATCAACGTAGAATTTGAAACGGAACCTTTGGAAGATGTTTTTAAACATTCCGATTTTATAACTTTACACGTTCCTGCTCAAGATGGCTATGTAATAGGCAAAACTGAATTTCAACTATTAAAAGATGGTGTTGGAATTGTAAATTGTGCGCGTGGCGGTGTGATTGATGAAGTGTCTTTAGTTGAAGCTTTGGATAATGAAAAAGTGTCTTTTGCCGGATTGGATGTTTTTGAAAATGAACCAAACCCTGAAATTCAGATATTGATGCACCCGAAAATTTCATTAACACCTCATATTGGAGCTGCAACATTGGAAGCACAAGACAGAATTGGAACCGAATTAGCCGAGCAAATTATTAGTTTACTAAAGAACGAAAAATAAAATAATTTCAGGCATTCTTGCTTTTTTCCATACCTTTGACACTTAACTTTTGATGATACTCGAACCGATTTTATTTCAAAAAAAGGTGGTTTGGATTGTTCAGGAAACTATTCGGAAGATAAAATTTATAATTTAGCAAAGCCCAAAGTTAAATTTTGGGCTTTTTTTCAACTTATTATTATGCAAAAAATTCTAGCATTTCTAAACAAACATAGCATCATTATCAATTCGATTTGTATTGCTTTTTGGATTTACATCATTTATGAGAATTACCAAGTTGCCAAAGCCGAAAACTCAATGAATGAACGAAAAAGTTACTTTATAATTCCAGTACTTTTTATTCTTTTGTCTGTTTTCAATATGTATATGGCACAAAAAAGAAAAAATAGACAGAACTAACCAATTCTCAGTCCGTTTTCAACTTTTATATCCGAAGTCAATAAAACAATATCATTTTCTGTTCCAACAGAACCTAAAACCAGGCATTCGCTCATGAATGTGCCAATTTGTTTCTTTGGAAAATTGACAACAGCTACAATTTGTTTTCCAATTAAATCAACTTTGGCATATCTTTTTGTGATTTGTGCCGAAGTTTTTTTTGTTCCAATTTCTGAACCAAAATCAATCACTAATTGAAAGGCCGGTTTTCTCGCTTCGGGAAAATCATTCACTTCCAAAATAGTTCCTATTCGCATTTCTACTCTTTCAAATTCCGACCATTGTAACGGAGTTTCATCTACATTCATTTTATGATTTTTTTCTAATTTATTTTTAACATAAAACCCAATACTTTTTCGTACATTTAGATTTTCTGATACAATATAGTAAACCTTTTTATGTTTTCAGTATGAAAATAGCACTTTTTACAAATGAATTTCCACCCAATATTTATGGTGGTGCCGGAGTTCATATTGATTTTTTAAGTCAGGAATTAAAAAAACTAGCCAAAGTTGAAGTGAGATGTTTTGGAAATCAAGCCGAACAATCTGATGAAATGAATATATTAGGAGTTAATCCTTCATTAAGTCAGTTGAATGACGAAAAAAATCCGCATATTAAAATGTTTCAAAATCTAAGTCGAAATGTGGAAATGTCGCAACATACCTTAGAAGCCGATGTTATTCATTGTCATACTTGGTACACACATTTAGCCGGAATTTTTTCAAGAGAATTATTGCAATCACCGTTGATTTTAACAACACATAGTTTAGAAACACATCGACCGTGGAAAGTAGAACAATTGGGTAACGGTTATTTTCTTTCCCGATGGATTGAAAATCACGCTTACAATACAGCCGATGGAATTATTGCCGTTAGCGAACAAATGAAAACAGATGTTATTGAAGCCTATGGAGTTTCTCCCGAAAAAGTTACGGTAATTCACAACGGCATTGATCCTGAGTTTTATAAACCAACACTTGACAATAATTTATTAATCGAATTAGGTATAAATCCAGATATTCCATTTGTGCTTTTCGTGGGTAGAATTACACGCCAAAAAGGAATTTCTCAACTGATTGAAGCGGCACAATATTTCGACAAAAACTGTCAAATCGTACTTTGTGCTGGCGCACCAGATACACCCGAAATTGCCGCAGAAACTGAAGAATTAATTTCAAAACTAAAATCAAATCGTGATGGAGTTATCTTAATTTCGGAAATGTTGCCAAGAGAAAAAATCAAAGTTTTGTACAGTCATGCGCGAGTTTTTGCTTGTCCATCGCTTTATGAACCGTTTGGAATTATCAATCTCGAAGCCATGTCGTGTGAAACACCTGTTGTTGGAAGTGCTGTTGGCGGAATTCCCGAAATCATTGTTGAAAATGAAACAGGTTACTTAATTCCGTTGGAAAGCATTTCTCGAACCGATTTTAATCCAAAAAATCCAGAAGTATTTCAAAGAAATTTTGCCGAAAAAGTTAATCTTTTACTAGCCGATGAAAATTTAGCAAAAACAATGGGAAAATCTGGAAGGCAAAGGATTTTGGAAAAGTTCAGTTGGAAATCCATCGCCAAAACCACATTCAATTATTACCAAGAAGTAATCAACCAATTTGAAAAAGAAAAAGCATAACAACATCAACTCCAAAACATTATGAATAACAACATATTAGCCATAATTCTTGGTGGCGGACAAGGTTCAAGATTAGCTCCATTAACCGAAAGTCGCTCAAAACCCGCAGTTCCCATTGCAGGAAAATACCGTTTGGTGGACATTCCAATTTCCAATTGTATCAATTCAGATATCAAACGAATGTTCGTTTTGACGCAATTTAATTCGGCTTCGTTAAACCAACACATTAAAAATACGTATCATTTTAGTCATTTCAGTACAGCCTTTGTAGACATTCTTGCTGCAGAACAAACACCTGATAATCCAACGTGGTTTCAAGGAACAGCCGATGCGGTTCGACAATGTATGACACATTTCTTAAATCATAATTTTGATTATGCATTAATACTTTCGGGCGATCAATTGTATCAAATGGATTTTAATCAAATGATAAAGGCACATGAAAAAAGTGGCGCAGCAATCTCTATTGCAACTTTACCAGTTACGGCAAAAGAAGCTCCTGAATTTGGAATTTTGAAAACCGATTCTGAAAATTATATTACGTCTTTCATCGAAAAACCCAAAGCGGATTTGCTACCCGATTGGACATCGGAAGTTAGTGATGAATCTAAAGCCGAAGGAAAACACTATTTGGCATCGATGGGAATTTACATTTTCAATCGAGATTTATTGGTAGAATTGATGAAAAATCCGGAAACAAAAGATTTTGGAAAAGAAATCATTCCGCAAGCCATTGGAAAACAAAAAATTATCAGCTATCAATATGAAGGTTATTGGACTGATATTGGAAATATCGATTCGTTCTTTGAGGCCAATTTAGGATTAACTGATGATATTCCGAAGTTTAATTTATTCGATAATTCCAGTAAAATTTATACGCGTGCCAGAGTTTTGCCTCCATCAAAAATTACGGGTTCGTCAACGGTTGATAAATCGGTTATTGCTGAAGGTTGCATCATAAACGGTTCCACAATTGAACATTCGGTTATTGGAATCAGAAGCCGAATTGGCTATGGTTCAACCATTATTGATTCGTATTTAATGGGTAATGATTATTATCAAAATTTAGAAGAAATCAGAACCAATATTGAACAAGGAATTATTAATATTGGCATTGGCGAACGCTGTTTTATTAGCAATACAATCGTAGATAAAAATTGTAGAATTGGAAATGATGTTCGACTAAACGGCGGAAAACATTTAAAAGACACTAATACTAATTTATACACTATAAAAGACGGAATTATTGTGGTCAAAAAAGGCGCTATTCTTCCCGATGGTTTTACAGTTTAAACAAAAACTCCCGAAGTATTTCGGGAGTTTTTGTATTATTGCATTGCTACGTAATTGAAAATCTTTAATCCGTCAGCTTCAGAAAGTCTTGCTTTTTTTCTCATATCTTCCACAATTGGTTTCCATTGTTCTGATGAAAAAGCTTTGGTATCATAAAGTCCATGACATTTACCGCAATTGTTTTCATATAACGTTTTTCCTTCTGCTAATTCAGGTGTTAAAACGGTTGCAACAACTACTTCCTTCGGTTCTTCTTTTTTAACTACTTCAGTCGGAATGCTTGATTTTGAAGCACATGAGTAAATAATAATAGAAAGAATAGCTAACAATGTAATTTTTAATTTCATGATCTTTTGATTTATTGATTGAGGTAAAACTATTAAAAAACCCGATAGAAATCCTATCGGGTTGATTTATTAAGTAAAAATTAATTATTTAAATTACTTCACATCCATTAATTCTACATCAAAAATCAAAGTTGCATCCGGTGGGATAACTCCTCCGGCACCACGAGAACCATAACCTAAATAAGATGGAATTACAAAACGTGCTTTATCACCAACTTGCAATAAGGCAATTCCTTCGTCCCAACCTTCAATAACATGACCTTTTCCAAGAGGAAATTCGATTGGCTTTTTACGGGTATAAGAACTGTCAAAAACTTTTCCGTTATCCAATGAACCTTGATAATGAACTGAAACGGTTCTTCCCTTTTCAGCTTGTTTTCCGTTTCCTTTTTGGATGAATTTATAGCGTAAACCACTTTCTGTTTTTTCAAAACCTGCAGCTAATTTTTCCATGGCTTCTTCGGCTTGTTTTTTAGCTTCTTCAATTCTTTTCAATCTTGAACCTTCAAAAGTTCTAAATGCTTCAATAGCATTCCATTTTTGAGCTTCATCACCTACTCTAACGATTTCAATATTTTCGATTAAATCACCTTGAGCCACAGCATCAACAACATCTTGTCCTTCAACCACATGACCAAAAACAGTATGCTTTCCATCTAACCAATTGGTTGGAACGTGCGTAATGAAAAACTGCGAACCATTGGTTCCCGGACCGGCATTTGCCATAGACAAAACACCTGATTTATCATGTTTTAATGTTGGATGAAACTCGTCGTCAAAATTATAACCTGGTCCGCCGGAACCTATTCCTTGTGGACAACCACCCTGAATCATAAAATCAGGAATTACTCGGTGGAATTTTAATCCGTCATAATACGGTTTTCCCATTGGTTTGGCTGAATTTTCTAATTGTCCTTCGGCTAATCCAACGAAATTTCCAACAGTTCCAGGTGTTAAATCGTGTGTTAGTTTTACTAAAATCGAACCTTTGGAGGTATTGAATTTAGCGTATATTCCGTTTTCCATTTTATTTCTTTTAAAAAATTTTGTGCAAATTTACAAATAAAAAATTGAGAAACTATTGGCTTTAAATTACATTTGATTTCTAAATTAGTCAAAAATGGAAAATACCAACAATTATATAGAATTAAACAAGGAAACTTGGAATAAAAAAACAGACGTTCACGTTGAATCGGAGTTTTATGACAATGAAAGTTTTCTTAACGGAAAATCAACGTTAAACGATATTGAATTACAACTTCTTGGCGATGTTTCGGGCAAAAAGATTTTGCATTTGCAATGTCATTTTGGTCAAGATAGTATTTCGTTAGCGCGACTTGGTGCAAAAGTTACTGGCGTTGATTTATCTGATAAAGCTATTGAAAAAGCTACCGAATTTGCTGAAAAGCTAAACACTGATGTCCAATTTATCTGTTCCGATGTTTATGAAAGTATCAACGTTTTGGACGAAAAATTTGATATTGTTTTTACTAGTTATGGTACAATTGGTTGGCTTCCTGATTTAGATAAATGGGCTAAAGTTGTTTCGCATTTTCTAAAATCAAATGGAAAGCTTGTAATGGCTGATTTTCATCCGCTAGTTTGGATGTACGATAATGATTTTAAAGACGTTTTTTACAGCTATTTTAATGTTGAACCTATTATTGAAGTAGAAAATGGAACTTATGCTGATAAAGAAGCTAATGTGACTACAAAAACAATTAGCTGGAATCATCCGATTTCGGAAATTTTGAATGCTTTGATTAGTAATGATTTAGAACTAAATCAATTTAATGAACATGATTATTCTCCGTATAATTGCTTTAACCAAACCGAAGAATTTGTACCAAATAAATTCAGAATAAAACATTTTGAAAATAAAATTCCGATGGTGTATTCCATTTTGGCAACCAAAAAGTAAAAACTTATCTTTGCCCAATGCGAATAGATATCATTACCATATTACCCGATTTATTACGAAGTCCATTTGAAGGTTCAATCATGAAGCGAGCTATCGAAAAAGGATTAGTTGAAGTGCATTTTCATAATTTGAGAGATTACACAACCAATAAACAAAAATCGGTTGATGATTACCAATTTGGTGGTGGCGCAGGAATGGTAATGATGATACAACCTATTGATGATTGTATTTCTCATTTGAAAAGTCAAAGAAAATATGATGAAATCATCTATATGTCGCCCGATGGTGAAACCTTGAACCAAAAAATGGCAAATACGATGTCGATGTATGAAAACATTATCATTCTTTGCGGGCATTATAAAGGTGTTGACCAACGCGTTCGTGATCATTTTATTACTAAAGAAATTTCCATTGGCGATTACGTACTTTCCGGTGGCGAAATTGGTGCTATAGTACTTTGTGATGCTTTAATCCGATTAATTCCCGGTGTTTTATCTGATGAAACTTCAGCGTTGACAGATAGTTTTCAAGACGGATTACTTTCTGGTCCAATTTATACACGTCCGGCAGATTATAAAGGATGGAAAGTTCCGGAGGTTTTGACCAGCGGTCATTTTGCCAAAATAGAAAAATGGCGCGAAGACAAAGCCTACGAGCATACAAAAAATCGTCGTCCTGATTTATTAGAAGAATAAAATGGAAAAACCAATTGTTACTGCATTATTGGCTTATGGAATGTCAGGAAAAGTATTTCATGCTCCATTTTTAGCAACAAATACAGGTTTTGAATTGTATGGTGTTTTAGAACGAAACGATAAAAAAGCAATTTTAGATTATCCCAAAATTAAAAGTTTTTCGTCAATTGATGATTTACTTTCTGATGAAACTATTGAGCTTGTAGTGGTAAATACGCCAAACAACACTCATTTTGACTATGCCAAACAAGTTTTAGAAGCAAAAAAATACGTATTAATCGAAAAACCTGCAACTTCTACAGTAGAAGAATTTGAAATGCTTTTGTCTATTGCTGAAAAAGTAAATAAAAACGTTTTTGTATATCACAATCGTCGTTGGAGTAGCGATATTTTATCTGCTAAAAAAATAATCGAAGGCGGAAAATTAGGCAAAACTATTGAAGTACATCTTCGATTTGACCGTTATCGTCCCCTAATTGGAGTAAAACATTTTAAAGAAAATCCTTTACCAAGCAGCGGAATTTGGTATGATTTGGGTTCACATTTAATTGATCAAGCCATTTCAATTTTTGGGAAGCCAATAAAAAATTATGTCTATAAAAATAGTTATCGCGAAAATTCTCAAGTCGATTATTTTGCTTTTATGCATATCGAATTCCCAAATAAAGTCAATGTCTTCATTACCACAAGTATGTTGGTTGCTGATGCACAAGCTGGAATAATTATCCACGGAACGAAAGGAAGTTTTATCAAAGAATTTTGCGATGAGCAGGAAAATCAATTAATAAGCGGAATGTCTCAAATTGATGCAAATTTTGGAATTGAAAAACCAAATAAAGAAGGGAAATTAACTTATTTCAATGAAAATAATGAGTCAATTACCGATTTTGTCGCTTCTGAAAAAGGGAATTTCAATCAACTTTTTAATGAGCTGTATCAAAGTATCCGACACAACAAATCTTTTTTAATTGAAAACCAACAAATTATAGAACAATTAAAGCTTTTAGTTTAAGCAAAAAAATTACAAATTATTAATTGCAAATTATCAATTATTACTTATATTTGCACCCACATTTGACCAACCTCTGGCGAGAACCGTGAATGTTGCTCAGATTTTAAACCATAATAATTATAAAAATGGCAAATTTAGTAGATTTCGTTAATAACGAATTGTCAGTAAAAAAAGATTTCCCTGAATTTGGAGCTGGTGATACTATCACAGTTTACTATGAAATTAAAGAGGGTGAAAAAACAAGAACTCAGTTTTTCAAAGGAGTTGTTATTCAAAGAAAAGGTTCAGGATTAACTGAAACTTTTACAATCCGTAAAATGTCAGGTGCTGTTGGTGTAGAACGTATCTTCCCTGTTAATATGCCTGCATTACAAAAAATTGAATTGAACCAAAGAGGTAAAGTTCGTAGAGCTCGTATTTTCTACTTCAGAGAACTTACCGGTAAAAAAGCAAAAATCAAAGAAAGAAGAAGATAATTCCTTTCGTAATATTTATAAAATCCCGTTTGAAATATCAAACGGGATTTTTTATTAAAGATAAAAATCAATACTGGTTTTTAAAGAATTATCATTTTTAGGTTTAAAATTTACCAATTTTACAAAACTATTGATTTGTATAGCAATTTTACATCTATTTTTTGCTCCTTTTCATATATTTGTAAACCACACATTTTTCAAGAACTAATAAACAAAAACCAATGTCAGATTCTAAAATTATTTATACCATTACGGATGAAGCTCCTATGCTTGCTACTCATTCATTGTTACCCATTATTCAAGCTTTTACAAAACCTGCAGGGATTTCGGTTGAAACAAGAGACATTTCATTAGCAGGAAGAATTCTAGCCAATTTTCCGGAATACTTAACCGAAACACAAAAACAATCAGATGATTTAGCCGAATTAGGAAATTTAGCTACAACTCCAGAAGCTAACATCATCAAATTACCAAATATTTCAGCATCTATTCCACAACTAAAAGAAGCTGTAAAAGAATTACAATCAAAAGGATACAAACTTCCGGATTATCCCGAAGACGCTCAAACAGATGAAGAAAAAAATATAAAAGCAAAATATGCAAAAGTTTTAGGCTCGGCAGTTAATCCAGTACTTCGTGAAGGAAACTCCGATCGTAGAGCTCCAAAAGCGGTTAAAAATTATGCTAAGAAAAACCCACACAGTATGGGTGCTTGGTCATCTGATTCAAAAACACATGTAGCTCACATGGATGAAGGTGATTTTTATGGAAGTGAAAAATCGATTACTGTTTCAGAACCAACAACTTTTAGAATTGAATTTACTAACAATCAAGGAAACACCAAAATTTTAAAAGACAATTCGCCGTTAAAAGCCGGAGAAGTTATTGATAGTTCGGTTTTAAGCATTTCAAAACTAAAACAATTCATTGCTAAGGAAATTGAAGATGCCAAAGCTAAAAACGTATTATTTTCGGTACATTTAAAAGCTACAATGATGAAAGTTTCCGATCCTATTATTTTCGGAGCAATTGTAGATGTTTTCTTTGAAAAATTATTCACAAAATATGCTGATTTATTTGCTTCACTAGGTGTAGATACTAAAAATGGATTAGGCGATGTTTATGCTAAAATTCAAGATCATCCGCAACAAGCTGAAATTGAAGCTGCAATTAACGAGATTTATACTGAAAGACCGGCTATTGCTATGGTTAATTCAGATAAAGGGATTACAAACCTTCATGTTCCGTCGGATGTGATTGTTGATGCATCAATGCCGGCTATGATTAGAACATCAGGACAAATGTGGAATGCAGAAGGAAAACAACAAGATACCAAAGCTATCATTCCGGACAGATGTTACGCCGGGCTTTACAATGCAACTATTAATTTTTGTAAAAAGCATGGTGCTTTTGACCCAAAAACAATGGGAAGTGTTCCAAATGTTGGATTAATGGCTCAAAAAGCTGAAGAATATGGTTCGCATGATAAAACATTCCAAATGGACAATGCTGGAGTTGTAAAAGTAATTGACGGAAACGGAAATGTATTAATGGAACAATCAGTTGATAAAGGTTCTATTTTCAGAATGTGCCAAACCAAAGACGCGCCAATTCAAGATTGGGTAAAATTGGCTGTAAACCGTGCAAGACTATCAAATACGCCTGCAATATTTTGGTTAGATGAAAACAGAGCACATGACAGAGAATTAATCAAAAAAGTAACTACTTATTTAAAAGATTATGATACTAACGGATTGGATATTCGTATTATGAATCCGATTGATGCTACTAATTTCTCTCTAGAGCGCATTAAAGACGGATTAGACACGATTTCTGTAACCGGAAATGTATTACGAGATTATTTAACCGATTTATTCCCGATTTTAGAACTTGGAACATCGGCAAAAATGCTTTCTATCGTTCCGTTAATGAATGGTGGTGGATTATTCGAAACCGGAGCTGGTGGTTCTGCGCCAAAACACGTAGAGCAATTCATTGAAGAAGGTTATTTACGTTGGGATTCTTTAGGAGAATTTTTAGCATTACAAGCTTCTTTAGAACATCTAGCACAAACGCAAAATAACCCTAAAGCACAGGTTTTAGCCGATACTTTAGATGAAGCAAATGCTAAATTTTTAGACAACGATAAATCTCCGGCTAGAAAAGTAGGCCAAATTGATAACAGAGGTTCTCATTTTTATTTAGCATTATACTGGGCACAAGCCTTGGCTAACCAAAACAACGATGCTGAATTAAAAGCTATCTTCACTCCTATTGCTAATGAATTAACTTCTTTTGAAAGAGCTATTAATCAAGAACTTATTGATGCACAAGGAAAACCACAAAATATTGATGGTTATTACAAGCCTGTCGAAAGTTTGATTAACTCGGCAATGAGACCAAGTAAAAAATTAAATGAGGTTTTAGCTCAGTTAAATTAAAGACAACTTTATATAAAAATAAAAAAGTCCTGAAAATTTCAGGACTTTTTTATTTCTGCTCTTCTAAAACACCATTTTCTTTTAAAATGATAATTTTAGCCCTAACTCCGGTAGTTAAATTCCATTTGTTAGTCGTTATAGTTCCTTTCTTCTGGTCGTAAATCACAAACTGAGCTGTATTTGGTCCTGATGAACCTTGATTTAAAGCTTCTATTTCTATTTTATTTATTCCTTCATTCAATTCAAGAAAAACTTCTTTAAAATCAACTTCTAAAAGTATTGCATCAACAGCAATTTTATCATTAAGCCAAATACGAACCAAATCACCATCGGGAGCTTCATGGTCACGACAAGCAATACTTATAATTTTGGTTCCAACTTTAAATTGACCTAAAAAACTATCACTTTTGAATTTTTCAAGGATTTTACCGTCACTTTTCTTATTCATTCTATCAGTATAATCTTTGGACTGACTTTCAAATTTTTCAGTCTCCATTACACTTTTAGTTTCTTCAGGCTTCTTATTTAGCAATGAAACATTCTCAGATAATTTATCTTTTTTATCAAAAATACTTGGATATTTCATTGTACTTGAAGAAGTTGGAGCAACTTCTCCTGAAGGATTGGTTACCGGAGCAATTTTTAATGTTTTTTTGGGCAACTCAAACTGTGAAAAACTTTTGGATGCAAAAAACAATAAAATCAAAACCGTAAATTTTATCTTCATTCTATCAAAACTTATTTATTCGTAAAAATATTCAATTAATATAAAATCAGTATTTTTAATTAACCAATTCTTAACAAATGATTAAGAACAAATAACCTTTTTTATTAAGATTTTTGTAATATAAACGTCCAATTTTATGCCAAAAAATATTTTAACCTTACTATTTATATTTTTTTCTTCTGCTGAAATCTTTTCACAAGAAAAATATACCCTAAGTGGTATTATTTCTGATGAAAAAAATAAAGAAACGCTTATTGGTGTATCTGTTTATATAGAAGAAACTAAAAGTAGTGCTATAACTAATGAATATGGTTTCTACTCCATCACGCTTCCTAAAGGCGAATATACGATTTCTGTAAATTATGTGGGTTATCAAGTCACAAAAGAAAAAATTAATTTAACCCAAAACCTTAAAAAGAACATTTTTCTCTCCGGAAGTAGCCAAGTTTTGGATGAAGTTGTTATAGTTGACGATAAAAAACGTATTAATATTCGAAAACCCGAAATGAGTGTTAACAAACTTACCATTCAGGAAATCAAGGAAATGCCTGTTATTTTGGGAGAAGTTGACATTATTAAATCTATTTTGACATTGCCAGGAGTTACAAATGCCGGCGAAGGCCAATCAGGTTTTAATGTTCGCGGTGGTGGTGCCGATCAAAATTTAGTTTTACTGGATGAAGCAACAATTTATAATTCTTCACATCTATTCGGACTTTTCTCTGTATTCAATCCTGATGCTATTAAAGATTTAAAATTATACAAAGGTGGAATTCCGGCCCGCTACGGCGGAAGATTATCTTCTATTTTGGATATTTATCAAAAGGAAGGAAATAAAAATGATTTTCACATGAATGGCGGGATTGGCCTAATTTCAAGTAGAATTCTTGCAGAAGGTCCAATAGTAAAAGACAAAGGTTCATTTGTTGTTGCCGGAAGAGCTTCCTATGCTCATCTTTTCTTAAAACTAACTGACAACCCTAACTCTGCTTATTTTTATGATTTAAATACAAAGTTAAGTTACACTTTAAACGAAAAAAATAATATCTATCTCTCTGGTTATTTTGGTCGTGATGTATTTCAATTAAATGATAGCTTTATTAATACATATGGAAATGCTGTATTGAATTTCAGATGGAATCATCTGTTTTCCGATAAATTATTTTCCAATCTTTCGATGATTTATTCTGATTACTATTATGGCTTACAACTAGACTTGGTTGGTTTCAATTGGGATAGCGGAATTAAAAATTACAATATCAAATATGACTTTAAACATTATTTGACCGATAAATTCAAATTGACTTATGGGATTCAATCCCATTATTATGATTTTAATCCGGGGAAAATTGAACCAACTCGAGAAGATTCAGGCGTAAATCCGGATCAATTGGATAAAAAATATGCATTAGAGAACTCGATTTATATTGATGCTGAACATCAGATTTCAAAAAATATTACACTTTCTTACGGACTTAGAGGAAGTTCATTTCTTCGTTTAGGACAACAAACCTTAAATACGTATGCCAATAATCAACCGGTTATTTTCAATCCTAATTTTTTAATTTATGAAAGTGCTGATCCTATCGGAACAGTTAGCTATGGCAGAAATCAAACCATTGCAAAATTTGACAATCTTGAACCTCGCTTTGCTGTTTCCTATGCTTTAAACGATGATCAATCTGTCAAAGCGAGCTATAATCGAATGACACAATACTTACATTTGATTTCTAATACGCAATCACCTACTCCATTGGATGTTTGGGCTCCGAGTGACCAATATTTAAAGCCTCAATTATTAGATCAAGTTGCTGTAGGTTATTTTCAAAATTTTAAAGATGATGAATATTCCTTGGAGACTGAAACGTTTTATAAGACCATCAAGAACCGTGTAGATTATATTGACGGCGCTAATTTGATTGCCAATGAAGCTATAGAGCGCGTTATTTTAAATGGTCGTGCAAGAGCTTATGGATTAGAAGTTTTATTCCGAAAAAATACAGGACGCTTCAAAGGTTGGCTCTCTTACACTCTTTCTAGAACGGAACAACAAGTTGAAGGACGAACTCCTTTAGAAACTGGAATTAATAATGGCGATTGGTATAAAACAGGATTTGACAAATTACATAATTTATCTATTGTAGCCAATTATAAATGGAATGAGAAATGGCGTTTTAGTGCTAATTTTTCACTACAATCAGGACAACCGGTTACTTTTCCTGATGGACAATATGAATACGAAGGTATTACCGTACCTAATTTCAGTTCGAGGAACGAAAATAATCTACCGGTTTATCATCACTTAGACCTTTCTGCCACGTTAACTCCAACTAAAAACAAAGGAAGAAAATGGCAAAGCGAATGGGTTTTTGGAATTTATAATATTTACAATCGTCAGAATGCAGCATCAATTACATTCAGACAAAACAAAGAAACTGCTATGAACGAAGCCATACGATTATCAATTTTTGGAATTGTACCAAGTGCAACCTATAACATCAAATTTTAAGCTATGAAAAAGTTATCTTATATAAGTGTATTAACATTATTTCTAACTTTTGTTTCCTGTGAAAAAGTGATTGATGTTAATTTACAAAATGGTGAACCACGATTAGTTGTTGAAGCTTCTATTAATTGGTATGCGGATACCAACGGAAGTGAACAGCGTATTAAGCTTTCCACAACTACAGACTATTTTTCAAATACAATTCCTCCGGTTTCGGGAGCAACCGTTTATATTACTAATAGTTCATCTCAAATTTTTACTTTTCTTGAAGAGGAAACACCCGGAATTTACAAATGCCATGATTTCATTCCTTTTGTTGGCGAAAATTACACCTTGACCGTTATCTATCAAGGTGAAACATATACCGCTACAGAAACACTT
>VFQN01003991.1_pt1 | contig 20106 bp, 22 predicted proteins | sample 3512371 | NCBI WGS metagenome assembly VFQN01 (sample SAMN10412370, study PRJNA504923) | tailings metagenome | isolation source: Replicate 2 from Balatoc abandoned mine | place: Philippines: Itogon, Benguet | collected 2017-08-28
TGGTGGGCCTGCTGCAGCAGTGCGGGGGGCTGGAGCTGCACCTGGCGCTGGTCACGAAGAGGGTGCGTTGGGGTGGCGCTACTGTGGGCTCGGCGAGGACATGTGCCATTATCAAGCTGCCTTGATCTCGCTGTGCGTGAATCCTGTTCCGGGCGAATGTGCGCTACGTTGCTTGATGCCACAGCGTTGACGCGCTGGTGGTCCTAATCTCCGCTCCGGCAACATTCGCCCCGCTCGCACATCGGCTTGCCCGTGCGGCGTGCGGCAGGTTGCCATGGTGTTGAACCTGCCGTTCGCTTTCCGCTCTCCTTTCTGAACATGTAGTTGCCAAACCCACATTCGTACTCCATGGCACTTACAACGATCCAACGCTCGTAACACTCCTATCCCAGCTGTTTGGCCTTCCGGAGGGCAGCGACGGGCATGGCTACCACGAGCGCAAGTCCAGGAGCTGCGATGACGATGATGGCAGCTCATCGAGCTCCGGGGATGACGACGACAGCGATGTGGGGCCCGCATGCTCAGACTCTAGCATGGTGCAGGTGGATGACGCGGAGGTGGGTGAGCAAGGGCACGCAAGGGTACACGGGGACAGGTGTGGGCCGTTCTTGCCGGGACGCCCTGGGGGCACCCTGGGCGGCACCCTCGGGCCGTCCTACCTCGCAAAGCTCGAGGTCTGAGTATGCGCGCCCTTCTCCACACGTACTCAAGAGACTGATCAGCTTGCCTGTCAGCCCACGACCCACGGTGAGGTCCGCACGCGTACCCTTCACCGCGCCTCCGTGCTTTTGCCGCAGCTAGCCACTCCCTCGCTAGCCACACCCTCAGCTCGAAGAACGGCTAAGTTCCTCTCTTCCCTTTCCTGCGCTTGCCCTCAAACGCGCCAGATCAAGTCCACTCGGCCGTGGGTTTCCGAGTCCGGCCAGCACGTGGACTTCACACCCCTGGGCACGCAGCTGCACAGCACCTACCTGCTGCCAGGGGAGACCCTCTTCAAGGGCGAGTACGACGAAGAGGACTGTGAACCGGACGAGCGAGAGTTTGAGGGCTACACCGGCAACGAGGGCCCCACGCTGGAGTACGTGTACCACCGAGCTGTGGTGGTGCTGTGGCCGCGGGCCCGCAGCGGGCGCGTGGCGCTGGGGGCGGGGCTGGGCTGCGCGCTGGACCTGCTGGACAGGAGGATGGCGGAGATGGGCAGGGGTGGGGGAGCGGCGGTGGCGGGGGGCCAGGGGGACCAGCAGGGGAAGCAGGGCGAGGAGGGAGGGTGTGGCAAGCTGCGGAAGCAGGAGCGAGGTGGGAAGGAGGGTAAGGAGGACAGCGGTGGGCAGGATGTGATGGGAAGGGAAGGTGAGGTGCAGGGGCAAGAGGCAGGGGAGGAGCAGCGGCGGGCGCAGGCGAGCCGGTGTGCGCTGGAGGTGCTGCAGGGCTTGCCGGCGCTTGTGGGTGCGCCTCCGCAGCACATCAAGGGCACGGCCATGTGCTGGGCCTGCTGGGAGTGCAGGCAGCTGCGGGACAGGCTCAGAGGGGGTGGTGGCAGTGGCAGTGACAGCCCGGGGGATAGCGGAGAGCGTTTGGGCAGCGTGGGCTTGGATACGGAGCACAGGGTGCACACGTGTGGGTGGGAGGGCTTGGCAGCACGTGCGCTGCGGGCGGTTGCGTCGGCGCCTGCGCGGGCGCTTCTGGACGCAACGGGGGCCCATGCTGCAGGGGCTGGAGCGGTGGCGAGTGCACAGTTTTCAGGGGCCGCGTCCACGGTGGACTGTGCGGAGGCTAGCAGCGGCAGCAGCGACGCAAAGCTGCGGGGGAAGCCACATGCTGGAGACGCAGGGGCTGGCGGGGACGTGGCCGGTGGGAAGCCTCAGCCAGGGGCCGGCAGCGCCGCTTTGGCGGCGCGGATCGTGGAAGCCTTGGGGTCCCCAATAGAGCTCAAAGCTCAAGAGCAGGGAGCACGGACAGCAGGCGGCGAGCAGGGTGGAACCAGCAGAGACCTACCGGTAGCCGGTCTGTCCCTAGGCTTGGGCACCAAGGGCGAGTTGGTGGATGCTATCGCGGCTGTGTCCGCCTCCCTTGCCTCGCCTGCGTTCGACGAGGCGGTGGTGCGTCTGGTCAGGGAGGCAGGAGCACGGCACGTGGCACAGGCGGCGGCGCTTGCGGTCGGCGTGCGACACGTAGGACAGGCGGCGGCGCTGGCGGCAGGCACGAGGCACACCGCACAGGCGGCGGCCCTGGCGGCGGGGATGGGCCAACAGCATACAGCTGGAGGCGGAGGGGAAGGGAGGGCTGTGGCGCCGCTGAGCCTGCGGGTGCGTATTGCAGAGGCGCTCATGGAGAGCACAGTGGGCAGTCCAGAGGCGTTTGGGAGGCTGGCGACGGCAGATGTACTGCTTCTGGGCAGGATGGTGTACGGCGGGGCGGCTAGCTGTACGACAGAAGCGGGCCTGGACGAGCAGGTGGCGGATTGCTATGCGGGGTACGGCGAGAGGTTTGTCCGGGCTGTGGCAGCTAGGCCCGACGGGCAGGGGCTGCTGAAGGTGCTGCTGGCGGAGGGTGTGGTGCGTTGTGCGGTGCAGGGAGGGCACCCCGCGGCGCTGGGGCTGGTGGCGCCACGGCTGAGGGCGCTGCAGGACGCGGTGGCGGAGGGGCGGCCGGCGTTCGGTGGATGGGAGCAGCCGGGGGCGCGCTTTCCAAGCGACCAAAAGGTGGGTTCGAGGTTTTGCAAGGGCTGTCGGATGTGGCTGCTGGGGCCCGTGGCATGAGCGGGAATGCTCGGGGGCCTGGGGCGCTGCCTGCCTTGGCATCTTGCGAAGTAACGGACCGCGCTGGAAGGACTCGTGATAGCACAGCTTGTGCTTTGCATGTGCGCAGGTGCAGGAATTTTTGCGGGGACCGGAGCGGGAGGCGACCTTCAGGGACAAGTTTACCAGCGTCGTGGAGGCACGCAGCTGGGCCTCAAAGCACTTCGGTTGGGGCAGCAGCAGTAGGGACGGGTACGAGGCGGACGCTCTTGCGGCTGGGGTTGGGCGCAAAGCTTACGTAACCGTGACTAAAACGCGGAAGGCGTACGACAAGGCGGTACGGCAGTACGAGAGTGACGTGGCGGAGCTGCGGGAGATACAGGGCATGGTGGGGGGAGCAGCGGCGGCGGCGAGGTTGCTTGGGGGGAAGGAGGATAGTCAGACCGCGGTGGCGGCGGCGGTGGCAGGGGGTGGCGCAGGTACGGAGGGCACAGGGGCGGCAGGGGAGGGGGCAGGAAAGGGGCGGAGTAAGAGGGGCAGGGAGCCCAGTGGTGGCGGTGATGGTGGCAATGTCAAGGTGAAGGCAGCGAGGGGAGAGGGTGCAGAGGTGGGGAAGGGGGTGGCGGCAGGTGGTGCTCAGGCTGGAGCTGGTACGAAGGCTGCCCGGCCCACATGCGGCGGGTAGGGTCAAGGAAGTTGTGCAGCCTGTACGGCAGGGCACACGCAGCAGGGCGAGGAGGGGTGCACAGTAGGGGAGTGGGGCTGGCGGGGGCCAAGGTTGTCGTTTTTGGATGTGCAGCAGTTGTGGACTTGTGGTGGTGGCCCTCGGACCGCCTGTGAGGTGTCGAGGGTGTATGATGTGGGTTCTGGGCGGGAATACAGATGACGCGGTGACCTCGGCAGCTGTGGAAGCGTACCTTGGACCAGACATGAGTCAGCGAGATTCTGACCATATCCGGCGAGCACATTGACTCTACTGGTGTACGTACGTTATACCGTGTTAAGGTACGCATGACATGCTGTCGGTGGTGTGACACGAGGTGTTAGCTGGCTGCTTGGTGTTGTGCCGTATCAGTATGCACGATTGGTGATTTCGGATTGGCGATGGGCATTTCAAGCCCAAGACGTATTTTGCATCACCTCGTGCCCATGCATGTTAAGAACCGATGGGGAAGTGCAGGTGTGTTGCATGTCTTGCACCTACGCATTTCTATTTCATATTGTTGCTGTCTTGCATGGCTTTCCAGTACTTTATTGAACGCCAAGCTACCTCTCATTATGGCGTGGTGTGGTGTACACCACGGTCATCCGCCACACATACATACCCGTATGTTTCCAGCCTACATCACCTGCTGACTATCCCGCGTGGCTGCCCACGTCCTCAAGGGGCGGTGCATTGCTGTACGTACGACCTGCCTTCTCTTGTGCAACTAGTAACACTTCAGTAGAAAGCTGAGGACTCGTTGCTGCTGGTCCCACAGCCAAGAGGCATGCTGGTACCGCCAAACCTGGCCCTTCACAACATGCACCATTCCGCTTCGCGTGCAGCGCCCATGCGGCGTGTACGGCAGAACTCGGGGTGCAAGACGGCTATATGCAGCTATGGCAATGACAAGGCCTGCTTCAGGGCACTGCGCCCCTAATGGAAGTATGGCGGACACACACATGCTGCCTCACCGCAGAACTAGAAAGTCAGCCTCAGTACAAACGCAGGCTCCACAGAATTGTCACGTGAGCACGCCGAGACGCTCGCCAGCTTCGTCTCCTGCCTGCACTAATAACCTGCCGCTTCGTCCCCTGTCTGCACCAATATACCGCCAGGTTGCCATACAACCTGGCGGTATAGCCCTCAGGCCGCGCAGCCACATCCATGCTGCAAGTGGTACCAGCCCTCATTCTGCCCTACCGTAACCCTGGCTAACACACGGGCTGCACACGCCCACAAGAGCCCCGCTGTGCATTGAAACGCCGACACCGAGCCAGTGAACTATCATAGTTCCCGCATGTCATATGGCTGCAGCTCCACACTGAACAAAGTGCTGTACACCAGCTATGCACTGCGCACGCACCACGCCATGATAAGCACCGTAGACGCCACACACCGCTCGCCTATGGTATTCGCCGTCCATAGCATGTAAGGTTGACTGCCGTGCCTTACTGCATGCTTTGTACACCATCTGGAAACCATTACGCGCACGTCCCGTCATCGCATACGCCTGTACCCCATCCGCCCTGCACCCGCCCTAGGGCCTCCGCAGCTTCGCAAAGTTCAGCCTCTGCTGCTCCATGTGCGCTGTACGGCAAGCCACGGAGCAGTACCGGAAGCAGCCGCCCGCCGCCGGCCCCGCCCCCGAACCCAGCTCAACAGCCCCACCCGGGTCTGCCGCAGCACCAGCCTCCGCCCCCTTCCCCTTCCCCGCCCCTTTGCCCTTCCGTTTCCCCTTCCCCTTCGCCGCCGGCGTCAGAGACTCCGCCCCATGACGCTCTCCCGCTACGCGCTCTGCCCCCACCACCGATCTTGAGGCTGTCGCCCCCGGTCCTGCCCCCACTCCCGCTGACAGCGACGCTGTCTCCGCCCCAGGTCCCACCACCGCCAGCCCCAGGCTCGTCTCCGTGTCTCCCTCCAGTACCGTGCACAGCGGGTTTGAGCATGTGGGCAGCAGCGAGGCAGCCTCGCAAGGGGCCACGGCCCGCAGGAAGGGCCACGGGCACCTTGACGCGCCGCCTGTGGAAGTTGCGGCTGCTGCGGGGCCGCTTCCACCGCCGGCCGCCAGGCCCTCTGACGCGTCCACGTCGCCAGCCGGTGGGTGCAGCTGCTGTTGTGGCGGCGCAGCCGCCCACCACGCCTCCGCCTCCCACTCGCTCAGCACCTCGCCGCCCACCCAGTCCCGCACGCACACGTCGCGCTGCAGCAGCTGCCGCCAGCTGGCCACCGCCCGCACGTCGCCCGCCGCCCAGGCAGCCTGGCAGCCCGATGCCGCCGCCCCCAAGAGCCCCGCCAGGAGTTTTTCGAGGTAAGAACCATAGCTGTCCCAGCTCTCTAGGTCTCGGACTGGCTTGCACAGGGTGTACAGCCTCTCCAGCACAGGCAGCCACCTTGGCACGGCGAAAGCGTACAGCTGCTTCAACTGCTCTTCCGCGGGGCTGTGCTGGCAAGCCTCCGTCGCATCAGGAGCCAGGCCAGCTGCTGGCGCGGCCGAGCCGCCACCAGCAGGTGCGGAGCATGCTGCGGCCGAGGCGCAGTCCTCCCGTTCCGGGCACAGCGCAATGTGCAGGTTCATGAAGGCACTCAGTGTCATGCAGGTGAATCCGTTGACGCCCGCTGTGAAACCTGCCCGTGCGGATGCCTCTGTATGGCACAGCGCGGCCTTGGCCATGGTGGTCAGCAGGGCCGCGCCCTGCATCGGGTCGCCGTACGCCAGCAGGAGCACCAGGTTCTGGCCGGAAAGCCTCACAAACAGGCTAGCGGCATGCTGCGAGGCGTACTCAGCGTTCAAGCACCCTGGCGATGCAGCAGTGGTTGAGGCAGGGGAGGAAGCGGACGGGGAGGAGGAGGAGGAAGAGGAGGCTGCGGACGGGGAGGCTGTGCAGGGGCCGGAGCTGTGCGGAGGTGAGGCTGTGCTGTAGGGGCGCGTAATGGTGCGCAGGTAGGCCTCTATGGTGGGGATGAGGCCCGCGGTGAGGGCAGCAGGGAGGCCAGGCGGAGGAGCGGCGGGCACCTCAAGCACTGCATGCGGAACAGGGGTATGGCGGGACGAGAGTGTGGCAATCAGGCGGCGCTGTCCGTACCCACAGAAATACAGAACGGAGCATACACTTACCACAGGTTACACAGGGCGTGTTGTAAGCATTACCGGTAGTAACTGCATCGGCCCGCCCTCAGTACTCACTTACGCCACCTCCATGAGTTTCCCACGGCTTCATGTAGGGCAATACCACGGCGCTGCAGTGCTCAGCACTTACCCAGGCCCTCGCCCTGTGGCTCCCACGGCTTTATGCGGGGCAGTATCACGGCGCTGCGGTATCCATCCACCAGCGTGAGGCCGCCTGGCCGCCTCATGGCAGCCCACACAGCCCGCACCACGAGGGGCCACCAGCGTGACGCAAAGCCTGCCAGGTGCAGCCGGCCGCCAGGGGTGGGGTTTGCCCCTTCTCCAGGGCTGCTGCTGGCCTCTGAACCCAACACCCCAGCGCTGGTCCCGTCACCACCGCCGTGGGCACTGCTCTGGATGCTGCATGTGCTGCCCGGGCAACCATCCGTGCTGTTTCCACCATCAGTGGTTACAGCGCCACCGTCGCTGCTGCTGCTACCTGAGTCAACCTCTGCGCTGATGCACGCGTGCTCGCGGCAAACGGCTGCGGCTAGCGCATCCCTCAATGCCTGCAGTGCAAGACTGCTGCAATCAGCGGAGCTAAAATGTTGCTGCACCGTCCCGCTCTTGGAGCAGTCGCCAGTACCATCGATGCTGCGGCGGCTGCACCCGCCTTGGCACCTTGGCATGGCACCACTGCCGCCACCACTGCCGCCGCTGGACCCGGCCCTGCTGCTACCGCCACTGCTCTTGCTGTCGCCACAGTCAGAGATCCCGCCGCAGTCGGTACGGCAGCTAGCCCCGTCCGCCGACCCCACGTCTTGCCGCTGCCGCTGCTGCCTCCCCTGCTGGCCGCTCCCCCGCCGCACCGCCTCCACGGCGCCCGCCAGCCCGGGGTCGTGCAGCTCGCAGGACGCCAGGGCCGCACGAGCAGCGCGCAGCGTGAGGGACAGCAGGCCCCGTGGGCGCAGGGGGGCCATCAGCTCAATGCCGTCGTGCTCCAGCAGCCACGCCCAGACCTCAAGAGAGCTGCTTACGCTGTCACAGCCTAGAAACCGCCGCGGCGGCTGCCCCTGGTGGCCACCGCGAGGGCGCTGCTGCTGCAGCTCCTGCACCTTCTCCTCGACCCAGATCGGCGGCAGCAGTGCAGCAGGCGGCAGGCCGTACAGGGTGCCACCGTCCGCCGCGTGCAGCTGCGACACGGCTTGCAGGCCCAGCCAGTAGCGCAGGCGGGGCCCGGAGTACAGGGACCGCAGGCGGTCGAAGGCTGCCGTGTCCTCCGAGCACTCCAGGTCGATCTGCTGCAGCAGGTTGCAGAGTTTGGACCCGCAGGTCCCTTCCCTGTCCCGCATGCCCTCCGCTGCATCCTGCGCCCACAGCTCCATGCAGCCGCTTTTGTCGAGCGAGGAGAGTATTAGATAAGGGCTGGTGGCGGCCACGCTGCCGATGGTGCGGCCGAGGCTAGACACAAGTTGCACGGTCGACGGGTCCATACGGATGGGCCATGGTGCCGGACAGGAACGCGCAGCTATGGAGAAACGCGCAACAGCGGTCAGGAAGTCGGCGCGCAGCAGCGCCTCGACAAAGCTGGCAGCACCTGCAGGCAGCTCCCCGCCGGGAGAGTGCTGGCCTGCAGTCTTCATGTACCAGTCGGTGACGACGGCCACGCAACTCAGGGTCCCGGGCGCGAGGTCCGTCAGCCGTGCATCCACGCTGCTGGCTGCACCCTTGTTGCTCGCATTGCTGTGTAGCTCGGCCGTGGGAGTTGCTGCGAGTTGGGGGCTTGCTCCTGGAGAGCGCAGGGTGCAGGCGCGCAGTGTTGCGGAAAGGAGCTGCGCCAGAGCCACCCGTGCCTCAGGCGACCGCTCCAAGGCTTGAAACACTGCAGACCGTGTTGCTGTTGAAGCATCGCTAACCAGCGAGCACGCCGACCGCATTTCCCGTTCCAACTCCATCAGCTGCCCGGCGGGGAGCGACCGTAGCGCATCAGCGTCCCATTTCGCAGCGGCGTCCTGAGAAGCTAGGCGTAGGAGACTTCCGAGCAGCTTATGCTGTTGAAGGCGAGGCGTTGCCGCTTTCGGAGGCATGGCTGTAGGAAAGGATGTCAACGCAGCTGCAAGAGAGTAGCATCAGTGTAAGACCTGAACAGCGACATTGGATAGTATGTTGACAAATAAATTACGTATTCAACGTCTTATTTTGAGCCGTCGAGCAGGAAACAAAGAACGCGGCACGGCAACATTCAAATCGACAGCCGCGTTGCCCCGTGTTACACAAGCCTACCAGGCTTACAGCATGGTTGCTGAAGTTGGTGCTTCTTTTCTACAATTACGGGGTCCTGCTGCCGCTCCCCTGCCAGCATGATGAGAGGCTGGGCAGAGCCCTGGGGCTCGGAGGCAGCATTACCGCTACCCCACAGCTACACCGCGTACCCAATGACACAGGCGTCGTTTGCTGTGACTTCTTGTCCACTACGCCACGATCTGTGCATTATTGTCAGCGCCTGTACAAGGGAAGCCTGGCGCCTCTTGTGAAGGGCCTGCACGCACGTCCCTATGCGCAGCGGACGTTGCGGCTGCAGCCACTACAACATTCCGCTGCCGCTGCCGTCGCCGCAGCGCGCCTGTACTGCTAGGTACTGCTCCCTACAGGTTCTCGCGTTCTTGCTGGTGCCCGTACGTACCACGGCTGACAACTGCGTGGCGCTCAACAAGCAGCTCGACCAGAGTGGTCACAACCTGAACGGGCATGGCAGAGGCAAAGCGAAGAGGACAGATGTCATGTGTGCAGTGTGCGGATACCATGCCTCTGTACACAGCCGTAAGCTTGTCGCGGACTTGGTTTCAACTTCTTTTTGATTACTCGCAAACGACCCAACTTGCCCAACGCCCGGGACCAGCGTCCCGCACTTACCTTTGTAAACGTGGGCCGCTGCCTCGCATCCTGGTCCGTGCACGCCACGATAAGCCGTGACAGCTCCACAGGGCAGCCGGACGACAGCCGCAGGCTCACAGACCGCGTGGCTGCCCTCGACAGTGAAGGGGGCCGACCGGGGGTCGACGCCAGGTCAGGGGCCGCGGCTGCAGCAGCAGGTCCCTTGGGTAGTCGCATCAGGGGTACCAGCGTCCCGTACGTGAGCTCCAACAGCAGTACACCGTACGAGTACACGTCCGCCGCCTTGGACAGGTGGCCACGTGCCAGCACCTCCGGCGCCGTGTATGCGGGCGTGCCCTGGAACCTCCTGGAGGCATGCGTCTGGCCCTCCCCCAGCGCCACACTTAGCCCGAAGTCAGCCACCTTGGCCACCACGGGGGGACGCCAGCAGCCGGCCAGGGACCGCGCAACAAGCGCGTCCGCAGGGGAGCAGGGGACGGAGGCGAGGGCCGGCGGCCCGCTGGCCAGCAGCACGTTTCCCGCGCTGAGGTCGCCGTGCACGATGTGCTTGGCGTGAATGTGCGCCATGCCGCACGCCACGTCAAGAGCCAGGGACAGCGCGCACAGCGAGGAGGCGCCGCCGCCGAGCACGCTGCCCACAACCCCAGACCCTGCGCGGGCGCGGATGAGAAAAAGAGTCAGAGCTATGCCCTACTACATTGTCCGGTGCAGGACCTAGGCAGCAAACCCAACGCCTAATCTCGCCCAGGCCGTTGGCTCATCCTTATAACACTTCACGCTTATGGCTTGCAGGGGCAAGGGCTCAGCGCACGCTTGGCAACGCAAGGCAACACACACGCCCTTAAACCGTCAGACTCTTAGCCCGCGCGCCATCTCGAGGAAACAGCAGATACCTTGCCGCGATCGACCTGCCTCCCTGGCACCCTGTCCCACTCACGCAGCGCATCCTTGAGTGACCCCATGTCGCAGTACTCCTGGATGATGTACAGCTTGTACACTGCCGCGCTGGCTGGCAGCACGTCGGCCGCGGCGGCTGCGGGGTTCGCGTCGGCGGCCTGCAGGCAGGGCGGCATGACAGGCTGAGCAGCAGCAACATCAGGATGCTCTCCATGTGCTGTTGGTGTTGATTGCGGATGCAGGCCAAGGTCATGCTGGGTGCGATGCTGCGATGCGCATCAAGTGCCATGACAGGCAGGCATGCCGCGGTGCAGCCTGGACGCGTGAGGTGTGTGTGTATTGAAGCGGCAGGCAGCGCTTTGCAAATGCAAGGCGTCGTGCGCCACTGAGCACATGCATCACAAGCCCTTGTTACCGCTTCACATACGGTACACTGTACTGTTGCAATCCCGCACCTGCTTGCACTCCGCCTCCACTGCTGCGTGCCGCTGCCCCCCGTCCGCTCCTTCCAGGTGTGCATCCTGCGCCTGCTGCCCCAGCTGCCCCTGCTGCCCCACAACCGCCAGCTGCTGCACGTGGTACGAGTAGGACCCCACCACGTTGGGGTGCTGCAGCAGGTACACGGACAGGGCAGAGCAGGACAATGCAGTTAGCCAGGGTTAGCTCCCGCACAATTCCCGCAGCTGCAGGGCGAAAGGACAGACTCACACTCACGTAGACCATGGCAAGGCCTATCAAACGCACACCTCCGACCCCCCTCACGTGCAGCGACGACGCCAGCGCGGCCTCCAGCAGCGCCCTGTGGCGGCGCTGCGCCTCCCGCCCCGCCGCCGCGTCGTTGACCAGCAGCACCTTGACAGCCACCGTTAGCCCACGCCACGTGCCTGGCGGTGGCGGGAGGGCGTACGGGGTCAATTTAGGGCAGTAGCTAGAGGCCGGTGTACACATGACGGCAGCACCTTGACGGCCACGGACAGGCCGCGCCACGTGCCTGCGGGGAGGAGGCAGAGGCCGGTGCACGCATGACAGGAGCTGCACAGCACGAGTTGCTGCTGCTCATGCTGTGGGTCACGAGCCATTGCGGACACCGCACGCGCCCTAACCGGCACAGCCCTGCGCGCCCCACAGCCCACACCTGATGGGCCCCGCCCATGACTGAGGTACCATCCCAACGCATTTGGGTACCCAACACCTTACGAGTCAGGCGCCGTCAATACCTCCCCCCACACTGCACACGCTCCGCCAGCGACTCTGCTCACCCACACCGCCTAGTCAACCCCACCACGCGGGCCGCCCCCACGCACCCAGGTACATAATGGCGTCAAGTTGCTCCCGACGCGGGCCACCGGAAGGCACGCACCCTATCTGGCACTAATATTGCGCACCCTGCACCGATCGGCCGACCACCCCAAGGGCACCCTGGCCCCACGCACCCAGGTACACGATGCCGTACGAGCCCCTGCCCAGCACGTTGTGCACCCGCAGCTGCGGGTTGGCGTCGTAGCCCCGTCCGAGGTCCGCCTGGGGCCGGGGTACCAGTAGGGGAGGGGCTATGGTTCATGAGTGTGTGGCTCGCGTGCCGTTCTGAAGCGAATGTGGGGGCCGGCAGGAACGTATCGGCAGAGGTAACGCAGTTGGCACAAGTTCTGGTACATCACCCAGCGCACATGCCGTAACATAGTTGCAAGGAGTCTTGGTAGGCGTTCGCATTTGCCATCGCACCTGCATGAGGTTGACGGCCGCCGCCACCTCGCGGCATCCGCCCGGGGTGCCCGTGTCGCTACTGCCCTCGGAGCCGCCCATAGCTTTGCCACCGCCGCCTCCGCCGCCGCCACAGTCAGCGTTGTTACTGCGCACGCCGCCCCAGTCCCCGCCGCCATTGCGGTCTTCACCGCCTGCACCGCCGCCAGGCCGCTCGCCATCATCCTCAACGATGGCACCCCCTTGCGCCGCAACGGCGCTGTCCGCGTCCCCTGATCGCACAGGTCGTAGCGCTGCCGCCGCCCTACACAGCAATCGCAGTTTAAACAGCACGTATGTCTGTGGCAGCAACGGCACTACCGATTCGCTAGCCAGTGATGAGGCAACAGAGCCGGCGTAGACTACTGCGGAACCTCGCGGACGCCGCTCGTTGTGCGGCACCGGTACTCGTTGCCGTACAGTCCTTACCCGGCCCGCGCGCCGTACCTTGGGGCGATGAGGCTGGCGTTACGGGCCTCGACCTTGCTGCGGTACACGGACAGCCCCGACTCCACGTCCGCGGGGAGGAGGTAGGCCCGGCTGGGCAGGGCGAAGCAGCCGTCGTTGCCCTCGTCTGCAATAACGTTGCGGTACGTGACACGAAGCATTACCACCTGTGATGCCGCCTCCGGCCCTGCTGGAAAGCCTTACGGTATGCCTACCGTACGCCTCACGTCGCAGTGGCATCTAACTAGCCCCCGCCGGCAGGTGCATGCAGGCTGGTGCAAGAAGTGCTGGAGCCGATGTTGTGCCCCTCCAAGGCTGCAAGCCACGGCTTACCTAACCCAGAGCTGTTGTCGCTGCACGGCGTGACAGCCTGAAGCAGGAGCGGCACGTTCGCCAACATGAGAATTCAGTTGCAAAGGTGACAGCAGGGCACAACGCAGGCACACAATCGTGGCATGCGTGGGTACAATCCTTTCCCTTGAGCTGTGGTCAAGACCCACTGCACCATATAGTAAACCTACATCCTACCTACTATAAACCCGCCCTTTGAGCGCCCCACCTGTGAGGAGCCGGTGGCTCTATCCGTCGCCAGAACAGTAAGGACCACCTCCGCTGCGCCACCGGGAGAGCTCGCTTTGCCCCCCCAGCCACCACCCGCCCCGTGCCACGCTGCAGCAGCACCTCCCTTGCTCCTGCGGCGGTACAGCACCACGCCCAGCGCCAGCAGCACCACCAGGCCAACTGCGCCGCCCACCGCACCCCCAACCGCCGCCCCCACGTTGACACCGTTACCCCCGCGGGAGCGTGCAGCGGTGGGGTCCTCTGGGTCGTCCAGGGGAGGCGGCGCCGTCGCGTTGGTGGGCACACCCCACACCAGCCACAGCTGCTCGATGAAGCTGCTCCCCATGTAGCCCTGCGCAGGGGGCCACATGGCGGGTCTGTACGGCCTCAGCTGCCGAGGAGGGTACATTTCAGCCCCGGTAAGAAGCAACCGTGTGACCCCATGAAGCCCTGCGCAGGCGCCGCATGGCAGGTGTATCCTGTACGGCCCTAGCTACCATGAGAAGTACCTTACAGCAGCTGAATAACTACCCTTTGCACCAAGCAGCCGTGTGACGCAACCCAACTACCCAGAAAAGTGGCTCTAGCGGCAGGTGCACAAGCAGGCCACGGCAGACCCACCTGCACCCCTACCAGCTTCCCCCCGGGCGGCGCCTGCACGTGGAAGGGCGTGCTGCAGGGCGACTGCCCCGTCCACGGCGCCGTCCACGCCCTGCCGCTGTCCGTGTGCAGCACCAGGCGCTCCAGGAAGCCGCCCGCGCAGCCGCCCACGCCCGTCACCGCCTCCCCCGGCCCCAGCTGCAGCGTCAGCCAGCCCTCGCTGCTGGCGGCACCGGCAACCTGCTCGCTGCCGCTCTGCGTTGGGGAGTCGTTGCCATCCCACAGCTCTACTTTGATGCCGCAGACCGCGGCTGGGACTGGCACGCCCGACACGGAGGAGGCGTAGCTGACGCTGATGGAGGAGATGTGCTCGGTCCGGGGGATGTTCACCGTTACGGGTGGAGGCTGGAGCGGTGTGGTGGCGCAGGTGAAGGCGCAGGGCCTGGTGCCGTAGGGCCCGGCGCCGAGGGGCTGTGATAGGGTGAGGTTGTACGTGCCTGCACGGACCGAGTGGCAGCTGTCGGGTGCAGTGCACATGGGCACGGCAGTCGGTCTATGACAGCCATCAGCAGTTGAGCACCAGGATCCGTGACGCCGGGCAGTACAAAGCAATACCGCACCTTGCCATGACAGGTAAGTTGAGCAGGGGCAACCCTGGACACCCTGTGAGGCCACTTACTTGCAGCGGGCTCCAGCAGCAGCACGTCGGCTTGGCGCTGCACTGGCGGAGATGAGGCTTTGCTTGGAGCAGACCCCGAGACACTGCTCCCGCCACCGCTCCCACTCCCGCTGCTGCCCCCTCCCCCTCCTGTCCCTCCACTACCAGCTGTTGAGTGCGCCTTGCAAAAGGCCGTGGCGTTAGCTGAGCAGGGCGAGGGGTACACGACCAGGGGGGCCACGTGCCGGCCGTACGGCTGGGCTACGGTAGCCCGCAGGCAGGCCCTCTGGTCTGACGTGGCGTTCACGTACAGAGGGTCAGGGGAGACCCAGAACTTGAGTCCTGCATAAGGAGGGGTTATAGCAGCTTCTTTTGGCGCTGGGGCTGACAGGAAGGGCAGTGATGATTGTCGTATGCACGTGGAGGCTCTGCTGCAGGTGCAGCTTCTATGATCGCCATTTGGGACTTCCGAGGTGCACACGAGCTGTTCTGCACACAATGCACAGCCATGTTGTCGTACTCCGTGCACGTACGCTTGAAGTCGGCGTCCGCCTCGGGTCGCGTCTCGGGGGACGCCTCGAAGGCCACCAGGTCCATGAGCGACCCGTGGGTCCAGCGGAGGCCCAGGAAGCGCGAGGAGCTGGAGCTCGGAGGCAAGGCCCGAACAGGGCCAAGCAGCGGAAAGAGGTCGGGAAGTGTATCAGTACAGCCCTGTAGAACCGTGTCAGGTAGTGCTTTTGCTGCTGCGCGTGGGTGATGACGGGCAGTCGGGCGCACAGTGCTAGTGAACCCATGTCTGCATCATAACGCGCGCGTACCTGCAGTACAGTACGGCTTCGGGGTACGACATGGCCGCCGCGCCGGTATACGACGCGAAAAGCTCGGTGGCTGCTGAGTCTGGCGTGCTGCGCAGGAACACGCGCGTCGGCACGCCTGGGGCTGTTCCGCACAGCCCCCAGCCCTCGTCGCAGCCGATCTGCGGTGCCACAAGGACACAGCGAGCCACGCACAGGGGGTCAGAGCGCCGGCAGCAGTTGCACGACGAGCCGTAAAAAATCACAGGTTAGGTGTAAGTTTACGGCGCACTGAAGAGCAGCCAAGGACAGCGCATGTCCACGGATCCCAGGTAGCCTCCCACCTGTTAAACATCTGCACCCCACACGAGTACGGGTTGCGCACGACACACAGCCCACTCACAACTGTTACGGTAGAGCCAACCCACTCTCGCCAACCCCTCCCAGGCACGCAGTAAGCTGGGCGCAATTCTGTGACCCCTCCTGCCCGCCCACCGTGCACGCAGCCGCCTCAGCGCGGCAGAAGCCCGCTGCCTGTAACAGTGTACTGGCGTTGACGCCACCGCCACTGCCGCTGCTGATCGTGGCGTTGCTGCAGCACGTGTCGCTTGGACACACGGCGCCGGTGGCAGGGCCGCACGCTTCCTCCGTAGCAAGCCCCGACGTAGCGGCGGCAGAGGTGGCTACTGGGCGGGCCGTGGGGCACGACGGTGTGGTGGGAGCGGCCGCCGGTTGCCGTCCACCGTACGACGGCGCAGAACTGCCGGCCGGGACCGCCCAGATAGGGCGGATCTGCGCAAGTTTCGTAGCAATTGCAGGGTATCGGTGAGCAGGGCTTGGCGTTTGGCTCTTTTCAGGAGGGTCTTAGTGAGGTGAGAGGCGGCACTGCGCACACTGCCCGATGAGCATCCTGGTCTGGTTGGGACTTGGCGGAAGATACGCAAGGTGCTTGAAGTGTGCGAACGAAGGGAGTTGTCAGTGGTACTTGGGTTTCAGTTGCTCAGGGCCCCACCCCCTGTGGTAGCCGCTACAGGTAAGGATACCCTCGCTTTGTTAACCCCAAGTTAGCCGCAACCCGTTTCCAACTGCACGCCTGCCGTTGGGGGCCAACCCCCGTACCTGCTTTAGCCATGGGTTGAGAGGGAATTGCGTGTCAACGCCTTGGATGTACTGCCACTCGCCGATGCTTGGCTGGAACATGGCTAGGGTAGGGTCCACAGCGACTCCAGCCAGCCCAGCCAAGTACCCTCCTGTTGGCGCATCCTCCCAGAAGTAGGTCCCTGTACAGCCACCAAACGCCACTTGGTAGGCGCGAGCTGTTCTCGTGGCAAAGAGCAGGGCCGTAATGCCAGTATTGTCGTAGCACCCCTGCAGCAAGGAAGCACAGGTCTATCACATGCGATGCGAGACGACAGGGAAGGGGGCAAAAACGATAAGCTGGGCCAAAATGCGTCGCCCGGGAATCGAACCCGGCTCTTTTGCTACCGCGCGAAATGGAAGGCAAATATGCTCACCACTGCACCAGCGACGCGATGCCGTCCATGCATTTTATTAAATTTATGAAGTTGGAACGTGCGATTGTATGGTGTTCTTTCTCCGCTGTCTCGCTCCTGACTGCCTGTGTATGTGTAGGGCTTCTTGGTGTGATGCCCTGGCCGCGACTAGGCCTTGGCAGTAGCGGGCTTTTGGGCTTTGGGAGGGCTGTCTCGTTGCCCTCTCGGGGTGGTGGGGTGTGGTACAACACCCGGACCAACTCTTTTGAGACAAGAGTACGGTGCGCGACCGAGACCACGGTAAGGTTTGGAACCAAGCGGCCCGGTTTCGATGTGACAACGCAGGAAAGGGATGCGACACCTTAACAAATACCTCATACTCTTGCCAGGTTACCCTGTCGTACTCCTCACACAACACGGCCAACGCGGCCGCCGCTGCCCTTGCCCTGGAGTCCCCTTGCCCTCCACACCGCCCCTACTTAGCCCTCCTAGCAACACCGTGCACGTTGCACCCGGTGGCCTCACCTGCACACTCGTGATGTAGTCATTGTAGCTGCGCCCCACATTGTACGTCTGCCACAGCGGGCCTGCGCACGATGGCAGGACCAATGCATGGCACCTTTCAGTTTCCGCCAAAGCCATCCGGCCCCTCTGGGGTAATTTAAAGCGCATATTGTATACCCCACACACATGAACCCAACTCCATGGGTGCGCCTACACCATGCAACCTGAGGCGCAACCAAGCATGTGACAGCCCCCGCACGGGCGGTGCAGCAAGCGGTACAGCCTAGGTGCGTCCTGCTGGGACGAAGCGGCTGCCTATGAGACCGTCAACCTGGCGCCTTGGCTTTCCAGTCAAACCTGCTCACGTCCGTCAAATTCCCCCTCCACAGTCCATGCATAAATTGGTGGTGCACTGCGTCACATCAACATGTCAACCAGTTAGAACCTGGGGAACCCTCCCCAGAACCCACTGGCGGTAGCGTTGGCCGCGGTGTTGAGGTTGGCGGCCATGGCCCATGGGTCGGTCGGCTCATTCTGGCGCACGGGCTGCAGCATCAGCCCCTTAGTCCTGCAACGGATTATCAGTTGCAGCTTTAACGTCACACAAAAAGGAAAGATGGGACGGTGCAGCAGCGCAGGGTTTGTGCCCAGCGTTCCGTTTGCAAGCTTGGGCAGGGGTGCAGCACAGCGAGCCGCGGTGGCGCCCAACTGCTTTGCGACAGCGCTGTGTGGCAACGTACCGTACGCGCCCCCGCTGCGGTGCATGCTAATAGCACTAGGGCCACTAGCCAAGGGAGCATTTGGGAGTGGGTCCTGAGTACGGCATGTCCACCCACCTGAACACGAACGTGGTAATGGGCCCGTACTCCCAGAAGAGGCTGCTGTCGTTGAATGCCACGGTGAGGTTGGTGGGCACGGCGGCTGGACCCGCCACGCGGCCAGAGCTGATCAGCGTGAGGCCGCTGGCGCCCGGACCCTGGCGGTAGGGGCTGGGCTGTGAAGCGGCCAGGGCCTGCAGGCTCCGGTACCATGACGACGCCGAGGGCTGCGGGGCAGGGCACGGGAGCGCCAGACCGGTGAACATCGTATACAGTACGGCATCTAATGTGCACGTGGTACGACAGCAGGGGCGTCTGCAAGTTGCCGCGGAGCGTACCGGACTGGGATGGTTTGGAACCGGCCAAAGAAAGACGTGCCAATCTGCCAAAGCAGTTGCAGCGCGCCATGGGTATTAGGGGAGTGGATGTTGGAATTTGGCCTGCCAGGCAAGTAAGAGGGGTGGCCCTGGTGCTGTTCACTCGCTGCCGTGAGGGTGTGGACGGTACGGCAGAACGCGCTGCGCCAGGCACCTGGCAGCCGTGCGCCGCAAGAAGCTGCCAGAAGCTGCCCCAGGCGTACACAACGCAACGCCGCCGACGGGCTCCGCCTGCAGCTATATGCCGGTAGCACCCGCGCTGCTCACCACGACGGGTATGGAGCCCTCTGACACGCAGATGAAGCTCAGCTTCCAGGAGCACGGCACGTCAGTAGAGACCAGGACGTAGTCGGCGGCGGTGCTGCCCTGCACGTCCACCGCCCGGCATGTGCGGTACTGGTCCGCTACCCACAGGTCCCAGCTCTCCTGCCCGGCCTGCTGGGCAGCAAGCACGCCGGCCACCAGCTCCTGCGCGCAAACACATTGACAGCACCAGACACATGATACTGGATTGGTTTGGGTTCTTCTTGAATACGCTGCATGGGCTGTGGAGGGGAGCTCAGGTGGCGCAAGGGAACGGCTGTGCGCGACTGCGCATGCCCCTGAGGCCGTGACGCCGGTGCACGTGTGCTGTTGCAGGTGGCAGAAGGCTGCTCTTGCACTGTATTAGATAGTTGCCATGTGGATTGAGCAAGGTACGGCACGTCTACCTAAGCTGCGTATGTACAGCAAGGTGAAGCACGTGCAGCCCTCGCGTTCACAGCTCAGCTCGCGTACCTGCAGGAGATCCTGATTGGTCAGGGACAAGCGGGCAAGGAGGGTAGCAAGGTCGGCCACGGGGAGGAGTGACCCTGTCGCCCCGCCTGGGAACTGTCGGTTTGCGCATGACGTAACGGCCTCGAGGAAGGTGGCTGGCTGGAGGTACAGCACGTAGTTGTTGTTGCCGGCGACAAAGGATCGCGGGCCTGGTGGAGAAAATGCAATAGTGCCTGTGTGGGAGGAGCGCATGCCGATTTATTGGGACGGAAGACGGGGTGTGCCAGGTGGCATCATACGCACCGCTTGTTTGCGCGTTTGAGCACAATATAACGATAGTCAGTAGGGTGATCGTGAGAGCGGTATAGCAGCTGCCGCCCTGGTGCAGCATGTATCGCTTGTACGTGACCTCTATGCCCATAACATTAATTGCTGTAAGCTGCTTATCCTTTCACAGTAGCTCGGTTGACAGAGACATGACGAAAGCGCACAGAAGTGGAATTCAACGCAGCCCGTTGCGTTGTTTGGTCCTAGGTATGATACGGGGTCATTACAGGTGTGACGCATCAATCAAAGTTATTATCTACGATGTGCGTTGAGTCGCGGGCAACACTCTGGGAGCTCTGTAAGCCCCAGTACGGCCATCGTAGGACAGCTGCCAGGGGGCACGTGTCAGGAGCCGCTCACAAGACGTGCACTGTACAAGCAACGTGGCCAGCTGGCCGCCCACATCCCAACGTTCTGCGGTACCACTACCTTCATTTGCTTGTCCATGCTTGTCCCCGGGCGGCTCATGGGAGAGGTTCAGGAGAGACGCTGGGGAGGGCCAGCTGGGCCCAGCGCGCCCTAGGTGCCACGGCGACATCGGATGGGACCCAGGCAGAAGGACCAGGTAGGCCCAAGGCAACCAGGGAAGTCGCGAGAGCTGCAAGACTCATCTATAGTATCTCGTACTGTATGTATGGATTTACAGTTTTGGTCCCCTTCCAGGGCCCAGCCCCGTCCCACTCGGGAGA
>VFQN01003992.1_pt1 | contig 20097 bp, 11 predicted proteins | sample 3512371 | NCBI WGS metagenome assembly VFQN01 (sample SAMN10412370, study PRJNA504923) | tailings metagenome | isolation source: Replicate 2 from Balatoc abandoned mine | place: Philippines: Itogon, Benguet | collected 2017-08-28
ACGCGGATCTGGCTCTCGGCGCAGTGGAAGATGTGCGACAGCTCCATGCGCACGCCATGCGGATTCTGAGAACAGGTGTAGAGCGTGTACTGGTCGTCGGCCTCGTCGTAATCGCCGATCGCGACCCGCGGCTCCATCGCGTTAGGCGCCAGGCGATTGTGCTCGATACGCGCCTTGACCACGTGCTTGGCCTTGGCGAAGGCAGCATCGGTCGCGCCCTGGTCACCGAACATCAGTCCGAAAGCCCAGTTGCCCTGCTCGTTCGTCTCCCAGACCTTCGGCGCACCCTCCTTCGCCGCATCTTCGAGATCGGTGACCGCCGGCAATTCCTCATATTCGACCTCAACGAGATCCGCGGCGTCGCGCGCCTGCGACTGTGTCTCCGCGATCACGAAGGCGACCCGGTCACCGACATAGCGCACGCGATCGTCGCAAATGAGCGGAAGCCAGGTGCGGAAGCCGGCCGGCGCACCGACCTCCTCCGGCATCGGATGCGCCGTGAGTTCGCCGAGCTTGTCGGCCTTGGCGTCGGCACCGGTGAGAACAAGCAGAACACCCGGCGCGGCCTTCGCCTTCGAAACGTCGATCTTTGTGACCCGCGCATTCGCATAGGGTGATGCGACCGCGACCGCATAGGCCTGGTTCGGGAGATTGATATCGTCCACGTACCGGCCCTTGCCGGTAAGAAAGCGCTGGTCCTCGACCCGCTTGACCGCCTGCCCGATGCCGAATTTGGCCATTGCGTCCCCCGTGTGGATTGGAAGTATTTGAAACGACGATAGCGGCAATTACGCCGCCTCGACAATGGCTTATTCGCCGCGCCGCACAGTCCGGATGGGCTGCGGTGGGCAACTCGACGCCTTCGATGCGTCCAATTAGGCTCTCCAAAACCATAACGGGGGAAACGCGATGACCGAGCCGCTTGCTGCCATCCTGCCGCCCGAGATGACGGAATTGCGGCTCCGTCCGCTCTTCCTGTTCGAACTCTCCGTCAAGGCGGCAAGCGTCATTGGCAAGACGCCGGGCGTGGACCGCCGCGTCGGCGAGATCACCGGTGGACGCTTCGAGGGCGAGCGGCTGCGCGGCAAAATCCTGTCCGGCGGCAGCGACTGGCAAGCCGTGCGTGCGGACGGCGCCTGGATGCTGGACGTGCGCTGCGTGATGGAAACCGACGACGGCGCGCTGATCGGCATGACCTATCGGGGCATTCGGCACGGCCCGAAGGACGTGCTCGACCGTATCGGCAAGGGCGAGGTCGTGAACCCTTCCCTTTATTACATGCGCGCAACGCCCTATTTCGAGACCGCGTCGGAGAAGTACAATTTCCTCAACCTGATGGCAGCGGTCGCCTACGGCCACCGGCTCGCAACCGGCCCGGTCTACAGCGTTTTTGAAATTCTCTAGCGGAACAGCTTTGCCATGAATGCGCTCCGGCGCCCGCTCCCTTATCCAAGCCGTCCGCCAGATTCGGCATTCTGAAAGCATGCCGCAAGCGGTTCATGGTTTCGTTCCGCGCCGACGGCGGAACCAAGTCGCCGACACGGAGTTTGTCGGTCTTGCATCGGGAAAGATTGTGCCTTGAGCGTCGGACTGATTGCGCTTCTTGACGACGTGGCGGCGATTGCGAAGGTCGCTGCGGCTCAGTTGGACGATGTGGCAACGCAAGCGGCTAAAGCTGGCGCCAAGGCCGCGGGCGTCGTGATCGACGATGCTGCGGTTACACCACGCTACATGACCGGCTTCTCAGCCGTTCGCGAAATCCCGATCGTGCGCAAGATCGCCGCCGGCTCCTTGCGCAACAAGTTATTGATACTGCTCCCGGCGGCATTGGCGCTCAGTTACTTTCTTCCGTCGGCGATAACGCCGCTCCTGATGATCGGAGGCGCGTATCTCTGCTACGAGGGTACCGAAAAAGTTCTTGAAGCAGTCTTGCCGCACAAGGCGCAGGCACACGAAGCCAGCCTGGAACCGATCGCCATCGACCCCAAGACTCTCGAAGACCAAAAGGTTGCGAGCGCAATCAAGACCGACTTCATCCTGTCCGCCGAGATCATGGCGATCGCTCTCTCGGTGCTTCCGGACAGCCGGGTATGGATGCAGGCCGTGGTGCTCGCACTTGTGGCGGTCGGCATCACCGCCGCGGTCTACGGCGCGGTGGCCATCATCGTGAAGGCGGATGATGTCGGACTTGCGCTGGCTGCGAACCGGAGCAATTCGGTTTTCGGAAGAGTCAGCCGCGGGCTCGGTCGCGGACTCGTTTACGGCATGCCGTATTTTCTGAAATTACTCGCGATCGTCGGAACCGCCGCGATGATCTGGGTCGGCGGCGGAATCATCGTGCATGGGCTGGAGACTTACGGATACACAGCCATCGCTCACGCAATCCACCACGTTGCGGAACTGGCCGCGCATCCCCTGACCTTTGGGCAGGCCGCCGTTGCTTGGATCGTCAGCGCCGCTGGATCGGGTGTCGCGGGCCTCATTGTTGGCGCCGCGCTCATTCCCCTGACCGGTTACGCCATCGCGCCGGCATGGAAGGCCGTGAAGCACCTCATCCGCTCGATGCGAACCGCTTGAACAGCAATGTGCCCGCGCGGGGCGGGCACATTCAGACCGGGCCTGCGCGCCCCGTTCAGGAACTGTATTTCACGACGCAGCCATAGGCGCGGGTGCTGGTCGTCGAAACAGGTTTGCCAGCCTTGAGTTCTGACAAGGCGTTGTCGACGTAATTGGTCGCATCCTTCAGGTCGGCGGTGCGCGCGGTCGGCTTGTCATCGATCGCACCGGCATACGCGAGCACGCCATCCGGCTTGATGATGTACATGTGCGGCGTGACCAGCGCACCGAACGATTTTGCAACCTGCTGCTTCGGATCGAGCAGCACCGCGGTCGGCGCGGCCTTACGATCCGTCGTCAGGCTGTTGGCGCGCGCGGCATCGGCAAATCCCTGTTCGCCGGGAGGCGACGAGATGACCGATAGCCACACGATGCCCTGATCGGTCCATTTCTTCTGCAGCGCCTGCATGTTGCCCGAACCATAATGCTTGCGGACATAGGGGCAGCCGTCATTGGTCCATTCGAGCACGACGGTCTTGCCCTTGTAGTCGCTGAGATTGACGGTCTTGCCGTTACTGTCGACCGCGGTGAATGCGGGCGCCGGCGCTCCGACTTTTGGCTCCGCGAATGAAGGGGTGGCGAATAATGCGACGGCCGCCGTCGCCGCCAGAATGCCAAAGGCTCGTCTGTTCATGTCTGTCTCCCGTTAGCGTGTTGAGGATCAAAGCTGCGCGAGTTTGTCGAGCACCAAGGATGGCGTGAGGATCTGCGGCAGCACCACCGGCTCGCGGCCGTTGCTGTACAGCACGTAGAGAGGAACGCCGGAGCGACCGAACCGCTCCAGCAGCCGCGTGATTTCGGGATTGCGATTGGTCCAATCGCCTTTGAGATAGGCGACGTTCTTGCCGGACAGCGCCTCGCGCACCGCTTCGGTCGAGAGCGCCGTCCGCTCGTTGACGAGGCAGGTGATGCACCAGGCGGCGGTCATGTTGATCAAGACCGGCCGTCCCGACGCAAGCAGCGTGTCGAGCTTTTGCTGTGAGAAGGCTTCGTAGCCGGCCTCGGCCGACGACGCCTGCGCCGACTCTGCCACACTGTCGGTGCGTATGGTCACGGCAATCGCCATGACGGCGATGACCGCTGCCGCGGCCATTCCGCGGAAGGCAAGTGCGGATCGTCCGCTCTGCCCCTGCACGAGACCATAGGCCCAGGCGGCAAAGGCGATCAGCACGAGCCCTGCGAGCGCGGCCATCAGTCCGGCCGGGCCGACCTGGAAGCTGAGCACCCAGATCAGCCACGCGGCGGTCCCGTAGAGCGGAAATGCCAGGAACTGCTTGAGCGTTTCCATCCACCGTCCCGGCCTGGGCAACAGGCGCTGCAGTCCCGGCACCAAGGCAAGAACGAGGAATGGCAGCGCGAGACCGAAGCCGAGCGCAAGAAACACCGCAAGGCCGACGATAAACGGTTGCGTTATCGCATAGCCAATCGATGCGCCCATAAACGGCGCCGTACACGGCGTTGCCACAACGGTCGCCAGCATCCCGGCAAAGAAAGAGCCGGATAATCCCGTCCTCTGCAGAAGGCGGCTGCCACCCACGCGCGTCAGCGATGTGCCGATCGGCAGCACACCGGACAAGCTGAGACCGAAGGCGAACAGCACGAAAGCGAGAGCCGCGACGACCGCAGGCGATTGCAGCTGGAAGCCCCAGCCGATTTCGGCGCCTCCGGCCCGCAGAGCGTACAGCGCCCCGGCCAGCGCCGTGAAGCTGGCGAGAATGCCAATCGTGTAGGCAAGTCCGTGCAGCCGGATTCGTGCGGCCGATTCAGACGCATGCTGCGTCAGATGCAGGATCTTGATCGACAGCACCGGGAATACGCAGGGCATGAGATTCAGGATGACGCCCGCAACCAGCGCCAGCAGCGCCGCCTGCAGAAGGCTCACTCCCTGCCCTGCCACCGGCGCAGGCGTCGCATCGACGGCGAAGGCGTGACGCACCGGCTTGCCGCCGATGTCCTCCTCAACGACGAGCACGCCGTCGATCCGCTGCGGGATGCTTCGCGCGATCTGGCCGCGCTCGAGCGCAAGCTGCGTTGCCTCACCGGCCGCGGCCAGGGTCTGCGGCGCCGAGTTGACGATCAGCGTGTTGTCGTAGGGAAAGAACGTCGCAGAGCGCACGTTGTCGCGTCGCAGATCGGCATTGGCGAGCGCGAGGGTGATCCGCTTCGGATTTGCATCGAAGGTCGCCGTCCATGGCGAAGGTTGCGGCAATTCGGAACGCGCCGCCTCGAAGACCTTGCTCGTCGAACCGGCGTCGCCTCCCGACGAGGTGACCGGCAGCGGCAGCGACACATTTGCCTCGCCCGGGATGCATTCCTTCTCGCACACAAGGAAAGCAACGTCGGCGGCCAGTGTGATATTGCCGCCGGGCTGAAGGTCGCGCGGCGGCGTGATCCGCGCCAGCAGAATGGTCTCGCCTTCATAGCCGAAGCTTGTCACCGGCCCGAGCTTGATCAGCGACGGCGCAGGCCATTCCAGCGTCGAGGCGCTGAAGCCCGCAGGAAGTTTCCACTCGACCGTTGTGGGCTCGCCGGAATCGCCGGGATTGCGCCAGTAGGTGTGCCAATGCTCCTTCATCGTCAGTCGAATGCCGACCTGGAACGGCTTCCCCGGAACGATGGAGTGCGGCTCGGCCAGCAGTTCAACCTTGACCAGCTCCGAGACGTCCTGAGCGCGCGCATGCGTTACGGCCGCAGCCATAACGATGACAAACGCAGCCGCGATGCGACAGATCGATGACATAACGGCGTTTCTCATGAATTTCGCACTATCGTAACCGAGCGCCAAAAAGCGATGCGACATTCGGCTGCGACACCTCTTCCAGTTCGCGTCCTTCCGGAAGGTCGCGGATATCTCTGGCGAGATTAAGAGTGATCGCGGCGCCAAGCGCGCTGACAACGGCCATAAGTGCCAGAACACCAGCAACGCCGGCAAATTCCTTTACCCGCGGCAAAACGAAGAATCCCGAATGTCGCACCTGCCTTTGCACTGGCGGCGGCAAAGCCGCTGGCAAAACCACGAACCGCGGTTGGGAACAGTTCCGGCGCGAGCGTGAATGTCGTGGCTTTCGGACCGCAATTCATGGCGAGGTTGAACAGAATGAGGCCCGCGCGTCCGAAGCGGTCCGCAGCCGGGCCTTCAGACGCGGCATTCTGTGGCACCACCGGCGTCATCCTCAAACATCCACAGCAATCGGGGACCGCAGTGTGCCACGGTCCCCCTCACTCAACTCAGTGAACTGCCCACATGAAAAAAATCACGGCGGCGCGGGAGTATAACTCACCTTCCAATCGACAGTAAGTCTGTACTCGAGATAGCCTTCCGTGGGTCTTGCGCGCAACGTCAGCGTATCCTCAGTTTCCTCACGATTCCTGCCAACTGGAAAATCCAGGCGCCTCATGCCTGAGGCGGCCTTGTCCTCGCCCTTGATGCCGTCATATTCGTGCGCATTCGTCTGGACAGAGACGACGGCATCGAGCTTCGTTTCTATTTTCTTCGGCCCGAGCGACACTTTCCAGGTCGAGGGCAGGTTGATGTCCTGACCGTTGTTTATCTCGTATTCGTCGTGGCCCAATGCGAAAGTACGCACCGCTGTCTCCTGGACCACTGATCCGGATTCAAAGACCGTTGCCCAGAACTTGGCTTCACCGACAGTATCGGAATCGCCGTCATTGACGACGTGGATACTTTTGAAAGTCACGTCAACTCGGCGCCACTTGCAGTTCAATGCGTCGGACCAGCAATCCCAGAACCCGTCTTCATCGACCGCCATGATGACGTAGGAATACTTCTCACCGGGCACGAGCGGTGTGCATTCGAGCTCGTGACGAGTGGTGCCGGATGACTCCGCTTCGGCATCCGGGGTCACGATCTGCTTCAACGTCACACCGCTCGTCGTGGGCGTCGGGATGACGACGGGCGTCGGCGTACCAACCTGAAGCAGCACATAGGCCTTGGCCGGCGTCCTTACGAGCGTCCCGATGTAAGTGCCCCCTACGAACATTCCGTCAGGGAGCGAAATGAGGTCCTTGTGTTCATCGACAACGCCGACGACTGTCAAAAGGTCTTTGGGCGGAGGATCGGTCAGGTTCTCATTTGGGTCCGGATGGTCCGAATCGCGCTCGTACATCGCTGCGGTGTAGACCTCGCCCTTCTTTATCGGGACTTCGATCTTGCGACGCTCGCGTTCATCGTCGGTAAGAACGCGCTTCTTGAATTTCGGAGGAGACTGCTTGCTGAAGCGTTCCCATATCTCGACCGGATCGTCGTCCTCGTTCCAACTGACCACAAGCGGATCATTACCGGCTTTCACGAAGTAAGGATTCTGACTCGCCTTGAAACCCATCTCGCTCTCCGACCGCTGGAATGAGATCGCCACAAAGTGCACGTCACCGAAGACCCTCGGCCGCTCAACACGGGATTGGCGCAGCGTTTGAAAACGCGCAGTCGCGCTTGCTTGGCATCGCACCACCGAACATCTTGACCGCGCGCATCTTGCATTGATGTTTGCAGGCCACTTCACCCTAGTCGCGCAATGCTCTCATGGATTGTGACGACCGGCAATTTCCTGCATACGTTTCAGAATGATACGTTTGAACGAGTTCCGTGAACGGAAACGCAAATAGCAGTGCGCACTTACCGCTGTGCATAAAAAATGTGAGTCTATGCGCTCGCTTTTGCGTCAAACGGCCGGTTCCGTTGCAGCATCCGCAAAGGTGGCGAGCTCAATTCGCATAGCTGCTGCAAGTTTGAAGCTGCCTGGGCGTCTGTATCCTCTCGACGATGCGTCCCGTGATCATCACGGGAGCTACGGTCGCTGATCTCAACCGCAGCCCCGACCGGCGCGGCCAAGGAGGCGGACTATTCATCGCGCGAGCCAATGCGGCAAGGCTGCCCAGGTGTCGCTGCCGAGCGTCCTGGAATACGACCGTCTGCTCGCGGCGCGGCGATAAGGCTTGCTCCAACGAGCCGATCATTGGACGATAAGCCATGCTGACCTCGCGAGATTGCAATTGGCTGGCCGCTCTCAGTGACGATCAGGCTTTCGCCGCTGAACAGCAACGCCTGCGTTCGCACTGGACATTGGTGGCCTTCACATCCGAGCTGAGCCGAAACAATGACTGGATCCGCGCAGACCTCCACGGGCGTTCGATTTTCGTGCAGAACTTCGACGGTGCACTACGAGGCTTCGTGAATTCCTGCGCACACCGGCAATTCCCCATTCGAAACGAGAATTGCGGCAACGGTCCGGTTCGCTGCCCTTTTCATCATTGGGTGTATGACAAGGCCGGACGCGCCGTCGGCATCCCGATGAGCAAAGATCTGTTCGGAGGCTCGCCAAGGACACTCGAAGCGCAGCTTGAGACTGTCGATATCGACACGTGCGGTGCCTTCGTTTTCGCGCGGCTGACCGCGGGCGTCAGTAGGGAGCCTGGCGAGGGGCCGAGCGTCGCGGAGTGGCTCGGGCCTGCGGCGCCAATCCTCTCTTATTTTACCAGCGGCGCGAAGCCGGAGGAATCCGCGGCGTACGACATTGCCGCGAACTGGAGGCTGTCGGTCCATATGACACTGGACGACTATCATCTCGTCGCGGTCCACCCGAGCACCTTCGGCAAGGACGGCTATCTGAAAGGCGACCTGCCCCGCTATTACAGATTCGGGCCGCACAGCGCCTATTTTACGGAAGGCGACGCCGGTGAACTCGAGCGCATGAGCAAGGCCTGCGCCGACGGCACTTACAGTCCCGGCGGCTATCGGATCTTCTCATTGTTTCCTAACCTCACGGTGATCCAGATCGCGGCGATGCACCGCTGGTATATCGTCGTGATTCAACATCAGCCGATGGCCCGTGACCGCACTTCGATACGGGCCGCATTCTTCGAAGCCCCGTTCGCGAGATCGGAAACTGCGCCAGTCCGGATCCTGGACGCGGCTCTGCGCCCGGTCCGCCGCGCCTTGTTCGGCTATTACTTCGGCCGGATCCTGCGCGAGGACAACCAAATCTGCGAGCAGCATCAGAAGCACGTCGCCCAGTCGCAGACTTTACCGATCCTCGGTGCCCACGAAGAACGCATAGCGTGGTTCGAAAACGCGTACCGCGATCTGGTCGGCGACCCCTCGGTTCCCGATCTCATGGCAGTATCCGGCCCCAATTCGTTCGGCGGCCCGGTTACCGTCCGTCCCTGACCTTATAGCGGAACGGTCGCGCTCCAAGCTGACGCACCCAGTCCGGCACGACCGCGCCAATCCGCGAGAGCCAGCCAAGCATGAAGGGAAAGGCGATGATCGCGCGATCCTTCTCCAATCCGGCCGCAATCCGGCGGGCCGCATTTTCGGCGTCAATCTCGCCCGGCTTCCAGCCGGTCAGTTGCTCTGTCATCGGCGTGGTCACAAAGCCGGGGCAGACCACATTGACCCTGACATTCGTTCCCTGCATCGCCTCGCGCAATGCGAGCCCATAGGTCATGACCGCGGCCTTGCTTGCGCAATAACTCGGCGCATCAGGCAGCGCGTTGAACCCTGCGAGCGAACCCATCAGCACGATCTGTCCCCGGCCACGGCGCACCATCGGCTCGAGCAGCGGCTGCACCGTATTCAGCACGCCCTGCACGTTGGCTTCCATGACGGCGTAGCCCAGGTCCGGCGGCTCGAGCCGCTCGCCGGGTCTGGCGCCACCCATCACTCCGGCATTGGCAAATACCAGATCGGTTTCGTGGCGCCGGTCGAAATCTTCGATAAAGGCATACATCGCGGCGCGGTCGCAGACATCGATCGTGGCGTGTTCTACCGAGGCACCCTTCCCGCCACAATCGCGCGCCACGGCCCGGAGGCGAGTCTCGTTTCGACCCATCAGACCGATGACCGTATCCGCCGCAGCGTAATGAAGCGCAAGGGCGCGGCCGATGCCGCTTGAGCCTCCCGTGATCAGCACCACGCGTTTCATGCGTTCTCCGACTGATGCCGACTGGCTCGGATTCTAATATCCCGGAACTTTCATGGCCTTCATCGTCGCACTGATAGCGTCGATCTCCTCGCGCAAGATGGCGAGCGCATGATCGATATCGTCTCGCGTATGAGTCTGCGTCACGAAGAACCGGAGCCGCGACGCCTTGGCCGGCACCGACGGATACATCACCGGCTGAACATTGACGCCACGTTGCAGGAGGCGCTGCGACAGCACGACGGCGCGCACTGAATCGCCGATAATGACCGGACAAATAGCGGTGCCCGCTCCGGTTCCGGTATCGAGGCCGGCCGCGCGCACCTGCTGCCGGAAGTAGAGCCCGTTATCTTGCAATTGCGCGACACGCTCGGGTTCGCGCCGCATGATTTGGAGCGCCTTCCATGCCGCCGTTGCGATCACGGGCGGCATCCCGACGCTGAAGACGAACACGCCGACGGTATTTTTAAGATAGAGAATGAGTTCGGATGATGCGGCTATGTATCCACCGCAAGCCGCAAGGGTTTTCGACAGCGTTCCCATCCAGATGTCGACGTCGGTTGCCGGCACGCCGAAATGCTCGGCTAGCCCCTGCCCCGTCTTTCCGATCACGCCGAGGGCGTGCGCCTCGTCCACCATCAACCACGCATGATGGCGCTTCTTGATCTCCACAAGTCGAGGAAGGTCGGGATAATCGCCGTCCATTCCATACAGGCCTTCGACAACGATCATGACCCGCTCGTATTGCGAGCGGACGCCGCCTAACAGGCTATCGAGATCATCGAGGTCGTTGTGCCTGAAGCTCAGGCGCGTGCAACGCGCCAGCTCCGCCCCCATGATCGCACTGTTGTGCATGACGGCGTCGTGGATCATCAAATCCTTGGGACCAAGCATCTGCCCGATCACGCTCAAATTGGTGGCGTATCCGCTGACGAACACGCAGCAATCCTCGGCACCGTAAAGGTCGGCCAGCGCCCGTTCGAGATCGCGATGAATCTGCCGCTCGCCTGCGACATGCCGGCTCGCCCCGCACGAAATTCCGAAACGCGCAATCGCCTCATGACAAGCCGCAGCCACCTCCGGATGGCCGTTTAATCCAAGATAGTCGTAGGACGAAAAATTCAGAACCGACCGTCCGTCGATGACGCTGAGATGGTCTGCCCTCGCCTCGTGCATTCGGAAGAACGGGTTGTCGATGCCGAGCGTCGCACCGATGTCGAATTGCAGCTTCAGTTCACTGTACCCCGGCAGATTCGAGAACCGGAGGAACTGGTCATAGTTGCGGGTGGGTTGCGGCGCCGTGCGCTGCACCGATGCGACGCGGTTGAGCAACTGCCGCCGTGCCGCGTCATCGCGTGGTGACGAGCTGGTCACTTAATCATTCTCGGCTGCAATAAGAGCTTCGATAGCGTCGATTTGCTCGGGACGAACATCCTGCAAGTGAGGCGCGACGAGCGCGCCAACCCTGTCGTCAGGCCCGGTGCGGCCGCCGGCCTGCGCAATGATCCGGTCAGCAAGTTTCAGGACCGTCAGGTCAGCGGCAGATACCGTCAGCGGAATCTCGATACCGAAGGTCTTCTCGAGATTCAGGGCGAGTTCGAGCGCCATCAGAGAATCGAGCCCCATTTCGGAAAGCAGCCGTGTGCGCTGGATGGAATCTTCGCGTGCGCGCAGCACGCGCGCAACCTGCGCGATGACCGCCGCGACGACAAGGTCGCGAACCTCCTCCGGGTCCCTCTCCTGCAGCAGCACACGCAGGTCCATGGCACCAGCCTCCGCATTCGGGGATCGCTTGCTCATCCAGTCCGCATAGGTCGGTGACGATAGAACCGGCAAGCGGTCGAGCGCAAATGCACCGTCCTTCGGGACCAATGTCACGAAGGCGCGTTCCGGATCATCGCGGAAACGGCGCAAGGCCTGGCCCATAAGGTCAAGCGCATCCTGCGATTTCATTCCCCGAGCGCCGCCAATCGTCTTGAGAGTGTCCTGCAGCTTCCGGTTCCGGGCGACGACACCTACGTCGGCGATCGGCCCGAAGCCGACCGCCAGCGCCGGAAGTCCGCTGAGTCGGCGCAGACGCGCCAGGCCCTCGAGATAGCCGTTTGCAGCAACGTAATTGGCTTGACCGGGATTCCCGAAGATCGTGGTGACCGAAGAGAACAGCACGAAATAATCCAGCGGCAATCCCTTTGTCAGCCGGTGCAGATTATTCGCGCCGGCAACCTTGGGCTGCAGCACTTTTATGAAGCGATCCCGGTCGAGATTCCCAAGCAAGCCGTCGTCGAGCACCATCGCCGCGTGCATCACGCCACAGAGCGGCGGCATAGCCGCCTTCACCTGATCCAGAATGCGTTGCAGCGCTGCTTCGTCGGAAACGTCACAGCTCCCGGCCAGAACGGTGACGCCACGCCTTTCAAAATCCGCCACAGCCTCGCGCGCTTCTTCCGTAGCCGGTCCACTGCGGCTGAGCAGAACGAGATGGCGAGCCCCCCGATCCACCAGCCAGCGCGCGGTCGCGAGCCCGAAGCCGCCCAGTCCTCCGGTCACCAGAAGGCTGCGATCCGGCGATATCAGGAAGTCCGCTTCCGGATCCGGGACCGTCTTCGGCGGCTGCACCACGAGCTTGCCGACGTGACCTGCCTTCTGCATGACGCCGAAGGCGTTTGCTGTGTCCGCTGCAGGAAACACGCTGTGCGGTAGCGGCCGGTAAGTCCCCCGCTCGAAGTCTTGCATGATGGTCTCGAACGCTTCGCGCCCGACCGTTGCGCGCTGGCCGACCAGCTGATCGACGTCGACGCCGAAATAGCTGATATTCTTGCGAAACGGTCGCAGCCCGATATGTGTGTTGGAGACATAGTCGCGCTTGCCCAGTTCGATGAACCGCCCGAACGGCTGGAGGCAGGCGATGCTGCGTTCCATCGCCTCGCCCGCGAGACTGTTCAGCACCACATCCACACCTTGCGGCCGGACACGTTTGATGTCGTCGGCAAAGCGCAGCGAACGTGAATCAAAGACGTGTTGAATTCCAAGCGACTTCAAAAGGCCGCGCTTGGCCGGAGACCCGGCAGTAGCAATGACATGCGCACCCCGGGCCTCCGCCACCTGAATGGCCGCCATGCCGACGGCACCAGCCGCGGCATGGATGAGCACCCATTCGCTTGCGCGCAACTGACCGAGCGTCACCAGCCCGTAATAGGCAGTGAGAAAGGCAACGGGAATCGTGGCGGCCGCCGCGGCCGTCATGCCATCCGGTATGCGGATGACGTTGTCGGCGTCGACGGTGACATGTGTTGAAAATGCGGACGGGATGAACCCGACCACGCGGTCGCCTGGTGCAAACGCATCGACACCCGGACCGCATCGCTCCACGCGGCCCGCGCATTCGAGGCCCAGTGTCGGGCCGGCGAAGCCGTCCTCGAGAATTTCGTCGGGAAGAACGCCGAGCATCCACATGACGTCGCGAAAATTGAGCCCGGTTGCCTCGACGGCGATTTCGATCTTTCCGGGTCCAGGCGCACAACGCGTGGCCGGCACCCAGCGCAGGCGGTCCGCGATATCCGGCTGACGCTGCAACTGCGCGACCGTCGTGACCGGACCTTCCGTACGGGACGACAGCGCATGAACCCGTCTGCCCCGGACCCCCGCCTGTTCGATCTCAATATCCGTTTCCGCGATCGGCGAGGTGATCACGTGTGCCAGCACGTCCAGGTCATCCTCTGACGGCTCGATCGGCAGTGCAATCCGCCGGATGTCGAGATCGGAATTCTCGTTCTCGAGGACGCGCGTGAAGGTCCACAGCGCGCGATTGAACGGCAGTTCGCAATCGCCGCTGAAGAGAATGCAGATGGAGGTATGCTGTCCGGCGTGCTCCTGCGCGAACATTTTCAGCCGCATGCAGGCGTCTGCCACATCATCGACCTGCGCGAGATCGCTGACTTTCGGCATCAACCAGACGTGGATCGTGTTGTCGGCATTCTCAGAATTGAGGGGCTCAAGAACGTGCGAGATCAAGTCGCCGAGATCGGATGCAGATGAGTGGTTGTGTATCTTGCATCTCAGCGGACGCTGCGAGACCGAGGTCGTCGTCCTGCGGGAGACGGCCGAGATGACCTGAGCGGATCCGCGAAGAGTTGCATTGGCCTTGTCGAAGCCTGCTGCCGAAAGGATTTCCGCCCATTGATGACTGGAGCGGCGCAGACGCCAGTCAGCCGCGGGCGAAAGCCCGGCGAGAAGATCCTCGTAAGGCCCGGGCTGCGTTTCTACCGCGAACAGTGCGCCGCCGGGCGCAAGGACCTGATGGAGCGACGCGAAATCGCTGTATCGCGACAGGCCATCGACGGACACGATCAGGTCGTAGGCTTGTTCCGGCAAAGTCGCGACCACGCTCAAGCCGGTGACACCCTGCAAAGCAACGGTGTCGCAGCGTTCGCTGGCAGGTTCGAGAATGGTTTGGATGGCCTGCTTTTCCTGCAACACATTCGCGAGCTCCGAGGTCCCGATGTGATGGCCGAGATGCAGCACGCGCAAGGCGCGATCGCATGGCCAGCTAACCTCGTCTTGCAGGATAGCGAGAAGCATGGCTGTACGGTCGCGGGCGGCGGCATCCGCGACGTGACGGAAAGCCATGCTTGACGAGGAAATCGGCGTCCCCTCGCGAATGCGCCGTGCGGCCTTCACCATATCCAGCCAGCCGGTGATTTCGCCCGCTATCAGGATATCGGCCGCACGATCGGCGTGCTCATCGTTGAGCACCCGGAGCATAGACGCCGCCGTTGGAAAGGATGGATCGGCGATCAGCCGCCACGTGTCGCCATCGATCTGCGCCAGCCCGACCGATTGCATGCGGCTCAACAGCGTGACGATGAGATCGTTGAGTTGCTCGGGGCAACGTCCTGTCCTCACGAGTTCTGCAACGTCGATGACATTATCGTCCGATACAGCTTCGAGCAGTTCCTTCGTTGCCGCGAGAGCCCACGCGTCCAGCGCCAGGTCAGAGGTAGCCATCTCGGCATCGGTGCCAGATTGCGGCGCTGACAAACTGACGTCGACACCGGTTCGTCCGATTGTCGATCCGTCGATCGGCCGCGAATGCTCAACGACGGCATTGGCGGGCAACGAAAGCGGCAGGCGAACTGGAATGGCCTGCCCCCGGACGCGCTTGAGGATCGCAAGCAGCCGATCATCGGCATCGTAAAGGCGATAGTCCGCAACAATCGATCGCTCGTTTTTCGATACGACTTGAATCTCGGCGCGTTTGATTGACGCCCCGGCGCGAAACAGCGCGACCTCGTCGATCCTCACCGGGATATAGGTGACTCCCCGCTCCTCGGCTTTCAGTTCCGGAAAAAGCGTCAGGATCGCGTGCGCTCCACAATCCAGTCCAACCGGATCCAGTGAGGTCTCCTCGATTGCAGGACGATCCGTTAGCTCGACGGCGAGCTTATCGCCCGCGATCCGGACCGTCTGGACCTGCCTGAATGCCGTGCCGTAATGAAGTGAGTGTCTCTCGCTCAGCCGGTAGATTTCGGCGCCGTCCATGGAAACAGAATCTTGCGGCCACGGGCTGTCCTCGCCATCGTCATCCGCAGGCGGAGAGCCATGAACGATCTTGCCGCGCGCGTTAAGAAGCCAATCGCCTTCCGCAAGGCGCGGCCTGCTCATTATCTCGAATGTGGATGCCGCTGAGGATATGCGCGTCATGACGTGACGCGTTTCGTCCGCCGAAAGATCGAGTGGCTTCAGGATCTCGAAATCCGTCAAGGCTACGTAATCGGACGCAAGCCACTCCCGCGCTACTCCGAGCGCAATGTCGACGAATCCGGTCCCCGGGAAGATGGTCTGGTCGCCCACGCGATGGTCCCGCAATTCCGGCATCACCGCGGTATCGATGTGAGAATGCCACTCCAGATCATGAACCGAATAGCGCGAGCCGCCGTAGCGCGACCTCTCAGTTTCGAACGCGCCCCGCGCTTCGACCGTCGTCGCGAAGCGATAAGGCTGCCGCTGCCAGGGATAATGCGGCAATGGCATTGCGAGGCCAGGGTGTCGTCCGAAGACGCGGTCGAACTCAACCTGCCCTCCGGCGACCACGATCTTCGAGACAATGTCCGGAAACGGATCGCAATCGGCGTTCATTTCCCGCTCGAGAGTTCCGCACACGTAGGTCGGGCTCGGATGATCCTTGAGAACATCCATCATATGCTTGACCAGAACGCCGCGCGGCCCGACCTCAACAAAGCACTGCGCACCGTTTAGGGCGGCCTGTTCGAGCGCATCACTGAACCGGACGGGTTCCCTGATGTTCCGCCACCAGTAATGCGCGTCGAGACCGCCGCCCTCAAGCGCGCGGCCGGTGACGGTGGAGATGAAGGGCGTATGCCCGCCGGTCGAAGTCGCATCTTTGAGATCGCTGTCCAGCGCCTGCCTGATGTCCGCCATCGCTTCCGTGTGAAACGGATAGCTTAGCCCGATGTCGAGTACGGCAATCGCCTCGTCACGCGCGCGATTTCGCACGCGGCGCAAGCCGTCTATCGTTCCGGCGATCGTGACCGAACGCGAACTGTTGAACGCCGCGATCTCGACACCCCCGATCGATTCCAGCAAGCGCGCGGCCTGTTCCGGCGAAGCGGCAAGCGCCGCCATCCGGCCGGTATCGCGGAACGTTTCCTGATGCTTGCTGCGGACGTAAATGACCTTGATCGCAGTGGCGAGATCGAGCGCCCCTGAGGCATAGGCGGCAGCGACCTCGCCGACGCTGTGCCCCAGGACGACGCTCGGGACGACACCGGCCGCTTTCAACGCTTCTGTGGCGGCGACCTGAATCGCGAAAATAAGCGGCTGCGCGACGTTGGTATGCTCAATCAGCGATGCGATGTCGTCACCCTCAAGCATCTTGCGGAGTGACCAGCCGGCCAATGCGGAGAAATGTCGATCAATCGCGTCGAAACAAACGCGGAAAGTCGCGCTGTGCCGAAGCGCCGTGAGCCCCATGCCCGCCCACTGCCCGCCATTCCCGGAATAGACGAACGCAATCGGCATGCCCCGCGCGATTGCCGCACCTGAGCCGGGATATGCTGCACCGTCATGCGCGATAAAAGCATCAAGCCGCGCCGAGAACACCGCCGGATTCTCGATAGGCAGCGCGAGGCTGTGATCGAGATGATCCCTGCAATGCGCAGCAACGCACGCCAGTTGCCGTAGCTCGGACTCCGGCAGGCCAGCAGTCCGGACTCGATAATCCTTTGCCAGATCGCGCAACGCCTGGGACGTCTTGGCGGAGATAAAGAAGTGAGACGCCTCATCGATTGGCCCGGATGGCGGCATCCGCCCAGCACTCAGCACCACATGGGCATTGGTGCCACCAAAGCCGAACGAATTCACTCCGGCATAAGGCCCGTCAGTCTCGGTCAGGGGGATCGGTTGGCTTGCGGGCCGCAGCCCCAATTCGCCGAAATCGATTCGAGGATTTGGCGACGCGAAATGGAGCGAGCGCGGAAGCGTCCCGTGATTGAGCGACAACAACGCCTTGATGACGCCCGCGAGACCGGACGCCGGTTCAAGATGGCCGATATTGGTCTTTATTGATCCGATCGGAAGCGCTGTCTGGCGCAAACGTCCCAACGCGTTGCCGATCGCACGCGCTTCAATCGGATCCCCGACCGGCGTTCCGGTGCCATGCGCTTCGACGAAGGCCAATTGCGAAGGCTCAATACCGGCCCGCGTGTAGATCCCGCGGATAAGGTCCTCCTGCGCGGCGCCGGATGGCAGCAGGATACCTGACGTCCGACCATCGGAATTAACATCGGACGCGACGACAATCCCGCGGACCGGATTCCGCTCCCGGCTCGCCAACGCAGCCTTGCGCAGGACAAGGACCGCCGCCCCCTCTGCACGCACAAAGCCGTCTGCATCCGCCGAAAAGGCGCGGCACCGGCCGGTCGGCGAGAGCATTGAGGCCTGCGAAAACGAAATGAAGGCAGCAGGGCTCGCCATGATGTTGACGCCACCCACGATCGCAGTGTCCACCCGCCCTGCCCGCAATGCTTCGACCGCTTCGTGCAAGGCGACGAGCGACGAAGAGCAAGCCGTGTCTATCGTGAGGCTCGGGCCGTGCAGATCGAAAACATAGGAAATGCGGTTTGCCAGAATCGCCAGCGCGTTGCCCGTTGCGAACTGAGCGTCCGCCTGCGCCGGGTCGCTCGACAGGATGTTTCCGTAATCGGTGAGCGATGCACCGACATAGACGCCAACATTCTGCCCGCCGAGACGTGATGGCTGGATTCCCGCATCTTCCAGCGCCTCCCAGGTCAATTCCAGCAGCAAGCGCTGCTGCGGATCCATCTGGGTGGCTTCTCGCGGCGAGATCCCGAACAGCTCCGGATCGAAACCGAAGACATCATCGAGAATGCCGGCCGCCCAGGTGTAGCTCTTTCCAGGCTCTTGGCGGCGAACGTGCGCGAAGCGCGCGAGCGGAAACCGGTCCGGCGGCAACTGAGTGACGGTACAGCGGCCGTCGACCAACACCGACCACAATTGGGAGACTGACGAAGCCCCCGGAACGCGGCACGACCAGCCGACAATTGCGGCACTATCGTGCAAATTTCGAATTTCCAAAATGGCCCTCGCCCCGAGCCGGCTGCAGATTCATCGGCTGCCCGAAAGCTTATGAGGCATTAGCCGCTCTTCACTCGCAAACTGATAGGACAGCCAGATTGCAGCTTGTCCTGCGTCAGGTTGACGCAGTTTTTGAGGAAAGGTGCGATTTAACCCTTGCCGAAATGGGAGGTGTTTTAACTCCAAAATTATGGTTTATAATTGGTTGTAGGGGGTTGGAAATTATGGGGACGATTTCCATCGCTATGGCGACGCTGAATGGCGCTCGCTTCCTTGGCGACCAGCTTGAAAGCATCGCGGCGCAGACCATGAGGCCGGCCGAACTCGTCGTTTGCGACGATGGGTCGACCGACGCGACGCTCCAGATCCTCTCTAAATTCGCCCGCACCGCACCATTTCCGGTGCGAATATACCAGAACCCGGACAGGCTCGGGTATCGCACCAATTTTCTCCGCGCAGCAAAACTGTGTCGCGGCGATCTGATCTCATTCTCCGATCAGGACGACGTGTGGGCCCGCGACAAGCTTGATCGCATGTCCGCAGCGTTCGAGAATCCTGAAGTCCTGCTGGCTTTTCATAATGCCACGGTCGTCGATCAGCGTCGCGCCCCAGTCGCGGAGACATTCGGACGTTCGACCGAACAGGTCTACCGGCCGCTCGAACTCCCGCCGTGGACGATCATCCCCGGCTTTTCGCAGGTGTTCCGTCGTTCGTTGCTGCGCTATTCGGATCTGCATGGCTGCTCGGTCGACATTTATTCCATTGGCGAGCGTATGCCGCACGATCAATGGTTTTTGTTCCTGGCATCGATATTCGGATCAGTGGCGTATATCCCAAACCGGCTGGCGCAATACCGCCAGCACCGGCTCAATTGTTCAGGCTGGCTGCCGTCGGCCCCGCTGGCCTACGCATTCCACAGCGTCACTCACGCGGGGCGCTATGCGGCTTCCGCCTGCGCCGCGATCACGAGCAGATTGTCACTGCTCGAGGAACTCAAAGATGCCGGAGAAGATGCGGACCGCGTCGACGCCGCCATCGATCATTATCTTGGTGTTCAACGTTACGCTGAACTGCGGCTGCAAATCTACGCATCGAAATCTCTCCGATGCCGCATGCGTTCGATCGCATCCTTGATCAAGGATCGCGCATACACCGAAGCCTGTGCGCGTTTCGGTATGGACAATCTCGTGCTCGACATGTGCATCGGCATGCCGATGGGGCGCGCAGTGAGCCGCCCGCTCCGAATCTCGTCTGGCACGACTGTCTGATCGAGGTCTTAGGCCTTTTCGTTTGAACGTTAGCAATCAGCGCTTGGTCGCGACCAGCACGTTTCCGCAGGCGAGCGACATGCGGGCCTCGTCGTCGAGCCCGCTCAGAATCTCTGACCAGAACGCATCGCCGGGACGCGTTTTCAAGAGCGTCTCTATGCTCATCTTCCCAAGCTTTTCCTGAGCTTTGGGCGGAAGTTTACGCATGAGCGCGCCCATCAACCACGTAATCGTATAATCCGCACCTTGATGCGACAGCGTGCCGACCATTCCGATATCGAAGCCTTCGTCCTCGAAAATCGATCGAAGTCCTTCGCGCGTCGCATTGAAATAGTGCGAGGGATAACCGTGCACGGGCTGGAGAAACGGCCAGTCGATCCAGACCCTTCCGCCTCGTTTGAGCATGCGCCGGATCTCAGACACCACGGTCCATGGTTTGCGAACGTGCTCGAGAACCGCGAAGCATCCGATGCCGTCGAATGTCTCGTCCTTGATCGGATAAGGCTGGTCTGGATTAACAATGACATCTGCCGTAAGCGACGGGTAAACCTCCAGATAGAGGCAGTTGCCGAACACCGTGTGGCGCAGACCACATCCGAGGTCGAGATAGTTGCGGTCCGGATTTCCAGCGATCTCTGTCACGAAGGGGCCGAAATCTCCGT
>VFQN01003993.1_pt1 | contig 20097 bp, 15 predicted proteins | sample 3512371 | NCBI WGS metagenome assembly VFQN01 (sample SAMN10412370, study PRJNA504923) | tailings metagenome | isolation source: Replicate 2 from Balatoc abandoned mine | place: Philippines: Itogon, Benguet | collected 2017-08-28
TCAACTTTGTCTAGATCTTCATTCGGATTGACAACTTCCATCGATTCCTCGATGTCATCAACAGGAGGAGAAGGTGGTGGTGGAGGTGGCGCGTCCTCAGCCTCTTCCTGCTTTCTTTCTACCTCTGTAGCATCATCGTCATCAATAATCATCTCATCCTCGAGCTTGTCTTCCAAGGGCTTAGCGGAGCCTTCATTCTGAAAATTTGATGGAACATCAGAAATCTCACGATCATCACGGTCTTCTTCCTCGGGCTCATTGCCGTTTCCTTCATCATTTCCAGAGACAAAGTTTTGATCATCACCGTCCTCTTCTTCGTCCTCTTCGCGTTCTTCCTCTACTTCATCTCTCACTTCGTTGTTTGGAATGTTCTCATTTCGATCGTTTTCATCATATTCACGATCGGAATCATTGTCATCGTCCTCATCGCCATTATCACTCTCATTCTGCCTGTTACTACGATTTTCATCATTGTCACTCTGATCTTCGTCGTTATCTTGCTCTTTCTCTTTCACGTTATCAGTCGGAGCGAGTTCATTGGTTGACTGCACATCCTTTATGGATTCATTATCAGTAGTGTTCGGGACATCGTTATCTACGGTCATCTTGTCTTCTTCGTCCTCTCCTTCCTCTTCATTGGAGCTATTCTGCTGACTGCCACGATTTCCATCATCTTGTTGGTCAATGGATTTCTTTCGCTTCATTTCAATGGCTGCGACATCATTAAGAGTGGATGGTCGAGATGGCTTAGGAGAACCTTGAGAAACGGAGTCTGAGTTACTGGTGGTAGCCGTAGCAGATTGTTGAGCTGAGAGAGCGGCCGCAACTGATGCTACAGTTGCATTACCACGGCCACCTCTGCCTCTGCCACGACCAGAACGACCACCACCTCTACCAGCAGGATTTGGAGGACGACCAACCGCTCCAGTGCCCTCTAAATGAATACTCTCACCAGCTGCTGACATCATCTCAAGCAATGTGGTACTACTATTCGTCTTACGAACACCTCTTCCAGATTTTACACCTTCTTTCGCTTCTCCTCTTCCACTTTTACGACCACCGGTAGCACCTGGACCACCAGCACTTTTTGGTGTTTTGCCTTGATACTGTTCAACACTTTCATCACCACTACGACCAGCAGCATTATTAGGCGTAGCTGCATTTATCATTTGGCTTGGATTTAATCGTCCCTGCTGTTGCATATTAACCGCTGCAGCTGGCTGAACAATTAAAGTAGGTGGTAAATTATTGGTATTGTAATTTTCACGATAATTATTAGTAATACCAAAAGTCATATCATGTAAAAAAGTACGTTTTAATAAACCACCATTATAACGATATGATGATAATAAATGTTCAGAAAACTTTTTATTTTGATAATATAAAAATTTCTTATTAAATGGTTCTTTCATAATCGTATTAATCATTGGTAATACAGAGGAGGAAGAAGAATTGTTTGTATTAGGTAATGTTTGCGTAGTAATTAAATCATAATCTAATAATAATTCATCAACTTTACAATCAATTTCATCATATTCAATATCTTCTTCTTCAATATCTTTATTACTTGATACTTCAACGGGTGGAAGTATTTCTTCTACCTTACCTCTTCTTCTCTTATTGGTATCATCATCATTTAACGAGGTTGATGACTGTGCATAATCTTTCTTACTACGTAATGAAGTAGTAACTTCTTCCGCCTCACGGAACAATTGTCTTCGTCCTAAATGAGTTGTACCACTGTCTTCTTCAACATCCATACTGTTGTCAACAGTGTCGCGCTTAATATTATCAACTTCTTCTGCTAAGAAATCATCCATGCGCTTTCTAACGGACTGTCGTATGGTCTGTTGACGTGGATAGGTTTGTGTAATGACAGTACGACCATCTTCATTCTCTAAATTACCTTTATGAAAGAGTAATGAAACAGGGAAGTTAAAGGTTTTCCCTGTATGTGGTGGTTGTATAGTGAAAGTAGTAAAAGTAGCATCATTACTTGGTAATTCAACTAATGCTTCACGTTTATTATTATTACCACTGTACTCATTATTATTGTTATTATTACCATTATTCGGACCATTGTTATTGTTCCCACCAGCGTTTAATGAGGATAAAGATATTGGATATAAGGAAGAACCAACTAAATGTGATGCTTTAATCGAATAATTCCAATTGGATTTATTTAATTTTCGACGATTATCAAATTCTTTTAATAATAATTTAAATTCTATTGTTGATTTTGAATCATAATAAAATTTTATACAATCTTTTGTTGTACGATTTTTTAAGAAAGTTGATATTTTATGAAAATTTTTCGGATATTGTAAAAATTTATCAATAAAAATTGCTTTTTCAATATCACTCCAACAACGTTGTAATGATAGATAACGTTCAACTTGTACAGCACAATTACATTCTAACGGACATGGTGTTGTAATTGGTAATGATGAACATAATTGTCTTTTACCATCTGTTGTTAAACGATGTGATGAGGTATCGACTACCTCATTTGTTTCTTGTTTAAACTTTGGATAATTTGTTAAAGCATCATTTAATAATTCTTCGATACCATTATTAGTATTATCATCAATATCAAATTGTCTTAATTCATCAGGCCAACGTGGAATACGAGGTTGACGATATGGATCAGCTGATCCGTACCACGGTGAAATCATTTCAGGAATTCCACACATACCTTGTTCAATACGACGTTGACGTAATTCTTGAGCTGCTAGCTCTAATAAAAGACGATCTTGCTCGTAATCTGAGCGTGCAACATTAATTCCAAGATAATTTGTTGATTGAGAACGGGTAGAAGTCGCCGCTGTAGCTCCTTCGGGCACCGCATTAGCAGCACTCAAGGCATTGGCTGCTGCTGCCGCCGCCGCCGCTGCAGCACCGCCACTTCCACGTAAAGCGGAGAAAGAGCGACTATGATAACGAGCAAGGTCTAAATCAGATGCAGAAGCAGTGGATCTCATGGAAGTAGAAGTAGGAACACTACCACGTAATTTAGGTCCCTCACGATTAGCGATTTCATCTTCTTCCTTCTCAACTTGACTAATATGAGCGTTCCATTTATGTTGAATTGCTAAATAAGTATTTGATAATTGTTCCCATGCTTTGCGACGTGCTAACTTTCTTTGACGAATTTCTTTGGTTATAATATGGCGATTACGTTGAATTGTCTTTAAATTAATCTCATACGATGGTAACTCTCTTGGATCCTGATAAACAGCTTTATTACCAGTAATATATTCTTGAACGGTTTCGCTAATCAATGGAAGAATCACTTGACCTCGAATAATGGAATTTGCTGCACTTGCTAAATTCATTTCTCCTGCTTTTAAACGATCGTCCAAAGTGACAATCGGAACGTTTGCGGCGGTGGGCGTAGATGCATTCGCAGAGGATCCTTTTACCGGGGTTATGGCAACGATACTTGACTCTGAAGTGAGTGCTTTCTCTGCTTGCTGTTGAGGCTCACGTAGTCTTGCAGGGTTTCCTTGAATTACAGGGGTTCCTTGATTTACAACCGTTGTATAGAAATGAGCTTCAACAATTCTCATTTGATTATTTCTTTGAATTTCTTGAAGAGTATCCTTTAGTTTTGGGTCTAAGAGGCCTTGTTGTGGCTTCTTTTTCTTCAGAGTAAGAAGTGAACGAGCTGTTGTACTTAAAGCAGAAGTAGTGGCAACAGGCGGAGCTGCAACAGGCGGATTGTACGACCCACTATTATTGCGGAGAAGGCTCTTACTAAACCGATGAAGGTAGGATGGCGACATTGCAGTCTTCTCTGCTGTTACAATTTTTTCCTTCTCCTTCTCCTGTTCCTTCTTCTCTTTAGAAGAGGTTAACTTTGAAGAAGCTTGAGCCTGTTGACTATATTTATCCAATTCTTTAATACTCACTAAAGTCAAAAGGGGAGGAAATTAAATCAAGCAAAAAAAATAGAATTTCACTTACTTTCAGTGAGGTATTGTTTCGCTCTTTGATTTCCTAATAGAGTATAATAAACTTCTAAATTTGTATCAACTAAATCCAAAGCATAACAAATCTCACTACTGCGCGGAATACTTAATTTTGATGCAGCTTGAACTGTCTTAATTCCTTGGAATAAGTTACTAACCATCGCTAAATTCGAAATAGCTCTTTGGTTTGAAGTATCGGTAATCTGAGTCTTTTGAAGCTCTAAAATATATGCCATGGTATTGTAGGCTCGGTGAATATCAGTTTCGCGTGAGAAAATATTTCCAAGATGATGTCGTTCCGCGATGGCAACAGCAGTTGAAGCGGCGGTAGGTTTCTTTTCCTTCGCAGTGGCACCTTTCTTCGCGGTAGGAGCGACTGTGGTGGTAGTCGGCGCACTTACAGCAGGTTTCTTGGAAGTAGCCTCTTCCGTCTCAATATTTGCTACAACTTCTTGCTGTACATGACGATTCGCCCAACGACCGCCGCCACGTCCTCTTCCTCCCCTACCACGACCAGTGTTATTACCCGTAGCGCCACGAGCAGCTGTTTGTTCTTTTAACGAAGGAACAGGCGATACATCACGTACATGAACTTCCTCCTTGATTGCTACTGGTTTATGCGGTGAGGTAGGAGGAGAAGAATCTTTTACTGTAAAAGGCCGACCTCGTTTCTTCCGTTGCGGTAATTCTGCTTCATCAGAAGATAGGTGACTCGAATCTACTGTTGCAGCCGGATCCTTCTGAGCTTCAGGTACGATCTCTTCTTCGTTATCACTGTCTTCAGGCTCATTTCGTTGGCTTCGATTGCGCTTTCGAACTTTGTTACTAATTTGAGGAACAGACTCTTCATCTTCCTGAGTATCAATGCGATTTTCTTCTTCATTTTGCTCACGTAATTGCTCTTCCTCCGTTTTTTCTTGATTAGTATTCTCTTCATCCATTTCAACTTTCATGTCTTGCTCAACTTCAACCACCTCTGCCTCTTTCTCGATGCGAGTGGAAACATTAACCTTTGACGCGTGCTCAGCGACATTCACTTCCTCTGATTCCATTTTAACGGAAAAATCATTTTTACTGGTTTCTTTTTCTTCTTTCACCAGAATTTCTTCAATTTTCGCCTTTTCCTCCTCTATGGTTTCTGGGACTTCAACTGGCTTCCTTGGCTCTTCAACTACCTTAGGCGGTTGGATGATTAATCCTTTCCCCCAACTGGCGCGAGGTCTGCGCTGAGGCTGAGTCGTTGCTTGAGGGGCAACAGCGGGAGTACCCCCGTCGTCGCTCAATAGGCTGGAAGAACGAATGAGCTCACTGCGTTCCACAACAGTGTTTGACGGGGCAGTCACAGTCCCAAAGAAAGAGGGGTTCGTGAAACCAGTATGAATATCGGAAAGGGTCGATTTATTGTCTAGCTGAGCTGTTGGTAAAGTGTAAACGATTTGTGTCGGCTCAGGTACAGCAGGAACAGCTGGTTTAGTTAAGGCTGGAGGTTTTTGCACCGGTGGAATGACAGCGGTCGAAGGTACACTCTGATGCGATTGATCAGTCTTATTGCGATCAAAAAGACGCGGACGATCCATTACGATTGGGTTAATCGGATTACTCGTCACAGCAACAGGGCCAGAATTTACCGATGCAACGACTGGAACTTTTGGAGGAATAATGTCTTTAGGTTTCGTGATTTCATCGCTAGAGACCTTCAATGCAGGCTTGGGCTTATCGTTCAGCTGGATAGAACAAGAGTGGCTATTAGCAATTTCGTAGATACTAAATAAGTCGACTTACCGTCATAGGCTCAGATTCTTTCACATTTTCTTGAACCTGTACATATGATGGTGGAGGTGATGTATTATACGAAGACGCAACACTCGCCACAGCTGAATTTACACTCATTTCTGGTGATTTCGTCTCAGGTAACGGGACAGTTCTCAGTACAAGCTTGTAACCGGAATTGGATAGCGGCTTGTTTCCCAGGGTGCTTCTCGGTAGCTCGCCGGATATCGAAGTAGTGTTGCCAACTGGCGCGCGATGAGGGGCATCAAGAGTGCTTAGTGGTTTGTCTGGGTGAGTTTTCTGTAATTTCTTTTGAGGCACATACTCATCATTCGATATGGATCGCTTCATGGCTACCGGTCTAGGAGGAGAGGCAATGGGAGGATTAATGGCGCTCTTAACTCCTGAAGCTGACGAGGTTTGTGCCGTTACTGGAGGTGTCAAATTAGCTGGCGGGACCTGTAGCTTTGGAGCATTAGGAGGAACTTTCACATTTTTAACTCCAGTTGATGTGGGGTGCGCTGTTGGCGGAGGTGTCAAACCAGTTGGAGGAACCTGCAGCTTCGGGGCAGCTGGAGGAGCTTTCGACAACGATTTTTGAGTAGATAACCCTCTTCCCGGACTTCTTTCATGACCATCTCTTGGGAGCAAACCTTCTGCCCGAGCAGGTAGCGGGTCTGCACTTCTCGCGTATCCATGCTCTCTGGACTGTGTTGTGAGGCCGGCTGATGCTGAAGGAGGGAGTAGGTCCCGATCACGACTCATGGACATTGAACGAGACGGTCTTTCAGAAGAAGCATAATCGTAATCTCTCTCTGGGGGCAAGGAGGAAGGACGACCCCCTGGCACGTCATAATCTCTGGAATAGGAATGGGAATGGGAGTAATGAGGCGGTGGATAATCGTTCCAACCTTCACTGCGACTCCCACTATATCCATAATCATAATCGTAGAGATCTATACTCCCGGTAGTATAATTCCTCGAAACTGGTAAAGGCCCTTTCCCACTGATAGAAGATGACCGATGATCAGTTCCGTAGCGATCATAATCATAGGATGAAGCTGGAGGAGGATCATCATAACTGTAATAGTCATACCCTCGAGAAGATCGAAGTATTTCTCGTTCTCTAGTTTCTAAATCGTCGTAACGAGGAGGTAGAACAGGATCGACCCAAGAAGAATCTCGATAATAAGATGATGGTGGATAAGGTTCACTAACCGATCCACGGTAAATGGCGTCGTCTGAGGTCAAAATTCAGAGGTATTCTTAATTTACTTGCAGATCCTTACCTCGAGAGGGGGCACGTGAAGGTTTCATCGTTACTGGTGGTGGTCGTGTGCTGGGAGCAGGAGCAGGTTTCCAGTTCGTCGCAGGCACTGAAGGAGTCTCTCGAGGGTTCGATTTTGGTTTATCCGACTGATTTCTAGGTGCCTTCAACGGTTCTCTTAAAAGCTCTAGTGATTCAGGACGCATTGCTGCCAAAATCAACAATAAACAAAGATGAAGTTCAAACGAATCGAGAGATTATTACCTGGTTTGGTCGGTTTTTTATCAGAATTGTTGCTCCCACGAAGTTGTCCACCCTCAGATATCTCGCCTTCTTCAACGCTAATCCAAAAGAAAGATAGAAACAAGCAAAAGGGTTACAATTTAATTCGAGAGAACGATATTTTAGTAGATCAAATCTTACTTTTGCATGATTGAAATCGTCTCGAAGTTCTGAGAAATGAAAATTTGCTAACTCTAATTGAATTTGTTCGAATATTGAGTGCTTGATAGTCGAAGAACTTGATTAATCGAACATTAAAAGGACTAGAAAATCCACTTGTGATTAAAAAATTGATTCAAACGCCGTATCCCTTATCGCGGACCTCTTCAAACACCCGCTCTTTTCGCAGTTTGGAAGTTTCGTGAACTGAAGGTAGATGAGCGTAAAATAAAGAGAATCGGCTCATTTGAGAATGAGCGATCTTTCAACTGGAATTGATAAAATTCTCACGGAGGTAACTTCGTCCGACTTCTAGAACCCGTGAATCTTCTCATTTGAACTATTTAGAATCTTCCCCAAGCTTTGGAGCAATTATCAAAACGAAATGAATCGTATCAGAAGGTATGTCTAAATTCTTAGTCTAAATTGCGTCAGAATGTTCTTATCCTTCGCTTTCTTTAGGTTGCTTCACATCTTGAAACAGAGTATATATCTGCAAGAAGATCTGGTGTAGAAGATCAAACAAATAATGTCTTGAAAGAATCAAAGCAGTACTTAACACAAAGCTTAATTCATTTAGTCAATGATTTAGGTATTATATCCGATCAATTCGACCAGCTGTTGTCCCTTCAAGACCACGCCTTAGATTCTTTGGCAAATCAAACTGAGTTATTGCAGTCTCGAATTGCTACATCAAAAAATCAGAAGATTTACTCCACTCTAGAAGAGATGCAAGCACCTTATAGAAGCGAAGTTGCCAACCCACCATTACGTGAAATACCAATTAGTGAAATAAGCATGCCCGCACATTTACGTGGTGTCCAGTTGAATAGAAAATAGCTCATTCGATTGTTATAGGACCTTCCATTCTAATGTTTGATTATGTATAAAAAAATAGAAAATCTGTTAATTATTGAAATAAATATTAATAAAAATACAAATAAACAATATAAAAATCATCTAAACCTTATATCGAAAAGAAATTAAGACAGAAGATTTATTTGTATTTATTTGTTGATTTTTCAAATGTTTTTGTTGGTTTTTTATTTAATCCAATCTTAACACGTTGGTAAGCTATTTCATCTTCAGTTTTCTTTAATTGCTCTGTCAGAATATCCAATGGTAGTGAGATATCACTGAGTGACTGACTCTTACTGTGGGTCTTTTTCAACGTAGAATCTCCCGTTTTCTTCGGAGCAGGTAGGATACCACCTGGTCGGAACGCTACTGTTCCCAGATCATTCCTCTCTGGAGGTGGTTTCAAAGCCGAATTGCCTTGTTTCGAAATAAACTCAGCGGCTCTTTCGGTGCGATATTGTTTCAATACTTCAGGATAATCCTCTTGAAGACTTCTAATATTAGCAACAGGTACAGTGGATAATGTTTTATAGGTATTTAATAAATTCTTTTCGTATAAATCAAGATTTTTCTTGGTTTGTCGTTTTGTTTGATGTAATGATGAAGTTGGTGATGAAGGAGGGACTGTATTATTCAATGCCTTTTCTAATAATTCTTGATTTTTCGATGATTTCCCATATTTATTAAATAAACTACTTTCTTTCATATTTAATTTTTCAGGTGAAAATCGTATACCTGGTGTTGATTCTCGTCTTGCATGAAGATCCTTTAATAGGCTTTCATCAGTATCTTCATAATGATGATGGTGATGGCGTTGATGAGTCGATGCATTCATATGAGAATACTTTTGCGGATTTGCTACCATTTCTTGAAATCTATTAAATTCACGATCTTTTGCTAATTGTTCATCTTTTTCACGTTGTAATTGATCTTGGCGTTTTTGTAATTCATTTTCAATGATTTCTAGATTTTTAGCACGTAGTCTGGATATCTCTTGTTCAACCTGTTTTTGACTTTTCTCACGTTCATAGATTTGCTCATAAATTTGCTTTTGTGAACCAAACTTTGCCATTAACCCCCAATCATTCTCAGGATAGTTCCATCGAGGCTTTTCAGGGTATTGAGGAGGTGGTGGATTGGGATCAAAACCGTAGTGTCCGTTTCTTGGCGACCTTTCTGCGGCTAAAGGATTGCGGGCTCGTTGTTGATTGAGCATTCCACATTCATGAAGCTTTGTAATCCTTTAATGAAACAGAGGTTAACTCAAAAAATCTACAAACTCAAAAGATATCTTACTTGTGGACTTTTTCATTTACTTCACGATAAAAGTTGGACTGTTGGACATCCATAGAAATATGCCCACTATAGCAAGAGTCATGAAACTTCCATTAATGCGAATAGAAACAAACCTAAGATTCTGCTTTCTTGTCGGCATCTTGGTAAGATCAGTTGGTTAAAGTGGAAAAATCAATAAAAATGAAACGGTAAGCCAGAAAATCTCGAATTTTTGAAAATATGACTTTTTCAGAGGCGTTTCACTTTCGAGCGAATTAACGAAAGGTCTTGTTTGGATACAAGACGGGGAGGTTCTCGACTTCTTAAGAGTTCTCATGAAGAAAAGTGATTTAATCTTAGCGCAGAAGTCTCTTGCTGCAAGGCAGGTGAAAGTTGAATCGCAGGTAAGGTCTTGGGTCGTGTAGATGTGGAGTAGTGGTAATCGAGAACTTTAGATAATTCGCGAGGAATTAAAGGCACTCAAAGAAACTTACAGTCATCCAAAACGTGCAACAACTTCTCAGCAGCAACATCGCTATCAAGATCCAGGAAGTTCATTGAACACGAGGAGAAATGTCGATTCTCCATCATCACGAGCAAGTCAAGATTTTGGCTACAGCATGTCTAATAAGCCGACCAAGCTCACTCCCTTGCCTGAAATAAAAGCTACAAATTCGCCGAAACCAAAGGGAAATGTAAGTAGTTTTGCAGATTCCTTCTTTATTTTAATTTTCCTTGGTCAGAATGACGTTCACCTCTCAAGAGCAAATGAAAATCTTGTGGAAGAGCTTGCCAAGAGGACTGTAACGTAAGTTTTTCAATCTCAACCAATTTACGGAGTTATGAATTATCAATCTTTCTTTTTCCGTAGCGAACAAGCAATCTTACGAAAGAAACAAATTCAAGTTTCCCAGTCTATTCAATCTTCTGGTTCTGCATCCACCTCCAACCTTCTTCGTAACAGTTACAATAGTAATAATAATAGTAAAGTAGATATTTTTAGCAATGATCGTCCACCAACAAATAACAATCAGAGCAAGAGTATGACGAATCTTCGTCGACCAGCTACAACATCCTATTCATCCTCAACCATGTTCGATCGAACGCAAGGAGGCAATGATCTTAGCAAGAGCTCAGATTTATCAAAATCATTTACAATTACCGAAGAAGAGGTTTCAGAAAATTTTTTCATGCCTAAAAAGAAAATTTTACGACCTGATGGTGCATCTCTCTTGGATGTGTATCTATCAAAGAAAGATGATACATGGGGGAAAATTATTAAAGCTCAATATTTAGAAGATGAAGAGAATAAACTTCATTCAAGAAAGAAAAAAGAAGAATCTAATACTGAGTATGCAAAGCGATTAAAACAGCAATTAGATGATATTCAACAAAGAAAATTATTAGATATGAATGAAAATACTTTATTCGCTCAATTAGAAGATGCTACGGTAAGTTTTATGTTAAGAAAATAGTTTTATTTTTTGACTCTTTTTAGGCTAAGAGAACAGAGGACTTGCAACGAAAACGTGTTCAAGATGCAATAAACCGACACAAGCAATTTATTGAGCATGCCTTGGAAGATATTGAAACGAAGCACCGTCAACGTGAACAAGATTTAAAAGAAGAATTAACTGCAACAACCTTAATGGTGAATAATGCGCGACGTATGATTGGTGAGTCGGAACCTTTTAAAGTTCTTAGGAATTTTATCTAATCAAAGATTTGTCTAATAGCTGAAGACGAAGAAAAGAAACGAAAAGAAAAAGAATTTCAAAAACAATATCAGGAAACAGTTTTCAAAGAAAATTTAGCAAACATCGAGAAAAAACAGAAAGCAAAACTTGATAATTATGCTGAAGATAAGCGGATTATTGCAGAAAGAGAGAGGCAACTAGAAAGAGATCGCAAGCGACATGAAGATGAAGTTAATTTCCGTCTTCAGAGATCTACTGAGGGTCCAGCGCATCATATTGTACAAGTAAGCTGAATTGCGCGCCTTTTACACCAATTTGATGATATCTTATTCAAATAGAAAATTGTTGAACTGAAGAAAGTTCATGATCAACAATTCTATGATTCTATTTCTCAAGCTGAGAACAGTTTAAATCGGCAACTGAAAGCATCTGAGGATGGTAGGTGCAATCCTCGAAACATGGCTTTTTCCATTAACTGTATTTCAATTTATAGGTGCAAAAAGACGTGCCGAACAAAATGGCCAAGACTTGACTGACGAATGGGTTCGAAATACTGAATATCGAGCGAAGAAGAAGCTAGAAGATGAAGAACGTAATAATCGGGTAAGTTATCTTGAGATTATATCTCATTTTTTGACCAACTTATTCATTTTTTCATTTTCTTCAGATCATTTCTACTATGCATCAAATGATTAAAGATCAAGAGGTGGAAGATATTCGAAATCGAGAAAAACAACGTGCCGCCCAACGCAGATATCAAGAGGAACTTGATCGTCAAGTTAATGAACTACGACAACGATCTATCGATAGCCTGACGAGTAAGTTTATCACTTTGCCTATTTTCTCTCTCGATTTGACAGTATTTTCAAAAGAAACAATGAATGAAGAAGAAATGAAGTATAATACTGCGCTAATACAAAAGTCATCAATGTATCTGAAATAAACCTATATGTTGTCTGATTTTTCTATGTTTCTGTTTGTCTAAATGTCTGTTTGTGCTTGGTTGGGTATATTTCCCTTTTTGTCATGTTTGACTTGTGTCCCATCAATCGTTGTGCTTTTATGAAGTCTAATATTGTGCAAAAGGATGTTGTTTGTGTAACGTAATTACTTTTATCATAGTGAGGGTAAGTGATATTTCAAAAATACTTTACTTTGCAGACGAAATAGATAGATCCAAAGGAAGAAATTTCACTTTCTTCAGTTTTAGGAGAAATGGTCATCGAATCTTTTGAGAAATCCTGCAAATTTATATGAGAGCTATCGAAGATATTTTATTTTGATCGAACCAATTTCACTGATTGATTGTCCACGTAAAGAGATCAAACAAACTGTTACATTATAATAAAACTATCAATTTTGAGGGAAGTTTAGTTGAAGTCGTCAAGAAAAATGCAAGCCGTGAAGCCTCAAAGTGTTTCAAAAGAAGAGTCGATGATTTTGGTGAAAAATATGGTAAAGTTTGAATGTTCCTTCTGATCGGACAATGTATTTTTAAATATTTTTATTTTATCAACCAGATTCGCATATCAGTTTCAACCATTTGCTACTTTCGAGACATTTTCCCAAATGAATGCTTCAAAACAAAGCAATACGGTCCAATTGAAATCCATCAGCTTCAAGGTGCGAAAAAGGATGAAAAGACTGGCGAAGTTACAATTTTGCACAGTGATGCTTTTTTAGTTTCTCAGTGGTTGGAACGTGGAGTTTTTGCTGCCTTGGACTTGGAATACGTCTCTTCATTATTGTTTGCGATTTATACGAAAGATCCAAGAAATAATGCTGATGTTTTATTGGAAACTTACGAATTTAAAATTACTTATCCATCACCAGATCAATATCCTCAAGTAAACGATGTTGATTTAGCCTCAAAAGATGCTGTAAAAACCCAAGCAGCAAAATTAGTTCGCTCGCTAACAGAGTTTAGTTCAACATTGGACAGTCTTCCTGAGGAAAGATGGTTAACTATCGAGTTAAAGGTAAAGCGAATAGGTATGATATTGACTCAATTTGAAATCTTTGATTAGTATACGGAGAGGGCTCCTGCTGAGTACCAACCGGAATTTTTCTGTGCCTCGGAACATGGATTGACGGCCAACCGAACCTTCCCACTGATTGTGAACATTGGTCATGTTAAATCATCTGGGTTAGAGATGAAGTTGAAATATGCAGGATTGGAGTCTTTGTTAATGGAAGATATTATCAAAGAAATCCCACTACCTGGTCCCGCTCCATCCATCTTGAGAGGTCGAGTTCATGATCCAATCGCGCCTGCGATGAACCATGAGGTCGAAACAAGCAATTCGCTGCCGATGCAAAAGGAAGCAAGTGCTGCACCAGTTGCAGAAACCAAAATGGTTGAAATGGAAATCGAACAGAAGCTAGATTGTTTAAATCTTTCACAAAACAGCAATGATTCGGCAATCGAAGAGGGAATTTCTCGTCGGACTGTAGAAGAAATTCGTGTTTTCATGTAAGCAATTCTTGATTGTGAGATTTTCTTCTCAATTAGATATGAACAGATCGAGAAATGTGAAAGCGACTATGCGGAAATTGGAGACTGAACTGTATTTAGACCGGAAACTTCTAGACAAAACTGTGAGTTATATGGTGAAAAGTAAGAATTTTTCGACTGCTCTAATATTTACTGATGCCGAATTCCAGAGAAAATTCTGACAAAATCTGGTACTAGTTATTATCTGGACCACACATCTCAATCCAAGAAAGAGTAAGACACTGAATCAGCTTTTTTCGATTTTACTTTGACGTGAAAAGCAGAAAAACTGTGGAAAAGGAGAAATCTGAACCGCCCAAGATCGCCTCTCATCTCGCGATGACTGTCGCGCCTAAACCTCAACCGCCGCAGGTGATCATCTTGTAATATCTTCGTGAAAATTCTTATTTCTTTCTTACAGCAACCAGTTCACCTATCTGTGCCAGCCGTAGAGCCACCAGCGCCAGTTCCACCAATGATATTATCCCAAGACAGCATGATTGCTTCCGGTCCCTCGAAAATTCGTAAATTTGGAGTGATCAAGGACCCCCTACAGGTTTTCCAAGACCACAAACGTCGAAGAACTTAAAGGAATGATTCAAATTTACATGTGGAGCTTTCATCAATCATACCTTCAGAAATTGATCGCATTGTCCATATCTTTACCAATTTTTACATTTAACTTAAGTTGATCAGAAATTTTCTTTTGGAAAAGAAAGTTTCATTCCTTGAATGAAAGAACAATGAGCGAAAATTGTCACACATGTAAAGAAAGGCAGATATCCTCCCATGATATATAGCTCCAAAATGAAAGAAGACAAAGGCAGACAAGGATAATCTTATATACACCACTCCATACAATGACAAGAAAAGAAAAGAAAAGCACATAAAAGCAAAAAACAAAACCAGAAAGAAAATGACCAAACACCGACGAAGTAACGCTTAAATTTTTTTTGTATTAGAGGGTTCTTATATGAAAATTGTAACACGAGATTAAATCATGAATTAGTTATTATTTATTTGTCCTCTTTATTGTACAGGACGTAAGAAAACCTGAACAACTTTCGCATCGTCGAATTTGGCATCTTTAATTTTCTATCAATGAAGTAAAAGGTGATGAGTACGATCATAAAAAAGAAGAATCAAAACTCCTTACCAGTGTATTTTGTAATTCTTTGCCCATAAATATTATGCGCTGTCTTTGTGCAGTGAAAGATTGGACCTGAGGAAGTTTCTAGAAAGAGAAAAAGGCGTTAAATCCCTTGACGAATAGGGGGCATATTGAATCACCCTTACCTCTTCCGCTTCTTTCACAAGTAATTGCTTTAGATTTAAAATTGTTCCATTTAATTCCGCAGAGACAGTTAAATTATGATCACCAGGATTGATTCGAACTCGAACTTTCATCGTTGGACCTCCGACTGATTGTACATTCTCCGCATTCTTTACTGATTCAGAAAGAGGTTCTACATTTACTGCCTTCACAGGTTCATTTGTGAGTTCCAGAGGATTGGCATAACAATATTGAGGGACTTTATACTGGTAACCTCGTTCATCATATACTACCTCCAACGATCCGTTAGGGGTTGTGAGATTACTCGCCTAAGAAGAAAGTTTAAATGAGGGAAACAAATCACAAATGCACCATATTTTACCTCTAAGATTGCATTTGCCAAAGTTAGATCATTATTTAACATCGCCTCGGCAGCTGATCGTATCGACTGCCACATGATAGTATTCCCTTCTGTTCGCGTGGACCAGAACTCCGATCGTTGATTATTTAGCTCGCCCTGAAAGGATAAAATTTATCTCCAGCCTCAAAACGTACAAAATGAACATTACCTGAGTAATGGGGGCACCATGTCTGTAGTTCTTCGCCTTGACGAGAGGTAAAGACGCTTGTAAAGGTGGAACCGAATGTTGTCGACTGCTACCGGTTCCACGATTATTAGAGGGATTATTGGATGGGGTGTTTGTGGCTACTGATGTAGCAGCGTTACTTGCTCCACATCCCATATTCGTAAATTCTGAAATCAACTGAGAATCTAAATTAAAGTGTAGGATTGTAATTCTTGACGTAAAAATGGATCAAGAATTTTCAAAAAGTAAGTGTGAGATGCTCCCAGACCAGTATTTGACGGTTTTGCTCTAATATACTGAAAGCATAACCGAAATGACCAAAACCACTTCGTCAAAAAAAATAACAGACGCTTCAACAATGAATCAATACTCTTCCACTTTCCTCGAATTAAGAATTTAACCAATGAATAGAGGGAGGGGAGGGAAGGAAGGAAGGAAGGAAAGAAGGTAGTTTGTGTGAATTAAAGGTTGATCGACTACTTTCCTTTAAGAGGCAGCTGTGTTTAACTGTGGAGGTCACCGGACAAAAAAACAGCCAAAAAGCAACAAGATGGATGAGATGGTCAATGGAAAACCTGTGAAATTCTATTGGATTATTCTTTTCCTTGAAAAATCCTTGAAAAATTGGAAGGAAATTTCCTAGATGAACAATTACTTGATTTTTTGAAAACTAGAGAAATGTAATTTTCTCTCAAAACCAACAAAAACATTTAAACTTCTGTTTCGAGAAACGAGACCAAAACACTCACACATCATTCATTACATTCGACCCCGAACCGATTGATGACTTTGAACTAAGTAACACTTTTGAGTGAATTTATAAGTATTTGTGGTTTTTCTATCTGCACTTGGGTTTGAATTTTTGATTCGATTTAAGTGCGTTATTCGATTCTGAGATTTTAGAAGGAAGAAAGAGTTAACTGTTTTTTTTTAATAATTACTTGAAATATTTAAGAAATAAAAAGAAGAAATGGAATTCACAGCGAATGCTGATGCGGTAAGTTTGAATTCTAAAGGGAATTATTTTATTTTTTAAATTATCTTTGGTTGTAGAATAAGGCGACCTCTAGAAAGGCTACCTTCAAGAAGGGTGTTGAACATGATGAGGCTAGAAGACGAAGAGCTGAAAGTACGATTCAATTAAGGAAGGAAAAGAAAGAAGTACAAATACAAAAGCGACGAGCGGTAAGATTGTCTTGATGTCATCGAATATACTCTCTGAAATAACGTTCTTTTCCTTAGCTCAACACATTCGACCCTAACGGTGCCTTCTCTGAATTTCTCCGTACTAGTGAAACTGAAATACTGAGAGCACAAGAATTTATTACACAACAAATTAATGAACATCGTGCAAATGTTATCTCTGACGATCCAGTGAAACAATTGCATTCAACACAGCATTTCCGTCGTTTACTATCTATTGGTGAGTACTTACCCTTCTTTCCGTCTCTACCTCTTACTAATTATCTTTTCTTTTAGAGAAAAACCCTCCAATCCAGCAAGTGATAGACTCTGGCGTTGTTCCATACTTCGTTCAATTCTTACAAACCAATGAGAATCCTCCACTTCAGTTTGAAGCTGCCTGGGCTCTCACGAATATTGCCTCTGGTACATCCGACCATACAAGATATGTGATTGAAGCTGGTGCAGTTCCAATCTTTATCAGATTATTAATGTCACCTAACGAAGATGTCAGAGAGCAAGCTGCTTGGGCGTTGGGTAACGTTGCAGGTGACAGTGTACAATGCCGCGATCTCGTTCTTTCCACCGGTGCTTTACCTGCATTATTGCAAGTTAGTCAACTTTTCAGTGAGCATTCCAGATTAACTACAATCCGCAACGTCACCTGGACATTATCGAATTTATGTCGTGGTAAACCATCACCCGATTTTGAAGTGGTTCGACCAGCTTTACCATTACTTGCCCGCCTATTGTTTTCACAAGATCTTGAGACAGTGACAGATGCTTGCTGGGCATTAAGTTACATCTCGGACGGACCTGATTATCGCATTCAAGCCGTCTTGAATGCAGGTGTTGCACCACGATTAGTTGAATTATTAGGAAGCACATCAACTGCTGTTCAAACACCAGCATTAAGAACAGTTGGTAATATTGTTACTGGTGATGATTCACAGACACAATTTGTGATAAATTTAAATGCTTTACCATCATTATTATGGTTATTAGATAATCCTAAGAAAAATATTAGAAAAGAAGCATGTTGGACAATATCAAATATTACTGCAGGTACAGCAGAACAAATACAAGCAGTGATTAATGCTGCTGTCTTCCCAAAATTAATTGAATTACTGAAAGCATCAGAATTTGATATTCAAAAGGAAGCTGCTTGGGCTGTCTCGAATGCCACATCAGGTGGTACACCAGAACAGATTTGGTACTTGATTCGTCAAGGTGCCATTCCACCATTATGTGGTTTACTCGCTGTCGCTGATATTAAAGTTGTTACCGTAGCATTAGAAGGATTAGAGAATATGTTACGTGTTGGTAAGATGACAAATCAACTCGAAACATTAATTGATATTATTATTGATTGTGGTGGTGTCAATGCAATCGAAAACTTACAAGTTCATCCAAATCGTAATATTTATACACGTGCAGTGAAGTTATTAGAGACTTTCTTTGTCACAGAGGAAGCTGTTGATACGACGGTCGCCCCTCAAGTTGTGACAGGAACGGGTGGAACACAACAATTCGGCTTTGGTCAGCCACCACAACAAGGACCACCTGGAGGAGGAGGATTTAGCTTCAATTAAATAGACTATGAATAAGAAGAAATATAAAAGGAAATATTTGATGCTTTATGTTCATATAATTCGAAGCAACGAGAAGACTTTACTGCTTACTCCCCTTTCCTCTTCTACCTCGATGAACAGATCATACATGATCACATATCATATCATCATTCGATCAATCTTTTCACTGATGTTTTTTCTTATATTTGCGTTTGTTGTTTCACACATCCGCCTTCCTTTCAATCACTTCTTTCCATCCATGTTCACTCATGATTTTCCCACTTCTCACTCTTCTTCCGACACACTTCATTGATTCTCATTAGGCATTACCCCGGCTTCTTCACATCATAATCCCACCAGAATATGCCTCACATCATTTCTCACACCTCTGCTGTTTTGCCTCCGAATAATATACAAGTATATATATTTAATATTTCATCATGCTCACACATTCACAATGTAGATGATTGTTTTGGTTTGTCATACTATTTTCCCATGCTCATAAAATGATGTTTTTTGTTCCCTCTTCACACACACTTCAAATTCTCATAAAATACTTTTGATGTTTGCTTCGATTCGATTCATATTCATATTTGCACATATTAGCACTTACATATCAACACCGCTCCTTCACCAACCTGTATCTCCCTATCTAATAATATCACATGCTTTTTGTTGATTGTAATATTCACACATACTCACACCCCTATCACACACACTCCTCACTCTCCCCGTCGTCAAACATAATCATCATCATTTACAATATATTTTCTGAATAGTTGTTCGATTATCGTTTCCATGTTTTTTTCACTCTCAATCACAGGACGCTCCCCTCTCACCCTCTCACCTCCCTTCTGTCACAATCCTCCTTCGGCGGTTTCTCGCCCTATTCAATACCAGTGTTGTATTATTATCCCTTTGGATCTGCTTATGTAAATAGTTTTGAGTCGTTCACACAGCTTCTATAAAATATTTCTACCTCTTCTCTATAAAACACCTCTTCTTATCATCTTATTAAATACACAAATTGTAAAATAAACTTTGAAACGCACGCGCTTATTCACGGCACTGTTTTTCTTCCCTTCTCTTTAGATGTTTTAGCTTATATCTTGATGTATTTATTTCTATTACCATTTATTTGTGATTAGTTATTCATCAAACAATGTTATTATTGATTCTTCATTGTTTCACACAACCCCACAAAATGCCTTACATCGTTGTATCCTATCTGTATATAACTTAAATGTTGGAATGGAAGTTTCATCAACTAAATGAAACCCACCCTCCTCTGATTCTATATAGTTAAATATCTTATCCTTTGGTGAACTTTTACAGTAATCGACTGAGATGAATAATCAACCACCCTGAAATCTGATTCCATGACAAACTTTCAACGCTGGGTTCATTACGCTGAGCATCGACAAAGCTTCTTCTTGTTCATAGTTGCCGCTAGAGAGAGCTGGAGTAAGGATTAAACCAAACTAATATTTGATTGACACAGCAAAAAAATTTACAGGAAGTCTTTTTAACCAGAACTATAGATAACATGTATTCGGATTCGTTAGTCTTCCGAATTAGTAAGAAAAGCGCATTTTAAAAGTACATAAGTTAGCATTGACAGCAGAATAGATGTTTTTGTATATTGAGATTCCCAATAGATGTTTTACTTCATATCTTGAAGTTTTTATTATTTCCTTTTTAAATTTCTTTT
>VFQN01003994.1_pt1 | contig 20095 bp, 25 predicted proteins | sample 3512371 | NCBI WGS metagenome assembly VFQN01 (sample SAMN10412370, study PRJNA504923) | tailings metagenome | isolation source: Replicate 2 from Balatoc abandoned mine | place: Philippines: Itogon, Benguet | collected 2017-08-28
GCCACCCTCCCTGCCGATGGCCTCTGTTCCCGTCCCTGCCCCTGCCGCTGTCCCCACCACCCTCCCTGCCTATGGCCACTGTCCCCGCCCGTGCCCCTGCCACTGTGCGTGCCGCCATCCCTGCCGTGACCCCCGACCTGCCTGCTGCCATCGTCACTTGTCCCTGCTGCCATCCCTGACCCTCCTTGCTTGCAATAGCGGATGTACTGCCTGGTGTGTCTGCCACTGCTGCAACTGAGCCGGGACCCGGGAGGGAGAGCCGCTGCGGCTGCACACAGCCCATGAAGGGGTTACCAATGTAAAGGGCACTGGACAACGGGACTCACGGGTTTATGCAGGTTTATGCAACCTTCGCAACAGGTGCCGCCCAGCAGGTGACTGACTGATTGATCGCCGCTATACCGGTATTTACTCCTGTGATACGGTATGACAGCAGGGGTATCAAGGTGCCAGGGCACATGCATGCGTGTCTTTCTGATCCTACCAACATCTGGAATATTGTGTTCCATTCCAGGTGGTTTAGCAACACGATCCTTACTAGCAAACAGCCATGGCCCTTTGCCAGCGGTTGGGAAATCGGTGTGGGCGTTGGCGCATTGCCACTTAAGGGAAGGAAACCGTCGCTGTGTATGGCTCACCCTGACTCTACGTATATACCGTATGGCGTAGCTGCACCCAGTGACCCTGCGCATGTACCGTCTCTTCTCTGTTTTGAAGAAGAGGCAGACAATGGTAGCTGCCATCCAGCTGCAAAATGGGAGGGGGCTCCCGTGGGTGGCTGAACTGTTTACCCCTTCGGCATTGTTGTATTGTGCATGCACGCCGCGCGCATGCACGCCGCACTATGAGGGACATACCATGAGGCGCGTTGAGTTCAAGGCGTGTATGTTGCCGTGCTCACTCCCATGCTGACTTGCGGCATTACTCCATCGTAAACCTGTCAGTAAACATCTGCACATGAGCACTACTGGTACAATCAGCAACTGTAAAACCAAGCAATGAACAGGATATATACTGTATCAGGGCTTTTCGGTCGTTTAGTTGGTGTGATGGTGTCACACGCCTGGTTGCCCCACTCTGCGCTACCCACCCCCGCCTGCCCTCCACCCCTCCCATCTGGCTGGCTTGGTGCTGTGGAACGAGGAACCAGGTGCTTTGCGGGTGTCTTGCGGCTGGGCTGCGGTTGGTGCGCGGCTGCCCGCAGTTCTGATACCAAGCGGGTGAGGCGACCCCCACCCGCCACCCCCACCCCCACCCCTCTCACCTGCCCAGGGCAGTGCCGCGAGAGGAGGAACCTGCCGTCAGGAGGTGTCTGGCCCTGGCCCTGACAGTGCGGTTACCGCTCTGATACCAAGCGGGCGTGGCGCAGTGGTTAGCGCGTAGGTCTCATATTACAAATGGTATGACTTGGGCAATCCTAAGGTCGAGGGTTCGAAACCCTCCGCCCGCAGCTCGCCTAGCTCAGTGGAAGAGCACCCGTTTAGTACGGCAACATTATATGGTCACTAACGAGCGGGAGGTCTCGAGATCGAAACTCGAGGTGAGCAGGAAAATTGCTTTTTACAGGATTCATTGGGGAGGAGGGGGATGAAGTAGTGTGGGGATGATGTGTAGAAGGTCTACGTGGAAGAACATGGGTGAACAGGACTTACCATAATGAGGCGTGGCATCCATAATAGGATATCAATGTAAGGGGGCATCCATGTGGCTTAATAACCAGCACCAAGCAGCACCCCAACCTAAGACGTGACCAACCAACCATATGCCAGCCGTTTTTATGCGAGGTCAGATCTTGGTCAGATCTATCATCACCATCACTAATTGCACTTAACTTATGGTGCGGTTACATGGTTCCCCTTACACTGATATCCTATTATGAATATCACGCCTCATCATGGTAAGTCCTGTTCACCCATGTTCTGCCACATAGACCTCCTACACATCATCCCCACATTACTTCATCCCCCTCCTCCCCAATGAAGCCTGTTAAAGGCACTTCTTCTGCTCACCTCGAGTTTCAATCTCGAGACCTCCCGCTCGTCAATGACCATATAATGGTGCCGTTCTAAATGGGTCCTCTTCCACTGAGCTAGGCGAGCTGCGGGCGGAGGGGTTCGAACCCTCGACCTTAGGATCGCCCAAGTCATACCATTTGTAATATGAGACCTACGCGCTAACCACTGCGCCACGCCCGCTTGGTATCAGAGCGGTAACCGCACTGTCAGGGCCAGGGCCAGACACCTCCTGACGGCAGGTTCCTCCTCTCGCGGCACTGCCCTGGGCAGGTGAGAGGGGTGGGGGTGGGGGTGGCGGGTGGGGGTCGCCTCACCCGCTTGGTATCAGAACTGCGGGCAGCCGCGCACCAACCGCAGCCCAGCCGCAAGACACCCGCAAAGCACCTGGTTCCTCGTTCCACAGCACCAAGCCAGCCAGATGGGAGGGGTGGAGGGCAGGCGGGGGTGGGTAGCGCAGAGTGGGGCAACCAGGCGTGTGACACCATCACACCAACTAACCGACCGAAAAGCCCTGATACAGTATCCTGTTCATTGCTTGGTTTTACAGTTGCGGATTGTACCAGTAGTGCTCTTGTGCTCATGTGCAGGTGTTACTGACATGTGTACGATATATGATGGAGCAATGCCGCAAGTCAGCATGGGAGTGAGCACGGCAACATACACGCCTTGAACTCAACGCGCCTCATGGTATATATGTCCCTCATAGCGCGGCGTGCATGCGGCGTGCATGCACAATACAATGCTACAATGCCGAAGGGGTAAACAGTTCAGCCCCTCAGGGTCCCCACCGGTCCCTACCTGCTCCTTCCCCTGCCCACCAACCCCACAACCAACACCCGCCCCTCCTGCAAGGACCTTCCGCCGCTTGCAATGTGCACCGCTCGTGCCGGTTCACAACAGCCACCCTACTCCACCCACAGACAGACAACTTCCAACTCAACATGCCAAATTTTGAGTGTACATATGCATGCCGGTATATGTGCTCACACGCACTAGGCAAAGTGCGCCCATTCAAAGTCTAAGGCTGCATTTACGCAGGGATAATAGCTTAATACCACACCCCATGACCCCAGCATGCCACGCTGCTACAGCAAACCGCGATCAGCGAGAGCAGCCCGGCGGAGCTTCCAGTCGCCTACTCAGCAGCTCAGCGGCTGCGAGCCCCACCAGCAGCACCCGGCCCAGGGGAGACCCGGCCGCTGTACGCTCCCTATGGCAGTGAGTGACAGTTCCAGATATGACTGCTTGTCAGGAATTCGATATATCCCACTCCGTCCCGCATCCACATATGCCTCACCCCATGACCCCAACCTGCCCCAGCTACGACGTCGCGACAGTCCTACGGCAGCTCGCTGTCACGTGCCTGCCGCCATGTCTCTGCCACGTATCACGTGCAACCCTGCGGTCCGCTGACCGGCGTGCACACTTGTGTCTGCCACGTGCACGCCACCGCCGCAGGCGGCCATCCGCCTCCCCATTGCGCCACGCCTGCATGCCACGTGCCTGCCACGTGTCACATGACGGCGCAGCCCTGCGCGCCGCCGCCCGCCATGCGCGCGCCCATGCGCTCCGACAGCAGCCGCAGCCGCGTGGCGGTGTTGGTGGTGCGCAGCAGCTCCGCCTTGTCCAGGTCAGGCACCAGGGAGGCCGCCACGGCAGACTGTACGGCACATGTACGGCAGGGTAGGGTACGGGTGCGAAGCACAGGCGGTGACCTTGGTGACATTAGGCATTTCTGGGGAGAGGTGCGTGTTGCACAGGTCCTGCCAATGAGGATCCGGCGGAATGTGGGTAAAGTGACAGCAGACGACAGAGTAACAGGTGCTCTTTACTGTGGATGGCATACATGGGAACATCGCAAGCTCCCATCAGGCAGCCAGTGCGCAGGATGAGCATGCAGAGTTAACAGCCGCGGCACGTAAGCAGGCCGTATTGATATTCGGTACATGGATCTTCAAAAGTATTACGATATGCACACTGCGTCTACTGCGCGACAGCCCACTCACCGCCCACAGGCTGAACTTCTCCGCCTGCGCGGTGGGCGGCCGCTCGCCTATGCCCTCCAGTAACGCCCGCACGCGCGCCGCCAGGCGGCTGCCTCCCGCCGCCAGCGGCCGCAGCTGCGACAGCACGCCGTCCACCTGCCGCTCCACCTGGCACGTGGCATGATTTCACGCGGGGACCATTGGGACACTTGACACGTGGCATGACGCGCATGTACCAAGGCAAAATGTACTTAGATAGGACGCCGTCCGCTAGCCGCTCTGCCTGGCATGTGGCAGAACACATGGCATGACCCTGGGTACGGCACGTGGCGACATGCAGGAAGCAGTCGGGGATGCGAGCCGTTGCGCACACAGCAGGGGCGCACGTCCTCCACCTGCCGCGCCACCTAAACACGGCACGTTGCAGTTACAGTCAGTTGCAGGCACGTGGCACACGGTACGTGCGAATGGAGTATAACACGTCACGTCACAACACGTCACATCACATGATGCTCGCGTGGCGCACATGCGTTTCCATAGCGCCTGCCATAGCCGCGGCGACTGGGGGAAGGCCGGCACTGGGCTGCTGCAGCTGCTGCAGCTGCTGCAAAGCCCGCCCGGTCGTTGCGGCTAGGCAGGCGCGGCGAATGAAAAGCACGTGCGCCACACGAGCATTATATATATATGACGTGACATTTTCAACTGCCAGTGAGTGCATGTGAAAGCATAAAGGACGCTTGGCGTTCCGCAACCGCCTACGGGTATTAGCGCGGCCCATCGCGGCTCGCGGGCCCGTTCCCACATCACCACAGGTCGACAGGGGCAATCGGAAAGCACGCAGGTCACTACAACGTACACGGCTGCCGTACCGGTGCCGTGCCGTACCGTGCCTACCTGCGCTGCGAGCTCCGGCAGTGCGGCGTGGTCGCTGGTCCCGGGCTGCGGGTCCGTGTCCTGGGTGGCGGGTGGGGAGCGGAGAGTCGTCAGAGTGGGAGAAGAGCGTGGTCGGGAAATGGCTACCGGTATGTGAAGTCCTGTGCCGCGGTCGGGGGCGAATACAGAGGTCGGAGGGGCGTTTGCGTTGAGGGCCCGTGCCCTGGATGGCAGGTGGGGAGAGCAGAGCGGGCCGGGATTCCACATCCGGGACGGGGAGCAAAGAAGTACGTTGCTGCACGCGCTTTCCCCAGTGCGCCCAGCACGGCAGCCTTAGCCAGGTCAACCGTCTTTGTGCCATGGTTGTACGGCAGGGCCCCTGCTGTAAATCCATCCCCGCGGATGCGATGCGCGCATACGGGGAGCTTGCCCTTCCAGGCCAACATGCTGCCACATGCATGCCGTACACTGTTGTGCCGTACGCACCTGTACGATCTCGCACCGCGCGACGCGGTAGCCGTCCAGCTCCCCATGACTACGGATGAGCAGCCGCCGCCGCCCGACGATCTCCAGGTAGTACCGCCTGCCGTACAGCCAGGGGTGGGAGAGGGGTGGGTGTACGGTGAGAGCGCTACTGACCCATGACGAAGATTTATTCAGTATGGTAAACGCACCTTGAAGAGTACACTACCGTACTAGGATGCGGGGCCGCTGTCGGTTGCCACGAACAAAGCGCATGCCGTGCTACCCACAGCGCATGGTCTGTGCAGCTCATCAGGCGTAGCGTAGCTACCGTAGTTGCTGGCGGTTACTTGGCACATCGAACGGCTAGCCGAGGCGAGACTGTGGCTTCACTGACACGTGGAACTCCCAGCTCCCAGCCCGTTCCCCCGCCTACCCACCCCGCCACCCGCAGCCGAAACTGCACACTCCCCGCCCCTCCACGGCATCCTCTCTACTTGTTGTGTTGTAGCTTAGTTGCGCACCGCGTAATCCGACCTGTCTCTTTTGGGTACACTACCGGTACGCCCCACTACGCCATACGCCCCAGTGCTGCAGGGAACTAGAAGCACCACATGTCCTCCCAGCCACCTCCCCCGGCCACCGTGCCCGCCCGCGCAATCCCCGCACACGCAATCTCCTCCCCACCTGCCCACCCGAGTGTAGCTGCGGCTTCTTCATGCCCACACACCACAACATACCGCACTCACCCATCACCCACCTACGCACCGCCTGGCTGCGGCTTCGTTGCACACACCACAAGACCACATCATTAACCATCAACCCACCACCCACCCACCCACCCGTCTGGCTGCAGCTGGCATTCCAGGATAGTCAGATGTACATGATATCGTACATAATATACCCCGCCCCACCCCACCCCACCCCACCCTACCAGTCCAGGACATTAGATAACATGCAATTAACCCCCACCCCACATACCACCCCACCCCACCTCACCCTCATACCACCCCCCTGTCCTCGCGTTTTACGCGGACCCCACCCTACCCGTCCGGTTGCGGCTGGCAGTCCAGGACATATGAACGAGTAAACAACACAACGAGCATATGATGTAACCCCCGTACCACCCCACCCCACCCCACCCTACCCGTCCGGCTGTGGCTGGCAGTCCAGGATCTCCGCCTCCACCGCCACGTCCTCAATCTCCGCCTGGTCCCCCCGGGCCTGCGGGACGAAAGCGGCGGACAATGTTATCAGATAGTGTAATTGGCCGCGTGGTAGTGTTTGTCAGTAGCAGCCTCCACCGCCACGTCCTCAATGTCAGCCCCGTGCCGAACCTCCTACTGCGCTGTTGCACCATATGCACCTACACCCACTGCTGTACACCCCTCCATCCGCCCCCCGCCCCTTACCCCGCACCCTCTTGCTTCCCCGCACCCTACCCCGCCCGGCCCCACCCTCCACACACACGCGTGTTGGTGTCATGCTTGCTCACCCACCCCACACGCCTCCCCTCCCCACCTGCGACATGCCGAACCTCCTGCTGCCCTCCATGCACCTCCGCACCATCAGCCGGTAGCGCGGCTCGAAGATGTTGAGCGCCATGCTCTCGCCAGGCATCAGCAGCGACATCACGAACAGCGGCAGGGACAGCGTCGGGGCGGGCGCAGCGGCCGAGCCGCCGCCGCCGCCGCCGCCCGCCGCCGCCTGCGTGTCGCCACGTGCCTCGCCGCCACCGTCTGGTAGGACGGGTTCCAAGGCCCCGATAGGTCAGTGAAAATGCAACTTCAATAGTGTTTATACTCTTGTTTAATGTGCTGCCGTCACGTGGCTCTCCGCCGCCGTCTGCAGGGATAGGCAGGGTTTCAAGGTTCCAAGGGGTAACACAGGGCGCAAACACCACACCTGCACAGCACATGATCCCCGTGATTGAGGAGATGCGGGGTTGCTGCACAACCTGTGCAGATAGTGGGGAGTCCACTTGGTTTGTGCAGGCTCTGCCGCCCACCAGGCACCTGTTATGTGTTAACCCACACGCACCTGCCGACAGCTGCCCCGCCGCCTCCCGCCTCCGCTCCTCGTATTCCTCCGGGAAGGCCCGAGATATGATGTTGGCTAGCGTGACGGTGACGGGGATTTGGTCGCGGGCAACGTGCAGCACCTGCGGGGTGTGGGTTAGCCGCACAGCGACCAAGTGCGGCAACAGAAAGCCAGTAAGCGGGTGTTGAGGAGTGGGGTGTGGGTAGAGGGTGACGGGTATCTGGTCGCGGGCCACGTGCAGCACCTGCGGGGTGTGGGGTGGGTTAGTTGGGGCAGCGGGTGAAGTACCGTTATTAGAGAGGTAGGCTGGTTGCCAGGGTGAACTCAGGATGTGGAGAGGGACGGGCTGGCTGCATTGCGTACGGCATTGCGTACGGCAAGCTAGGAGGGGCCTACCCCAGCGTGCAACAGACAAAGGGAGGTAGCAATTGAGCTGATAGCAGGCAGTACGTGGATTACCAGACGAGGTATTAACACCAGTAACACACCCTCTCATGTGCCAAATGGTCACAACACAGTCCTCGTGCTACGCGCTGAACGTGGCCCTACCGTGCGACAGAAGGGACAGCGCGGGTTGTGGTCCATGGCCCGCGCGAAGCACTCCCTGTGTGGGCAAGGCAAGGTAAGGATAGCTCAGCACAGGGTGCTGGCAGACAAGGCAACCAGCGAGCCAGTCCAGGGGGCGCGGCACTTAAAGGGGGCAATATATAGCGAAAGCCTTGGCAGCGAGGTATTTAACAATCATATATTGTGAAACGTTATATTACACCAGAGGGGGTATTTATACAAACGATATAACAATCAGTTACTATATTATTGCCTTTCGTTGCGTATGCCACGTGCCATGCCGGCGCCCGTCCCTCCCGCGCCAAGCGTGTGTTGCAAGCGTGTGCCGGATGATGGATGTCGGATGAGGGTGATACATGGTACGTGATACACGATAGGCAGCCTCACGGTAAGCAAGCTCCCTGTGCGTGCGAGCATGGAACGCATGCCACGCCGCTCCGCGTGCAGCACGACACACCGCCTGGCGCGGTGCCAAAATAGCTGGTAAAGCTTCCACCCACAGCCGCAAAAGCTGCAAGCCGCAGCGCCCGCCTCGTGCCACGCCCCCACCCCCACATGTCAACCACCACAACGGTATGCCGTTACCCACCTGCAGAAGGTGTGTCCGCAGGGCGTGGTGACGGGCTCGTACAGCAGCTTGGCGCACAGGCAGCAGTCCCACTCGTCCAGCGCGGCACGGCCGGCGGAGGCACCCAGCGAGCGCTGCCGCTTGGCGGAGGTGCTGCCGCCGCCGCCGCCGGTAGAGGTGGTTGCGAGGCTGCCCGGGGTGGCGGCGGCGGCGGGGGTGGCGGCGGCGGCAGGGGAGTCCCCCAGCAGCGCCTGGACCTCCCTCAGGCCGTCCTGGGGCATAGTTGGTGGGTAACGTTAATACACATGCCGCAACCCCTGCGGCGGCAGGGGAGTCTCCAAGCTGCGCCGGCACCTCCACCAGTCCCGGGGCACAGTTGGCGGGCAGCGATACACGTGCCGCACACGTTAACACACACGTCGCCCGCACCCGCAGCCCCTTGCTGTTGGGGTCCAGCGCCAGGGCCCCCCGCGCTGCACCCGCACCGAGCACATGCCAAACACACATGCCGCAAACGTTAATACACACGCCGTTCATACACACCTGCAGCGCCTTGCTGTTGGGGTCCAGCGCCAGGCCCTCTAGGAAGGCCTCCCTGGCCTCAAGGTAGCGCTCCAGCAGGAACAACGCAGAGCCCTGGGGGCAATAGGCGTGCAAACAGTTAATGATAAAATCGGCCCACAACATAACATAGTATTTGAGTCACACGCACCAGCAGAAACAGTGCAGAGCCCTGGGCAGGGAGGGCAAGGATGAGGGCGAGGGTGGGCGTGGGCGCACATACGGAAACATCGTACGCAGATACAAAAAGCGTGTGTGTTGACCTTGACCAAACGCATATCTTTAAGAACGAATGCAGTCATGGGCAGTGCGGCCCTAGTATTTTGCAGAGGGGCCGACCATTCCACGGCCGCTATCCGAGCCCTGCAGGGCCGCCTATTCCTGGCCCTGGTAGGCCCATCTGCAAACTTTTACTGTAAATAAAAACATCTTTCCTGACACAAATAACACTGAGGCATAAAGCAGCGTTGCGCGCAGCATACACGTCCGCCGCCCGCACCGTCCGACATCAAGCAGCTCCTCGCGGATGCGGTGCATGCCTTTCCATCCCTGTCCTTGTCAGGACGGTCGGGGAAGCATGCACTGGCGTCCTCGAGGGCTGCTTGACGTGCCAAGTGTGCGCTGCGGACGGCGGACGCGCCTGCCGTGTGCAACGCTGTTGCATGCCTTGATCATTTTATTTCAAAGTATTCTTTAGCAATTTGCGAATGAGCCCGACAGGGCCAGGAGTAGGCTGCTCCGTAATCTCCAAAACTATCTAGTGCGGTAACTGTGCGGGATGTGACTGAGTCGTGGGTTAAGGCCGGCTTGCCGTAGCCCAGTAGACACGGCCCCCTTACCACCAGCCTCTTCCGCCCCTCCCTCGACCCCCTAAAGCGCCACCCCAGACCCCCTTCCCGGTGCCCCTACCTCACATGCCCCCCCCCACCTGTCTGGAGTAGGCCTTGGCCCAGTCGGGTCGCAGCGACACCGCTTTAGCCGCGTCCTTGAGCGCCATCTGCAGAAAGGGGACGGCACGTGGCGGGTTGAAGGGCACGTGGCATATCACACGTGACACGGAGCACGGGTCGCAATGACACCGCCTTGGCGGCGTCCTTGAGCGCCATCTGCGGGAGGGCGACGGCCCGTGGCCGTGTGAGCGGCACGTGGCATGTGACACGTGGCACGTGGCACGGATCACAGGGCGTCGCAAGTGACACCGCCTTGGCCGCATTCTGTGGCGCCAGCTGTGGGGCCGGAGGCAGCCAGGAAGACGCCAGCCGATTGTGATTTAACACCTCCACATATGGATTGGGGAAAAGGGATGGCGCGTGGTTTTCATCCGCGCCCCTGAGCGCCCTTCGCGGGAACAGGATGGCAGTCGTAACACGCGTGTCGTGCATGCATGACATGTGGCAGTTGACACGTGGCACGGAGCACAGGGCACGCGGGTGGCGTAGCGCAGCATACCGGTGTCTGGCCGCGTGGTTCCACATCCGTTCCTTACAGAGTCCTCAGCTTCAGGACATCAGGCTTATAGGGCCAGCTGCACCATGGCACACTGTTACCGACGTACACGTGTTCCCACACACGTGTCCCCGCGCTGTGGGTGCGGCGGCATGTCGTGCTCGTGGACACGTGCCGCCCTTCCATCTCAACATGATGATACCGGTACCCACCTGAGCTAGGGACGTTTGGAGTCCAGGCTGCATGCTGAATGAGGTGGATGTGTCCACACGATGATGTTTCCACACGCCCCACATGCCCCTGCAACGCTAATACACACGCCTTAACCCACACCCACCTGCGCCAGGGAGGTGGGGTCGAGGTCGAACAGCGCAGCGCACTCGGAGCGCCGAGCGGGGCGGCTGCGGTACAGTCGGGACAGGCTACGGGACAGAGGGGAAAGGGGAGGGAAAGGGGGAGACGACATGAGGGCGACTTGTAATAGACCAGTGGCGAGGGTCCGAGGAGGGGCAGGGCGGGGACCAGTCGGGGATATGGCTCCAATGTCGGGCAAGGCAGGCCCCGAACACCGGTGCTGGAAGCCTCTCTATCATAGGGGCGTGGCATGCCAGCAATCTGCACTCATGCCGCTGTAAGGCAACGGCATGCAGTACAGTATGGCGCTCACACCCGGACACGTGTACGACAGCGTACTGTACGGCGGCCCACCTGGCGTAGGCGGCGCTGCGGTTGCTGAGCAGTGTTGCCACGTCCATTGAGGATCGGGCCACCCGCAGGCCCTCCGTGTAGGCGGACGCAGCCTCGCCAAACTGCATTTGCGTAAGCAAGCAATAACGGACAGAGGTTTTGCCCTTGACTAGGCGTGGTTAGCAAAGGGAGCTGATGCTCCAGCTCCACGCAGCCCCTCGCCGAACTGCATTAACGTAACAAACACGCAGCACGGCCAGCCCCACCGAAGCTCTGCACCACCGCCAGCTGCCCCAAGCCACTCAGGCATAAAGAAATGGCTCCACCATTCTATTCTCAAGCACTGCTGAGACTTGTCCGCAAGCCGCTGCAGCGTCCCCCACTCCCCCCTGCCCATCACCTCCCCTGCCACTCCGCGTGGCTTGCCCGACCACCTTGAACACCGCTCCCCGCAGGCACTACGGGTCTAACTTTGACAACCTGCAGCTGTTCCCCTCCCCTCTCACCAGCTGCTTCTTAAATGGCTTGTTGCCCCGCTCCCTGACAGACCGCCCCTACCCCTCAGCTTTGCTTGCCTGACTGCCACTAACATCGCCGGTCTCCGCAGGCACTGCTAGCTTTCACCTCCGTCACTTGAACGCTCTGCGGTCAAACCCTCCCTCTCGTCTCACCAGCTCCTTCTCAAATAGCTTGTTGCCCCGCTCCCTAGCCGAACGCAGCTTCTCCTGGTCCTCTGGGGACAGGGCGCTGCTGCCCGACCGTTGGAGGCCGTTGTTGTTACCGTTGTCGTTACCGTTGCCGTTGGCGCCGGCTTCGGAGCCGGGTGATGCGAGGCCCTCTGAGCCGCCGCCGCCTGTGCCCTGTGAGCTCACCTGCAGTTTCGGCAAACAAGAGGGGGGAGCAACATGAGGGGTCCAACAGGAAGGGGACCACAGGGAGGGGACCACCCCAGTATGAGGGGTGGCGAAGAAAATAGAAGCAGGGGTAACAGGGGGGCTGGGGGGGACCAACAGGAGGGGGGAGGGATAACAGGACGGGGTGAGGACGGGGTTGGGGGGCGCAGAGGGGCGGCAGGAGTTAGAGAGCTGGTGCTAGAGAGTAACGTGTGCCAGGAGAAGAGCTAGGTTCAACCTTCACGGTGTGGTGGAAGCGTGCTGCATGTCTTGGGGGCCAACCCCGGTGGGGTGCATGTTGGGCGGTGCTGGGCGGCCGGGCGTTAGCCGCATGTGGCATGGACACGTGGCCAGGGACACGAGCTGCTGCCTGCCCGGGCCCTTTCGTGCACGTGTTTACATAATGCCGGCCGCAAGCACGTTTCCACTCGGAATGAATGCAGACAATCAGCTGATGTGAGAATGTCGTAGTTCGGGCTGCCACGGAGCGCAGTGCTAAAGTGGCTCTTATGCCCGTCTGCACCCTGCCAACGCTTGCCTCGGAGACCGCTCGAAAACTCATTTGCCACTCTGAGCGCAAACGCCGTAGAAATTATGTATATTTGTATATCATGTATAGTAATACAAAAGCCGCGTTCAATCAGCGGCGCCTTACCCGCGCAAGCGCTCTTGCAGCTGGGTCGGGGGCCCGCATGCTGACGCCCGGCGGGGCCACGGCGGATGGCCGGTCACTGTTTATGCTACGACTGAATAGATTTTCTCTTGGGCTGTCGGGCTCTGGGGAATCCATGGTAGCGACGGACCCGGAACCCTACTGAAGACTGTTGACACTCCCAGACGCGTCAAGCGTGAAATCTAGGACAAAGAATAAACGGATGTTGTGCAAATTATTTCGACGCAGTTGGGTATCGCGACGTTTCGGGTGTGGTGGTGCAGTTCGGGCCACGCATAAAGCCTCGTACGGCAACAGCAGCTGCCTGGTGGCCGCCCCCCCTCTCGTTATGCCAACGGTTCTGCTGTTGGTTGCTGCCCCGGAAGACCCCAGACCAGCCCTCACAGGTGCCGCTCCGTCAACAGGTCCTGTGCCCCAGACGTCATCAGGACTCGACCAGCATGCGGTACGGTAGCCCAGCTGTGGAGGCACTCTGGGAAAAAGACCGGTCATATATGGGTAATACTCTGAGTCATATCCGGGTCATATCTCAGTCATTTCTTGGTCATATCTGGGTCATAGGCTGGTCATATGTGGGTAATACTGGGCCGGTAATACCTCGGTCATTGGGGGCTTATCCGGTGATTGTGGGATCATATGCTGAGTCATATCTCGGTAATGCCGGGTAATGTCAGGAGTCATATGGTGGTCATGTCCTGGATCATACAGCAATCATATGCCGGCTCATAATTGGGTAATGTCATGATGTATTATGCGGATGGTAGGCATGCCACGTGTACCAACCCAGAGTACATGCATGGTAACCACACCGTGCTACAAGTAGTATGCACACACTGTGGTGCATTTAAGTGACTACATTAGGTACTCTCCCACACCTGCTCAAGCACGTTCCCAAGGCCTTGGACAGGCACTCCACGCGGCCCTACCTAGGCCCGAACCTGGGCAAACCAACTAAGCGTGTACGTGTATGCCCTCAGCACGGCTAGACTAAGTGTACGCATGGCCCCAAGGCCCCAACGTGCGCCAGGACTCCAGCACCAAAGTCAACCAGAACGTGTCAGGTAGGGCCTCACAACAATTGACTTGAAAAGCATAAGACTAAACACGCCTTGTACACCCACAGGTAAGCACTGCCCGCAGGTGTTGGCCACTCAAGTCACACAAACCACGTGAAAGCACAGAAGTTGTGCCCCTTTCCGACCCACGCGCCCCGAAGACCCGCAGCCAGTAGGCTACGTTCACGTAAGCTCCAGGGGTGCTGCGTGAAGGCCAAGGACAGCTGGGAGGTGCCGTGCGGCTGAACCTTGCCGACTGCTGCAAAGGGGAAAAGAAGGCGTTACCAGGGCAACCACAGCGTGTAGCCGCGCGCCTGTGCAGTGCCAACAAGGCAAGACTGCACGCAGGAAATCCTGTTGCAATGCCGCCAACAATGCAAATACGGCACAAAGCCAGGGTCAAAATCATCAAACGCAATTGCTGCCAGGCCGTCCCGACCTGCAGTACCGAAGCAAGGCCAAGGGCGCACGTGACACACGCACCTTGGCGTGTGTGCGTAGTGGAAGCTGTTGCGCGGGCAGCTGCTCACGCTCGCTCATACGCCGGCCAGGCCACTATGCCTCCATCGTATACAGATAGACACATTAAGGCCACTGCTGCCTCGGCTCCAGCTGCAGCTGCCGCCCGGTGCACGAGCAGCAGCAGCGATTGTGTACCTGAAGGTGGGGGGCCTGGGGGACGTGTATAGAGCGCCAGTCGGAAGCTTGCAGGACAAGTCATCTAAAACCTATGCTAGCCGTAGGCACATGTGCAGTGATGGGATGGATGCGTGCCCTGACTGGACCTGCGCAGAGCGGCGCAGGTTGTCCGTGACCAGCCACCAGATACCTCCCGCCAGATACCGCCTCCTTACTTCACTACGCCCAGCTGCTCGATTGTCTATGCAAATGGTACCAACAACACCCACTGCACCTCAGAACATGCTTACCGGGTTACGGCCTGGGACCAGGCCCCGCGGCTGTGCACGCCCGTTGAACCGGGGTGTGTCCAGCCTCAGCTCTCAGGCACGTGCTGCTGTTGCTGCTGCTAGGCTGCTGCTGCTGTCCGCATGTGCAGTTTTCTTTCCCCGGTTGTTTAATTATAGCTCCAGCATGACCTCTCGACGTTGAGACGGATTACAGCAGCGTTACGCCCCGTGGGAGTGGCGCAACTTGGCTGCGTTCCTGCGGGACGAAGCGGAAGAAGCGGAGGGCCAAAGTGGTGGCGCGGACAGCACTCGCCTACCCACGCTTCCTCGCATTTCACGCGTACCCTTGGCAATGCACGAGCTTACAGTCAGAACGCAGTGGATTTGGCTGGCGAAGCTCCGATGTCGGTGGGCAGGCAGCAGGGTTCACGCTCCGGGGCAAGCCGAGCATTTTCTCGAGATCATGTACATATTGCGTATTTGCAAGGGCTGGCTAATTCATGTCAGCCTGAATGGCAGTGAGCTACAGCTACAGCTACATTTGTATTCGCCAGGTCCCCTGTTGCCCCTGTCTCCAGAGGACAGCGCCAGTTGCAGTTATAGCGGATTGATGGGTAAGTGAAAAGTAAAGACGCGAAAGCGAAGGCCTGCCTGCGACAGTCAGACGTCCGCAACTGCGGAAGCTAGTTGTGCGAAACATATTGTTTATTGTTATTGATGTATGATCTAGTATAATAATAGGATGGCTTGAACAAGATACTCTCGGTATGGCTAGACCACCTAACATCTTGGGCACAGGCCACGGCACGGCTGAGGGCACGGCATGGGAGTCCTGGCACCTGGGCCAGTGCGTAGCGGCTGCCGTAAACGGGAAAGGCATGAGCCGGGTATGGCCTGTCGTCGGTGCCATAACCAGAGTATGGCCAGCCATACTTGGGCATGACCAGCTGAGGAAAGCATGACCCAGGTATGCCTGGTAATTGCAAGTATGACCAGGACATGCCTGGTCATACGGCAGTATGGCCGGTCATGCACGTAATTACCAAAATATGACCGGTGTTTTTCCCAGAGTGAGGACATGGGGTCATGGGCAGCAGGCGGGTCCAAGGCGCCAAACCGCGGGAGGAGGAGGGACTACCACGTGTCGTGCACAACCGCCTGTCTCGTGCCACCCCATGCAACAACAGCACCGTCGTGTACTGCTCCGTCCATGCTTCCCTTGCGTACACAAGCCGCTTCTCACAACTCCTGGTACACGGCAACATTGTTATCCGGTACTATGCTGCAACCAGCACCCTGCACTCAGTACCGGTATTCTCAGCGTCGTCTTGCGTCATGCAACACTCGTCCAGCCCCGAGTAACACTCATCGTAGCCTAGCAGTCACCACCGCAACGCAATCAAGTCCCTGCACCTGAAATCGTGCATCCTCACCTGTGCCCCGCGGAGCATCGCCAGAAAACCCCCTGCAAGCCAGGCGCATTGCCCTGGCACCTGTCCCACGCTTCTGTTACCACACCCTCCCGCCTCCCCTCCTGCCGCCGTCCCGGCCCCGCCTCCCCTCCTGCCGCCGTCCCCGTCCCCGCACCTGCACCTGCACCTGCGCCCGCGTCCCGCTCAGCACCGCCGGACACCCCCTGCGAGCCCGCCTGCGCGTTGCCCTCGCTGGCGCCTGTCCCATGCCTCCGCAAACGCGTCCATGAACTTCGTTCCTACCGCAAACGCTGCTTCGAACGCCGCTGCTGCGTCTTCGGCCGCAGCCGCAATCTCCTCCTCTTGCATATTTCCCCATCCGGCCCCCAGCCCCGCTGCGGGCCCCTCCCGCACCCCCGCCCCTGCCCCCGCCCCCACCCGTGCCCCTGGGCCCCCCTGTGACCGGGCACCCCCTCCCGCCACCCCTCCCGCTCCCGTTCCCGTCCGTGCACGTGCCCCAGCCCCCATCCTGCGCCTTGGGCCTCCTAGCCCCAGCAGGCCCCGCCGCTGCCCCGCCGCTGCCTCCCTCCGCCGCTCCTCGTACTCCCCGGGGAAGGCCCGAGATATGATAGCCACCAGCGTGTGAGACGGGCGGAGCTCGTCCCGGTCAACAAGCACTAGCTCCTGCGGGACACAGCGGTAAGCAAGGGGCAAAGGTACCGTAGGCGACGATGAAAACACGAAAGCATACATGAAAGCACGCATAGAAGTGATCCACAGTCTGCCCGTTACCTAGCGCTAAAAGACTGTGTGCCTGCGGCCGCTGCGCGGCTGGGCGCCTGTGACGGACATGGAGTCAACCACGTACCGGTAGTGTTGCAGGCACAGGAGTGTGAGGTGGAAAGAGTGCAACAATGCAATGCCCAACATCGCCGTTGTTACTAGCTAGGCTACTACAGGCTGTGCGCTGCCCTGGGGTAAGTAAAGCGTAGCAGTGGGTTGTGCAACCTGCCTACCACGCACTATCTAGGTGTCTGGCCATGCGTTCCGTGCCACATACCACTTGCAACATCCTCCAATTTAGTCGTCCGCAACATGGCCTGCGCCCTTGCTTACCGTGCGGCATGTGGGGCACCTCGGGTCGCTGTCGTCGTCCGTGGCACGCAAGAAGCACTCCCTAAGGCGGGAGCGTGGAGAAGAGGGAAGGAACGAAAGAAAAAACGAGGTGGGTGGCGCAGGTGGCGTTGTTACGCAGCGGCGTCAGACGTGTAACCAGTCACTTGTAAAGGTAAAAAGGCCGAGTAGCATTTAATTCATTTTTCATTCAGGTAAAAGGTAAGCAGGCTTCTAGGGCTTGGCTGCGCCGTTGCTACTTTGCTGTGCTGCGACAGGTGTCGGCACGCAGTCATGCAAATTGCTTTCTTGCATGTAACGGCAATCAGGTAGTGGTGATGACTCAGCCCCGCCGCCCCCGCACTCGTTACCATGCTTGCATTATCATTCGTCCTTATGGCCCCCTGGCTCTCCGGACGTACCCCATTGGGTCTACCAGCATTTCCCCATCAAGGGCCCATGGACGCGCATGGCGCAGCACTCCTGCGCTGCGCGTTGTTCGCAACCCCCACCCCCACGTGTCAACCACCTCGCAACCATGCGGTTCCCGTACCCACCTGCAGAAGGTGTGGCCGCAAGGCACCTGCCCATACCCACCCGGCCACCCCCGACCCCCACCTGCAACGCACCTGCCCATCCCCACCCCCGACTCCAACCTGTAGCGCACCTGCCCATGCCCATCCCCCACCCCACCTGCAGAATGTGTGTCCGCAGGGCGTGGTCACGGGCTCGTACAGCAGCTTGGAGCACAGGCAGCAGTCCCAAGCGCCAAGCGCGCCAAGACCGGCGGAGGCAGCCAGCATGGAACGCTGGCGCCTGGCGGCGGCGGCGGAGGCGGCGGCGGACGCATCGGTGGCGGCGGGGGCGGCGGCGGCGGGGGTGGAGGCGGCGGCCTGGTTGGTGGCAGCACCAGCAGCAGCGGCGGCGGCGGCGGCGGCGGCGGCAGTACCAACATCCTCGTCGTTGTCGACGGGGCCGGCCTCCCCACGCACCTCGCGCAGGCCGATCTGCACACGAGGTTGCAACAGCATCTGGCACAATTACATGGTGGTCATGGTGGTAGGCGCGAAGTGGAAACACAAACGCCCTGCCCCCTTAATCACACGCAGGGTCACGCCGCCCGCGTAACATTATTATCATTATTTGCACAATTACACCCGTAACTGCGATCCTACTTGGTCGGCGGGTGCACGCCAGGCGCAGCCGTACACGGTGGTGGAAGTGCGGCCTAGTGTGGTGGGGCAAGCAACAAGACACACCTGACACCTCTGCCCTGCACGTGCCATGTAGACTGTCCCTGTCCCTGACACGTCATGCACCACGCACCTGTAGCGGCGTGTACAGATGACGATAGCTTACATGTAAATTGCTGAATAAATGACCGACACCCACAACATGTAATCCCAGTATTATATCCCTGGAGTAAACCCACACGCCACGCACCACGTACCTGTAGCGGCGTGTACAGGGCGTCCAGCCGCAGCCCCTCGAGAAAGTCTCGCTCCGCTGCCCAGGTGTAGCCGAGCAGGAATTCGGCCGCGCCCTGCACGAGAAACCGAGCAAATTGATGCTAGTATTCGCTCAGGTTTTTTCACAAATGACATCTGATGCGCCTCAACCTTCTTTCCATGCGCTCAATGCGGTCAGCGAGCATGCCCCTCCAAATGCGTGCGTGCGTGGCCTCTGCGCTGGGGCCCGTATCCGTCAACGCCAATGCCTGGCATTCGTCTCCCTGGATCCCAGCTGGGAACGAATGCGTTTCACGCATAGCAGATCCCTGAGCCCCACCCAGCCACACCCCCAAGCAAAAAGCGTACGGCCAACGGCTAATCGTTGCCATGCCTCTCACCAGGCGCATGTGCGCCTTAGCCCACTTGTAGCGCGAAAACGTAGCGTCCTTGGCATCATTTTTAGCCATCTGCAGCGCAGGCAACATGCCAACATATGTACACGTAACCGTCTGCACTCAATAAGTAAGGACGACATACTTTGGTGGATGTTTACACACCTTGCCCGGCCCACACGCCCCTGCTGCAAGGTTGATACACATGGTCTGTGAACCAACACCCAGGGAACTGGCGCTGGGTCCCAGGTTGGCCGGAGCACAAGGCGCATGCTTGCACACCCCCATATATACGGCCCTGCTCATTCACATACTCTCCACCCACACCCACCCACAGCACACCCACCTCTGCCAGGGACTTGGAGTCCATGTTCTTCAGTGGACCGGCGCACGTGGAGCGCCGCTCGGGATGGGACCGGCACAGCTTGGACAACCTGCATGGGGCGGGAATGGAAGGTGCAGCGGTTGGGTGGGTAAGGCGTACGGGGCAGGGCCTTCTAACACAATAGGTGCTGGTACCCTGCCCGTCCTACCTTGCCAAGGTTGTGCACGGTGTGTGCGACTGACCACCAGCACCACGACCACCCAGCCACGCAGGGTCCTGCCATCCAGGCCTCATAACTTTCAACAGGGCCCAAGAAAACTGCCGCACGTTGATGACCACGCACGAAGCGTCAGTTGCTAGCTGGCTAATGACTGCAGAGGGTTGCTTGTTCAGCCAACCAAGCAACAACGTTGTGCCTCACGGCGCGGGTTGCCACAGCATCTGGTTCTGCGTGCCAGCTGGCGTCTACGTACAGAGTCCCTAATACCGTACCTGTGCCTGATCATCGCGCAGAGGGGGTCGAAGTAATTATTTTTGGGCTTCGCGCACGGGTTTTGAAAATTATTTTATTTCCTCGCGCAGTCCCCGGGGGGTAGGTAATTCCTTCGCGCAGGTGGGGTTACTAGGGGTACCAAGGGAGTCTCCCTCGAGGATACAGTCCGCACCCAC
>VFQN01003995.1_pt1 | contig 20090 bp, 18 predicted proteins | sample 3512371 | NCBI WGS metagenome assembly VFQN01 (sample SAMN10412370, study PRJNA504923) | tailings metagenome | isolation source: Replicate 2 from Balatoc abandoned mine | place: Philippines: Itogon, Benguet | collected 2017-08-28
AATCCTCTGGCGTTCCTTTACGAATCACAATGCTCATGCGAGTTGTTAAATGGATTGTACAAAATATTGTACAAAATAAAGACTTTTACGTACTTCTTTTGCGATAATTCAAGACTGCCAATCCATTAAACAAAATGGCAAAACCGACCATGGCAAAAAAGTCAGGTAGCAGGTCGGTGAAGGTACTTCCTTTGATGTAAACAGCTCGGATAACTTTGATAAAGTACGCGGGTGGGTTGGCTTTGGTCAACCACTGCGCCCAGTCGGGCATACTTTCGATGGGCGTGTACAGGCCCCCCAACAAAATGAACACCATCATGCAGAAAAAAGCGAAAAGGGTGGCCTGTTGTTGGGTATCGGCAAAGGTGCTGATGAGCAGGCCAATTCCCAAAACTCCCAATAAATACACCGCCGAAAAAACATAGACGGTCAGGTACGAGCCTACGGGTAGGATGCTGAATACCACAAATGCAATCAGCATTCCGAGCGTGATGGAAACCATGCCCAATACCCAAAATGGAATCAGTTTTCCCAAAATAAACTCGTGTTTTTTGAGAGGGGTTACGTTGATTTGCTCAATGGTGCCTACTTCTTTTTCGGCAACGATGTTGAGCGCGGTCAGAAAAGCCCCCACCATTGTAACCAGAATTGCCATGATGCCTGGAACCATAAACAGGTGATAATCAAAGTGCTGATTGAACCAATTGGCCGAAGTGATTTCAATTTGCGGGATTTCGTTAAACTTTGGCAATAGCATCCATTCCTCCCGAATTTCACGGTTAAAATCACCAATCATTTGAGAGGCGTAGGCCGTACCCAAGCCTGCTCGAACACCATTGACGGCGTCGGCGGCCAAATACAATTGACCTTTGTTTAACTTGATAAGGTCGCGCTCAAAATGGGGAGGGATGGTTAAAATCAAATCGGTTTTGCCATCTCCTACGGTTTGGGTGGCCTGCGCATAAGACTGGGTGTATTCGACCAACTGAAAATAGCCCGAAGCTGTCAGCTTTTGGACCAACTTCCGAGCGTAAGGAGAATGGTCTTGGTCGACGACGCTGATGGAAATCTGTTTGATTTCGTAGTCGGCGGCCAACGGAATGACGATGAGCTGAATAATGGGCATCAACAAAATCATCCGCAGGATGGTCGGATTTCGGAAAATTTGCCGAAACTCTTTTTGCAGTAAAAAGAAAAGATTGTTCATGATGATAGTGGTTAAGCCAGCCGAATTTTGAATTTACGAATGGCGATACCCAAAAAAAAGACGGTCATACCGACCAAAATCAAGGTTTGTTTGATGACGTACGAGAAGCCCAAGCCTTTGACCATGATGGCTCGTACGATGCTGTAATACCATTTGGTTGGCACGATATTGCTCATGATTCGCAACGGTAAGGGCATGTTTTCGATGGGAAACATAAAACCGCTGAACACCAACGCAGGCATCAGAAAACCCACCAACGACAAAAACATGGCCGTTTGTTGCGAATCAACCACCGACGACACCAACAGCCCCAAAGAGAGTGTAGTGAGAATAAACAGAAGACTTTCGGCCAAAAGCAAAAACAAGCTGCCGCGAATGGGCATCTCCAACAGAAAAACCGCCAAGAGCAGAATGATGGCAACATCAATAAAACACAGCACCATGTACGGAATGGCCTTGCTCAGCACCACCAACAGCGGTCGCATGGGCGATACCAGCAGAATTTCCATGGTGCCCATTTCTTTTTCTTTAACAATCGAAACCGAGGTCATCATGGCACCCAATAGCATCAAAATCAGGGTCATTACGCCCGGAACGAAGTTGTACGAGCTTTTTAGTTGAGGGTTGTACAGCATCCGGGTTTCGGTCTCGATGCTGTACGGCAGTTTTTTGTTATTGCTTAGTTCGTTCTGGTAATCCCGAAAAATACTTGACGCGTAGTTGATGACGATGTTGGACGTGTTGGGGTCGGAGGCATCGCCGACGAGACGTACCTGTACGTGATTGCTGTGGAGTAAGTCCTGCTGAAAGTTTTGAGGAAAAATAACCACTAAGCGCACTTGCCCTTTACGAAAAACTTGTTCAATCTCGGCCTCTGAATGCAGTTTTTGGTGCACGCTGAAGTACTGGCTTTGGTCGATTCGGTCAATCAGCAGACGCGACGCATCGTCTTGGGCGTAATCAAGGATGGCCACGTTGGAGTTTTTGACTTCGCTCGACAACGCAAACCCAAACAAAATCATCATCACTACGGGTAATCCAAACAAAATCACCAAGCTGCGTTTATCGCGCAGTACGTGCCGAAATTCTTTTTGGATGAAGGCGAAAAAGGTTTTCATGTTGTTACTTCAGGTTTATTTTTTATCATGCATTTCATTGTCATGCTGGCAGACCGTCGCGGCATTTTGGGCTTCCCTAATCTCCTCTCTTCGCGCCGCGCGCCAATTGCAGAAATACCTCGTCCATATTGGTGGCATTGAACTGTTTTTTGAGCCCTGCGGGAGTATCCAATGCGGCAATGGCCCCGTCTACCATGATAGAAACGCGGTCGCAGTATTCGGCTTCGTCCATGTAGTGTGTTGTGACAAACACCGTGATACCATCGTGGGCGGCTTCGTAAATCATGTCCCAAAACTGCCGACGAGTAATCGGGTCTACGCCGCCCGTGGGTTCGTCGAGAAAGACAATTTTGGGGCGGTGAAGGATGGCGACCGAAAAAGAGATTTTTTGTTTCCAGCCCAACGGTAAGGCACCCACCAGTTTGTTGGCTTCGTTGTGCAGGCCGAGACGGTCGATGAGCACGTTGGTTTTGTCTTTCAATTCTTGACGCGAAAGGCCGTAAATGCCGCCGAAAAACTGAATGTTTTCGCGCACGGTCAGGTTTTCGTACAATGAGAACTTTTGGCTCATGTAGCCGATTTGCTTTTTGATTTCTTCGTTTTGGCGATACACATCAAAACCCGCAACGTTGGCTTGCCCTGAGGTAGGTGAGAGCAGTCCGCACAAAATACGCATGGCGGTGGTTTTTCCGGCACCGTTGGCCCCCAGAAATCCAAAAATTTCGCCCTGCTGTACTTCAAACGTAATGGCATCAACGGCCACAAAATCGCCGAATTTGCGGGTAAGTTGGTGGGTATAAATGACCGGTTGCGGCATAGGTTTTATTGGTTTTCGAGCATGAGTTTGATGAAAACATCCTCAATAGTGGGGTCGATTTTTCTTACCGTAATGTCCGAATGTCCTGTTTGGGTAAGGTAGTCGATGAGGTAATTTTCACCGTTTTCTGGGGTACGGAGCGTTACGTGTTGCTCTTCGCCGAAGGCAAAAGAACTTTCGATTTCGGCGGGTTTTCGTAGGTCGTGCATTAGCTGGTAACGGTTGTCGGCATTGACGGCGTACAGGTTTTGGGCGTGGCGTCCGATGATTTTAGGCAGCGTGTCCAATTCCAAAATCTTTCCTTTCTGAATCAGGGCGATGCGGTCACAGCGACTGGCTTCATCCATGTAAGGGGTGGATACCACAATCGTGATGCCCCGGGTTTTGAGGCGGTCGAGCATATCCCAAAATTCTTTGCGGGATACGGGGTCAACGCCCGTGGTGGGTTCATCCAAAAACAGCACTTTGGGCTCGTGAATGAGGGCGCAACAAAGCGCCAATTTCTGCTTCATTCCGCCCGAAAGTTTGCCCGCCAAGCGTTTTTTGAAAGGCTCAATCTGTACGTAAATGTCTTCAATCAAATGGTAGTTTTTCTCGACCGTTGTGTTGAAAACCGTCGCGAAAAACTGGAGATTTTCTTCAATACTTAAATCTTGGTATAACGAAAACTTTCCGGGCATGTAGCCCACGATGCGCCTGATTTTCCACAAATCGTTGACCACGTCTAGCCCTGCAACTTGGGCGTGGCCGCCGTCGGGGAGGAGGAGGGTGGTCAAAATCCGAAAAAGGGAGGTTTTCCCCGCGCCGTCGGGGCCGATTAGGCCAAACAACTCGCCCGATTTTACGTCAAAACTGACGTTGTCGAGGGCCAAAACGCTGCCTTTATCGTACGTTTTTTTGATATTTTCTACGTGGACTGTTGCCATTTTAGTTATAATTTAACTTCCCCGTACATGCCGATTTTGAGGTATCCGTCGTTTTTGACCTTGATTTTGGTCGCATAAACCAAGTTGGCACGCTCGTCTTTGGTCTGGATGGTCTTGGGCGTAAATTCGGCTTTGCTCGCAATCCACGTCACGGTTCCGCTCATTTCTTTGTAGGTCTCTTTACCGTTATCCACAAATACTTTTACGGGTTGATTGAGCTTGATTTTGGCGAGTTGGTCGCCGGTGATGTAGGCCCGCAGCGTGAGCGTCGAAAGATTGGCGATTTTATACAAAGCCTTTCCGGTAGCGGTCATTTCGTCGGCGGTGGCGTATTTGACCAACACGGTGCCATCAATGGGATTGGTGATGCTGCAACGTTGGAGTTGGTCGTCCATCTGAGCAATTCGTTCTTCCAACGGTTTGCGTTCGCTCAGCACACCACGATTTTGAATTAAAACCTGTTGTTGCTGTGATTTAATCTGTTGATTCAGCACGCTTACTTGGCTTTCGGTGGCTTCAATTTGCTTTTTCAAGACGTCAATTTGCCCCTCGACATCGTCTAACTGTTTGGCTGGAATGGCTTCGGCTTTGACGAGATTTTCAACGCGTTTGCGCTCGCGTTCCAGAATCCTTAATTGCTCACGTTGGGTGGCAATTTGGCGTTGTTGCAAAACAAGTTGCTCACGGATAATCTGCGTTTGGGGTGCCGCATCGTTGGTTTTTTGGCCTAATGCATCGATGCTGGCTTCAATTTGGGCTTTTTGGAGCGAGAGGTTTTTACAATCAACGCTCCCGATGACTTGACCCGCTTTCAGCTCGGTGCCTTCTTCCACCTCAAATCGGAGGATTTTTCCGACTGATTCAGACGAAATAATCACTTCGTCGGCTTCAAAAACGCCGCTGGCGTCAAATTCTTGGTTGTCGCCATTGCAAGCGGCCAAGCCAATGAGAAGAAAAAGAGAGAGGTAAGTGCGATTCATAATGATAAGATTATTTTTATACCGTGTTAGTTTCCTGCCGTCAGGCGCAGGTTATTTTGGGCTTGTAGTAGTTGCACTTCGTGCAATATTTGATTTTGGCGGGCGGTATCTTCGTTGTTTACTTCGGTCAGATAGTCGCTGGCCGTGATGATGCCGTTGTCGAGTTGTGATTCGGAGGCTTTGCGAATGGTACTTCGAATGTCGATGAGCTTACGGTCGCTTTCGACCAGTGCCTGTAAGCGCTCCACTTCCCGGCGCTGATTGGCTAATCTCACCTGTGTAGCGAGCAAAAAACTTTCGCGTTGCCGTTCTACGCGTTGTTGGTTGGCCCTTAACTGTCTAATTTCCATCCCTTGACTTTTGGTGTACCAATGCGTGAGCGGAATTTGCAATTGTACGCCCCCGATGAAATAGGTTTGGAAGCTCGTTGCCAAAAAGTTAAGCCCTGGTCGGCCGTAACCACCCGTGGCAAATGCCGAAAGCTTGGGGGCATTTTTGGCTTTGATTACTTGCTCGTTGACGGCCAAGGTTTGCTTTTGGGCGTCAAATAAGCGCAATTCAGGACGAACAATTTCTGAATTTTGCGTTTTTACGGGGAGGGCCACAAGTGGCGTATTTGTATCAATCGCTGTACCCGTCAACAGTGAAAGACCTTCCAAGGCGGCAGTGCGTCGTTTTTGGGTTTCCAACAATTGCTGTTCAATTTCCAGCAATCGGGCTTCCAAAGACAAAACATTGGAACGAATCGCGATGCCATTTTGCACTGAGGCTTGGGTTTTGGTGAGTTTGGCCCGCAATTCTTTTTGGAGAATCTCGAAATTATGTAGCTGCCGTTCGGCAAAAAGCGCCCCAAAAAACAGATTGCTGACTTGTTCGCGAATCTGATAGAGGTCCACCGCTACCTTTTGTTGTTCGGCTTGTTGATTGGCCAAAGCCACGGCTTTTTGTTTTTGAACTACGCCGCCGTCCCAGATGGTTTGGGTCAGGTCAAGTGTCAATTTATACTGGTCTTTGGGCGGGGGTGAAATTTCGAAATTGGGTAATTTGATGGGTAAACTCGTAACGTCCGACTGCCAAGTGGCTTGTCCACTGAGACGGGATTGGGGTACATAGCTGCTGCTTAAAATCTTGATTTGCAGCTCGGTGGCCTCTTGAATCAAGCGCGTTTGAGCTGCCAGCGGGCTGTGCATTTCGGCTTGTCGGTAGCAATCTTCCAACGACAGGGGCGTTTGCGCATGGCCGATGCGATTTAAAACCAACAAAAGGCCCATGTATAAAATAAAACTTCGCATAACCTGAAAGTTTAACTATTTGGTTAAAGATGGGGTAAAAAAATTAGGGGGTTAAAATCAATGTAACATAGTGTTTCAATTCCTGAATGCGCTCTTCCATCAACTTGTCAAAAGTATCATTATCGGCTTTGAACATGTCGAGCAAAATGGGTTTTGCCAAAAATGGAAAAATACACATCCCCATCAATGACATGATAAACTGAGCAGGATTTAACTCTCTCACATTCCCTTTTTTGAATTCAACATAATAGCTTTGGGCTACTTGCCGGCTCAGTTCAATCGGCAATTTTTTTATAAATTCAGATTTATCTTTGTTATTCACGGTATTGAGCACAAACAAAGGCAGGTACGGATTTTTGAGCAACAGATCCATGTACCCTTCAATAAAAATGTGAATTTTATCAAGAAAAGGAATGTCTTGACTAAACTTTTCGCCCATTTTTGGGAAGAAACTCTGGATTTTTGCGTCAAACACTTTCTCAAACAACTTGTCTTTGGAACGAAAATAATAATGCAAAAGCGCTTTATTGATGCCAGCCACATCTGCGATGTCCTGCATACGTGAGCCGTCGTAGCCGTCACGCATGAAAACTTCTTCAGCGGCTTTTAAGATTTTTTCTTCGGTGGAGAGTTCTATTTCTGTCATGTTTAACTTGTAAGTTTAACCAAATGGTTAAATATGTTGCAAAGGAATTAATTACATTGCTGTTTTCCAAATAAAAAGAAAAAATAAATTCTTGAAAACAAAAAAGGAAGACATCTTAAAGCCTTCCTTTTGAATGTGTTTATTTCTTTAGTGATTCAGAAATCTTCTCATAATCAGGCTTTCGGCGGAAGAAAACAAAGCCATTTTCCTCTTTGAGCAATTCCAGATTTGGGTGGTTACGAAATTGTTCGGCACGGTCGAGGCGCGAAATCAGAAACGTAGGTTTATCGACGGGGCCGTTCAGCAGCCAGTCTTCGTTGCTTGCTTCGAGGCGCACGCCGATGGGCTTTTTGAAGTAAAAAAACTGCGCATAACTCTTAAATCCAATGGGCCAAACGTACACATCCTGACCTCGTTTGGACTGGTAAAAATCAATTACGGTCCGCTGGGTATAGCCTTCAATTTTGGGTACAACTATGGCACCATAAACAAACAATAAAAGCGCAGTAGCGAAAAATAATATTCTGATTGCCAGTAACTTGTGGTTTTTCCATAGAATGGTTGCAAACACAATCGTTCCGAAATACAGTACGCCAAACAGCCATTCATGCCCTGCCCACTCCACGGGAGCTTGCAAATTGGCCACCACAAATACATCATCTATGTAGGGCGTGACCGCCGCCGAATACATCCCAATGAGTGGTACGGCAGTGAGCACCAGCGACAGGATAAACCCAATGATGAGCAATAAAACGGTCATCCAACGCGGCCACGTAATTTCATTTTTTAGCCAACGGTGCAACCACAAAGCCGCCAAAAACGACAGCGGGAAATAGGTCAGGGAACTATAATGCACGATTTTGGTCGTGACAATAGAAAATACAATCATCACCACCCAAAACAAGCAAAGCATCATCAATGTAAAGGAAGAAAGCATTTCAGAAGTTGTCACCTCCTCCTGCGGAGCCTTGCCTAATTTTTGGAGCAGGGGAGTGAAAATTCGACTCACATACGGCAAGCCAAGCACCGAAATAGGGAAGCAACCAATCAAAACCACCACAAAATGATAATAAAACGGTTGGCCGTGGTCGGCTTCGGAGGTAGCACCGAGGCGATATAAATACTCCAAAAAAGCCACAAACGTAGCCCAGCCGCTTTCCCAAATAATGGCCAACATCCAACCCGCTGTAAGTACTCCGGCCGTGAGGCCATAGATGAGCATGTTTTTGAGGGGAAAGAACCCGTCCGACGGTTTCGAGCCGTCAGACGGGTGCTGCTGAAAATAACGGATGAGCCAAAATGCGCCCAGGGTTAGCGTGGGAACTCCCACCCCCACGGGGCCCTTGGTCCATACCGCCAACCCCGCAAAAATCCCCGCTAGGAAAAAACGCAAGCCACTCGACTGGGTTTCTTTTTTCAAAGGAGCGATGAGGTACAGCACGCTCAAAAACATGAAATAGTTGAATAATGGGTCGATAATTCCTGACTTAAAATATAAGTGCGGCGTGACCGAACCCAGATAAGCCAAGGCCCACAAAAAGCCAAATCGGGCGTCAATTAGGGGCTTGCCCACAAAATAAAAGGTCAATAAGGTTATGATTCCGACGACGGCATTGGGAAAACGGGCGGCAAATTCGTTGACCCCAAACACTTTCATTGACAATGCCTGTATCCAGATAAACAAAGGCGGTTTTTCCCAAAAGGGTTGATAATCAATCTGTACGCGCAAATAATTGCCCGTGGCCAACATTTCGCGCGCTGATTCGGCAAAGTTGATTTCGTCCCAGTCAAATAAATGGACGTTGCCTAAAAAAGGAACAAAAAAAACAAAAGCCAGCAGGGCCACGACCCAGGGTTTTTCGATTGAAATGGAAGATTGGTTTTTCAATGGTTAGTGAGTTTATCAGCCAATAAAATGGATTTTATGCGTATTGTGTTGATATTCAGTATCTAAAGTGTAGATGTTAGTCTGAATCGGTGACTGTTTACAACTAAGGTATAGGCCGTCAGTGTCCCCAATAATGACCCAACGTACACATCAATCAGAAAGTGTTGCATCAAATACATTCTGGAAAAGCCGATGGTGGCGGCGGTTATCAAACATAAAAATTTTAGCAACGGAGATTTAATCCAAATTGCAATTAAGGCAAATAATGCAAACGCTGAGGTCGTATGGCCCGACGGAAAGCTATTCCAATGACTCAATTCAACCCCCTCAACGGTGTGTAGATGCTGCATCATCCCCGAGAAATATTCTGCGGGACGTGGTTCTTTTGGAAATCCGAAATTCTTAATCAATTGTGCAATAATGCCCGAAATGGCGTAGGAAGCCAAAACCAGAATACCTTTCGGACGCGACCGATACAGCATTAGCAATCCTAGGCCAATCACAAAAGCTCCGTCGCCCAAATGGGTAACGTATTTGAAAAACACGTCGGCCCAAGGATGATAAAAATGATTGACTTCTAAACTAATAATGCCCTGACGATAAAGGAGTTGGTAGCTGCCAAGTCCCAGCAGAAAGAGACCGTACGGAAGGATAAAAGCCCAATTGATGCGCAGTAATTTAAGCAGGTTCATGGGGCAAAGATAGCCTGTCTGAAAATAAAATCCCCATTTTTACGTTGTCTATCCGCTTACAACTTTTAGTTACTATGAAAAAAATATTCCTCTTTAGTCTATTGAGCGCGTTTTTGATGACCATCAACGCTACCGCCCAGAAAATGCTTCAAGAAGTCATTGTGGACTACGTGGTTTTTCGCCCCAATAATATGGTAAACAAGGTTTTGGCCAAAAATAAGCCGATTAAAGTATCGCTCCCCAAAGGCACAAAAACGGCATTTTACCGGGTTACGGTTTATCAGAACGATAAAGTAAATACTTCCGATACTTTCTATAAAAGCCTGCGCGTCATTAATCCCGACACGTTGTCCAAGGAAAGATTTGATTTTACACCTTACCTCGCCGAACCCAACGGTGAAGTGGGGGTAGAGGTGTATTTCTTTGCCGACAAAAACGCCGCTGGCCGATTTGATTCTGGAAAAGATGCGGAGGCTTGTCAGAAAATCGACAGCACCAAAAGCGCCGTGGGAGTGCTGAGTACAGCCTGCGCGGGGGAAGAATTATACGTGGGAATTAAGAAAAAAGGCAAAGGGCCTTTGGTGACGGTAAAAGTAGAAATCGTGGCCTTGGCCGACGTGGCCGAAGACCCCATCAACGACCGCTATCCGTTTTCAATTCAAAACGAATTGAGCGGTGAAGTCTCTTATGAAGTAAGCGGCGACCGCACCAATTGGCAGACCTTTTTTCTTCCTTCCAAAAAGAAAGCGGAGTTTAAATTGGCTGACAACCAAGTGTATATGCGTGTGAGCACTCTCGACAAAGCCAGCGAAGAATACAAAATAGATTCTGGTAAAAACTACCGTCTATACTGGAACAAAGACACCAACAAGGTTGATTTGGGAGAGATTCCTGCTAAAAAGTAGGAATCTCCCGTTGAATTTTACTTCAATAATTTTTCTTTAAAACCCGCCCCCAGCTGCTTCGACCAACGTTGCAGAATGGGCTCTTCGAGCTGTTTTTCGCGGTATTCGTCGGGGTTCATGATGGGAATTCCGTACACGATGGGATAATACCGCCGGCAGGTTTCGCAGGTAAGTAGCCCTTCTATGATGTTTTGGTCGGTGTCTTGCTTAATAATCGTGAGTTGGAGGTCTTGCTTGTCAAAGGGACAGCAGAGTTTATGGACGAGGGTTGATTTCATGGGATGATGTTGAAAAATGATTGTTGAATTGTTGGGTAGTTTCAAACGGATTGGCTGACTTCATGATGGCCGAAATAAGGGCCACCCCATTGATGCCGCAGTCTTGCAGCGTAGTAATATTTTCCAAGGAAATTCCTCCCGCAACGAAAATGGGCATTTTAGTCAGCTTTCGGGCTTTCTGTACGGTGGCTTTGGTTACAATTTCGCAGGAATCAGCCGAGGACGACGGGAATAAGGAGCAAAAAGAAACGTAATCAAATTGGTGGTCATTGGCCCAATGTACCGTGGTCAAATCATTACCGCAGGTGATTCCCTTCAAAAATGAGCGACCGATGAGGGCTTCAATTTCCTCAATTTCGGCGCGTGGGTGGTCAAAATGAACCCCGTCCAAAGCGGTTTCTTTTACTAATTCCCAGTGATTATTGATCAAAACGGGCACTTCGGCCGCGTGGGCCAACGCCGTAATTTCTTGGATAAAAGCGATTTTGTTGGTTTTCTCGGACCAATGGTCCCAGATTTGCACCGTGCTGATGCCCGCGTGGAGGGCCTGCGCCAATCGAGGCAACGTAAATGCACTGTCCCAACTTGGGTCAATGACCAAATACACTCCTCCCGTTATTCCATTACGTTTTTTCATGTAAGTCCTTTGGTTAAAGCATTGAAAAAAGCCGCCCAGTACGGGTCGGTTGCGGGTGGAATGATGCGAGAATACCCCGACTGGGTACGTTGTTGAATCCCTTTTTCGGAGGTCGTAAATTTGCCGACGCAGGTTGCGGAAATCCCTTCTTCCGTTAGTTTTTGAATCAATTGGGCCGTTTTTTCGGGTTTTACGGCCATAATCATTGCGCCAGCTCCTACCGAATAGGCGGGGTCAATGGCAAAAAAGTCGCAAACAGTTTTAACAACGGGGCCAATGGGGAATGAATCAATTTCTACTTCTGCTCCGCACTCAGAAGCCACGGCCATTTCGTAGATGGCACCTAAGATGCCGCCTTCGGTCACGTCGTGCATGGCCGTCACGCTCGGTCCTTCCTTTTCGTTGAAAGCCGCCGCAATCAACCCTTCTTTCAGGCTACTTGTTTGGTAAAACAATTCTGATGCTTCCTGAAAAACAGCCACACCACATTCATTTTTGACGGTATTGGGAAAACTACGCGCCAAAATAGAGGTGGCAATCAATGCAGCTTGTTTGGTTACGAGGATGTCGTTGCCGGGTTGCACCCATTGGCTGCACAGCATTTTGCCTTTTTCGGCCACGGCAATCATGGTGCCGCCGCCCGCAATGGTTGAGTTAATGCCTTCAAACCGTCCTGTATGTCCGCCCGTGATAGCGACGTTGATTTGCTGACAAAAGCGGTGGATATATTGCCAATACGCCTGAAAATCAGTCTCTGACACCTCGGTAGGAAGGTTCAGAACAAACTGCGCATATTGCGGCGCTACGCCCGTAGTAGCCATGTCGTTGGCCATCAAATGCACCGACAACCACGCCGATTCTTCCAGCCCGAGGCTCGGAATATAAGAAAGTGGGTCGCTGGTGAGGGCCATTTCGTACCCATTGGGTAATGTAATGAGGGAAATATCGGTGCCGAAATGCGGGCCAATTTTCACCTCTTTGCGGGGGGCACCGCAGTAAGGGAAAATATGATTTTTAAACGCCTCGTCCGTTATTTTCCCCGTTTCGTTTGTTTTCATGGTTTACAAAAGTTTTACGTATAGCCCAAAAAAGTCGCCGTACGGCATACTCCACTGCTGCACTGGAAACCACTTCGGGAGGCCCGTACACGTCCATTCAATGCTATATTCGCGGCCTTTTAGTGCTTCGTCAATGACCGAAATGAGGTGGTTGGGAGTGTAGAAAGTAGCCGTGACGTAAAAAGGGTTTTTGCCGAATGCCTGCTGAATACGCCGACGTGCTACCTTTGGCGAATTGCGGTTCATCATTCCAAATACAATGCCGTGTTTGCCTACCCGCGCCGCTTCGCGAATCACCCGAACGGGGTCGCGGTAGTACTCAAAAGTGGTAATAAACGCCACGGCGTCGAAGGTGTGGTCTTTGAATGGCATGAAGTGAGAGTCGGCCATGACCAAATCGCCTTTGAACAAATGCACGGCTTGCGCCAACATAAAAGGCGAAATATCGCCGCCAGAGGCCTCGATGCCGATTTGATGCCACCACCGGGTAAAGCGTGTGGTACCGCAGCCAAATTCTAAGAGGGTGTTTATACGGGAGTCTTTCTTGATGAGTTGTTCGATGACTTTCTTTTGCCACACTTCGGCCCGTTTGTAAGGGCCTTCGTACCATTGTTCGTAGGTATCGGTAAACTCCCGATTAAAAAACCACTCCTTGCGGTTTTGCCAATTGGTCAGGTCTTTTTTGACGATTTCAAAGCTCATAGTTGTAACAAAAAAAAGCCACATCTCCCCCAAAAAGGGGAAATGTGGCTATGGATGATATGAATATTTTCAGTGTGACGCATTTCCTACGCCGGTCCTAACCGGTTCAGGTTCACGGGTGTAATCTCAGCCTCAAATGAAGCACCCCGATGCAACTATTTATTTATACCGTAAATTTAAAGGATTAATTTGACAATCGCACGATTTGTCCTTTTGAACCGATGGCCCAACAGGTATTGCCCACGCAGGTCAGGGCGTGGAGGCCATTGAAGGCTCCCGTGAGCGCTTGCCAGGTTTTTCCGTTGTCTTTGGACCAGCCGCTTCCCGCAGGGCCGACGGCGACCAACGTGCCGTTTTTTAATTTATAAACCGCTTCTTTGAGCCCATCGGGGGTTGTTGGGGTGCTTTTTTGCCAAGTTTTGCCACCATCGTTGGTTATGATTACATTCTCAAAAACTTGTTTTTCGGCTTTATAGTCGCCGCCCACAGCGATGCCGTTGTTGACGTCCCAAAAATGCAACCCAAAGATTCCTGAGGATGCATTGGCTTTCATGGGCGTATCGGTTACTTGCCAAGTAGCACCTCGGTCGGAGGAGCGAAAAACGCGGGCGCGGTCGGCGCCGCCAGTGCCTACCCAAACATTTTTGGTGCCTTGCATTACCATCGTCGAATTGCTGGCGGCAAAAGAAGCCTCGTTGGGCAAATTGGCGGGTAGCGTAGCAGGTGAGAGGCGCTCCCAGGTTTTACCGCCGTCGGTGGTTTTAAGAAGGTATAAATGGCCGTCGATGGGGTCGCCGAAGATGAGGCCGTTCTTTTTGTCCCAAAAGGCAATTCCGTCCAGAAAAACGCCTTTTTGATCGGTTTGCCAAACTTGTGTCCACGTTTTGCCCGCGTCGTCGGTGCGATAAATACGCGCTTGTCCTTCCTCAGCCAAGCCTGCACTGACGGCCACGGCGGTTTTTTCGTCAAGGCCTTTAATGCCCCTAAAATCCAGTTTTTCTGCGCCAGGTACCTGTAAAACAGCCCAATTTTTGCCGCCAGTGGTGGTGCGCAGCACCGTTCCTTTGCTACCACCCACCCAAATGGTTTTTTCGTTAATGGCCGAAATGGCCCTGAAATGCGCTTCTGTATGGCTGATTTGCGGAACCCATTGGGCCACGAGGAGCGTGGGTAGAAAAAATGTAAAAAAAATAATGGTTCGTAAAAACATTTGAGTGTACAATTTGTCGTAAATAATAAATGAAATATGGTAAAGTTGGGCTTGTCAGGGATTTAAAATAAATTTGAGTTTATCACGTTTTTCTACGTCAAAACCTTCTCAACAAATATGCAGAAATTAATTTCAAAAACACTTCTTTTTGCCATCGTTGCGTCATTGGCGGGGATGAGTGCGTGTAAGCAAACCGACGTAAAAGCAGGGGATGAGTTGGTGAACGAATTTATCTCGGTCAACATGGATTATTGGTACTACTGGAAGGACAAAATTCCAGCGGGTGCTTTAGAAAATAAATCATTGGCGCCCGAAACATTTTTTAATTCGTTGCTTTATACTTTTGATAGAACTGCTCGTCCTGACGGCGACCGCTTTTCCCGTTTTTTAGAAAATGCGGAAGAAACGGAATCTTCGTTGTCGGGTGAAAGCAAAACGACAGGAGCTCGGTTGGCTTTGTACAACAGTAACAATAACATTGCCGCTTTTGTGATGTACGTATTTCCGGGCTCGCCAGCGGCGAAGGCGGGTATTAAGCGCGGGGATGTTTTCAGTAAGATTACGGTAGATGGACAGCTCGCAACTCTGGATAATTACGGGGCACTCTTGGCAGAAGGCACGAATTATGTGTACACGATGGGGCGTTATGAAAACAAAGCCTTTGTATCTGGCGATCAGACCAAAACGGTAGTAGCGCAACCGTTGCAGGAAGATCCGATGCTGTTGGATACGGTGTATACAAAAGGAGCAAAAAAGATTGGGTATTTGGTGTATAATCGCTTTTATTCCAAACCTAATAACAGTGAACAGCCTTTGTACGACCAAAAGATGGCGACCATTTTCGGTAAATTCAAGGCAGCAGGCATCAACGAATTCATCCTTGATTTGCGCTATAATGGAGGTGGATACACGTCTACGGCTCGTACGTTGGGCAGTTTTATCGCCAAAGGTGTAACCGACAAAACGGTTTTCTCCCGTGATGAATACAACACAACTGTGACTCCTGAACTGGAAAAGAAGCAAGGGAAAGACTTTAATGTGAACTATTTCCAACCCAAAACCGAGAACATCGGTGGAAACGTACAGCGGGTTTATGTATTGGTGAGTAGCCGTACCGCTTCGGCGAGTGAGTTGGTTATCAATGCCTTGAAACCTTTTATGGATGTGTTTATTATTGGTGATGTTACGGTCGGCAAAAACGTGGGTTCTATTCTTATCAAAGACCCCAAAAATCGGTTCCCGCAGGGAATGATGCCGATTGTGATTAAGGTTTTCAATTCGGCGGGGCAATCTGATTATACGGCAGGCTTTACCCCGAATGTGGTGATTAAAGAAGATTTTTCTCAGCCGTTATATGCGTTCGGAGATTTGCGCGAGCCACTTTTATCGGAAGCCTATTATCAAATTACGGGCAATCGTAATGCCCGCCGAGGAGTTTCAGAAACTCCCGATAGCGACCGCCTCAGAATTGCGCCTTCGTTGATTGAAACAGAAATGGTTGTCGATAAACCTTTTTTGAAGTGAGTTGAAGGCTTAAGAAATAAGAAAAAGCAAAGGGGGTAAGAAGTGATGAGATTTAGGCTCAACTTCTTACCCCCTTCATTATTGATATCTAAATGCTTTCTTAGCTTTCTAACCCCTGCGGTGTTAAAACGACTTTGGTGGGATTGGGATTGACCATGTCGGACTCTACCAAACCATCGCGAAGACGGATGATGCGGTGGGCGTATTTGGCGATGTCGTCTTCGTGCGTTACCACTACGATGGTGTTTCCCTTAGAATGCAGTTGGTCAAACAAATCCATGATTTCGTAGGAGGTTCGGCTGTCTAAGTTTCCTGTGGGCTCATCGGCCAGCAAAATACTCGGGTCGTTGACCAATGCCCTGGCAACGGCTACACGTTGGCGCTGCCCACCAGAGAGTTCGTTGGGGCGGTGACCCGCGCGGTTTTCTAGTCCCACGTTTTTGAGGGCAAGCATTGCTTTTTCGGTGCGTTGTGCTTTGGTGTATCCTGCATAAATCAGGGGCAGGGCCACGTTTTCGAGCGAGGTCATGCGGGGCAGGAGATTAAAGGTTTGGAATACAAACCCAATTTCTTTGTTACGCACTTCGGCCAGTTCATTTTCGCTCATATCACTTACATCCTTACGGTTCAGGATGTATTTGCCCGAGGTGGGTGTATCCAAGCAGCCGATGATATTCATCAGGGTAGATTTTCCAGAGCCTGAAGGCCCCATAAAGGCCACATATTCACCTTTGTTGACCGAAATCGTTACGTCTTTGAGGGCATCTATCACTTCGCTACCCATGATGTAGCGTTTGGCAATGTGGGAGGTTTCGATGATTTTCATGACTGAATGATTTTCGCTAAAATAAACGTCCGTGCGTATAAATGGATGATAAAGGCGTGTTAGTTAAGTTTTTTTAGAATAGACAGTATGTCTTTGTTTTTGGCGTCGTTGGTCAATATTCTTTGGATAAAAACCTGAAACTCAGCTTGCAAAAGGGTTTGCTCAAAAACGCCTAGGTTGTTGGTAAAAATAACCATCTCGGTTTTATTTCCTTGTTTGTCAGTGGCATATAAGGCATAATTTAGCACAAATGCCGTAGAGCCGCCCTTGGCTCCAAAATGGACAAACTTCTTTTTGTTGTCAGGATTCAATCGCATAGGCCATTCCATCAATGTATCCAAAACCGTTTGGGCGCTTTTGCTAAAATAAGTCCGACTGTTTATTTTTTTCATCAATCCCGCGTATTCCCGAACGGTTGAGCCAGGAAGGCGGTCTGACCAAATGCGCTGCACCGGAAGCGGCACATTAGCCATATTGAACTTTGTTTTGACCGTAGTATCCACTTTAAGCAATTCAAAGTATTTATTGGTGCGTTGAAGGTACAACGACAGGGGCATTTTTTTTAGCCCCGTGGCGGAGTGCTCGTCCGAACACACGTACAGTGCCGACACAAACGGATACAATGGTTGGTGCTTATCAAGGCCTAGTTTTGGGAGGTTGGCATTGATATTGTTCAACCCCAATTTCCACATCAAAAACTCAGTATTGGCATTGCTACTAAATTGCATCATGCCTTTGGCCACCTCCATCAACGACGCAGTGTTGTTGTCCGTTGATTTTGACGTTTTCAAACTTTCTAACCACGCACGGTGCGCTCCACCGTCAGTGTCAGGAATATAGAACCGTGCCACCTCGCTCAACGGAACCCGTTCATTAAGATTAACTTTCCCTTCGGCCGACTGTTGAGCAAACTCAACAGCAACGATGGTCTTGGCCGTGCTCGCTAACGGCATCAGGGTGTCTGACCGATGCCCAACCAATAATGAGTCATTTCGTACCCAAAAGACTGCGCACTTTTTAGGGTTTTTAAGCAAAAATTCAGCTACAAAATCCTCTTCATAACGCAAGTATTTAAAATAAAAGTAAGCAAATACACAACTGAATAATACAGCTAAAACACCTAAACCAGTGGCCAGTACTTTCCACATAAAGAGTGGGTTATTTAAATTTGAAAGCGATTATAGGGCAAAATGAATAGGTAAAAGTACAATTTTCATTGAAAACTTCCACGTTCTTTTTCGATGAGTGCACGTTGGGACTGATAGATTTTCAGAAATGATTGATAGTCGGTAAATGAGGTGAGCGCAAATAGGTCGCGAAGACCCTCTTCGGCGAAATCTGTTAGGCGTAAATGAAGGCATTGAAGAATGTATGTTTTTACCAATTCGGGAGAATCACGTCGAAATCTAAGCGCATTTAAAATGAATTGGTATGCGGTTTTGGGTTGGTTTCGTTGATTGAAAAAAACGGTGGCTTTTTGCAAAACCGGTAAGCTGAACGGATGCTTTCGGAGGGCCGTAAGAATATCAGCTTCGGTGGTTAAGTTTTTTGCCAGATTGGCGGCGGCGTCCTCTTCGGTTCGTTCTCTCAATAACCAGAATTGAAGTGTTTGGCGGGCTAGGGCTACTTTTTTGGAGGTGTCTGCCACGGTTTGGGCGGCTAGGATGTCGAAAGCCGCAATTTTATCGCGATTGTATTCTGAGTAAGCGTAGGCTACCTGCAACTCATTGTAAAAATTTCCGTTGTTGCCCGTATTTATTAATTTTCTGAATAGATTAGCAAGGCTAGTATCTTGCTCGTATTGATTGGTGTTGTACAGGTACGCAAAATTATTGACGCTCAAGGCCGAATCGCTTGCTAGGGCGAGTTGCGTTTTTTCAACCTTTGTTTTTTCGCCCACCAATTGGGCCAACGCAATGCGGTTGGCTTCGTGAGAAAGTGACGTTCTGACGCTTTGCAAAAGGTTGGTTTCCCCAAAATCAGCTTTTGTAAGTCCAAGGGCTGCTAATGCATTGGCAGAATCGGCGGCGGCCAAGGCTTTTCCCCAAAATGCCAACAGGTTTGTTTCGGCCACGGCGGTATTGACCGCGTGCTGTCGGGCCAGTTCAAAATAATAATAGGCCGAATCTGCAATGGCCGTACGGGTGTAGAGATAACCCAAATTATTATGCAGCTCGCCACTGTGGGTGAAGGTTTGCAGGCCTTTTCGTAGGTTAAAAACAGCATCAAAAAACAGATTTTCGTTCAACAGCGCCTGACTCAGGCCAGCATATGCTTGTGGTGTGGGGTCTTTGTGTAATGCTTGTTGAAAGTACGCCCCCGCGCTGAGACGGTCGCCCTGACGCAACGCCAGCGAAGCCAGCGAAAACCCAGACTTATGATTTTGAAAATCCAAATCAAGCGCCAATTGATAATATTGCTCCGCAAGCAGGTATTCTTGGGTAGCCGTGTGCAAATCTCCCAAGGCGTTGTAATGCCCCGCACGGGCTTGGTCAATGCTGTGAAAACGATTGAGCGATATGAGTAGTACAACGCCCATCACGCCAATCAGCCAAACTTGCGACTGCATAATACGCATGGGCTTGTACATGACTTTATAGACGGCCTTGCTCTGTTTGAACAAAGGCCAAAAATTGAGCCCGATATAGCCCACAAACACCGCCCCCATCGCCAGTTGGGAATAAATAACGGCATCTTCAAACACTTCAATTAGCGGATTATTGTCGGTAAACAACACAAATGCCATGACGCCCGTGGTGACTAATCCTAGCCCAGCATACAGCCAAACGGCCACTTCCCGGAAAGGTATGGCGGTTTCGGTTCGTTTGGCAAGGCTCCAAATGCCCAGCACCAAACTGACGCAATACAGCACAAAAGGACTAAGATAGAGGAAGTTGGTTTCGGTCTGCCGCGTGATTTTGAGGTACAGTAGCAAAACACTAAAAAGATATAAACCCGTGATAAACAAAAAGTTGGGCAAGCTGCTCTTTCCGAATCCCGTGCGTGGATGCGTCACGACGTACACAAAACCAGCGATGATTTCGATAGACAACCATCCGATAAAAACAACGGCGATTATCAATAAAGGTACTAAAGAATAAGAGGTAATCGTGAGGGCAGTAAACGGTGTTTGGGAAAAAAAAGAAAAGAAGACCGCCAGCGAAATTGTCAGCGCTGTAAAGATAAATATCCGGCGCTCAATCATAATATCGTCGCGGAAAGCGTGTAGATAGTAGCTGACGCCGCCGAGCAAAACCGCCGCAATGCCGAAGCCCAAGGCTTTGTCAGAACCGAAAAGTTGTAGTACCTCTAAATGCAAACCCGCCAACAGGCCGAAAAAAATCATCATTGCACCAATGTACCACCGACGAGTAAGCACCGTAA
>VFQN01003996.1_pt1 | contig 20089 bp, 28 predicted proteins | sample 3512371 | NCBI WGS metagenome assembly VFQN01 (sample SAMN10412370, study PRJNA504923) | tailings metagenome | isolation source: Replicate 2 from Balatoc abandoned mine | place: Philippines: Itogon, Benguet | collected 2017-08-28
TCCCCTGGCACGCCGCCCGACAGGTACTCGTTGTACGACAGGTCCAGGTACTGCAAATTACTCAGCGCCGAGTACGACGCCCACAGCTCGCCCGACAGCCTGTTGCCGCTCAGGCTCAGCTTCGTTAGGTGCACTAGCTGTGACAGCTCCTCCGTGAGCGCAACGGACGGGACGTTGGTGTACCAGCAGTTGTGGAGGTTCAGTTCAACCACCCGGTAGTTGACGTAGTCGCACGTGACGTAGTTCCACGTGTACCCCCCGTTGTCAGAGCACACGTAGCCGGTCCAGGAGGACAGGTCGCAATAGTCGGAGCCGTTGAAAGAGGGTGCCACGTAGTCCAACAGCACGCTCCTGGCAAGGATGTCGCCTGGATATTGAAAGGAAGGTAGGCGAACCGGAGAATCTACGTTGCCGGTTGGCACATGCCGGCAGACTTTTATAAAAACCAGAAGTGCATGGAGCAAAATGGCAGAGGGTAGGTCACGCACGTGGCCCAAGGGAACCGGTCTGGATGCGAGGTTACGTGTAAGCATGAAGGCAATGCGGCAAAGCCACAGGCAACGAGCTTGTGGCATGCCGCAAGTGGCCATGACCGTCTCTGGTGGGCAGCGTGCGCGTGTGTCGACGTCCACCCGTAGATGCAGGAAACGCGCAACGGGTGTGGGGGCATCAGAGCGGCGGTGAGGTGCAGCTCAGGGCCCACGCAGCCTCGGGTGTGGCGAAAACGCTTCACAGGTTGTGGGTCTACGCCTTCGGCCCTAGGAGGCGGTATGGAATAGTGCCCCAGCCGATGGCCCAACGCACCATAGCAATTGCTGCCATCGACGCCTCCGACCACGTCTGGCGACCAGCTCCCTGCAGGGAACAGGAGGATACTTTTTGTCCAGCGTTGAAGGGAAAAGAGCAACGTCGCCCTTCTGTGGCTAAACTGCTTCGGAACGCCAACAGCCCACCCGCTTCCCTCCAGCAGCTTAACAATAGCAATCAAAGCCAACTAACAGGCTGCGAACGAGTCCACCCTTGCAGGTCGCCCGTCGTGCATTTTGGGCACGCCCCATGCCACGTGCCACACCTGCCACGCGCCGTGTGTCACGATCGCAGCTGACGGCAGGTCGCTGGAGGCACTTCCCCTCCCGGCACACACATATCACCCGTCGTGTACGTGTGCATGCCGCGTGCCAGACGTGCCACGTGTCACAAGCGCACCCGGCGGCGGGTCGCTGTCGCTGGAGGAGGCCGTCATGCAACCGTGCCAACATGCACACATGGCTACCCGATTTGCACCCGTGCACGCCACCTTCCGCGTGCCAGACGTGCCACGTGTCATCGCGCACCCGGCGGCAGTTGGTTGGAGGCCGTCGTGCCGGTCAGGTCCAGCCGTGTCAGGGAGACCAGATCTGTCCATTCCGGGGGGATGCAGCCAAGGATGTACCCGTTCCCCGACAGGTCCAGCGTCTCCAGGTCAGTCAGGTAGCTGTAGGCGGGCGGCAGGTTGCCTGTGGGGCACAAGGTACAGCACAGATGCAGGCAGAAAAAAGATCACTAGAGGCCAAGAAGCCAGCGTTTGCAGCTTGGTGTAGGTGGCATGCGTTGGACGACAGACCCCCTCAGACGGGCAGAAAGGCCAGACACGCCATAGGGGTACATGAGGGGGAGGGCTACACAGGCTGCCGGGCTGTATGGCGCTGTGGGATCCATGGGGTCCATGGACGCACGATCCGTCCCTCTCAGCAAACCATCCCTCCTGTGACCTGCATGCTCCCAAGCAACAGGTCCAGGTGCCAGGTGCCAGGGCCGTGCAAACACCCAGTCCAAAAGGTACATGGTCAGTCAGCCATCACGCAACCTACTATAGAGGCCATTGTTGGGGAGGCCGAGGTACGTCAGGCCGAAGGAGAAGGCTAGGAACTCAGGTACGTACGATCCGCTGGCCCCCTGGACCTCGAGATGCTGCGGGAGGGCGCGACGGGCACGACGTGCACGACGTGTTCGGTGACGAAAATGAGGAACGGAGGCGTGCAGGGGAGTGGCAGATCTGTGCGACCTTGCAGAGGACTGACAAGACGGGACGGAAAGGAGGGCGTCTCAAGCCGCAGCGTTGCGCGGGCCGCCGGTTCCCCGGTATAAAGCACACCCGTACACTCCCAATCCGCCCACTCCCTACTGCCTTACAAGTCCTAGCCCCCCAGTGACCTGGTACTGATCCGCTGCAGCAAATACCCTGCTTACAAGCACCATGCCGCTTACCTGTAGCCCAGTGAGGCTGGACCACGTGTCTGGTATCGCGCTCGAGAAGCCTGGTGTGTTGGTCGCCGACAGCACCAGCTTGGTCAGCCCGAACACGCGCGACGAGAAGTCGGGCAGGTTGCCGTACAGGTTGGGCCCCGAAAGCTCCAGGCGCTCCAGGGAGCCCCAATAGCCCCAATCGGAGGGTATGGAGGAGGCGATGGGCACATTGAGGCCCTCCAGCACAGCAAGGTTGGGCCAGTAGTTGGCCCAAGCGGCGGGCAGCTGGCTGCTGGTCCTGCGTTCATCAGTTTGGTGCGGGAAGTGGGGTGTGCATCGTAGTGGCATGTGTAGCATCGCAAGGAGTATATTGCCTCCTTTCATGCCAATACGGTGCGGGAACTGCGAAGTGGAATTTTGTACAAGCAGGCAGAACGGAACGGTTTTAATCACGGCCGTACCCCAGGCTGTGTGCGTGGTAAGCGTGGATGCAAGACATGCATGAACAAAGGTATGGACGTGGATGGACCAAACTGCTTGCGGGGCACTGATGTGGGGTGTGGTTCTCTGCAGATACATGTGCGTGCAACCGTGCGCATTGGTGATACGCACGCGCTGCAGCGGCAGAGGCTGTGTTGGCGATAGATGTGTGTGGCCTCGGGAGTTTGCCTTTGTCTGCCTTTGCCCCGGTGCGTGATGTCAAGGTTAGCGGATATTCGGGTACGTACCCTGAGGCGTTGGTGGCGGAGAAGATGAGGGTCTGCAGGCTGGACAGGCGGGTCCACGAGTCGGGCCAACCGCCGGCAAGGGAGTTGTACGACAGGTCCAGGTACTGCAGTACGGCGGGATGGCGGGCGGCGAGAGGCGAACGGGGCAATCAGTAAGCCGAAATCGGTAAAGTTTATACAGGCAGGGCGCTGGGGTGGCTAACCGCTTAGGCATAGTACAGCGGTGTAGTGAGGTGGTCTGGGTGGAGCAGTTGCGTACCGACCGAAGGCACGGGTACAAGGAGCAGCGACTCAGCGTCACCCACGCAACAGGTTGGGGGAAGACAAAATGACCACACCCACCTGCAGACTCTCCAGCTCCCCGAGACCGGCCGGGATGGTCCCTAGGGGCCATAGCAGAAGCAAGCAAGCGGTGGGAACAAGCAGATGGTCAGTGTCCTAGCTGCGAGCTGGTACTACAAGAAACTGCATACGGTAGCTACAGGCCGCGGTTTCTCATCCTGCACCCGGTAACCCAGGACAAAGGCTACGAAACCACACCTGCGGCGTTGTTGCTGCGCCAATCAAGGTTCTCGAGGCTCGTGAGCCTCGACAGGTCCTCCGGGAAGGGCGGGTTGAACGGCGAACTCCCGTAGCAGTTGCTTAGCTCCAGGGAAGTCACGATGTTGGCCGTCGCCGCCCCGCCGAACGAATCACCAACATTTGCACAACTGATAGTCGCCGGGGATCCCCAGTCGCACGGCGTCAGACCCAGGTCCCATCCGCTGAAGTCGCAGGCGCTGCCCGCAACGCCCGACGATGAGTCATAGAACGGCACCACCTTCGTCAGCAGTACGAAGCGCGCCGCGACGTCCTCTGTACAGCACGTGTACGGCAACGTGTACGAGAGGGCGGTGGCCACAGGTAAGTTTGTGAGTGCAAGCAATCCGACTGGGGTTTGTCGCAGGTAGAGGGGCCGGTGCAGGCCCTGGGCCGATGTGCAAATCGCCTAGCACAGCATGCCCAAGGCAGTGCATTAGGGCCCCTTGCCAATGGTCCGCCTACACAAGTCTGGAAACCAGCATCCAAACACTGCCGCTTGGCACTGCTAGTCCAGCACTTACCGCATTCCTCCGGAACGGAAGCGATGGCCGTCTTGACCACACCTGCGTACCGGGTTCACGGAGGGCTGGCTTCAGTGCTCATTGGGTAAACAACACAAGTTATTTGTGCCAACACACACGCACGACGCACTGGCCCGCCCTTCAAGGCTGATTGGTGTAGGACACAGCGTACCACACCTGCGTGCCGGGTTCAAGCGGCTGGCCTCAAGCAACACAGCAGTTCGTGCAATCATACACGCAAGCACACTGTCTTGTAGGCCATTCAAAGACCCAATGCAAAACCACCAACAGCTCAGCCGTATGCACCTCAAACCGCACCGCGCGCCACTTGCACAGCTTTGGCAAAGGCAAAGCGACGGCGTCTGTGCAGGTACCGGAACACGCGGTTCCTGGGACACCCACCATCGGTGTACAAATATGGACATGGCAAATGTGCACATGTACACACGGTGAGTAGGATACCCACCATCGGAGTACGGGTCGGACGGGTCCTTGCACACCCCCGAGGACGAGAGGTCCAGGGTGACAAGGCTGCTCAGCGCGCCCGCTTCCGACCAGCGGAAGGGCACCACCCCGCCCAGGAACCTGCGACACACAAGACGCAGTACTTGTGTATTACGGTATGTACATCATATGCATGGGATGCGCGGCCGTGTTTACTCTCATCCTGAACACATTGCATGCCTGGCATGCCGTTCAAATTGCCCCGAAACCCCATAGCCCCTCGTCATCATACGTCTACCCTCCACCCATCCGTCCCGTGCCTGAGTCGTCAGGCGCCCTCTAGGACCGTACTCCCACAGGGACGCACGTCGGCACCTGCGCAGTGCTCAACCCACTGCAGGCCGCGCGTTTCCCTCTGCTACAACCCTCCGCTCCGCACCTGTTTCCCGACAGGTCCAGCAGCGTCAGCGCCAGGAGCTCGCTGTAGCCATCCGGCAGGCCAGAGAACGTGTCGCCCTGGGGGGTTGCGGCAAGGGCAGGATTGAGCAGGCGCATGCCGTGGATGAAAAAGGGTGACGAGCGTGGGAAACGGTGGTTAGGCGAAGACACAACCCAAGCGCACGGCCTGCGTCGGCGTGGATGGAAATTTCAAAGCCTCCTTTGTACACATGCGGCGCTCTGCTCGCTGTCCCTTCCGGACGCCCCCGCTGCTGCCGCCGCCGCCGCCTCCGCCCCAGCCCCCGCCTCCGCTCTTGCCGCATCCGCTACTGCTGCCCCGCGTTTCCGCCACCTGCTGCTGCTGCCCCCGTTGCTGTTGCCGCTGCCCCCGCCACTGATTATGTGTGCGTCCTGCCCCGCGCCCAGCCCACAGGGCCCCGCTAGAGTCGGATTGCGGGCCACCACAAGCCGCCGCTGCCTCTCGCGGCCCCACTGCATAACGCGGGCGTAAGGAGCTCCAGTCCCGCATCGGCACTGCTGCCCCCACCGCTGACCCCTCGCTGCTGCAGCCCATTGCCACAGCAGCCGCCACGGCGTGTGCCCTGCTGCTGCCGCCGCTCCCCTCCTTAGTGCTGACCCTCCTTAGTGCTGACTCTCTTGCCGCCTGCTGCCGCAACCACCCACATGCTGCCGCTGCCGCGCCGTCCCTACTGCGTTACTCTCAGGGCCCGACTGCCGCTCAACTGCTGATGCTGCCTCGCTGCTATCTCACAGGCTTATGACTCATGCCACCTTCGCCGCCGCCTCCACCGCCACCACGCCTGCTGGTGCTCCCGCGGCTGACCTCCACCAGCTCTAATGCAAGTCCACACTTGCCCCTCTTGCTGCCCGTCCTCTCTCCCATGCTACCCGCCTCCGCATTTGGCGCCACCGCAGCTGTGCTGCGCTGCCGCAGCTGCTTCCATGCTGCTTTCCCCCGCCGCCACTGCCGCTGCCGCCACTGCTGCTACCGCGCTGCCAACCTGCGACTACCGCCACCGTGTGTGCCGCCTTAGTAGAGGCCGCACGCCGCAGGTGCACCCGCGGCTGACCTCCACCAGCTCTGATGCACGTGCATGCACACACCATACCCCAAAACGCCTCCACTGATCCAGCACGCCGCCCGCCCACGCCCCTCCAGCAGTCATGCCCAGTAGTCCATGCTTGGCGCCGCCAGCCCCTATGTACCAGTACCCTGGCACCTGTAGCCTGCTAGGCTGTCAGCAGCCCCGTATCAAGACACCCACCCGCATGCTGCTCTCCGTACTCCGAATACCTGGCTGAACCAGCGCATCCACCCCATCCTGCTCCACGCTGCCCCACCCACCCCATGCTGCCCAACGCCCCACACCTACGGTACCACTGTTCATGACGCTGCCGAGAAGCCTACCCCTGTGCACACCGCTCACCGTGAGCCAGCTGTCCGACAGGTCCACGCTTGCCCGACTGGACCAAAATGCTTACCCATACCAGACCCCACTGATCCCACTGATCCTGCACGCCGCCTGCCCACGCCCCTCCACACCCTAGCTTGTTGCCGTCAGGCCCAGTGTTCCACGCGTGCTGCCGTACTGCCCCAGGCCCCACGTACCCATGCACATGCACCCGCAACCTGCTAGGTTGCAGCGACACCGCACAAGGGAGCCCACATGCGCATGCCGCTCACCGTGAGCCAGTTGTCCGACAGGTCCAGCGTCACCAGGTTGGTCAGCAGCGACAGCCCCCCAGGCAGGGTGCCCTGCGGAGGCACGTGTGGGTGGAGTCAGGCGATACCGGTTGTCAGGTACGGCCAGGTAGGGGGAGACAGGACTACGTTTACATTCCTGCCACCATAACCACGTGAAGCAACGATGCGCTGACGGGCCTCCGCGGTGTACTATGGTATGCGGCTGTCTCCTATTTGGCACACCAGGGCGCGTTGAGGCGGGTGGCCCCATTTGGGTCATGCTTGAACAGGGTTTCTTAGAGTCCGGGTTGTGTTTCCCGAGCTCCCGCGAAGCTCGAAACCCATCCCAATGCGCTCCCGGATCGTCCAGACCTGTTTGGCTGGTCCCTGCGCCTCCCCCGCACGGCACCTACGCTACTCCTCACTCCGTACTTCCCAGGAGGGCAGACTGCTTAATCATACGGGTTGCTCACCGTTATGTAGTTGCTGGACAGCACCAGCTCCGTGAGCCCGACAAGGGTGGTGATGTCACTGGGCAGGGACGCCGGGTTAGCAGGCGCGAGCGGCACACACCCCTGCAGCGTGATGGAGTCGACTACGCCATTACTGCCGCCGTTGTCGCACCCCACACCCGTCCAGTCGGTCGCTACGGCGCAGGCAGTGCCTGTCCATGAGCTGAGGTCGCAGGTGCTGCCAGCTGCGCCGAGGCTGATGCGGAGGGCGTTAAGGACCGACGTGGCATCTGGGTCGCCTGCGCGACAGGAAGAGGGCCAGCCGGAGGAGCAGCCTTCGGCAGTGCGAGCCGGACTGCGTGGCAGGTACGTGTGGCCAAGGTGTCATGCTGTGTGTTAGGTGTGGTGTGATGAGCTCTATAACAACGGCGTGGATGCCTGGCTGAGCGGGGCACAAGGCAGGCCGCTGTGGGGCCCAGCTGGGCGTGCCCGGGGCCCCGGGTGCAGCCCGGACAGTCTTTGCGGACTCCGCCGACTCCGCGGACTCCGCACAGCAGACACCAGGTCTCGTCTATGAGTGAGAATTTCGTGTCTTTTAGGTGCGCTGGATTGCTGGTGCCCAAATGGTGTTGCCGGCCAATTGACTTGGCCTCAGCGCTTACCACTACCCAAGCCGGGCTCCGCATACGCGCTCTGCAAAGCAAGGATTCCACGTAAAAATGATACACCCCGTTGGGCCCGACCAAGCTGCAAAGCAGTAGCGATGTCTGGTGTCTTGCCTTCCAGCCAAGGAGAGTAAGTAGGAGCACGAACTTCGCGAACGCCGCAGCCCCGGTGGGAGGCAGATTTGTTTTTCTGTGCATGTAGACTACTTTAGGGCACCTGAGCGCCTTGAAACAGGCCTCCCGCCCGCCATGAACGTCGTCTGCTAAATTGTCGAGGGCGCTGGGCGCACACAGGGGGGCTCTATAGTTTTAATTATGTAAAACATATTTGTACATGCGTAGATGGCATGCCTGCGTATACGCTAGGGCTATGGAGTCCATAGTATGGACAACTACCCGTATGCCGCAACCAACCCAGTGGCATCATGTGCCATCATCAGGTCGCACACGCTGTTGGCTGCAAAGTGTGGTCAGTACATAACGCTCTCCCAAATCATGGGCACAGACGTAGCCTTGCAATCGCTCATTGGACAGTATCACCGCAGCTTTACTCCATTCGGCGAACTTGCAGTCCGCCGACTCAAAGACATGTCAATACGTTCTACTGAAGCGTGCCCTGTGTTTTGCTTGCGTTGTGCTTTCAAGGCATTTGGGCTCAGGTAGGCCCAGGGGGTGCCCCCTGCCAGACTGACTCCCCCACACTTATCCTTACGTCATTCAGCTCTGCAGCACCGCGCTTGTCAGCTTTTCGGTGCCAGCAGTGATGCCCATAACCCCACATGAACGGCGTAACGAGTAATTGGCTGTCCACGACCATATGCACACACGAGCACTCCTGATTGCACAACTTGCGTCTCCGTCATGTGAGGGGGTGCGGGAACGGTTTGCTCACTTTCACAGCTAACCCTGCAGCTACCCCCCTGCTTCCTCCCAACCCAAAGGACCATGCGCCTAGAATGGTGTTCCTTCAGCCTCCACCCATACCCTCCCTTGCCTAGACCATGACCAAAGTTTAGGTCAAAATCTGGCACAAACTGCAGCTGCGTGCTCTGAGCTACGTGCCCAACACGGCCGCAAGCAAGCTCAGTCCGTATTCGGTGTCCAGTGCAGTCTGCAGTGCTTTTCCCCTACATGAGCGGCTGCGTCCTGTTCCCGGGCGCGGGTTCCCCCTGCTCCTACGGTACGGGAGTGCCTCGAGGGTGTCGTACAACTTGTCAAGACGTTCAGCTGGTTGGCGCTCCTTCTGTAGGCCCCTGTGTACGGACAGACTGAACCGGATGTGGAGAACAGGGCATCGGGTGCAATGCAATGCTCAGCCTGGGAGGGGTTGAAGGCTGCGACTTGGACCGCTTGGACCAAAGGGGGCTCACATGCATGGCAGCAAAGTTGGGTTTCACCTGCTCAATTCCTGGCCAGTTGAGCTTCCCCTGAATAACACCGGTACTCTGCACCCTGAAGGCCCAGTTGTGCCTGCTTGTGCGCTCCCTGCTGGTCCTGGCTGTTGGTGGTCATAGTATACGGTGGTATTGTGCGTAATTAAGCAGGCACCCCCCTGTCCTGAAGCAGTCCTGCAGTATCCCAGTTCCTGCTCAGAATGCATACATGCACTGGGGTGCGAACCGAACGTCCAAACCAATGCAGGCAGCGAGGCGGGCGAGATGTGAAGTCTCGCAACGTCCCATGAACCCCCGGCGCAGCAAGCATGCACTCGGAGCGGACGCTGCTGTGTGCGGCCGCATAGCATGTCCGCACTTGAGCAGGGGAGCTGCCCTGCCTCCATCAGTACCTTGAGGTGGCTTGGGCTTACGCCTGTACCGCTATACGCTTATAAACTGGGCCCTCACACAAACATTGCACCTGTGACCAAACCGGACTGGAATGGTACTGTCGCACCATCAACACCCATGCACAACGCACGTACGCACCAAGGGAGTACCACTTTTTGCCGCCATGCAGCGCATACCGGTGCTTTGCACCGGCCACCGGGCACCATAACAACGTGCGTTGAACACCTTGCACCGCCACCCTGCACCCGGTTCGGGTGATGCAGGACAGCTAAACGTAAATTCAACACACGATGTCCGTTTCAGGCTGCCCCCAATGCACATCAACCAATCTGAAGGCCTTCAGGCTTAAGCCACTGACAAGGCCGCTGCTTGCCTCACCGCTGCATGACACCCCAATCGGACCGGTTCTCCTGTGGCTTACTCCCAGGCGCATGCAGCCCAGTGCCCTACTGGCCGGTGCACCATCCAGCCGGCGATGGGCTCCTTGGAGTCGGACGCGTCCCCTTGCCGTACCGCTTGTGACGGTTGCTGCAATAGTTGGTACAGCTGCTGCCTCAGCACGCAACGACCACCCTAGCAGCCGGCGTACGATCCAGCCCGACATGGCCTCTTTGGAGTCCCACGGGCGCCTATGCCTGGCACACAACACGTGCGCCACATCCACCTCATGATCCACCGCATAACCCACCTCATGATCCACCGCAGCATGAGAGCCTTGCGGTCCGACGTCCCTGCCTGGCACACAGCAGGGCGCAGCGTCCACCACATGATCCACCATATGATCCACCGCAGTATGCGTGTGCAAGGCTCTCATGCTGCACCCTATGCGCCCTCACAGCCGGCGTACGATCCAGCCCGCTACGGCCTCCTTGGAGTCCGACCACACCCTCTGCGTGCAAGGCCCCTACAAGGCCAAGCCCAGTTAGCGACGTGGCAGCGCCCCCGTTCAAGCCAAAGCCGCTGGCGCTGACTACCATAGAGGACATCTCGCCGCCTGCCACGGTTGCTGCGAAGATGCACTGCCTGCTGTCTTCGAGAAGCCTGCAGCCTTCACGGCCGGCGTATGATCCAGCCCGCGATGGCCTCCTTGGAGTCGGACGCGTCCCCCTTGAGGCCCATCTTGAGCGCGGAGGGCCAGATGGCCATCCACAGGCGGGCGGGGGCCCACGGCACCTCCACCTCCAGCGCAGCGCCGCCCTGCTGGTGCACGTCCTGTAAGGAAAGAAGGTGCAAATTGCATACGGTCACTTCGCATTTGCCCTACTTAATATGACGTAATAGCCAAGGGAGCCGGGGCCACGGGGAGCGGGGAGCGGGGAGCGGGGATGGGTGAACGCACTCCAGCGCAGCCCCGCCCTGCTGGTGCACGGTGTACGCGCGTCGGTTGATGAACATTTCGTCCGGGCGTGATGTGTAAGTGGACCCACCTGCACGACGCTGTTGAAGACCTTGACGCTCTCCTGGAACTCCGTCACCACCGCCACCGTCAGCTGCACCTGCGCCACCACCAGCGGCCGGGCCGCCTCCAGCTCCGCCGTGGTCACCGGGCGCAGCATGGACGCGTACGACACCTGGGCAGCGCGGAGCGGCAAACACAACGGGGATTCAGAAGTAGACAGCTCCGCGGTCCGTGGTCAGCCTCACAGCCGTCTCGCTCATCAAGCCCTGAGCCAGCCCTCGCCCTCCTCCGCGCGTGCCGCACGCATTCGCCCATTCACGATGTCGCACGCGGTCCCGCACCCCTATCTGTCAGCATGGTGAGGCCAGACCCTGGACAGCCCTGGCCAGCCTAAAGCATTCGCCCACCTGCTCTAGGGACAGGTACAAGACGAAAATCGGCCCCTCCCCCTTTGTGCGTTCGCCCCCCTGTTTCCGTCTGCCACTTTGCCACTCCACGGTCCCCCCTTCCCTTGTGTCTTGTGGTCCCGTGTAGTGTCACCCACCCCCACCTGCTTAAGCAGGAGCCCACCTGCTCTAAGGTACGATACAAGACCAGGCACAGGTACAAGACATCCACCCCTACCTGCTTGAAGCAAGAGTACAGGAAGTAGTCGAGTGGCTGATTGCCAATCTCGGGAACCTGCAGCCAAAGCAAGGAAGGGGCGTGCAACGTGCTGCATGTAAATGGCTGCGCAAAGGGAACGAAGCGAGTGTGGGAGCAGCATACCAAGCAGGCAACGCAGGCAAACGCACCTGGCCCGGTTGCGCCTACACCTGGATGGTTCCTGCCGGTGCAGTCTGCACCTGGAACACCACCTGCCTCAACACACTAAGCCACAATGTACCTGAACCGCCTGCGCCGACACCTGGCCATGAATCCACCAGTTCCCCTACCTGCGCGCTAATACACCGTGCTGCACACAGGAGACCGCACCTGGCCCGGCTACACCAGCGCCTGCCCATGCATCCAACTGCGCCCCTACCTCTGCGCTAACACACACTAAAACACGGCCGCACACAGGAAAACGCACCTGCCCGGGCTGCGCGTGCACCTGGATGTTCCCCGCCGGCGCCACCTGCACCTGGAACACCGGGTACTGGTAGTCCCGCTCCCTGTAGCCCAACTTGTTGGCCCAGTGCACAGGCACGCTGATGATAAAGCTCGCCGGCGTCTGGTCCACCGGCTGCTGTTGTTGCTGCTGCTGCTGCTGCACCGCCTGCTGCTGCTGCGCCGCTTGTTGTTGTTGGTGCTGCTGCTGTTGCTGCGCTTGCTGCTGGCCGTACTGGGCCGCAGCGGCCGCCGGGGCCGCAGCTGCTTGCTGCTGCTGCTGCTGGTGTGCTGCCGCCGCCGCCGCAGCAGCAACGTTGTACGCGTGGTGCTGCTGCTGTTGCTGCGCCTGGGCCGCAGCCCCGTACGCCGCCGCCGCAGCCTGCTGCTGCTGCTGCAGCTGCGCCAAGGCCTGCTGCTGTTGCTGTTGCTGCTGCATCTGCCCGGGCGGCATGGCCTTGGGCAGGTTCGGCGGTACGGCCATAGGCTTCTTCCCTGCCGCCGCGGCCGCCACCGCCGCCGCTGCCATCTGGCCGTACACAGCCAGCTGCGCCGCCTGCGCCTGCGCCTGCTGCATCGCCGCCGCCTGCGCCCCCGCCGCCGCCGACCCCGGCCGCACCCCGCCCGGCACTGCGCCGCCCGGGTACTGCGGCGACGGTTGATAAAAGGCGTTGGGCGACGCCGTACTGGACATCTGGCCAGGGGCCTGCGGCGTGGCGCCCGTGCCGTACGGCATGGTTCCGGGGGTGGTGTTGGAGGCGTACTGACCCATGGGTCCGCCGGCGGGCGTCGGCACGTGTGCCGCTGGCTGCTGCTGCGCCGCGTGTTGCTGCTGCTGCTGGGCTGCTGCCGCCGCCGCCGCCATCTGTTGCTGCTGTGCTGCGGCGGCGGCGTCCGGCTGCTGCGGCATGCCGTACACACCTCCAGCCGCAGCTGCGGCGGTTGGAGGGTACTGGGCAGGTGCGCCGGCGGCTGCGGCTGCCCCCGCAGCGGCGGCTGGGGCTCCTGGCTGCTGTCCCGCACCGGGCATGCCCTGCGGGAGGGAGAGGCCGTGAACGTGGCCTTCGCACTCAGCGTGTGAAGGGGTGGGCCATTTCTGGGTGGGCACTGTGTGAACCAGTGTTACACTACGGGCAACAGCTGGCGGTCCATGACCGGACCACGACACAGCGACCGAGACACTGTGTGTTCAAAGACGACGCACAAAGAGCCCCAAGCAAGTCGCAATAAACTCGTGATTGAGAAGTGTATGGTAACTGTTATGCGGGGCAAAGCTGGAAGAGGAGCATAGCAAAAGGCTCACGACAACCCACCGGTGCACCCGCTGCTGCTGGACGTGCGGCTGGGGCCTGGGGCTCGGGGCCGCCGGGGGCCGCCGCGTCGGCCCCTGCGTATGCCGGCTGCGCATGAGCAGCTGCAAGGGACACCAGAGAGGGGACACAATGCTTAAACCGAGCACATAGCAGCTGTGGTAGTGCGGTAAATACTAAAAGAGGTAAGTAAGCAGCGGTATGAGTCAGAAAGTACAGGAGCGTGTGTGCAGCGGAAACGATCAACTCCGGCGCAGCTGGCCAGGGCGTGCTCTCCGCACATTCCTTGCAAGAACTGTGGCCAAAGGACTCGAGATGATGTCGCTTGCACCAAATGACGTAGCCCTTGCAAGCAGGATGCCCTCCCATTGGGTCCATGGACGTCAACGCCGTAGGTGCCTATGTGAGCGAACGGCTTCGCCCTACCTGCCGCTGCGGCGCGCTGCGCCGCCGCCGCCGCTGCCGCCGCCGCCTGCTGCTGCTGTTGCTGCTGTAGCAGCGCCTGCTGCTGTTGCTGCTGCAGCTGCTGCTGTTGCAGGGTGCGGCGTGCGACCTCCACCTCTCGCTTGAAGGCGGCGGTGGCGATGGTCCAGGCGGGAGAGATGAGGGCCAGGTAGTCGCGGTGCGTGGGCTGCGGTGGGGAGCAGACCAAGGGGCACATTGTGTTTTCAGTGGCATAAGTTGTACTGGCCATTGGGGTGCAACGGACAGCGGGCGAGATGAGGGCCAGGTAATCGCGGTGCGTGGGCTGCGATGGGGAGCAAAAAAGGGGGTCGCAGTGTGCACTACTGCCTTCAGTGGCGTTGGTCATCGGGGTGCAAAGTGTGGGGCAGGCAGAGGGTCAATACACTGCAACGTGGCTAGTTCTACAGCCCAGGAGGACACGAGAAAGAGGAATTCACAGTACTCACGTATGTGAACTTGATGGACTCCAGGAGGGTGGAGGTGTCCGGCATGCGGTTGTTGTAGCGCAGGTGGTCCTGTGGGTGTAGAAGGATGCGGTGCGGGGATAACAAAGCGTGTCTCAAGACAGGTGGTCCCGGTGGATGTAGAAGGATGCGGTGCGGGGATGACAAAGCATGTCTCAAGACAGGTGGTTCCGGCGGGTGTGGCGCTGGGCAGCAGGGTTAGCCATGGTACAGCTGCGAAAGAGCATGCCCCTGGGGATCGAGGGTGTTGGCGCTTAAAGAAAACGTAAAGGAAGGCAACCGCACAGCTCGCACCCACGCACTTCCCGTCTGTTGCAAGATGCGCTCTCCGCCCCGAGCTCTCCTCACCCGCCAAACTCTCCTTGCCCTCAACCCACGGCCTCACTCCCAGCCCAGGACCTCCCATCACGTGCCCCAAGAAGGACACCCGGACAAACACCCACTAACCACCCCGCACTTCCCCGCCCCACGCCCCACCCCTGGACCACCCTGAACCCCCGCCCCCCAGCACCCCCGCAACCCCGCACACCCACATGCAGCAGCATCTGTATGTACTCCCTCGCCGCCGGCTGTATGTGCTCCCGCGTGTGGATGACCACCAGCGACAGGTGCATGTTGTAGCTCTTCTGCACCTCGCGCATCAGCGACTGCACGCTGTGCATGTGCGCCAGGCCGGGCCGCGAGGCGGCCGGGTTCCGGAGCCCGGGCACGTACACGGGGAGGTGGTCCTGGGGCGACGCCAGCAGCATCAGGCAGTGGCAGGGTACCACGGGGTCCGCCGGGAGCGGGGGAGAGCCCCCCGAGGGCAGCGGTGCAGACACCGGCATGGAGGAGGGCAGGGTCTGCAGGTAGACCACCTGCGCCAGCGCCTGGCCCAGCGCGACGGCTCCGAAACCGCCGCCGGCGAACTGTACGGCGTCCAACATGGAGCGCACGTCGGACACGCTGGTGGTCCAGCACGTGCCGTCCACGGGCTGGTCGCCCGTCAGGTCGGGCGCCGAGACCAGTACGACGGCCAGCTCCACGCGCCCGAACTGGCCCTTGTCGATGTAGCGCAAGAGAGGCTCCACGAACAGGGTGCGCATGGTGTGCCAAAACTGCTGCATGGCGGCGGTGGCCTCGATCAGGAACACGACGCGGGAGTAGGCGGGCTGGGAGGAGGAGGTGGGCGGTGCGGTGGCGGCTGGGGGAGCGGCTGCGGCTGCGGCGGGCGCGGCGGAGGCGGCGGGCGCGGTGGAGGGTCCCGTGGAGGGCGGGTGCTGCGTGGAGGCAGGCGCGGGGGGCTGTTGGGGAAGCTGCTGCTGCGGCTGCGGCTGGGGTGGCGGCTGGGTGTGGGGCTGGGGCGGCTGTTGCGGTTGCTGCTGCGGTTGCTGCTGGCTTGGGTGCTGCTGTGCCATCATCTGCGGCTGCTGCTGCTGTTGCGGAGGGTGCTGCTGCTGCTGCATGGGCATCTGCGGGTGCTGTGGTGGTGTGGCCTGGTGCATCTGCGGCTGCTGCTGCTGCATCTGCCCCCCGCCCGGCATGCCATGCTGCTGCTGTTGCTGCAAGTCCTGCTGGTTGGGAGAAGGCTGTACCCCACCAGGCATACCGCCGCCCATCCCCTGCTGTTGTTGTTGCTGCTGCAATTGTTGCTGTTGCTGCATGTACTGCTGTTGCTGTTGCTGCTGCTGTGGCAGGCCCTGCTGCTGCATGTGCCCGTGCCCCGGGGCGCCTTGCTGTTGCCCCATGTAGTGCGGCACCCCGTGCGGCCCCTGCTGCTGCATCGGTTGCTGCTGTTGCTGCTGTTGCTGCTGCTGCTGCTGTTGGTGGTGCGACTGTTGGTGCTGCATCATGTGGCCCGCATGCCCCATGACCATGCCCCCGGGCACTTGCCCCTGCCCGGGCATCCCTTGTTGCTGCTGCTGTTGTTGTTGCTGCATCTGCTGCTGCTGTTGCAGCTGCTGCTGTTGCTGCAGCTGCTGTTGGTGCTGCTGCTGAGCGTACTGCTGCTGCATGTGGGCCGCGTGTTGCTGGTGTGTTAGCACTTGGCCCTGCTGCGCGGCCATTTGTTGCTGCTGCTGCTGCCCCTGGTGCTGCATCATGTGCGCCCCTACCATGCCAGGTTGCCCAGGCTGCTGTTGTTGCTGCTGCGGCTGGTTAGGCATCCCTGCATTCATGTGCTGTGGAGGCGTGTAGTGCTGCTGGGGCGGGGTGTAGTGCTGCTGGGGCGGTGTGTACCCCACCTGGTTTGGGGTGGGGTAGCTGCCCTGCTGCTGCTGGTATTGCTGGAACTGTTGCCGATATTGTGCCTGCTGTTGGGCTTGCTGTTGTTGGGCCTGCTGCTGTTGCAGCAGGTACTGGTTGTGGTGGTCCATGGTGCTGCTCCACGGGCCCGCCGCAGCGTCCCGTGCAGGGGCCTGTGGCCCTCCTTCACCGCCTGGTGATCTGGTGCCGCCCCTTCCAGTTTGAAGGATATGGACTTACAAGACAGTAAGCTGCTGAGGCATGGCTGCTGAGGGCGCTGCGCTAGGCTCGGCCGAACCTGCGAAGCCTCTGCACAGTCCAAGTAGGACCTAGCATTGCTACATCTAGTAGATACGGTTCAAAGTGGTTAGCGATTTTGGAATGCGTTAAGGCCACGCGTTTCAGCGAGACTATAAATGGGAGGGGCGAGTCGTCAACCTGAGTCGTCAAGCATGTGTTCTACACAACTAAGCTTCAAATCGTCACAGCTATATGTGGTTAGTCCAGTCGGCATGTAGGTACGCTTTTACGCGGTAAACGGAATTGAGTGCCCAGAGCAGGCCCAGATCACCCTCCGTGTGCTAACAAAGGCCACTACAACACCCATACGTTGACGATATACTCTTGACCGTGTTTAGAAACGATTAAGCACAGGGAGGTCCCCTGTCGTTAACGCACTTAGCAACGTCTCTCAGCAGCAGCGATGCGGGGCAGCTCTTCTAACATTTCACCCGCACTAGCTGCAAGGTTAGGACCACCTGTTTCCGGATCGGAGGTGCCTCGGGGAGGAGAGGGTGGCCGTGGAGGCGCAGGCATCGTATCGCAGCTGCGGAGAGGAGGTAGCGAGGCCGCTACGAGCGGGTCGGAAGCAGCGCGGACCAATGCTGTTCGAGGCGGTTCAGATTACAGCAGGTTGCGTGGGATCATCCGCACACAGAAGGACACGATACAGGTAGGGCTGCAGCACGCCAGCCTTCCCGCAGCCCACCCTTGTGACCCCCCTTGCCCCGGCACGAGCTATCGCGCTATCCTGAAACTGCGGACATGGGGAAAGTGCATGGGGTCTTCAACACCGCACGAGAAGGGTTGGGGGACAGCCTGGTTCGTATTACGGGCCATTGGCAGAAGCATGCGTGTTGCCGTGTGGGAGCCTGATACTGTGCGGGGAGAGCTGGCGCTGTGGGGTGTGGCGCAGTTGGGTTTTGCGGTGCGCGGGTGTAAGTGGGTTGGGCCAGCTCTCCGCTGGTTCCAGACGTACTTGACCTTGCATGCAGCCAAACATGCTGGGCAGTCCAGGGGTACGCACTCAGCATGGCCGCGACAGCTTTAGGCCTGCATCAGGCCCACCGCCATATGGTGTTGGCGGGATCCAGGCCCTAGTGGGCCTTGCCGCCAGCCCACGAGCTGGTAGTTGGCAGGGCGTGGCCTGGGCGTCGCAGCTACACCATGCTCGGATGGCACGCCTCCTCTTTTCGCCCATGCCTCAAGCCTGGAGACCGAGGTGCTCCACCTCCCGTCTCGGCTGCACAGCTGTAGCAGTGGCCCTGACAGCACAGCGCCGGGCGCGCATTGCGCTTTCGCATTCGCACGCCTAGCCAAAGCCCAGCCATCCCCCTGTCCCGGCCTTCTCACAATGCCCGTCCCCATTCCTTATCCCAATGCCCAATGCCCAATGCCCAGAACCTGGAGACGGAGGTGCTGCACTTCCAGTCTCGGCTGCACCGGCTGGGGCATGGCCACAGCACGTATCAGACACACTGCACACACGCACAGCGGCTCGCACATCTGGATAGAGTCCGCCCCCGCCCCTTGGTACCCCAGAACCTGGAGACGGAGGTGCTGCACTTCCAGTCTCGGCTGCACCGGCTGGAGGACGGCCACAAGCTGGAGTTGGCGCGCCTAAGGAAGGAGGTCGAGTACCACAAGCGCCTGAGGCAGGTGCGTCGTGCGTCTTATGACAACAGACAGTTGTCGGCAACGTGTGTTGTTAGGGTAGCGTGCCGTGCTTTGTGTGTTTTGCCAGTGTGCGTGGGCGGCGGTGGCATGCGGAAGGAGGTTGAGTACCACAAGCGCCTGAGGCAGGTGCGCCGTGTGTCCCACGACACTTGACAGTCTGCAGCAACGCACGGCCAACAGGCTGCGAACCCACCGCGAGCGGCCAGTCGCCTCTGCTTTGCTGCCGACCCACATCATTACCCGTACCCGCTTAAGCCTCTCTACGCTCCCACCATCCATTCCCTAACCCCGGTGCCTCCCCCGCGCTTCCCCCATGCACGTGTGCATGCACGTGCCTCCCTATCCTCCCACCTTAATCTGTTTCCTGACCCCAATGCCCCCTTTCGCACCGCGCTTTCCCCGTGCACTTGTGCATGCTGGGCGCCGGCTACCCCATCGCTTGTTCGCTGCCCATACAGCCTGCACATGCCTCGGCTACCGACCCACATAGCCACCTTGCTCATCCTTCCTTATTACCCCCCTCGGGTGCCCTCTGACCACGCTGCCTGCCCCCCGCTGCCGTCTCGTGCGATGCTTACCACACAGGGCGCCGACCAGCGCAGTTACGAGCTAGAAGCGCGGCTGGAGAAGCTGCAGCAGCAGCAGCAGGGCGGAGCAGGCGCGGGGACAGGGTCGGGGGCGGAGGGCGGCGACGCGGCGGCGCAGGACAGCCAGATGCTGCAGACGCAGCTGCAGGTGCTGGTGCAGAAGAACAGCGAGCTGGCCAACAAGCTAAAGACGGTGAGCGGAAGAGGAGGATGCGAACAGCATGCAGCATATCTGAGCACATCGAAGTGGGCGGGTTGGGGTGCGGGCTTGCCAGCGGGGCTCCACTCGCTCGCAGTGCATGACGGTTTTTTAGGGACAAACGAGGAAGGGGTGTTTAGTTCACCGGCCAGCTGGCCCACCATGCTCAAGGTAGCAGCTGGCGTAGTGGCTGCATGCTCGTCCTTCGTTCATGAGCTCATGGCCGCTCCCCGCACCCAAGCACTTCCCTGACCGCTTCCATTCGCGCCGCTAACCCCCAGTTCGAAGGCCAGATGGTGCAGCTAAAGGAGCCCAAGGCGGCTCCTGCCACAACCCTAGAAGTCCCCTCGCAGTGCCCCGTTTAACCATTCCCCTGTACCTCTGTTTGATTTGCACGTCCGACCCCGCAGTTCCAGGGCCAGGTGGTGCAGCTGGAGGAGCTCAAGGCGCCTCCTGTCACGGTCGTGCGAAGCAACCCGTGCTGTGCCCCTCTTGACCATACCTGTTCGTCCCCTGCCTTCCCGACCCCGCAGTTCGAGGGCCAGGTGGTGCAGCTGGAGGAGCTCAAGGCGGCGTTGGAGTGCGAGCTGGACCAGGCGTACGGCGAGCGGGACGCGCTGGCGGAGGAGCTGGAGCATGTGAGTGCTGTTGGGTGGGGGAAGAGGACGTGGGGCAGGGGGGCGGGCTGTGCAGTCAGGGCTTGCTGGGAACTACTGTCTGTGCGGGACGCGCTGAGCGGAAGTAAGCTGGCGCACGTCAAAGGAGGAAGGGGGGAACGCGACGTGGGGAGGGGGAGGGGAAACAAAGTACTAGTAACGCGCGCGGGGGGGGGAAACAAAGTAATAGTAA
>VFQN01003984.1_pt1 | contig 20087 bp, 13 predicted proteins | sample 3512371 | NCBI WGS metagenome assembly VFQN01 (sample SAMN10412370, study PRJNA504923) | tailings metagenome | isolation source: Replicate 2 from Balatoc abandoned mine | place: Philippines: Itogon, Benguet | collected 2017-08-28
CAGGGAAATGCGATCGTTCATCGTCGGAGGATGGCGAATGCCGGTCATTAACAGCAGCAGGACCATCAGCATGTACACTGGTTCGCCAAAATAGACCATGTAGCCGAGGGCGAGCAGCAACATTCCCTGGGCAACGCGGTGGGCGTACTTCCCGATGAGCGCGTACATGATGTGCCCGCCATCAAGTTGCCCGATCGGCACCAGATTCAGCCCGGTCAGGAACAGTCCGGCCCAGCCGGCAAACAGCAAGGGATTCAGGGCGATGTCATGGTGCGGCGGTAACGCGCCGAACTTCAGCCAGACCATCGCTTTCAATAACAGGGGATCGCCGAACACCAGTCCGCCGTTCTCCGGCAGGAACTCAGCGATGGTCGCCTGCTGCACCCCGAACCACGCGACGGGGACTGCGATCAGAAATCCTGCCAGCGGCCCTGCGACGGCGATGTCGAACATGGTCCGCCGGTCGCCAAACCCCCGTGGCTGAACGATAACTGCTCCCAGAGTTCCGAGGGGACTGATGGGAAATGGCAGGAAAAACGGCGGGGAAGCCGGGACGCGATGCCATTTGGCGGTCAGGTAATGTCCCATCTCATGGCACAGCAGAATCAGCATGACCGGGCCGGCATACCACAGGCCGTCGATCAGGCGGTCCTGCCAGACGAAAGGTCCGCCGGGAGAGAAAAAGGTGGCACCGGCCAGCCAGGTCGAGGCGCACGTCGCCAGAAACAGGAGCGAGGCGATAATCCGGGATCGCGCACTGGTCCGGGCTCGCACAGAGGCACGGATTGCTTCCACCGGCGGCGGGTCCTGATCTTCCGGCAGAAAGACGGGTTCCGCACGAACGTCGGACACATGCGGCTGTTCAGGAGGAATCCGCTCGGAATCAGGTTGCATTGTGCTCAATCGGTGCCGGGACAAGGAATCGGTGGCAGGACAACATATTGGTGCCGGGGCAAGGTCAGACAACCAACACAGGTGAACCACGCGGGATCGGACCAGTGAAGTACGAACCTGCCCTCTGTTCTACTGCGTCGTCGTGGCGATTGTCCACCACGCCTGCCAGCGGAGGGCCGGTACCGATCGTGATCCGACACGACTGAAGTCCGGAAATCGGCGGTCAGTCCCTGCGGTTTTACCAGCGGGAGCTGCAACCAGCGGAGAGAGCCCCCGAAATCCGGTGCTGATCAGGGCTTGATCAGACTCTTGAGCGTGCGCAAGTTCATTTCATCGAGATTTTCCCCGTTGCGCATGCCCTTTTCCGTCTCCAGGTGCATGGGAATCGCAGCGAACCGGGCGTCGTTCATCAGATGGCGGAACGGTTCCAGACCGAGACAGCCTTCGCCGATATGTTCGTGCCGATCCACCCGGCTGCCGAGCGGCTTCTTGCTGTCGTTGATATGAAACGCCCGGATACGGTCAACACCGACGAGGCGGTCGAATTCGTCGAACGTCGCCGCATATTCCCCGGCCGATTGCAGGGGATATCCGGCTGCAAAAATGTGGCAGGTATCCACGCAGATTCCCAGTCGTTCCGGCTCCTGCACGCCTTGCAGGATGCTCGCCAGATGCTCAAACCGGTGTCCCAGGCAAGTCCCCTGGCCGGCTGTGGTTTCCAGCCAGATTTCCGTGGTCACGCCCCGGGTTCGCTCGTGAATAATGTCCAGTGCCTGGCAAATCCGAGTCAGCCCCTCTTCGACGGAGGAGTCGACGCAGCTGCCGGGGTGCATCACCACGCCTTGCAGTCCCAGCGATTCTGCCCGTTCGATTTCGCCGATCATGGCCGCGATCGACTTCTCCCACAAATCGTCCCGGGAACTGGCCACGTTGATGAGATAGCTGTTATGGGCACAGGGCAGCCGGAGCGGACTGGCAGCGAGGGTTTCCCGGAACCGGCGAATGTCGTCATCCGCCAGGATTTTCGGTTGCCAGCCCGAACCGGTCACCCCCGGGTTGGCAGGGCTGACGGCTTTCACTGACCACTGGGAGGGGCTGTGAGTAAAAATTTGCACGGTATCGAGCGACAGGGCCGTGGCCGCTTCCACTGCCTTGAAAACTCCGCCGGCAATAGAAAGGTGCGATCCAAACAGTGGCATAAGACGTTTGATCCGAACGGGAAAACCAGGAATGTCAGTCAGGCAGGCGCGGACAGCAACCGTCAGCGCTCGCGAACCGGAGCGGCGAACGGGGTTCGGTCTGCCAGTCTGCTGCAGTTCGCTCTGCTGGTCAGGGACTTGCCGACCGTGTTTCCGGATCATGTCGCCAACCGCCGGAAACTTCCAGGCAGAATTGCAGGCATCGGGGTGTTGACCTGTCCTGCGCAGTCCCTGAAAAACCGGAGTTCCGAAAAATCCGCGCAACTCACTCGTTCAAGGCAACGACGGCCCTGGCAGTCTCGCTGTCACCGGTCGGAAGCTGGAGCACCTTTGGCGACTTCCCCACGCTGCGGACAGAAAGCCCCGGACATGCACCTGAGCGTCATCACTGCGACCTGGCAACGCCCCTCACGGCTGGCGGGGTGTCTGCGACAGTTTCGACAACAGTCTCCCGGCGGGCTGGAGTGCGAGCACATCGTCGTGTCCGATGGTCCTGATCCCCGGGCAGAACAACTGGCGCGGTTCCATGCTGCCCGCTACCTCGAGCGTACGCAAAACGGGGGAAAATACGGGGTGGCAGCGAAGGATGATGGCGTACGGATCGCGACCGGCGACTATGTCTGCTTCTGGGATGATGACAACCAGTGCGAGCCTCACGCGCTCGCCACCCTGTATACCGCAGCGGCTGGGGTCGATATCGGCGTCGTTCAGGTTCGGCATCTCGTGCGGAAGACCGGCCGGATTGAAACGATTCCCCGTACCTGGTCGGGCCAGTTTCAGCTCGGGGACGTCGACACCCTGTGTGTCTGCGTACGCCGCGAACTGGCGCTGCGGGAACCGTGGGAAGGTCCGGAGGACCGAAACACCGATTTTCACTGGCTGGACCGGCTGAGCCGCCATGCTCCGGTGATCCGGTTCGTTCCCGTCATCGTGGGTGATCATTTGTGAAGAAACCGCACTCGCAAAGCGGCCTGAAATTCCTGGATTCCCCCCATTGACTCGCCACATACAATCCGGCATTCCCGGAATTCCGGGCAGAGCTGAAGTCTGCCGGCGGAGCGACCGGGCAGAGAATTTTGCGGTTTCGATTTACCTGCTTGACAACCGTTCGCGACTCGACTAGACCATCTGCGATTATTGACATTGACGATTGGACGGTATGTTCGGCGGCCGGTGCGGTTTACGTTGTTGGCAGACCGGCGGGTCGAGCGGAAATTTCTCAATCAATCGCGGGATTCGGTCGACGAAAGGGCCAGGGTTTCGCGCAGGAAACAACGTCAGGAAGAGGCAGGATTCCGGTTCTGCCGGGCTTCACGACGTTACTGAAGACAGGTTTGTAGTTTCCGCCGGGATGCGGATGGTTCCCACTCGGTTGTTTGGTCTTTTGGCTACTGTTGAGGTTCTTACCACATGACCACCGTGTTGCACGACGAAGAATGCACCTTCGCCGCGTGGGCGCCCTGGGCTCCCGAAACCACCCTCGTTCCCTCGCCGTTCCTCGCCGACGATGACGACGATGAAATGGGTGACGATGACGATTTCGACGATCTCGACGACGACGATGAAGATCTGGACGATCTGGATGACCTGGACGACGAAGATCTCGACGAAGAGTTCGACGACGAAGAGGAGTTTGAAGAGGAAGAAGAATTCGACGACGATGACGACGACGAAGATTTCGACGACATCGATGAAGATGACGAAGAAGACTACTAACCGGCAGCGGACCCCGGCGCCTGATTCCTGCCTGGTGGTCCGTCCATTGTCGGAACTGGCTTCCTTGCGCGGTTCGTGGTGACATATCACGAATCGTGTCGGGCAGCAATTGCGGGAGCAGTCACCAGGTGTGTCTGCTCCTTCTTTTTTTCCGTTTGAAATTTCTAACGGATCAATGGGCCGGTTTGTGGGGGTACGCGCTGCCCGGCTGAATCCGGAATCGAGTTCTTGCGGCACACCATTGTCGAGGCATCATCGTCGTCGGTGCCTCGTTCAGTCTACCGAATGCGCACCTCTGCTCCGGTGTGGTTCCGCAGCAGTTCGAGGTTCCGCTCGTACTGTTGCTGGTTGTAGCCTTTCCAGGCCATGATTTCGCGGCCTTTGGCGGTTTCCAGCCAGATCTCGTACGGACCGCCCAGTGATGGGATCAGCGTGTCGAAGACGATGCTGAAGATCCATTGCAGCGGGCCGAACATCAGGAATGTCAGGCAGCCCGTCTGGTTCGCCTGATACGTCGTATGAATAAAGATCACTGCCGGCAACTTGCAGCGTTCGCGTCCCATCGGGATGTACGCCACATGGAAATCGGTCAGAAACCGCTCGCCGGAGATCCGCGAGACGCGGTAGGTGCCGGTCAGCAACAGCGGCATCACGCTTGCCAGAATCAGCTTCAGCAGCGAGAACCACGCGACGATCAGTACGGGAACCATCAGGACGCCCAGGATGGTCAGCCGTAGCGGCAGATTCGGTTCCGGTTCCAGAAAACGCTTCATCCGGCAATGCTCGTTTCAAGGGGCAATCGGGCTGGTGTTCAGAGCCGGCCGCTGCGGAAAATGCCGTAGATCAGCCAGATGCCCAGCAGGCTGGAGACTGCAAAAATCGGGACTGTCAGCCATTTGAGATCGGAACCACTCCGCAACAATAATGCGGAGGCGACGATCAGGGCAGCCATCACGATGCCGACTGCCAGCCGGTTGCTGGCCCGTTCGACTTCAATGGTGAAGTGATTGAGGCCGCGCAGGTCGAAGTGGACTTCCAGTTCATTCCGCGCCAGTTTCTTCAGGGTCTCGGCAGTGTGCTCTGGAATCTCGCGGGCGATCGCCCAGACCTCTTTGGTTTCCCGGATCACGCGATCGACCATCGGTCCCGGCTTGTAGCGCTCTTTCACCAGTTTTTCGACAAAGGGCTGCAAGTGGCTGGCCAGATTGAAGCCGGGGTCCAGTCTGCGGCCGATCCCTTCCAGTGTGACCAGAGCCCGGATGAGCAATGTCAGACTGCCGGGACAACGGATATTGTGCTGGCCCAGCATCGTCACAAAGTCGCTGAGCATGGCGCCGACATGCAACCGCTCCAGTTCGACCCCATAGTAGTTGGAGACGAAGTCACGCATGTCGATCCGCAGTAGCGGATAATCCACCTCCCGGGCCGGTTGTCCGAGGATCAGCACCACCTTGACCAGCGTGTCCACATCCTGTTGCGCCACCGCCACAAACAGGTCGACCAGACGCTCCCGGGTGTCGTCGTCCAGCATGCCGACCATGCCGAAATCGAGCAGGCAGATCGAGCCGTCGGGACGAATCCGCAGGTTCCCGGGATGCGGATCGCCATGGAACACGCCGTACTCGAACGACATCTTCATGAAGATGCGGGCACCGCGAATGGCAATGTCCGACGGCTGACAGGGCCAGCGAGCCAGATCATGGCAGTCGTCGACTTTCAGGCCCTCCACATATTCCATCGTCAGGACCGATTCCGTCGTCAGGTCGCTGTAGACCCGGGCGATGTACAACGACGAATCGTTACGGAACAGGCGGTCGAACTCCTGCATCGTCCGGCCCTCACGGGCAAAGTTCAGTTCCCGCCGGACGGTGCGGCCGAAGTGCGCGACGAGGCCCGTCGGGTCGAAGACGCGCGATTCCGGGATATGTCGTTCCAGCAGGGCTGCCAGTTCCTGCATCAGTGACAGGTCGCGTTCGATGTCCCGGACTGCGTTCGGTCGACGGATCTTGATGGCCAGCGGCGTCCCGTCGTGATGCCAGGCCCGATGCACCTGGGCGAGAGAGCCGGCTGCCAGCGGTGTGCGGTCAAACCGGGCGAAGAGTTCGGAGACGGAACCGCCAAGTTCCCGTTCCACCTGGCAAACGGCATCCGTTGCAGAAAACGGCGGCACGCTTTCCTGAAGTTTCTGTAGTTCCGCAATCATGCCGGCGGGCATCAGGTCGGGCCGGGTGCTCATTACCTGGCCGAACTTGATGAACGTCGGTCCGAGGGCTTCCAGAGACAGCCGGATTCTCTGGTAGACGGTCAGTTGCGGCTGCAGATCCAGCGGCTTGCGCGACAACCGTTGTCGTAACCGCCGCCAGAAGCCAATGATCCCCAGTCGTGCCAGGACATCCCCAAAGCCATGATTCAGCAGAACGGCCGCAATCTCCCGCGTTCGTCCCAGGTTCCTGAAAATGCGCAGGGGATGCGGTTCGGAAGCAGAAGGCATGCGCGACGATGTTCCCGAGGGAGTTCCGTGATCACCGGGAACCACGCCCGGTAGTTGCAGATCGCGGATTGTACAGGATTCACTGCCCGCGCCATCAGGCAGGGCCTGCGATTCAGCACGCTGGGCCGGAGTCACGGGCGTCGGGAAGCTGAATGGAACCCACCGCTATGGCAGGCGGCGTTGGGGCGAAAACACCACATTTTCGGGTGGCACGCCCTGAGTCCTCGAAGGGCGTGGTAATTTCTGACATCAGTTTAACACGCCCTTCGAGGACTCAGGACGTGCCAGACTTTCCGGGCAATTCGTCGCACAACGCGCAGATTCAAAGAACACCAGCGAGGTAGCAGAAAGGACTTCCTTGCTTGGCGCTGGGGGCTGGTACATTCACTGGACCAATCGTCACAGGGCGTGGTGCGATCCGGAGCAGGATCACCCGAGATCGATTGCCGGAGGCAACCCTGTGGAGGCGAGTATGGTGCCGCGGGCGTTACGTGAAGACCTTGTCGATCACGTGGCCATGCACGTCGGTCAGCCGGAAGTTACGGCCCTGGAAACGGTAGGTGAGGCGGGTGTGATCCAGCCCGCAGAGATGCAGAATGGTCGCCTGCAGGTCATGCACGTGGACCGGGTCTTCTGTCACGCCCCACGCAATTTCATCGGTCGCGCCGATAACCTGTCCGCCGCGGACACCGCCGCCGGCCATCCAGATACTGAAGGCATACGGGTGGTGATCCCTGCCGGTGACCCGTGAGTTTTCACCTGTCCGGTTTTCGCCGAGCGGGGTCCGACCGAACTCCGAGTTCCACACGACCAGCGTCTCGTCCAGCAAGCCGCGGCGTTTCAGATCCTTGAGGAGCGCCGCGATCGGTTGATCAGCCATGCGGCAGTTGTGTTCCAGCTGCGGATCGAGATTGCTGTGATGATCCCATGACGAATGGAAGATGCCGACAATCCGCACGCCGCGTTCGATCATGCGCCGCGCTAACAGACAGTTGCGGGCAAACGGACCAAAGAGCCCGACGCCGCCGAGATTCGACTTGATCGGGGGTTCCTTGCGGTCGAGACCGTATTCGTCCAGGGTCGCCTGCGTTTCCCCGGACAGATCCGTCAGTTCCGGGGCAGCAGCCTGCATCCGGAAGGCGAGTTCATACGCACTGATCCGCGCTGCCAGTTCGGAGTCCTGGACATCCTGCAGATGCAGCCGGTTGAGATCATTGACCGCTGCGATGGAAGTGCGTTGCATCGCGTTGTCGATGCCGGCCGGATTGTTCAGATTCAGAACCGGTTCGCCGTCACTGCGGAACTGCGTGCCAGAGTATGTGCTGGGCAAGAACCCGCTTGACCAGCTGGCCGACCCGCCGGGAATACCGCGTCCTACAGTGACCAGCGATACGAAGGCCGGAAGATTCCGCGACTGGCTGCCCAGTCCGTAGGCGAGCCAGGAGCCGATGCTGGGACGTCCGGCGATCGCGGACCCGCAGTTCATCAGCAACTGGCCGGGCAGGTGATTGAACTGGTCGGTGTGCATCGAGCGGATCAGACAGATGTCATCAGCGCAGGAGCCGATGTGCGGCAGCAGGTCGCTCATCTCCATGCCGCACTCGCCGTAGCGGACGAACTTTCGCGGCGTGGCCATCAAGCGAGCTGATTCCTTCTTGATGAACGCGAAACGCACGTTCGCCAGCATCGATTCCGGCAGCGGCTGCCCGTCCAGTTTGTTCAGAACCGGTTTGGGATCGAACAGATCCATCTGGCTGGGACCGCCCTCCAGATAGATGTAAATGATTCGCTTCGCTGTGGGAGCAATGTGCGACAGCCGCGGCAGGGTCGGATCATGCGCGGAAGTCGCGGAGTCTGCTGCCTGAACGCCATCAGCTGCCAGCAAGGATGACAGCGCCGCCGCCCCGGCTCCTGCCAGTCCGCTGGAGAGAAACCGCCGGCGATCGAGAGCCAGCCGCAGCTGTTGGTCGAGAGCTGGATCTGAAACCATGGGCGAAGACTTTCTTTTCGCACTCACCAGAAACATGGGACCGTCATGACTAGCCCGAAGCGCCAGCGAGGGACGATATCTTTCAACCGGCGTGCCACCAGATTTTCCCGCGACCCGACCGATCTCATTCCGCTATTCCCGTGTGAAAAACTCGTCCAGGTTCATCAGCACTCGTGCGGTCACCGTCCAGGCGGCCAGACGGGCCTGGTCCTCTGCCGAGAGCGTGCTGTCGGCTCCGTCGGAATGTTGCAGGCTCGTGATGCCGCCGATCACTTCACGGGCAGCGCTGGCATCCTTGAGAAAACGCTGGTGCTGATCGGCATAGAGAGTCTGCAACACCGGCAGTTCCCCCGGACGGGGATCGCGGCCGAGGCAGTGTCGTACAGCCAGTTGTAACTGTTCGTTCAGGGAACCTGCAGGAGACCGCGCGAGGTGCTGGCCGAGCGACTGGGCACATTCAAAGAACACCGGGTCGTTGAGCAGCGTCAGCGCCTGCAGCGGCGAGTTCGAGCGTTGTCGCTGGACGCAGGCCACGGTGGAATCCGGCGTATCGAACGTCAGCAGCATGGGATACGGCGTCGCGCGGCGGAACAGGATGTACATGCCGCGACGATACAGGTCTGCCCCGGTGGTCACTTTCCACTCGGCATTGCGGCTGATGCTGGTCACATACGCCGGTTGCGGCGGTCGGATGCCCGGTCCGCCGAGTTTCACTTCCAGCAGTCCCGAAACGTCGAGTGCCATGTCGCGAATGGTCTCGGCTTCCAGGCGGAACCGCTGCTGCCGGGCCAGCAACTCGTTGAAGGGATCACGCTCTTCCAGTTCCGGACGCTGGTGCGATGACTGCCGGTAGGTGGCAGAGGTCACGATCAATTTGATCAGCGCCTTCCGGCTCCAGCCGAGTTCCCGTTGTTGCCCTGCAAGCCAGTCCAGTAATTCCGGATGGGACGGTGGCGTGCCGCCGGAGCCGAAGTTGTCCACGGTGGCGACCAGGCCGCGCCCGAACAGGTGCAGCCAGATGCGATTGGCCGTGACGCGCGGCGTGAGCGGATTGTCGTCGTCCATCAACCAGCGAGCCAGATCCAGCCGGTCTGCCAGCTGCCCCCGCGGCTGGAATTTGTGCAGGACGGCCGGCGTGGCGGGACGCACGTCGTCGCCGCGACTGCGATAGTCGCCACGCAGATGCACGTAAGACACCCGTTCCCGGTCGCGCAGTGAAACCGTCATCGCCTTGAACGATGGCTTCTTCGGTCGCCCCAGGGCATGACGTTCATAGGTCTCGCACGCATCTTTCAGCGCCGGATTATCGCGCGACTTCAATTGCTCGATCAGCTTCTTCTGCTCAGTGCTGCGTTTGCGGGTTTCGGTCGCGAGAGCCTTCATGACCTCCGCAGAATCCGCGCTGGCGGCGGGTAGCTCAAACTCGCCCAGCAATTCCTGCAAGGAACCGGCCAGCTGCGACTCGACGCCGCTCCACTTCCGGAATTCTGCCTGATACTTGCGATCCTCGTCCGGGCGGGAAACTGCGACATCCACGTCGTCGGCGTTATTAAAGAAGGAAAACAGCTGATAGAACTCGCGGTGGGAGATCGGATCAAACTTGTGGGAATGGCATTCCGCGCAGCCGACGGACAGACCCAGCCAGCCGATTCCCACGGTGCTGACCCGGTCCACAATTTCCTTCAGGCGATATTCTTCCAGATCCACGCCGGCTTCCGTGTTGCGAAGCGTATTGCGCAGAAAACCGGTCGCGGTTTTCTGCTCCAGTGTCGCTGTCGGCAACAGGTCTCCGGCCAACTGTTCGATGGTGAACTCATCGAACGGCAGGTCGCGATTGACGGCGTCAATCACCCAGTCGCGGTACAGCCAGGCATTGGGACGCAAGGCATCGCCCAGATAGCCGTCGCTGTCGGCATAGTGGGCCAGATCCAGCCAGTGACGTCCCCAGCGTTCCCCGAAATGCGGTGATGCCAGCAACCGGTCGACCAGGCGTTCGTAGGCATCGGGAGCAGTATCGTTTTCAAATTCCGTCAGCTGGTCCGGATCGGGCGGCAGCCCCAGCAAGTCCAGCGACAGACGGCGCAACAGCGTTGCCCGGTCTGCTTCCGGAGACGGGGCAACGCCTGCCTGTTCCAGCCGTGCGAGGACAAACCGGTCGACCGGATTACGAATCCAGCCTTCATCAGCGACTGCAGGAGGCGGGACAGCAGCAATCGGGCGAAACGACCAGTGATCGGTATACTTCGCGCCTTCCGCCACCCAGCGTTTCAGGCGAGCAATCTCCTGCTTTGAGAGAGAGTGCCCCGACGATGCGGGCGGCATCCGCAAATAGTCTTCCTCCGCAGTGATGCGGGCGACCAGTTCACTGAGTTCCGGCTGGCCGGCGACGATCGCAGTCGCGCCACTTTCCAGTTCCGCCAGCGCGGCATCCGCGCGATCCAGCCGCAACCCGGCTTCCCGGCTGGATTCATCCGGACCGTGACAACTAAAACAGTGCTGTGACAGGATCGGCTGGATATCGCGTGAAAAATCGATGGCAGGTCCGGCGGCCTCCAGCGTGAGGGAGACCAGACAGCCGGAGACCAGCAGCAGAAGCAGCATCCCCCTGCACCAAAGCCGACAGGTGGAAACCGACCGACAGGCGGCGGTACGATCTATGGTTGTCATCTCGTTCATTCGTCAAGCCGTCTGATCTCTGTGCGGACATTCATCCTGAAGCAGTATGTCAGATCCCGTCAGTGCTGACGAGACGTCCCGCCTGCGACTTCGCTCCGCGTGCGGGGCAGACTCTGGTCCACCGCAGTCACAGCTTCCCGCAGTTCCGGCAAGCCGACGATCAGCGTCGGGTCGACCATGTCGCGGGAGACCGAGCGGGGAACTCCCAGAATCTCCAGTCGCGTCAACGACTCGCCGGGTTGATAACCGAGATCAGACAAGTCGATGCCGACCGCGAGGGCCTTGGAATCGATATGCACCTGCCGGCCGTGGGGCACGAATTCTCCGGTGACGATGTCGTTGACCGAAAGGATGTCGCGGGCGTTGTGAAACAGGCGATACGGAACCAGATCCAGGGCGGCGGGCGAGTTGAGTCCGATATCAAACCGTTCGATCAGATGGTTGGTGCGGGGACCGTCCGGGTCTCCGGAACGCACACGAAACAGGTTGCCTTCCGGGGCGCCGACCAGCAATTCCAGATCAAACAGCACGATATCGGGACCGGGGCCGTTCCTGACCGGCCGGACAAACTCCACTGCCATCACGGGGAGCGAGAAATCCTCCTCGTTCGGGTCGAGAGAATGACGGGGATTTGCGAGGCCGCTCACCAGACTCCAGTCCTCATCCAGCAGTGCCAGACGTGACTGACCTTCCGGCAAGTTCTGGTCCCTGCCGAGCAGCAAACCGCCGCCTTTCGCCGGACAGGCGAACGCCATCAGCCGGCTGCGAATCAACTGTTCACGCGGATATTCCCGGACCACGCCCGCGCGCTGGACGGAGATTCCAAGCAAATCCTCCACCGTTCCCTGCGAAGTCCGGGTGGCGTCATATCGCACGACCCGATCGGGCAACTGGCCCAGATAGGTGGAATGGGTGAGTGAGCGGGATGGTGAGCGGGGCGTGGAACCGGGTTCGACCGTAATCGATTCGCCCTTCCGCAAGAGTACCGGTGAACCGGACGAATCATCCGTGCCGGAAGAATCGTCGGTGGTCGTGAGTGAGGCAGCCCCCTCGACGACGAACAGTTCGGTCCCGCCGGTCTGATCCACGTCTACCGAGAACCGTGTGCCCAGATCGATCACTTTCGCGGCCGGACTGCGCACCTGGAAGCCCTCTGCTCCGGGCGGAGCATGCACCGAGCAGTGTCCGGAGTGCAGTTGCAGGACCGCGGGATCACTGACCGTGAAACTGGCAGGGGCTTTCAGGATGACCTGGGCTCCGGCGAAGAACCGGAGTGCCAGCAGTCCCTGCGTCAGCACATATTTCTGCTGCAGGATCAGCTGACGTCCTGGTTCCGGAATCAGTCCCTCGCCAAAAAACAGGGCCTGCGCGGTTTCCGTAATCACTGGTCCCTGTCCGGGAACTGCAACTGGCACTGCAGCGGTCACCGGCGTGGCAGCCGGATCGCTGGTTCCGTGTCTGAGCTGCCCGGGGATCAGGACTGCCAGCAACAGAAGTGCGCTACACACCAGCAGTGCGCTACACCCGGTGATCGCCACCATGACTCGCGGCCGGGTCATGAGAGGCAACTGTGGTGACGGGATCACATCCGGAGTGCTGCGCTGGTCCGGGGTGCAACCTGTCCAGTCCGGAGCCTCACTCAGGGCATGCAGATCCAGATGGATCTGCATCGCTTCCAGCCAGGTCTGTCGGAACTCCGGGGAGGTTCTCAATTGCTCTTCGAGACGTGCGTGGTCCTCGACCGACAGCTGACCGGCCAGTGCAGCCTCGATCAGCGAGTCGATGTCCGGGACGCGCGAGGGTTCAGATGAAATCTGCATGCTGTCACTCCGGCCGCAGCCGTGTTTACTCCGTCATTTCCAGTTTCAGACGTCGAGCCACGCATCGCGACAGGCGGCGGCGCAGCAGCGACATGCGGTTGTAGAAGGTCTTGAGGGAACAGCCGAGTTCGCGGGCCACCGCTTCAAAGGCTGCTCCCTCCCGGTAGATTTGCTGCAGCAGCGACTGCTCAAGGTCCGGCAGCGCCTGGACACATTTTTCCAGGGCACTGAGGCGCTGTTTTTCCGCCGCCTGGTCCAGCGATTCCAGCGAGACCGCCAGCAGTTCGGCAACATCCGACTGGAACAGCAACCGGTTGGCAGCCACTGCGCGGCGGTGATTCAGTGCTTCATGGCGGGCGATCCCGCAGGCCCAGGCGAGAAAACTCCGCTGACGGTCGTACTCCGGAAACTTGTTCCACATCACCAGGCTGCAGCGCTGACAGAGATCCTCGGCGTCAGCGGTCTGCCTGACCAGGGAAAACAGGTAGAGGATGATTTTCGGACGATGTCGTGATAACAGTTCCTCAAACTCTCGCTGCAAGTGGCTCTGCTGGATGGCGGGTGTGGACGTACTTTCCCGGCCGGTTGTCTCCAGTCTGTGGAGTACCGTATCCGACAGGGAAGTCAGCGACGGATTTCCCGTCCGCACGTTAGTCCTCCAGAACCAGCTGGTAGGTATTTGCCCCCGGCTGCACGACGAACACCTCCTGACTGGTTTTCTCGCTCCAGTAACGGGCCGGGATCAGGTTCCAGGCAGGCGGCACGTTGTCTTTTGTCGGAGTGCCGACGGTCTCTGCCAGTTCGCCGGGCGGCTTGATGTACACATCATACTCTCCCACCAGCACGTCGGCGTCGCCGCGCATGTTGATCCGGAAACTGCCCGACCCACTGGTCAGTCCGGTCGCCAGGATGCCGCGCTCACGGTGCAACATCATGATCGACGAACCCGCCGGAACCGGCTGGTCCTTGTAGCTGGCAGTGCCGCTGACCGTCCCGGTTTCTCCCGGCAACTGGCCCCCGGAGAAACAGCCGGCTGTGCAGGATAGCATTATCAGTGACACCAGCCTCCGCACTTCAACCTGACTGCGCATCGCAATTCCTTCCGGCTTCCCGACTTTCAACCCTAAACGTTCAACTCTCAACCTCCCTAAAACTCTCCCAACACCTGGCCATCGTCGCGGGTCGCGAGGCACTTGAGCGTGCGCAGGTACATATTCTCGCTCAGAAAGCGGACAGTACCGTCTGCCAGCAGTACCTGGGCACCGCCCGAGTGTGTGGAGAAGATGCCATTATTGGCGCCGTCGTTACTGCGGATGCCGCCGAGGCCGATCGTCGTGGTATTGATGGCATAGCGAACGGTCGTGGTATTGAACGAGCGCACGTTGCCAACGTTGTATCCGGTCGGCGGCGGGAACGCGGGAATCTGGACTCCGACCATGAATCCCTGATGGTTATTGATCGGTTCCTTCACACCCGCGGACGTGATCCCGAAGTCGGATTGTTCGCCGACGAGCAGGGTGTTGGAAGAACCGTCGGTCACGTCGCGCATCCGGATCGGCTTGTGCGGCATCAGCATGCCGCCCATCGCGATGATGCCACTGCTCTGGGCAGCGTGTTCGCGGTCGGCCGGGTTACCGTCAAACGTGGCGTCATTGGTGGCGCCGTTGATGCCGACATACTGGGGACAGGTCACATTGTGGTCGTACGGTTTGCGCAGTCCGGGAACCGCGCTGGACGGACACAGCATCACGCTGATCGCCAGACCATCCAGAATCGGCCCGTTGATGCCGTAGCCGTCGGTCGCAGTGGGAGCGAGACTGCCAGGATGCCGGCCGTTGACGTTCAGCCGGTTGGACAGGTTCGCCATGTCGAGATACGGCAGCAGACCGATCCACCAGGAGACTCCGAAGTACTGGTCGCTGGTGCCGTATTTCGAGTGGCGCGAACCTATCGGGAATGTCCCGAACACGTCGTGGTAATTATGGAGCGCCAGACCGATCTGTTTGAGATGATTCTTACACTGGGTCCGCCGCGCCGCTTCACGGGCCTGCTGCACGGCCGGCAGCAGCAGGGCAATTAATACGGCGATGATGGCAATCACGACGAGCAACTCAATCAGTGTAAAACCTCGCGGACGGCAAGCCGGGCTTTCGCGCATGAGAATGTGTCCCCTCTGGACAAGAGAGCCTTGTCGACAAGATCTGTGGCAGAAGAATGGCCGGGAACAAATGCGTCGTCGCAAATCCTTGAATCAGGAAGCGGCGACGAAAATCGACGAAGGGAGCGCAACGCCTTCGTGATCACTCGTTGCCAGCGTGAAAAACTTCCCGGTGAAAAATCCGGGAATTTGATGTTTTGAACACATTTCTGCACGGCGAGCCTGCCATTTTCGCGGGAACTGATGTTGAAGTAGTGGCGCAAGTCTCAATTGGGAAAGGAGAAGCAGCAGGCAGCCGATGGCCGCCTAACTGTGCGAATGGAGATGACAGGCCGTCCCGAAAAAAATTGGCAGTTCCTGATGCCGCGGAAGGCCAGCTCTCTTTCGCCGCTGAAGGAACCGGGTCGCCAGGTAAGGCAAGGCAGCCAGGATCAACAGTGGTAGCCAGAGCACTGTCGCGGGGCGGTTCAATTCCGGGGAAGTGGCAAAACCGCAATCGGGGTCCGCCGGCCGGCACTGGTGGCGAGTTTCCCGGGGAGTTCGCCCGCCCCTCGCCTCGGGGCCAGCTTGCGGCAGGTTGGCCAATAGGCCGGTCGCCTTCTGCCCAATCGCAATTTTGTGCAATCCCGAACTTTCCCGTACGAGCCCGGGGTTCCGCTGAAACCGCAGTAACTGGGATCGAGTACCATCGTCGAGTTCATTTGATCACAATGTCCGCTCTGAATATCAGCCTTTCCGGCCGGATCGTGAACGGCGATCTCCGGCGTTCCCGTCTCATGCCCACAGTTCTGGTGAGGAGCCCCCATGAATTGCATTCGATCTCCCCGTCGTTTGCACCGGCTGGCATCTGGCGTTCATCGCGCGGCCGCGTTTTTCGCCGCAGCGTTTGTTGTTTCGACCTGCAGTCTGTTCGCGGAACCGCTGCGGGCAGAGTCGCTGACAAGCCGCTTGCCGGCAGGCGCCCTCGCCACTGTGGAAATTGCTGACGCCGGCCGTAGTATCGAGGCTTTGAAGTCATCAGAGGCTCTGTCGCAACTGCTGGCATCCGAACCTTATCAGGCATGGTCTGCGTCTCCTGACGGTCGCAAGTTCCGCGGCGGACGGGCCCTGCTGGAAGGTCAGATGGGCCTGACACTGTGGGACGCTGCCACGCAACTGTTCGGGCATCGGGCGATTCTGGCGGCCTATCCGCCGGGAACGACGCCGCAGCCGGAGGTCGTCCTTGTCCTGCAATTCGCCAAAGACGAAACCGGATCGCTCTTGCGGGAGAAGCTGGAGCCGTGGGCAGAAATCGCGGCAGAGAACCTGATTGCCGCTACCGATGGCGACTGGTGGGGACTGGAAACCAAAGACGGCAAGGCTTTTCTGTCGGTGAGTCCGGGCTGGTGCGTGATCAGTAATGCCCGCGTGCTGCGGGATGACGTCATTGCCTGCATCGAACAGCCGCCGGTCGTCTCGCTGGCCTCGGTCGCCGCCTGGCAAACCACTTCGGTCGCCAACCGTGGCGCGCTGAGTCAGGTGAAGGGTGTCGTGGACATCGAGGCGATTCGCAAGCTGCTGGCCCAGCCGCGGCTGCTGCCGTCGAAGACAGATAATCCGCTCGCTTCACTGCTGTTCGGTGGTTCGCTGGAAGTGGCGGCTGTCGCGCCGGCGGTCGTCGCCAATCTGGAGATCACCGACACCAGCGCTGCTCTCCGCCTGAAGATGCTGGCAGGCGCGGCGGATGTGGATGCTGCGCATCGGACGCTGTTGCAGCCGACCGGAACCACGCGGGCCATGACTCCGTCCGTTCCGCGTCAGCTCGCGGGGGCAACGCTGTGTTGTGAATGGGCCGAGTGGTATCGCCAGCGCGATCAATTGCTGCAGCCGCAAGTGTTGCCCGAGTTCGACAAGTTTGAAACCGGCCTGAGCAATCTGATTCCGGGCAAGGATTTTGCGGAAGATATCCTCGCCTTGCTGAGGACGCCGATCTCCCTCGTCACCGCCTCGCAGACGTATCCGCATCTGGACGGTCGTCCGGGGCTGCAATTGCCGGCATTCGGACTGGTCCTGGAACTGAATGATCCCCAGCGGGGAGCCGACGTGTTTCAACTGTTCTTCCAGACGCTCGGCACGATTATCAACATTGAGGCCGGCAAGAACGGCCGTCAGCCGTGGGTCATGAGTTCCGAGAATTACGGCGGCGTGCAGGTTTCGTTCGCGAAGTATCTCGATCGTCCGCAAGGGGAAGACCTGCCGATCGTCTACAACTTCCAGCCGGCGGCTGCGATGGTCGGTGACCGTTACGTCGCTGCCTCGTCGCTGGAACTGTGCCGCGACCTGATCGATTCGTTCCGGCAGAATCCCCGGCCCACTGCGACACCGGTGCCGGTCGGCCGTAACTTTGAACTGTTCATGGCCCCGGAAACCATTGCCACCCTGCTGAGCGATAACCGGGCCGTGATTACGGCTCGCGGTCTGCAACAGGGCAAGACGCTGGAGCGGGCAACCCGGGAACTGGATCTGGTGGTAGAATTGCTCCGCCGTATGTCCGGTGCGCAAATTACCTCGGAAGTCTCTGCTGATGCGCTGGAATGGCGGATTGAAGGGGGCTGGAAATGAATGGCGTTTCCTTCGGTCCTGCGGAAGCGACACATTTACTCACCCGGCTGCAGTTCGGCGTGCTGCCGGATGAGGTCGAAACTGCCGTGCAGGATGGACTCGACGCCACGCTGGAACGCTTGCTGACCTGGCAGCCTGAATCGGAAGAATTCGAGACTGCCGAAGCGGCCCTGCGGTCCACCGCCTGCGCCACGGGACAGATCGGCGATCTGCAAACCTGGTGGCATTACCGGATGATCGCCACGGCGAATCCGGTTCGCGAGAAGCTGACGCTGCACTGGCACAATCATTTTGCGACCTCGTACGCCCGGGTGCGTTCGGTGCCGCAAATGGCGGTACAAAACGATCTGTTCCGTGCACAGGCTCACGGTTCGTTCCGTGACCTGTTACCGGCCGTGGCCCGTGATCCGGCCATGCTGGTCTGGCTGGACGGACAGAACAATCGCAAGCGACACCCCAATGAAAACTTCGCCCGGGAAGTGATGGAACTATTCTGCCTCGGCGTCGGCAACTACACCGAACAGGACATTCAGGAAGCAGCCCGGGCGTTTTCCGGCTGGCACTTGCGCAATGCCGCGTTCTGGTGGAACGAAAGTCAGCACGATCCGGGAGAGAAGACCATTTTCTCGCACAAGGGACGCTGGAAGGGCGACGATGTCCTGACCTTCTGTCTCGATCACCCGGCCTGTCCACAGTTCCTGGCGTACAAACTCCTGCGTTCGTTCGTGACGGCGTCACCGTCCACTTCCCTGCTGCACCGGACGGCTGCCGCCTACGAACGGCATCGACTGGAAACCCGCCCGGTACTGCTGGAACTGTGCCGTTCTCCGGAGTTCTTCGCCCCGGAGATGCGACGCACGATGATCAAGTCGCCCCTGGAGTTTGTGCTGGGCACGCTGCGCAGGCTGGTCACAGTGTATCCCTGGAAAGATGTCCGGGAACTGCTGGTCCAGCTGGGACAGGCGGTGTTTGAACCACCGTCAGTCAAGGGCTGGGACGGGGACCGGCAGTGGATTCAGTCGACCGGCTGGATCTTGCGCTGGAATTTCCTGCAGCAACTGCTGCAACGGCCATTCGGGACATTCCGGCCGGACATCCAGTCGGGCAAGGAATCGCTACTCGCTGACTGGAACCTGCAGTTGCTGGGCGACCGCGTTCAGCCGGAAGTCTTGCAGGCACTTGAGGCTGAGTGGCAGTCCACTCAGGGCCAGAGCAACCAGACGCGGGTCCAGGCCTATCTGCAACTGGCCCTCTCACTCCCCGAATATCAGTTGATGTGACCCGGTCCGGCTTTCCTTGCGACTCCCTTTCGCGACTCTTTCCACGCAGGTGCTTTCATGAGCTTGCTCTCCTCCACGCGCCGCGACTTTCTAAAGATTCTGGGCGGGACGGCGGCCGTTTCGCTGACTGACGGTCTGTCTCCCTTCTGGTCGCAAGCCGCCCGCGCGGCACAGCAGGCATCCCATGACCGCGTGCTGGTGCTGATTCAGATGGCAGGCGGTAACGACGGGCTCAACACCGTGATTCCGTACCAGGACGATGCTTACTACCGAGCCCGGCCCGGGCTGGCCATCGCGAAGAATGCCGGACTCACCCTTAACGACCGGATCAGCCTGCACCCGTCGTTGACCGGTCTGCGTGAGCTCTGGGATGACGGACGTCTGGCGATTATTGAAGGTGTCGGCTATCCGAATCCCGATCGCAGCCATTTCCGCTCGATGGATATCTGGCATGCCGGTGATCCTCAACAGACAGCGCCCACGACCGGCTGGATCGGACGCAGTCTGGATCGTGAGCAGCAGGGGCATGCGCCGCGCGAAGTGGCTGCCATCGGTTTGCAGCGGGCTCCGCTGGCGTGCGCGGGAGATCGCACGATTCCGCTGTGCGTGCAGCGGCGCGAAGAGTTTCATCTGCTGACTCAGCCGCAGGACCGCGTCGGAATCAGTAGCCCGCACTGGTCGGCGGCGACGTCCACTCCGTCGGGGGACACCCTCTCATTTTTGCGCCGCTCTGCCACGGCAGCGCTGGAAAGTGCCCGCAAGTTCGAGCATCTGACCGCACGCCATGATGGCGTTGATTATCCCGGATCGCGGCTCGGCCAGCAGTTGCAACTTGTTGCACAGATGATCGCCGCTGACCTGCCCACCAGGATTTATTTCGTCTCTCTCGACGGCTTCGACACCCATGCGCACCAGCTGGCAGGGCATGCGGCCTTGTTGCGGGAACTCTCCGAAGGCATCTCTGCCTTTGTGAACGATCTGACTGCTCTGCACTGCGACCAGCGGGTCATGATCAGTACGTTTTCCGAATTCGGTCGCCGGGTGGCGGAAAACGGCAGCCTGGGAACCGACCACGGCGCTGCTTCGGTAATGTTCACGATAACGCCACAAGGCCAGGGCGGGCTGTATGGATCTCCTCCCGGCCTGACCGATCTTGACGATGGCGACCTGAAGTTCACCACCGATTTCCGCCGGGTCTATGCCACACTGCTCGACGACTGGCTGGAAATTCCCTCTTTGCCGGTTCTGAATCAGCCGTTTGA
>VFQN01003997.1_pt1 | contig 20083 bp, 21 predicted proteins | sample 3512371 | NCBI WGS metagenome assembly VFQN01 (sample SAMN10412370, study PRJNA504923) | tailings metagenome | isolation source: Replicate 2 from Balatoc abandoned mine | place: Philippines: Itogon, Benguet | collected 2017-08-28
CGGGGCGTTGCCCCGGGCTATCGAATCTCACCCCGTTGGGGTGAAGACCCGAGCCACACCGCACTCCCCCACTCCCAGGCCGGGCAGGCAATGCCCCGGGCGAAACTTCCGCCGGGGGAGGGTGCCCGCATGGCCGGCTGGCTGGGAAGGATCGGCTCGCTCCTCGGACTCGGCGGGACCGACGCCGGCGCCGCGCCGCCCGGCGGCGGGCTCCTCGCCCCACGGCCCCCGGCCTTCGCCCGCGACCAGATCCGCCACGACGCCTGGGCCATGCCCTACCGGGGGCCCCTCGACCTCGACCCCCACGGCGGAGAGACCCCGCACATGCGGGAGACCTACCGCGCACTGTACCAGCGCGAGGGCGTCGTCGCCGCCGCCGTCGACGGCAAGGTCGAGGGCATCGCCACCGCCGACGTCACCATCGAGCCGTTCGACCGCCACGACCCCGCCAGCCGCGACGTCGCCGAGTTCCTCAGCTGGTCCGTCGACCAGTCCGACGGCGGCTGGGACACCATCACCACCGACACCCTCCTCCCCGCGTTCCTCGACGGGTGGGCGGCCCTCGAGGTCACCCTCCACCCGGCCCGCCACCCGCGGTTCGGGTGGGTGTGGGCCCTCCGACACTGCCGCAGCCTCGACACCCGGTTCCTCCGCCTCCAGCTCGACGTCCACCGCAACGTCACGGCCGTCGTCTCGCTCGTCCGCGGGCTGGAGGCGTTCGACCCGGCGAAAGTGCTGTTGTTCACCCACCGGCGGGTGTACCACAACCCGTTCGGCACGTCCGACATGCGGGCCGTCTACCGCGACGCCTGCCTCATCGAGGACGCCTACAAGCTGTGGTACCTGGCGCTGAAGATGTACGGCGAGCCGTACCTCAAGGGGAAGGTCCGCAACCCGGCCCACCGCCGCCAGCTGGAGGAGGCGCTGGCCGCCCTCCGGGCCGGCGGCTACCTCGTCACCCCGGACACCGACGACGTGGAGATCCTGTCGCTCGCCGGGGCGGTGAACTTCCCGGCGTTCGAGGCGAAGGTCCGGAACCTCCGGGAGAACATCTTCCTGGCCGTGCGGGGGAGCTACCTGCCGTTCGTGGAGGGTGTCGGGGGGGCGGACGCCCACGGCGACACGAAGGTGGGCAAGGGGAACGCGGACGCGAAGGAGGCGCTGCTGGCGAAGGCGGTGGCCCGGCTGTACACGCGGCAGCTCGCCCCGCTGTTGCTCGCCCCGAACTTCGGCCCGGACGTCGTCCACCAGCTCCCCAAGGTGCGGCTCGGGGGGATCGACTGGGAGGCGGTGGAGAAGGTCACCCGGGCGGTCGGGGAGATCAAGGACAAGTTCCCGGGGCGGGTGAGCATCTCCCAGTCGTGGCTCGGCCCGACCCTCGGCATCCCGCCGGCCACCGGCCCGGACGACGAGGCCAACGTGGCCCCGCCCGAGGGCGGTCCGGGCGGAGGTCCGGGCGGAGGCGGGGGAGGTCCGGGCGGGGGCGGGATGCCGTCCCCGTCGGGCATCGCGGGGGGCGCCACCCCGCCCGGCAGCCAGGCCGACGGCCCCGCCACCCTTCCGGGGGCGGACCGAACGTTCAGTGATGGCCAACCTCCCCGGCCGGGGTTAGTTCCGAAGTCGGGCGACCCGCAGCATCCCGAGCACTGGGTTCTGCCGGACAACACTGGCAGTGGCGTCCCCCCGGCTAGGCCGGCGGAGCCGGATGCCGCGACCGGGGGGCAGGGCCGCGCGGCGTCCCCCCCACCGCCCCCGCCGTCGGCCCCACCCCCGTCGCCACCGCCACCGGCGTCGTCGGCCAATCAGCAGATCAAAGACCCGTCCGAGTTCACGCCGGAGGAGCGGGCGAAGTGGGCGCTGGTCGGGTGGAAGGACACGGTCGATTTCGACACCGTACTAGACGCCCGGCCCTTCCTGCGGGATTACGTGGACCCGCTCGCACTCGTGCACGTCATGCGCGAGACGGGGCTGGCGGAGCCCGAGGCCCGAGCCGCTATCGGCGCGCTCCGCGGCACAAGGCTGGAGGCGTCGGACCCCAACCACCCGATCGCCCACCTGATTCGCGGGGACACGGACGGGCAGGCGGTGGTCGAGCAGTTTCGCGCTTCCCTCCGGGGTGATCCCGTCAGCCGGTGGGAGGCCGAGCAAGCAGAGTTCGACAGACAGATCGAGCAGTTCAACGACCAGACCCAGGCTGCCACCAGCCGGCGGGAAAAGTCCCGGATCAATGCGGAGCGGAAGAAGGTCTGGGACCAGAAAGAGGGCCACAAAGCGGCAAAGCCGCCTGGCAGCGACGACCGCGTGGTCCGGGCGCGGGAGGCGTTCGTACGGGCGGTCGGCCCGGGGAAAAACGTGAGCGTCGCCACCGGGGATTTGCCCGCTGGCGTTACGGTGCCGAACGCGGTGGCGCTCGCCGCGTCCGATGACGACCGAGGTATACGCGAGGCGGGAGAGGCGGGGGGCGAGTTCGTCCGACAGGTACTGTCCAACTGTCACCTCCAGCTGCACCTCGCCCGGTCAACCGACGTCAGTGGGCCGTACCCTCGGGCGTTCTGCCAGACGATTCAGGGAGGTGCGCCCAATGCGTCGTGCGTCGCGCTAGTTAACCGCAACCGGTCGGTAGCGGTCCACGAGGCCGCTCACGCCATCACCCAGCATAAACCGGGGGTGGATGCGCTCACCAAGCAGTTCCTCAACTACCGGTGCGGCGGCGAGAAGCCCGAAAACCTGCGGACGAGGTTCGGCGACACCTACAAACCGGATGAGACTGGCCGGAAGGACGAGTTCGGGCGGGTCTGGGGGGACGAGGCGCAAGCGTATTACGTCGGGAAGGTCTACGCCGACAACAACGAGTTTCTCAGCATGGCGCTCGAAGAGGTGTATAAGAACCCTGGGCGGGTCGCCGAGGCCGATCCCGAGTTGTTCCAGTTCGTCGTCCACGTACTGCGGAGGTGAGTCGTGGGGCACTACCTCGAGGCCGTCGTCCCGGCCGAGGACGACGGCATCCCGGACATCCACGTCGGGTACGACCTGGCGACCGGCCGGTGGGAGCCGATCGACCAGCCGGACCGCGAGTACGTGCGGGTCGTGTGCGGGTTGCTCGACCTGTACATGGAGAAGGAAATGACCGGCGAGCACCACTTCGGCGACCCCCGACTGTGGCGGGCGACGTGCGGGGTGTCGAGCCTGGAGGGGCGGATCACCCGGGCGCCCGAGATCGCCCCACTCCCCCCCGGGGCCGTGTCCTGACGGCCCCGCCCGCTCCCCCTTCCCCCGCCCCGGCCGCACCTGCCGGGGCGGTGTCGTTCCGCCCCTGATCCCCGATCCGGTTGGTGTCGTCCGGCTTGAGCTTGGTGGGACCGGCGTCCCGCCGGTCGTCCGAAAGACCGGCGGGACGCCGGCCCCACCAAACGGAGACACGACCCTCCCCACTCCCAGGCCGGGCAGGCAACGCCCCGGGCGAAACTCCCGCCGGGGGAGGGTGCCCGCATGGCCGGCTGGCTGGGAAGGATCGGCTCGCTCCTCGGACTCGGCGGGGCCGACGACCCCGCCCCGCCCGGCGGCGGCCTCCTCACCCCACGGCCCCCGGCCTTCGCCCGCGACCAGATCCGCCACGACGCCTGGCCCATGCCCTACCGCGGGCCCCTCGACCTCGACCCCCACGGCGGAGAGACCCCGCACATGCGGGAGACGTACCGCGCACTGTACCAGCGCGAGGGCGTCGTCGCCGCCGCCCTCGACGGCAAGGTCGAGGGGATCGCCACCGCCGACGTCACCATCGAGCCGTTCGACCGACACGACCCCGCCAGCCGCGACGTCGCCGAGTTCCTCAGCTGGTCCGTCGACCAGTCCGACGGCGGCTGGGACACCATCACCACCGACACCCTCCTCCCCGCGTTCCTCGACGGGTGGGCGGCCCTCGAGGTCACCCTCCACCCGGCCCGCCACCCGCGGTTCGGGTGGGTGTGGGCCCTCCGACACTGCCGCAGCCTCGACACCCGGTTCCTCCGCCTCCAGCTCGACGTCCACCGCAACGTCACGGCCGTCGTCTCGCTCGTCCGCGGGCTGGAGGCGTTCGACCCGGCGAAAGTGCTGTTGTTCACCCACCGGCGGGTGTACCACAACCCGTTCGGCACGTCCGACATGCGGGCCGTCTACCGCGACGCCTGCCTCATCGAGGACGCCTACAAGCTGTGGTACCTGGCGCTGAAGATGTACGGCGAGCCGTACCTCAAGGGGAAGGTCCGCAACCCGGCCCACCGCCGCCAGCTGGAGGAGGCGCTGGCCGCCCTCCGGGCCGGCGGCTACCTCGTCACCCCGGACACCGACGACGTGGAGATCCTGTCGCTCGCCGGGGCGGTGAACTTCCCGGCGTTCGAGGCGAAGGTCCGGAACCTCCGGGAGAACATCTTCCTGGCCGTGCGGGGGAGCTACCTGCCGTTCGTGGAGGGTGTCGGGGGGGCGGACGCCCACGGCGACACGAAGGTGGGCAAGGGGAACGCGGACGCGAAGGAGGCGCTGCTGGCGAAGGCGGTGGCCCGGCTGTACACGCGGCAGCTCGCCCCGCTGTTGCTCGCCCCGAACTTCGGCCCGGACGTCGTCCACCAGCTCCCCAAGGTGCGGCTCGGGGGGATCGACTGGGAGGCGGTGGAGAAGGTCACCCGGGCGGTCGGGGAGATCAAGGACAAGTTCCCCGGCCGGGTGAGCATCTCGCAGTCGTGGCTCGGCCCGACGCTCGGCATCCCCCCGGCCACCGGCCCGGACGACGAGGCCAACGTGGCCCCGCCCGAGGGTGGCGGAGGTCCGGGCGGGGGTCCGGGTGGGGGAGGTCCGGGCGGGGGCGGTCGGCCGTCCCCGTCGGGCATCGCAGGCGGCGCCACCCCGCCCGGCAGCCAGGCCGACGGTCCGGCCGCGCTGCCGGGCACGGCTCCAACGGGGGCGGACCGGACGTTCAGCAACGGCCCTCCACGCCCGGGGTTGGTCCCGAAGTCGGGCGACCCGCAGCATCCCGAGCGCTGGATCCGGCCGGCGAACGCCGGCGACAGTGCCACCCCGGCCAAGCCGGCGGACTCGGATGCCGCGGCCGGGGGACAGGGCGGCGCGGCGGCGGCATCACCACCGCCGCCGTCGGCACCACCCGCGTCGCCACCGCCACCCGCGTCGTCGGCCAGTCAGCAGATCAAAGACCCGTCCGAGTTCACGCCGGTGGAGCGGGCGAAGTGGGCGCTGGTCGGGTGGAAGGACACGGTCGACTTCAGCAAGGCAGTGGAACCCGGCCCGGGGAATTACGTTAAGAAGCCCGCGCTCGAACACGTCATGCACGAGACGGGACTGGCGGAACCCGAGGCCAAGGCGGCGATCCTTGCGCTCCGCGACACGAAACTGGAGGCGTCTGACCCCAACCACCCGATCGCCCACCGAATCCGCGGGGACACAGACGGGCGGGCGGTGGTCGAGCAGTTCCACGCCCACCTCCGGGAGCACCCCGTCAGCGTCTGGGAGGCCCAGCGGCAGAAGTTTCGCACGGACATCGACGGGCTCAACGAGCGCACCCACAGCAGGGACACCAGCCTGCGGGAGAAGAAGAAGATCAACCGGGAGCGGAAGGAGATCAGGCGCCAGATGCTGGAGCACGAGGCGGCAAGGCCGCCCGGCGATCACGACCCCGTAGTTCGGGCGCGGGAGGCGTTCGTGCGGGCGGTTGGCACGGGAAAGAACGTGAGCGTAACCACCGCGGACTTACCCGCCGGCGTCACAATGCCAAACGCGGTGGCACTCTCCACATCTGACGACGACCGGGGCGTGCGCGAGGCGGGAGAGGCAGTGGCCGAGTTCATCCAACAGGTACTGTCCAACTGCCATCTCCAGTTGCACATCGCCCGGACAACCTGGAGCAGCGGGCCGTCCCCCCGACCGTTCCACAAGCTGGTTCCGGGAGGGCCGGCCGGTACATCGTGCCTCGCGCTGGACGGCCCCGACCCGGCGACGGCAGTCCACGAGGCCGCTCACGCCGTCACCCAGCATAAACCGGGCGTGGACAAGCTTACCAAGCAGTTCCTCAACTACCGGTGTGGCGCCGAGCAGCCCGAGAGCCTGTGGTTGAAATTCGGCAACCTCTACCAGCCGGGCGAGCGAGGCCGGAAGGACCAGTTCGGACGGGTCTGGCAGTCCGAGTCGCGGGCGTACTACGTCGGGAAGGTCTACGACGACAACAACGAGTTCTTCAGTATGGCGCTCGAAGAGGTGTATAATAACCCTACCCGGGTTGCTGAGGCTGACCCCGAGTTGTTCCAGTTCGTCGTCCACGTGCTGCGGGGGTGAGTCGTGGGGTACTACATTGAGGCCGTGGTGCCGGACGAGGAGGACACCCCGGACATCCACGTCGGGTACGACCTGGCGACCGGGCGGTGGGAGGTGATCGGCCAGCCAGTGGACCAGGAGTACGCCCAGGTCGTGTGCGAGCTGCTCGACACGTACATGGAGGAGAAAATGAGCGGCGAGCACCACTTCGGCGACCCCCGCCTGTGGCGGGCGCTATCTGGGGTGTCAGACCTGGAGGGGCGAATCACTCTGGCGCCCGAGATCCCACCACTCCCCCCCGGCTGCGTGTCCTGACGGCCGCCGCCACCTCCCCTTAGCCCGCCCCGGTCTTACCCACCGGGGCGGCATCGTTTCCGGTGCCGGACCTGACGCGGTAGCCGTGGACTTCAGCCCGCCCCGCGTCGCCCTTGCGGCGGCGGCCGTCAAAGGCGGGCGACGGCGGCCTCGGTGTGGGCGATCTCGTCGGCCAGGACCGCCGTCGTGCCCGCCCGTCCGGCCGCCACCAGCCGCACCTCGTCGAGCAGGTAGCCCAGCGCGGCGCGCACGGCCGCGCACGCCTCGTCGTCCGTCGTCGTTTGTCCCGCGTCCTTCGGGGAGTCGCCCGCACCGACCACACCCCCGAAGGACGAGGGAGGAGGGACGACGAGCGTCCGCCCGTCCCGCACCGCCCGCGCGTGTTCGAGCAGCGCTTCGGCCTTCGCCCGCCAGTCCGTCCGGGTCACGACTACGCCCCTCCGCCCACCACAACCTAGAACGCCCGCCCTCGGCCGCCGTCGGGGAACCGACTGACATTGGGTAAAGTGCGGACAATCCCGACGGCGGGCCGGGAATGAGGAACCAGCGTTCCCTCAGCGCGGTGACAATACCCCCACGGAATGCCGAGCGCGGAGTCCAGAACCCGCGTGGTGGTCGGGTTCTGGACTCCGCGCTCGGCGTTCTGCGTTCGACGTCGGGCGGGTCGCGCCTGGTCGGTGTCGGGGGCGCGCCGGCATCAATTCCGGCCCGTCGCGTTCCCGAACGGTCCCACCCCAGGGTACACCCGGGAACGTCAGCGGGAACGCGGGCGGGGAACGTCATCCGCGGCCGTGGCTCGAACACCCTGTCGATTGCCCCGGCCGTCCGGGGTGGCGTTCCCGCCGGCGTTCCTGATGGCGTTCCCCGGTCCGCCCTGGAGGTGGGACCATCTGGGAACGCCATTCCGGGAACGTCATGCCTCGGTCACGTGGGCGAACTCGCCCGTCTCGAAGCGGCGGGGTGGCGCCCCGGGTCTCGTAGGTCGGGTCGAGTCTTCGAGACCTGACACGGCGTAGCGGACCACGAATGACAGGATTCGGGAACGGAACCCTGCGTGGGTTCTCGTTCCTCGCACCCGCGTCGCGCCTCAGCAAGGCCGTGTCAGGTCTCGAAGACTCGACCCGACCTACGGAACCAGCTGCCCCTCTCCCATCTCTTCACTCCCTCCCATCCGGGCAGGCAACCGCCGCCCGCACTATCCCGTCATGCCGCCCGGGGACACCACCGCCGCCCAGCCCGACCGCAGCTACTGCCAGCTGCTCGGCTGGAAGGTGTTCGCCCCCGGGTACCACAACCGCGAGCTGTACACGCCCGCCCGGGTCGCCACGGTCCCGGCCAACTTCGCCGCGCTGCGCGGGTTCCTCACCCCCACCGGGAAGCTCGGCCACGACCGCCAACAGCGGCTGCTCCGGCAGGTCGGGTTCCCCAACGTCGGGCACGTGACCCGGTGCGACCCGACCCCCGACGGCGGGTACGAGATCGACCTCGACCGCGTGCCGGTGGACGTGGGCGAGGTGGTCAACGCCGGGTGGCTCAACAGCGGGTCGGTCGAGCTCAAAGAAAACGTCCGCGACCCGCGCGACCCCGGCAAGACGCTGCCGGGCGACGTGCTCGTCGCCGTCGCCCTCCTCGGCGAGGAGCAGCCCGCCCTCCCGGGGATGAGCGTGCCCACCGCCACCTACCCCGACGGCACGCCGGTCCCGCCCGCCCCCCGCATGCCCGGGTGGCTGGCCGCCCTGGCCGACGTCACCCGGGCGATGGCGGCCGAGCCCGACCCCGAGCCCGGGCGCCGCGTCGTCTGTTTCTCGGCCATGTTTCAGGAGCCGAAAGAAGTGAACAAGAGTGACATCATCGCCGCGGCCAAGCGGCTGCCCCCTGCCGACCAGGCCGAGATCGTCGCCGCCCTCGGCGCCGCCGGGGGCGGTACCCCCGGCACCCCGGCCAGCGCCCCCGGCGGTCCGGCGGGCGGGTCGGGCGACCTCGCCTCGTTCACCAAGCGCTACCGCGACGACCGCGAGGCCGACCGGAAGTGCCTGGCCGACCTGACCGCCCGCCTCGGCGCGATGGAGGCCGACCGGACCAAGCAGACCGGGGCCGACGCGGACAAGGAGGAGAAGCAGTTCTCCGCCGAGGTGGCCCGCGTGGTGGACGCCGCCGTGCGGGCGGGGCACGTGCAGCCGTGGCAGAAGGCCGCGTTCATCACCCACGGCAAGAGCCTCGCCCGCGGGCGGGCATTCGGCGCCGGCGCCTCCGGGGCCAGCGAGTTCGCCGCCTGGGCCGAGGCTCTGGCCGGCGGCCCCGTGGCCGCCTTCAGCGACCGCGTCGCCGACGCGCCGGCCCCGGGCTATCCCGCCCTCACCCCGGGCGGCCGGGCCGTCCTCGACGCCCTCCGGGTCACGAACCCCCGGGTGGCCGAGCGGCTTGGTTAGGAATGAGCTGTGAATGGTTGGAGGGGATGGCACGACGGCACCGGAGCTTGACGGCGGGGTCACGGGGAAACCTAACCCCCCCGGCCCCCCTTCCCTGGGAGGGAAGGGGGGAGATGAACCGACCGACTGGCCGGGCGCATCTTCGATGCGAGCCGTGTCGCAGGATGCTGCCGAGATCGAGCACCCCTCCCCCTCTGGGGGAGGGGCCGGGGGAGGGGTTGAGCCCCGCGCGACCCGCGGCAACCTCCCGAGACACCGCACCACTGGCGCGACGGACGAGAGAAGCTTAACTCCTTCTGACTCGGTCGTGAATCAAGGAGAGCCGATGCTGACCGCCCAGTACAGCCTGACCCAGCTCCTCCCGGCGTTCGCCCGGGAGGTGGCCGTGGCCCGCAACGTCCGCCTCCCCTACGGCGGCCCGACCGCGACCGGGGGGAGGTACGCCCGCGGCCTGGTGCTCGGGTGCGTGGGCGGGACGGCCCAGAGTGAGGTCGTCACCCTCACCCTCGGGACCGGCACGCACACCGTCACCATCACCGCCGACAAGGTGTACCAGTTCACCCACGCCGCCAACGTCGCCCTGGCCACCGTCCAGGCCCAGTACGAGGCGGTCTTCGGGACCGGGAACGTGGCCGTCACCGGCACCGTCTCGACCACCCACACCCTGACCTTCCAGGGCCAGCTCGCCAACGTCCGCATCGGCTGCCTGTTCGCCGTGGGCGCCGGCGGCGGCTCGCCGGCCTGGGCGCGGACCACCCGCGGCAGCGCCGGGGCCGGGCAGTACGACGCGTACCTCGACGGCACGGTGGACCCGGCCGCCGCGGTCCTGGCCACCGAGTACCTGTCCACCCCCCAGGGGGAGCTCGTGACGGAGGGCCTGCGCACCGGCCAGCCGTTCAGCCCACTGGCCTACGTGGCCGGGTACTTCTCCGTGGCCGACCTGACCGGCCTCAACGCGAACGCCGTGGCCGACCCCGGCTGGCGGCTCGTCACCGGCGACGCCATCACCGACACCGGGGCCGTGGTCGGGCTGGGAGTCTGACCGGGGGAATGAAGGGGTGAAGGGGTGAGGGGGTGAAGGGGTGACAAACCGAGCCTTATCTCACCCTTTCACCCCCTCACCCGCTCACCCCTTCACCGACTCTCACTACGCCGACTTACCAAACCCAGACCTGACCCCCAAGGGGAACCTCCGTGGCCGACGCCCTGAACCTGACCCAGAACTACAGCGTCGATCTCGTCCTCCCCGAGCTGATGTGGGACGAGATGACGGACACCGGCGGCGACCCGCTGCTCGCCGCCCTGCCGCTGGTCCACGAGAAGGAAGACCTCATCATCTGGGACCAGTACGAGAACGGCTACGGCCTCCTCTCGCTGCGCGGCCTCGGCGGCACCCCGGACATCACCCCGGCCCCCGGCATCCGCCGGTATGCCATCGCCCCCGGGTACTACGGGGAGCGGATGATCCTCGCCGAGACGGAGATGACCAAGGGCCGCGCCCCCGGCACGCCGAACCTGCCGGCGAAGGCCGAGGAGCGGATCGCCGTCATGCAGCAGTACCAGGCCGAGAAGACCGTCTCCCGCATCCGGCAGGTGGCGGCCGACTTCCTCCGCACCGGGCAGTTCACCCACAAGAACGCCGCCGGCACGGTGGTCCACACCGACCAGATCGAGAACTACACCGCCATCTCGGCCATGCCCAGCTACGTCCTGCCGAAGACGGGGGCGACGCTCGGCCCGAGCTGGCGCAGCGACCCGACGAACGCCCGCCCCCTGACCGACCTGGACCGCATCCGGCTGGAGCTGGAGTTCGGCACCAGCTCCGAGTTCGGCGAGGGGTCCGAGCTGATCGTGAACCCCGCCGTGGTGGTGGACATCCTCAACACGGACCAGGTGCAGCGGGTGTACAAGGACAAGTACGGGGCCACCCCGTCCGGCCCGGCGGACGTGGACAAGCTCCTCGGCTCGCGCGGGCTCCCCAAGCTGACGGCGTACAAGAAGGGGTACTACCCGACCCTGGACGACGCCCGGGCCCGGACCAACTTCGTGCGGGTGATCCCGGACAAGGGGCTGATCTGGCTCGGCACCCGGCCGAAGGGGCAGAAGCTCGGCAAGTTCGTCCTGACCCGGAACATGGGGACCGACCCGCCGGCCGGGGCCAAGGACAGCCCGTACAAGGTGACGCACCGCGGCGAGCTGGCCTGGGCCGAGGGGATTCACGTCCTCCTCGAGTACTACAACAAGGCGCCGTTCCGGTACGAGCTCGACGTGATCCTGTCGGGCGGCCCGGTCGTCCACTTCGGGTCCGCCGCCGCCGGCCTGAATTACTAGCAGTCACGGGCAGGTAACGCCGGCCGGCACGATGGTCCGGGCGAAGGGCGCCCGGCCCCGCCCGGACCGACCATGCCCTGGGCCGCTCTCCGGGTGGTCCCGTTCGCTCAAGGAGACGTCGTGGCCGTCGCGCACAAGCTCAAGATCGTTTTCGACGACGCGACGGGGGCGGTGTCCCTGTCGCACCGCTGTACCGTCACCGTCGCCGGCCGGCCCGTCGGCCACGACGTCCCGATCGACCCGCCCGCCGGCATCGCCGAGTCGCTGAAGGCGTTCGTCGACGCGAACCGCGAGGCCGTGGAGCGGGAAGCGACGCGGCTGGCGATCCAGCACGCCGCCGCGGTCGCCGGCCGAGACGCGCCCGGCGTGAGTCGCCTCGCCGCCGGCGGGTCGCTCGGGGCCACCGGCGGCACCGCCGCGAAGGGGAACCCATGATCCTCACTGCCACCCGCCCGTGCGTCGCCCCGGTGGCCGACGGCGTGGCCCGCTACCTCGACCGGCTCGCCCGCCGGGAGCAAGTCGTCCGCCGCGCGACGGACCCGGCGTGGCTCCGGCGGCAGCGCCGGAAGCTGCGCCGCGACGGCTCGCTCGCCGTGCCGCGGGTCGCCGCCGCGGCCGTCGCCCGCGGCGTCCAGGCGATGTACGGCGAGCTGTTCGGCCGGGTCATCCACGCCGACGGCAGCGTGACCGAGCTCGGGCTGCTCGGCCGGCGGGTGGTGACGACCGCCGGCGTCGCGTGGCTCGCGTCGGCCTTCGACAACACCGTCGAAGCGGAGGACATGAAGTACCACGGGTTCGGGACGGGGACGAACGCCGAGAACGTCAGCAACACGGCGCTCCAGACCGAGCTCACGACCCAGTACGCCACCGACAACACCCGGCCGACCGGCTCGCAGGCCCACGGCTCGAACACCTACACCACGGTGGCGACGCTGAGCCCGGACGCGACGGTAGCGGTCACCGAGCACGGGATCTTCAACCAGGCCGCGAACAGCGGCGGGACGCTGTTCGACCGCACCGTGTTCAGCGCCATCAACCTGACGGGCTCGGCCGACTCCCTCCAAGCGAGCTACGTGCTGACCTTTCCGAGCGGAGGCTGAAGATGCCGCGCGCGAGTGACGCCCAGGTCCAGCAGTTCGTCAACGAGCGGGTGCGCGTGCGGGCCGAGCAGGTCCGCGCGCTGCTCGTCGCCCTGGAGGACGACAAGGCGGCGATCGACGACGTGTACGAGCACGTCAGCGGCGCCAACTCCGTCCCGTCCACCTGGACGGACGCCCGGGGCGACGCCCCGCCGTACTTCCTCACCAAGGACGACGTGCTGGCGTTCAACTCGTTCATCACGGCGCTCATCCCGAACATCCGCGACGCGGCCGATTACCCGGCCGTCCTCCAGGCGTGTGTGCGGCCGGCCGAATTGGCTCGGTGAGCGGTGACACGGGGTAACCAATGGCGCTCCCGGCCGGGCTGATTCACGAGGTTCGCAGCGGCGGGTCGGACTCGACCAACGGCGGCGGGTTCAACCCCGCCAACGCGAATTTCCCCACCGACTTGGCGGCGACGAGCGGCAACACCGCGTCGCCGGTGGTCACGTCGGCGTCGTACACGTTCGTTGCCGGCGATGTAGGCGCCTACGTTTTTGTCAAAGCCGGGGGCGGCTGGAACTTCGGATGGTACAAGATTGCGTCCGTGGCCGGCGGCGCTGCGACCCTGGATGCCGCGATCGGCCATGTCGTCCTGTCGACGGAACGACTCGCTACTACGAACCGCAACGTCCCGATTCGCCTCAATACGATTGTGGGCGTGTCCGCTTCGGCTAGTCCGACCGGCGGCGTCTGGGGGATCGATTATAGTCAGCAGGATAGCGCCCAATTCGCATTTACGGACCTTGTCATCGGCGGGACGACGACTCAGTTCACGAGTGCCGCGAAACCCGTCGGCAAGAACTTTGTTGGCAACATTCTCGTGGTGACCGGTGGCAGCGGGTTTACCACCGGCCGGTTCGAGATCGTCACCACGTCGGGCACGACGGGGACGTGTGACCGGAGTCTGGGCACCGGCGCCAGTACCGGCGGCACCGGCGGGCTCGGCGGCGCGTGGGCGACGTTCGGCGCCGTCGCGGCGGCCGCGGTTGCCGGCAATCGGTGCTATCTCAATGCCGCGACGTACGCGATACCGTCCGGTGTTACGACGGGGTCGGGCTGGGGTTCGTTCTGGATCGAGGGCTACGGCACTTACCGAACAGACGGCACGCGAGCGGTGCTCCAGGCATCCGCGGCCGTCGTCGTACTGACGACGACGACCGTCAACGGTCAGCTCGGTACGCTCCGGTACTTGGCCTTCGACGGCAACGCGACCGGGACCAAGGGGCTCGTCGTCGGGAGCAGCTTTTCCACGAGCCCGGTTCGCATTTACGAATGCAAGTTCTACGGGTTCACGACGGCCGGCGCCGACAACTGGGCGGACTCCGACGCGATGAAGGGCCAATTCGTCAAGTGTGAGTTTTACTCGAATGCGGTCGGGTATGGGTCCGCGAGTTCCGCGGCGCGGCCCGGCGACTTCTACGACTGTGTGTTTCGTGACAACGCCGGCGCGGGGGCCGTTGGTGTTTTCGGGAATTTCCTCAACTGTAGCTTTTACGGCAACGGCGCCCAAGGCCTCTTTCACCGGCCGACTTCGGTGGCCGTGATTCGGAATTGCACGTTCTATAATAACACGAGCCACGGGTGGCATAGCGATTCGTTCTCCGTCCGCATGGTCACGCTCCTCAACTGTATTTCCTACGGCAACGGCGGCTTCGGGGCGAACGAATCCGCGTATGCCCCGTCGGGTGTTACCGTGATCAACTGTGCGTTCGGTGGCAACACGAGCGGCCACGTCAACAACATCGTGGACGGGGGCGGCAACGTGATTCTGACGGCCAACCCGTTCGTCGATCCGTCGAATGGCAATTTCGGCCTGAATACCACCGCGGGCGGTGGTGCCGCCTGTCGAGCCGTTGCCTTCCCGGGCACACTCCCGGACGGGACCACGATGAGTTACGCCGACGTCGGTGTGGCCCAGCATCAAGAGATTATTACCCCCGCCGGTGATGATAATGTCTATTTCGGCTCCGGGGGGATAGTCTAATGCCAAATTTCAACCCGATTATCCGCGGCCAACAGTTCAAGTTCTCGATTAGCTTGCGCAGCCAGGCCGACGGGCGGGTGTTCCAGTCGAACCCGACGCTCGCGTCCGTCGACGTCAAGATCACCAAGGACGGCGGCGCGCCGGCGAACCTCACCACCCTGCCGACCTGTCCGAACGCGGACACCGAGGTCGTCGTCACGGTCAGCGCGGCCGAAATGGACGCCGACGTGGTGTCGATCCTGTTCAAGGACGCCAGCGGCGCCCAGTGGTGTGACCGGCGGGTGACGATCCACCCGTCGGGCCTGGGCCTGGCCGGCACCGTCAACGCCGACGGGTCGCAGACGACGACGGGCTTCAAGACGAGCCTGACGGGGCTGGGGGACGACTTCTTCAACAACGCCTTCATCCTGTTCACGGACGGGTCGTTGCAGGGGATGAGCCGCAAGATCAGCGACTACGCGAGCACCAACGGCGTCGTCACGCTGGCGACCGCCCTCCCGGCGGCCCCGGCGAACGCGACGCCCTTCCTGATCCTCGGCCGGAGTGAGTGATGCCCGCCACGGCCCTCTGGTGGTGGTACCGCGCCACCCCCGGGGGCGGCACCACCCACGAGGAAGACTCCGCCGGCTCCGCCACCCCGTCCGGCGCCCTCGCCCTCGGCGTGCGCAAGTCACTCGCCGGGTCCGCCACGCCCGCCGCGGCGCTGACCAAGGCCGCGGCCAAGTCGCTGGCCGGCGGCACGACCGCGGCGGGAGCTCTCGCCAAGCTCACTGCCAAGCCGCTCGCGGGGAGCACGACGCCGACCGGGGCCGCGTCGAAGGCCGCCTCGAAGTCGCTGGCGGGGAGCGCGGGGCCGGTCGCCGCCCTCGGCACGCTGAAGGTCGCGCTCGTCACCACCTCGGGGAACTGCGGGCCGGCCGGGTCGGTCGCGCGGGCCGCGTCGAAGGGCGTCGCGGGCGGCGTGAGCGGCGCGGGTGCCGTGGCGAAAGCGGCAACGAAATCGGCGGTCGGGTCGGTCGCCCCCGCCGGTGCGGCGGCGAAGGCAGTGGGCAAGCCCCTTGTTGGCAGTGCCCAGCCGGCGGGTAGCGTGTCCACGCTGAAGGTCGCACTGCTCGCGGTCGCCGGGGCCGTGACGGCGACCGGGTCGCTCGCGCGGGCGGCGTGGAAGGCGCTGGCCGGACTGGTGACCGGGGCCGGGAGTCTGACGACGGAGGGCGGGAGCAGTTCGACGCCCACCCCGACCCACCCCCCGATCCGCTGGGCCGCTCCGGCAGGACTTGTTCGCTGGGCCACCCCCGACCGCTCCCTCACCTGGCGCCCGCCCGGAGACTGACATGCCCGCCAACCCCACCGCCCAAGTCATCACCGTCTTCCGCGGCACCGACCCGGTCATCCCGGTCGCCCCGGACCTCCCCACCCCCTGCCCCGCGGCGATGGCGTTCACCGTCGCCGCCGAGCCCGAGGGCGAGCCGCTGTTCGACGAACTGACGGTGGGCGCCGGCATCGTCGTCACCGACCAGGAGGCCGGCGCGTTCACGCTGGTGCTGCCGCGGGTGACGTGGGCGGACGCCGGCGAGTACCTGTGGAGCCTGATGGACCTGGACGGCGACCGGGAGGTGATCGCCGCGGGGACGCTGGTGGTGGTGGCGACGGCACGGCGGGCGACGGCGTAGGGGTCAGCCTGCCGCGGGGTGCCCCGCGGCGACCGGCGGCCGCCGCGCCACGGGCACGTACGGGAAGTACCGCTTGAGGTTGTTGATCGGCGACTCGAAGCAGTACCAGGACACGGCGGCGAGCGCCACCGACGCCGAGAGCAGGTAGGCGAACAGCGCCCAACTCCACCCCCCGGGTCGGTCGGTCCTGGGGATGTCGCCCAGGCCGAGCGACTCGAAGGACGTGCGGATGGCGAAGTGGATCACGTAGATGCCGTAGCTGATGGTCCCGAGCCACACGAGGGGGCGCGACCCGAGGGCACGACCGACCGGCCCGCCGAACCCGACGGACGCCCGGCCCACGGCCCACGCCGACACCAGGGCGAACCCGAGTGGGAGCAGGGCGCCCCTCACGGCCCACCCAACGCCCAGAAACCAGAACGCCGCGCCGAGCGAGGCCGCGCCCAGGCCCGCGACCAGGGACACGCGAGCCACCGCCGCGCCGTGCGGGCGGCAGACCGCGAGGAGGGCGCCGGCCGCGAACCCGTCGAGGCACGACACCGGAAGGACCACCGCCGAAACCTCCGCCCCGGCACGGTAGAGGACGAAGCGGAGGGCGGGGGCGGCCAGGAGGGCCGCGCCGCACACGAGCGGCAGGTACTTCGGGCGGACGAGCAGGAGCACCAGCGGCCAGGCGAGGTAGAACTGTTCCTCGACCGCCAGCGTCCAGAAGTGGGCGAGCCCCCAGTCGCGGTTGTCGGCGTGGCCCTCGATCGCCATCTGGATGTTGATCGCGTAACAGGCGTACCACGGCAGGTCGTCGCGGACCCGGTGCAGGTTGGCGGCGACGGCGACGGCCAGGACCAGGAAGTACAGCGGGAAGATGCGAACCGCCCGCCGCGCGTAGAAGGACGCCAGCACGCGGCCCCGGCCGACGCCCGCTCCGGCCGCCCGGCGCCGGGCGTCGACGAGGATGCCGGTGATCAGGAACCCGCTGAGCACGAAGAAGAGGTAGACCGCGATCTTGCCGGGCTGGAAGGGGCCGAACCAGTAGTAGGGGAGCGAGTGCTGGGCGACGACCGCGACGGCGGCGAGCCCGCGCAGCCCGTCGAGTTGCGGCATTCGGTCGGACACGGCAGGCGCCCCGGTGGCCGGTTTGGATGCGCCGGTCGCGCGAAAGATTCATCATCCGGTAGTGGTTCGTCTAGCGATCGATGTCGGGCTGGGCGAACGGCCGGCGTCAGCCGGCTGGTGGTGGTCCCAGGTGCCTGTGGCAACGACCAGCCGGCTGACGCCGGCCGTTCGCCCGGGCAAGGCTTGCGCCCGACATCGATCGCTAGACGCACCGGTAGGTCGGGCAGGCACGCCGACGCGCCACAATGCCGGGCGACCGCCCGGGGGCCGCCATGCCAGCACCGCTACCGACCTACGTCTCCGACGCCGCCCTCCTCCAGGACGTCGCCGACAGCCTCACCAGCACGGGCAATGCCGCCGAGCTGCCGCCGAAGTGGCAGCGCATCGCCGCGGACGCCAACCAGAGCGCCGTCGCCGACATCACGAGCATCCTCGTCAACAAGGGCTACACCCAGGCCCAGATCGACGCGGCCGACGACCGGGTCTCCTGGAACCGCAAGCTCGGGCTCTGGTACGCCCTGACGATGGGGAACCCGCTCGGGAACTACCCTGACAAGATGCTCGACAAGCTCGACCTGCGCGAGTTCCTGGCGACCGCCGGGGCCGTCCGCATCGGGGGCGTCCCTACCGGCCCGGCCGTCGCCGCGACCGCCGTGGGCGGGGTCGGGTTCGGCGCGTCCACCAGCACCCGCGACCGGCTCGAAGACGAGGCCCGGCGCAAGGGCTGGTTCTCGTGAGCGCGGGCAGGCAACGGCGCGTCCCAGGATGACCACATGGCGGCCGACGCGACGGACATCCTCGAAGCCGTGCGGCTCGCCCTGGAGGCCGCGTTCCCGGCCGTTCTCGTCCGGGTCCGGAAGGGGAAGCCCGGGCCGGGGATGGAGTCGCCGCTGTGCGGGCTGGCCGCCGGCGACGCCCTGCCCGCGTTCGTGCTGAGCTGCCAGGGGCCGGAGGAGTGCGAGACGTCGCCGAGCTTCGAGCACGTCAGCGTCCGCTACCCGGTCCACGTCGCCTACGTGAAGGACGCCGAGGCCGCCCCCGGCCGCACCGTGGAAGACCCGGACGTGCGCGAGACGCGCCGGGCCGTCCGCGGGCTGCTGTACCGGCCGTACCTGCCGGGCGCGACGCGGGTGTTCCACGCCGGGTACGCCGCCGGCCCGGTCTACTCGGAGTTCCAGGGCGACGTCACCCGGCTCGTCAGCGAACAGACATTGACGCCGGTGGTACTGGAGCCGCGGGGGGTGGTGCCGTGACCTCGGGCGACTGGCAACTGACGACCGCGGTCCGGGCCGGCGGCACGTACCTGCCGGCGAACGGCGTCCGGGCGGTGTCCCTCCCGGTCCGGAAGGGACAGACCCAGCGGCTCGGGTTCGGGACGACGGGCGGCCAGGGCGACCTCCACGTCGTCCGCACGGTCACCGTCGCGGCCGGCGCGGGCGTGACGCTGAACCTGTACGACGGGTCGCTCCTCGACGTGTTCGGCCAGCCGGCGCCGTTCCGCACGCTGCGGGCGGTCGCGGTCTGGGTGGACGGCGGCGGCGACGCGGCCGGGGTGGACGTGGGGAGCGACGGGGTGGTGAGCACCCCCGCCCCGCTGTTCCTGAAGGGGACCAACCCGCGGGCCACGGTCTACCCCGGCGGCCCCGCGTACTCCGGCGGCAGCCCCGCCGGGCTGACGATCTCGACGAGCGCGAAGAACCTGCTCGTCCACAACCCCGGCGCGGCCACGGTCACGGTGGTCGTGGCCCTCGCCGGGGCGAGCGCCTGACCCGGAGCCCTCATGGCCGTTCAGACAATGGAGGCGGTCTCCGGCACCGCGGGCCGCGTGCAGACGGCGACCGGCGTCCAGATCGCCGGCATCAGCAGCTGGCGCCGCCAGTCGAAGACGAACACCATCCCGATCCCGCATTTCGAGTCGCCGGCCAACGCCGACGGGCTCGTCCAGCCGCGGAAGCTGCGCGGGCTCGGCGACGGCGGGACCGTGTCGCTGGAAGGGATCGTGAACCTGACCGCGGCGGGGACCGGCGGGACGCACGCCGTGTTGGAGAACGGCAAGTACGTCACTCTCGACCTGCTGCTCGACCGGACCAGTCCGCGGGGCTACCCGGACGTGGCGGGGTGGATCAGCGACTTCCAGCTCGGCACCAAGATCAACAACGAGGCGGCGACGTTCACCGCCTCGCTCGACGTGGACGGGGTGTTCCCGGCCTTTGGCGTCGTGTCCTAACCGGAGCCGGTCTCATGGCGTTCACGGACACCCTGAACTACTTCGTGCAGTTCGGCGGCCTCCAGGTCCAGGCGTCGTTCGACGCCTCGGGCGGGCTCCGCCCGGACCTGAACGAGACGATCCCGCCGGCGAGCGCGGACCTGGCGGTGGGCTGGACGTGCGACGTGTCGGAGATCGACGCGATCGTGTTCTTCTCGACGGCCGCGATGACGATCGAGACGAACAGCGCGAGTTCGCCGGGGAACACGGTCACGCTGGCGGCGAACGTGCCGGTGTTCTGGTTCACAGGCTGCGGCTGGGCCTGCCCGCTGACGGTGGACGTGACCGGCCTCTACGTCACGAGCACGGCCGGCGGCACTCTGAGCATCCGCGCGCTGGTGGACCCGACGCCGTAAGCGGGGGTGGCGGTTATACGGCCTCGCCTACCCCAACCGAGGTTCCCCGTGATCGGTCTGCTTGCCCTGGCGGTGTTTGCTGTGTTCGCTGACCGGCGGCTACTCGCCGGTGCCGCAGCCGAATGGCACATCGATCTCCGCAAGCCGCAAGTTGGACAGGGTATATGCCAGCGG
>VFQN01000632.1_pt1 | contig 20075 bp, 18 predicted proteins | sample 3512371 | NCBI WGS metagenome assembly VFQN01 (sample SAMN10412370, study PRJNA504923) | tailings metagenome | isolation source: Replicate 2 from Balatoc abandoned mine | place: Philippines: Itogon, Benguet | collected 2017-08-28
TCCAGCCCTGCGCCGCCGCAGGCTGCGCGACACCGAGGGCGACCACCACCGCAGATGCAATGACAGCCGCCGCGGATTTCATGCTTCGCTTCTTCACCATGCTCCCTCCTCCGGGAAATGACCAGCAACAGGCCAGCCGGACAATCCGCCTGGCAACGTGGGCCGCGCATCCTGCCGCGGACTGCCGCGGCGGCTGCATTCTGTGGCCGTACTGCATGCCCTGCCCGTCCGTTACGGGCACGGCAGGCTCCGGACGCTAGCGGGTGGCCGTCAGGTCGGCCTGCCCCGTGAGCGCCTTGAGGGTCTTTGACTCGAATTCGCGGTGATACAGGACGTAAACGACCCAGGCGGTCGCGATCAGCATCAGGTAGGGATGCAGGAACCAGGTCATCGCCGCCAGCGCGAAGTAGTAGGAACGCAGGCCGTCGTTGAAATTGGTTCCGGCATAGGAGGTCACCGCCGACAGCCGGTCGATGTCGGCGGCATACTGTTCCGGATTGTCCTTCGGCGGCTTGGGGGCCGCGCCGATCAGCGTCGAGCAGAATCCGAGCTGGCGGATCGCCCAGGAGAACTTGAAAAACGCATAGACGAAGATCAGCACCAGCAGCACGATCTTGATTTCGAGCAGGCGCTGCGAGGCCTTGACCGTGAACGGCAGGCCCGAGACCACCTCCATCGCCTGCTGCACGTAACCGAGCAGTGCGATCAGGGCACCCAGCACCAGCATCGTGGTCGAGGCGAAAAACTGCGAACTGCGCGTGAGGTTGCGCATGATGTTGACGTCGACCATCCGGTTGTCGCGCTCGATCATGCGCAGCATCCAGTCGCGCCGGTAACGGTCCATCGTGTTGTGCAGCGAAGGCACCGACTTCGCCCGCCACTCCGAGAACAGCGCGTATCCCGACCACGACAGCGTGAAAAACAGGAAAGCCGCGATGTCCAGCCAGGTCAGGCTCAGTTCGGCGAATACACGCGCTGCAGACATCGGCACCCCGTCATCAGGCAGTCATTACAGGAACAGCGTCAGCACGCCAGTATAGCCATAGAGCCTGTTGTGCGAAATCTCGCCGTTGCAGAAAAATCCGGCCAGCGGCACGTCGCCCAGCGCATCACGGATCATGCCGAGCTCCGCTGACTCGCCGCCGAACAGGGCGCCGCCGCGGCCGAGACAGGAGTAGTACAGCGCCCCGCGGGGCGCCGTGTACAGCCCCTCGCGGATGCTGTCGAGCATCCGCGCCATGTCGGCCCGCGCCGTGTCATGGTCGCGGCGGCAGAAATGAAGGCGCTGGCCCTTGCGGGCGACATCGCCGATTGCAATCAGCCGGTTTCCCGGATCGATGCCGATCAGGTTGCGCACCACGTAGTCGCCGGTGTCGCTGCCCGGCACCGCCAGTCCGGCAAAGATCTGCCCGCCGAGCTGCGCGAGATCGTCGCCGGCGCCGACGCCGACGTCGGCGCGCAGCACATCAAGGGCCGGACGCCCGTCCAGTTCGACCACGATGTTGTTCTGCGCGCCGGTGATTTCATGTGCGACGCCGACCGGCGAACAGCCCTGGGTAAGCCGCGTGGCCACGGTCACCGCATCCGAGAAGGCCACCCCCGACAGGCCGCCGCGCTCCACGGCATCCGCCAGCAGCGCGTTGCCGTTGCGCGAACTGGCAAGGCCGCCGACCAGAAAACCGCTTTCGGTGCGTTTGGCCAGCAGCCGGATCTGCCGCGCGATGTCGCCGTCCAGCGGATCGGCATGCACCAGCGCAATGCTCGCCGGCGCCGCACCGCACTGCAGGTCCAGCGACTGCAGCTGCGCGGCGCCCGACACCGCCGGGAACACCCGGAAGCTGTCATCCGGAAAATCCCCGATCATCACCGCCATCGCCGGCTCGTCGAGATACTCGGTTCCGGTGGCGCAGATGCCGATGCCGACCGTTCCTACCCAGTGCCCTACACCGGTGGCCGCCGCAAGGTGCCTGCTGATTTCGGGCAGCGCCCCGGCGAAATAATCAGTGACGTAGAGAAAACCGAGGTTTCCGCCACCCCCGTTGCCGCCGCCATCGAGCTGCGACAGGCAGGCCGCGGCGGCCATCCGCCAGTCGGCGGCGGCGGCATGGCCGTAACGGAAACGTTTCACCGCGGCAGGCGGATCAGACGCGCTTGATCCAGCCCGGCAGTGCCTCGACCCGCTTCACCCAGGCGGCCACCGAGGGATGTGCCGCAAGGTCGAAACCGCCTTCCGGCGATACCGAGGTGTAGCAGTAGCAGGCGAGGTCGGCGATGGTCGGACGGCCGCAGGCCAGCCACTGGTTGTTTTTCAGGCGCCCTTCCAGAACCGCCAGGCCGTTGCGGCCGTAGGCGGCATATTCCTCGTAATCGCCGATGGCGCGGATGCCGATTTTCTTGCCGCGCGCCCACTGCAGGCCGTAATGCAGCTCGTTGTTCGACAGTGCCAGCCACTGCTGGACCTCGGCCATGCCGGCGGCGTCGGTCGGCAGCCACTGCTCGCCGCCGTACTTGCGGGCGAGGTAAACCAGGCAGGCCGTCGAGTCCCAGAACACCTGGTCGCCGTCGACCAGCACCGGCACCTGCCCGCGCGGGTTCAGTTTCAGGAAATCCGGCGCCTTGTGCTCCTTCTTGTCGGAATCGAGCACCACGGTTTCGAAGGGCAGCTTGAGCATCGACAGCAGCAGGCGCACCTTCCAGGCATTGCCGGAGGTGGAGGTGATGTACAGTTTCATGAACGGCTCCGAATTGGATTGAGCCGCCATCCTAGCACGCAAAAACGGCCTTCCGCCAAGGCGGCGCGGCTATAATCCGGCAAACTTCCGACGGGGAATCGACGACGTGAATCTGGACCGGGTCAGCTCGGGCTTCGACGTGCCCAGGGATTTCAATGTGATCATCGAAATCCCGATGCATGCCGAACCCATCAAATACGAGATGGAAAAAAACACGGGCGCGATGTTCGTCGACCGTTTCATGTCCACGGCGATGCGCTATCCCTGCAACTACGGCTATGTGCCGCACACGCTGTCCGGCGATGGCGACCCGGTCGACGTGCTGGTGATCTCGCCTGTGCCCCTGATTACAGGCGTCGTGGTGCGCTGCCGCCCGGTGGGCATGCTGAACATGGAGGACGAGGCCGGCAGGGACACCAAGATTCTCGCGGTTCCGATCGACAAACTGACGCCGCTCTACACCGCCGTCCGCTCGCCCGACGACCTGCCGCAGGGCACCCTGGCGCAGATCGCGCATTTCTTCGAACACTACAAGGACCTTGAGCCCGGCAAATGGGTCAGGGTCCTCGGCTGGGTGGGCACCGGCGAGGCGGAGCGCGAAATCCTTGACGGCGTACGCGGCTACCAGCAGGCGAAGAGCAAGCCGAAGTTTTAGGAACGTGCTGTGGCCGGCGCGCAGGCGCCGGCCACATCCCCCAAAAACCGCCCCCGCCCTCAGTCCCTGGGCTTGCGGGTCACCCACAGGCTCGCCAGCATCGAAGTCACCAGCACGATGCCCACCACCGAGAGCGCGAAGCCGACGGGTATCTTGTAGATGTCGATCAGCAGCATCTTGATGCCGATGAACACCAGGATGAAGGCCAGCCCGTACTTCAGCAGGTGGAAGCGGTCGGCAAGGTCGGCGAGCATGAAGTACATCGCGCGCAGGCCGAGGATCGCGAACACGTTGGAAGTCAGCACGATGAAGGGATCGAGCGTGATCGCGAAAATCGCGGGAATGCTGTCCACCGCGAAAATCACGTCGGTGATGCCGATCATCACCATCACCACGAACAGGGGTGTGAACCAGCGCACGCCGTCCTGCATCACCGTGAAGCGCTCGCCGTGGAACTCGGGCGTGATCCGGATGTGCCGGCGCATCCACGTTAGGATCGGGTTTTTCTCGAGATCGGCCTCGGCCTCCGCCATCATCAGCATCTTCACGCCGGTCACCAGCAGGAACAGGCCGAACAGGTAGAGTATCCAGTGGAACTTGGTGATCAGCCAGGCGCCGATCAGGATCATCACCGCGCGCAGGACGATCGCGCCGATGATGCCGAGCACGAGGACCCGGCGCTGGTACGCGGCGGGCACCCCGAAGAAGGTGAACAGCATCAGGAACACGAAGATGTTGTCGACGGCCAGCGACTTCTCGATCAGGTAGCCGGTGAAGAACTCCATCGACTTTTCGTTCGCCACCTCGCGTCCGAAGTTGTTGTCGAGATACCACCACAGCAGGCCGTTGAACACGAAGGACAGGACGACCCAGACGATCGACCAGTTCAACGCCTCGCGGAACGACACCTTGCCGGCGCCCTTGGACTCCAGCACCAGAAGATCAACGATGATTGCGACTACGACAAAGGCCGCGAATGCGGCCCACATCCACCACGTGCCTATGCTTTCCATTTCCGGTCCCCTACATGCAGATTACGTACATGCCGGACGCAGGACGCAAACGAGCGCCTTCGCCAGCTCCTGGCGAAGGTCTTGCTCGGACCGGTTGGATCCCCAGGCTCCGGAGGCGTGAATTCCCCGGAATGACGGAACCTGGTTGCTGAGCTACTCCCCTTCGGGGGGGATTTTGTCACGAAGACCGGAAGAATCCGGGGCCTGCCCGCATGATTTTGCGTAATCCCCGGAATTTCCAAGCTTAATGCCGGAGCGGATACCCGGGATTTGTCCGGGACAGCCCGGGAATCTCCAGCTGAAGCCCTGGATGTTGTAATGGTTTTCATCATGTGCTTTAATCCGCGCCGCTCGCGCGGCAACGCGCGATCCCTACAAAGGGGAGTAGCTTGAGCGGCACCGCAACCGTGCCGCAGCGGCGCAGTCGTCAATTCGGGTCCTGACCGGACCCCGGCGGCGCCGGCAGGCGGCAGCGGCATCCAGCCCTGCGGCCCGCAAGCGAGACCTTTGCCTGCACGGGCAAGGCCTCTTTGCCGGACATGCATTGCCTTTCCCTGCAGGATAAAGGTCGCCTCGCCCTCGCCGGCGAAGCGGTGTATTGACCTGCAGTGCATCGAGAGGAAAAACATGCCGCAATCCGCAATACGGCGCTACCTGAAACACGGCACGCTGCCCCAGCTGAGCGTCTTCGAAGCCGTGGCCCGGCTCGGCAGCTTCACCAGGGCAGCCGAGGAACTCCACATGGCGCAGCCCACCGTTTCGGTGCAGATGAAAAAACTTGCCGAGACGACGGGCCTGCCATTGATCGAACAGGTCGGCAAACGCATCCGCCTCACCGAGGCGGGACGCATCCTGCATGCAGGCTGCCTCGAGATGTTCGGCACCCTGTCCGGTGTCGAACGCAGTCTCGCCGACCTGCGCGGGCTGGAGGCCGGCCGGCTGCAGCTGGCGGTCAGCACCACCGGCGAATATTTCGCGCCGCGCATGCTGGCCGAATTCGTCAGGCGACACCCCGGGATAGAAGTCTCGCTGCAGATCCAGAACCGCAGCGCGCTGCTGGAACGCATGTCGGGAAACCTCGACGACCTGTACATATTCGCCGGCGCCCCCGGGGATCTGGACATCACCACCTACCCGCTGCTGCCGAATCCCATGGTGCCTTTCGCCCATGCCGACCATCCGCTGGCGAAGGAAAAGAACATCCCCTTCGCCCGCTTTGCGGCAGAACCCTTCCTGATGCGCGAGCCCGGCTCCGGCGCGCGCGCAACGATCCGCGAAATTTTTGACGCCCACGGCTGCGAACCTCAGGTGCGCATGGAACTGTCGAACAACGAAGCCATCAAGCAGGCGATCATCGCCGGCCTCGGCGTGTCGATCATGTCGCGCTACACCCTGGGCCTCGACGTGCCGCACGAGCAGGTCGCGGTGCTGGATGTCGCCGGACTTCCGGTCGACCGTTCCTGGGTCATCGTCCATCCTGCGGGCAAACAATTGTCGCTGGTGGCACAGGCTTTCCTCGATTTCATGCTGTCAGAGTCCCGGAAACTGGTGTTTGATCACCTGTCGCAGCCCTGAACGGCGTTCCGGGAGGAGACTGGAACCCGCCGCGCCCGACATCGTAAAATAGGCGGCACGAACCGTGACAGAATCCGGCGGCGCGCAGGCGCCGCCTTTTTATTTGCGCTTTTTCCATTTGTTATCTGAGGACTCCGCAATGCGACTCGCCACCTACACCCTGCTTTCCGATCCGGACACCGTGCGCATCGGCGCCCAGCTCGGCGACAAGATACTCGACCTCGTCGCCGGCGAACGCGCCCTGGGCGACGGCAAACAGCTGATCCCCGCCTCGATGAAAGGCCTGCTCGCGCTGGGCGAACCCGGCCTGTCCCGCGCCCGCGCCGTGCTCGAGCACGCCCGCGGCAACGCCGGCAAATTCGACGGCAAAACCTTGGCGCCGGAGGCCGAAGTGCGCTTCCTGCCGCCGGTGCCCGACGCCGACAAGTTCCTCTGCGTCGGCAAGAACTACCGCACCCATCTCGAGGAACTGCGCAAGAACGACCTGATCAAGGAAATGCCGGGCGAACCCACCGGCTTCATCAAGCTGAATTCCTGCCTGACCGGCCACGGCGCGGACGTGCCGCGCCGTGCAACCGTGAACCGCCTCGACTACGAGCCGGAAATGGTGTTCGTGCTGGGCAGGGCCGCGCGCCACGCCAAACGCGAGGACGCGGCGAGCTACATCGCCGGCATCACCATCCTCAACGACCTGACCTGCCGTGACACCCAGAAAGCCGAAGTCGCCTCGGGCTCGCGCTTCTGGACCTCCAAGAACTCGCCGTCCTTCGGCCCGCTCGGCCCCTACATCATCACGATGGACGAGGTGCCCGATCCCTACAACATCTGGGTCACCTGCAGCGTCAACGGCGTGCAGCGCATGCGCGTGAACACCAGCGACCAGATCTGGAAGCTGCCGGACATCATTCCGCATTTCTCGCGCCTGCTCGACCTGCAGCCGGGCGACATGTTCGCCACCGGTGCGCCGGGCGGGGTTGCCGTCGGGAAGGCCGATGCCGAGGCGCTGTACCTGAAACCGGGCGACGTCGTGGAGTGCGCCTTCGAGCAGCCGGCGATGGTGCTGCGCAACCGGATTGTCAATCCGTAGGCACCGGCACACACCAAGAAAAAAAGCGGCCCGCGGGCCGCTTTTTTCGGACCCGACCCGCGTCACACGCCCTGCCGCACATTGATGTGCGACAGCTGCACCTTCTCGATTGCCTCCAGCTTCTGCAGCCGCTTGTCAATCTGCTCCAGCGCCACCGTCGCCTGCTTCAGCTGCTGAACGCCGTTGAGCAGCATCACGCCCCAGTCCATTTTCGCCAGCTGCAGGCGGGTGGCCTCGACTTCGCGCCGCATCGCCCGCAGCTGCAGCACCATGACCAGCATCAGCACCGTTGCCGCCAGCAGCAGCACCGCGGCGACCGTGACGAGTATTCCGACCGACATGCCTGCCATGAAGACCTCCCGTTGTCCGCGCCGCGCTGCCGCGCAACGCCGTTAATGCCGGCAACCGCCGGCAGCCTCAGTTCGCCGCGAGCGCCTTCAGCGCCGCATCCTCCGGCCGCTCCTTCGCGAGAGCCCGCCAGTAGCGGCGTGCATCGTCACGCAGTTCCATCTGCGCCAGCCAGGCCGCATAGGCCACCCGGTCCGATACCGGCGCATCGTCCGCCGGACGCAAGGCGGCCGCGCGTTCGCGCAGCTCCGCCGGCGCCACGCTGAAATCCCCCGCGCTGACATAACGCCGGCCGTCGGCGGCGCGGGCGGAGACTTCCCAGGTATAACCGGCACCGGCCTGCAGCCGCATCGCGGCCGGCAGCCTCAGCACATGGCCGGCGAGCTCGGTTTCATAGAGGGATTTGCCGGTCTCGTCGGTCAGTTCGAAGCGGTAGGTCTTGCCGCTCTCGCTGTCCTGCCAGCGGAATTCGGGGGATGTGTCCAGCGTGCGCGTCCCCGACAGGGTCAGCAGGCGGATGCGCGCCGTGGCGCGCGCGCTGCGCATCACATAGGCCGCCTGCGTCGTTGCCGCCGGCCTGATGCGGATGCCGGCGTCCCTGCCGATGGCGCTGCTCCGTTTCTGCGGCGCCGCGCCCGACAGCGCCACGGGGGCATCCGGCCTGAAATGGATCAGCGCCGGACCGTTCAGCACGAACTCGTCGCCGCTGCGGGTGTAGAGCGCCGCCATCCGCGCCCCCGCCTCAAGCTGCACGCGGGCATTGGCCTCAAGCTCCGAGAGTATCGCCAGCGCGCCCGGTTTGGCGCCCGCCTGCACGGACGCCCTGCCGGTCAGGTCGGTCACTATCGCCGCCGCGGCGGCAAGCTGCGGCAGCAACAGCACCGCGAGTATCAGAACGCCCTTCGAGAATTCTATATAAGTATTTGATTTTATTGATATTTTTTTCACAGTTTCCTCCTCACCCAAAACCATCCCCGGAAGCAACACTACCCCTTTCCGCCACACGGCGCACGCCGCCGGCTCAACGATGTCCCTGCGCGGCCAGGTCCAGGTAACGCCGGTCGGCCTGTTTCACGCGACCGACCATCACCCGCATGAACGCCCGCGCAAAAACCGCCTGCAAGCCGGCGCTCGCCTGGCGCAGCGCAGCGGCATCGATTTCGAGCAGCACCGTACCGGAGACGGCCCTGACCGTCGCCGTGCGGGTGTGCACGCCCTCGTCGAGAAACCCGATCTCGCCGAAACATTCCCCCGTGCGCAAGCGGTTCAGTTCGACGCCGTCGCGCAACACGGCCACCTCGCCGCTGGTGATGACATGGATGTTGTGCCCCGCGGAACCCTCGACAAAAACATCCTCGCCGCCCGCGCGGTAGAGCCAAGTGCTGATGTGCACGGTCTCCCACAGCTGTTCGTCGGCGAATCCGCTGAAAAACGCGAGCTCGCGCAGCACCTTGAAACGCGCGCTGTCGAACTGCATCTCCCGCGGCAGCTCCAGCTCCGGCTGCGCCAGCGCCAGCGCCCCGGCAAAATCGCTCCACGCGCGGTAGCGCACCTCGACGTCCTTGTGCATCGCGCGGTGCACGGCAAAGCGCAGGTCCGGCGGAATGTCCCGGCGGCGCTGCTCGAGCGGGATGAAATCGCCGTAAAGCTTCTGGTAGATCAGGCTCTCATGCGATCCGGCCTCGAAAGGCAGGGTGCCGGTCAGCAGCTGGTAGGCCATGACCCCGACCGCATAGATGTCGGACTGCAGCGTCGGCGCGCGGCGCTTGAAATGCTCCGGCGGCATGAAGGGCAGCGTGCCGACATCGAAAACCTGTGTTTCATCCGCTTCGGTGAAATAGGCGGTGCCGAAATCGGCGACCTTCACGGTGCCGTCCGCGGACAGCATCACGTTGGCCGGCTTGATGTCCCGGTGCAGCAGTCCCTGGCGGTTGGCATAGTCGAGGGCGCTGCAGACCTTGTAGATGATCTCGATGACGGACTGGAACGGCAGCAGCCGGTCGCGGGCCACGTGGTGGCGCAATGTCACGCCGTCGACATATTCCATGACCAGGTAACCGAACTCCCCGGCCACGCCGGCCTCGTGGATCGCGACGATGTGCGGATGGTGCAGCCTGCCGGCAAGCCGGGTCTCGTTCAGCCACATCCGGCGCAGGCGTTGGCCGTCCTCCGCATCCTCCATCGCGCGCAGCCGGGCCAGCTTTAGCGCGACATCGCGCTGGTGAAAGCTGTCCCTCGCAAGGTGCACCTCGCCCATGCCCCCGCGTCCGAGTTCGCGGCGGAATTCGAAACGGCCGCTGAAATGTGCCTCAAACCCGGTCAAAGCCATGGGCCTCCACGGGGCTGTGCCCCTTGATCGACACCGGCCCCAAGGGAACAAGCCCGCTGCGGTCATCAAGCAGGGCCGCCACCTCGGCGGAACAGACCAGCCGGTAACCGGCCTCCTTGGTGGCGCCCTCGAGCCGCGACGCCACGTTGGTGACATCACCGATCGCCGTATAGTCATGGCGCGTCGATGAACCGACATGCCCGACCACCGCATGGCCCGCATGCAGGCCGACGCCGATGTCCAGCGGCTGCGATCCGGCGGACGCCTCGGCATTGAACCGGGCGACCCGGTCGAGCATGTCGCGGCCCGCGGCGAATGCGGCTGAACAGGGATTGTCCAGCGCGTTCGGCGCCCCGAACACCGCCATGATGCCGTCACCCATGAAACTGGTGACCGTACCGCCGCGCTGATGTATGAGCCCGACCACCGCCTCGAAATAGCGGTTGAGGAAACCGACAATCTCTTCCGGCGACATGCCTTCGCTGCGCGTGGTGTAACCGCGGATGTCGGAAAACAGCACGCAGACGAACCGGCGTTCGCCGCCGAGTTCGGCGCGCAGCCGGCCGTCGACGATCTGCTGCATCACGCCGGGACTGACGTAACCGGAAAACACCCCGCGCAGGCGGCGGCGCTCGCGCAGCTTCAGCGCCGCTTCCAGGCCTGCGCGCCCGCCCAGCGCGACAAGGCCGGCGGACAGCGGGGCAAGCACCGGCAGATGTATTCCCTGCACCAGCAGCAGCGTCGACAGCAGCAGCAGTCCGCCGGCCAGCAAGCCGCCGGCAATGACCGTCACGGCCGCGCCGGCATTGACAAAAAACATCAGCGTGGCGGCCGCCGCCATCGCGGCGACGGCGACCGGCGGGACGCCGGAGATCAGGCCATTCCCGTCAAGCAAACCGCGCAGGACCTGCGCATGCAGCAGGACGCCGGGCGTTCCCGCATCGGTGCCGTCCCAGGATGCCAGTTGCACCGGCAGGCGCTGCCGGTCCTCGAACGGCAGCACCACGCCCAGCAGCACCGGACGGCCGTGGAAGGCACGCTCAAGCGCCGCCTGATCGCCGGCATCCGCCCAGGCCAGCACCTGCTGCAGCGGAATATAGTCAAAGGCCTTGCCGCGGCTGTAGTCGATCAGCCCGCTGCCCGGCTCCGTTCCGAGCCGCCGCGCCAGTTGTCCGGCCAGCGTCGCCACCGTCTCGCCGCCCTCTCCCAGGCGCTCGTCAAAACGCCGCACCACGCCGTCAGCGTCGGTGGCGAGCAGCGCGTAGCCGGCAGCGCCGTCACCGGCAGCGGCGAGAAAGGGCCGGTGTATGGACCGCGGCGCGCCCGCGGGATCCACGGTCTGCGCCAGCACCACCGGATAGGCACGGCGGGCCTCCAGCAGGGCGCGCAGCAGGACGCCGTCATGCCCCGCCACCACCGCATCGTAGCTGCGCTCCGGCAGCACGATGTCCAGACCGACGGCCGCCGGTCCTGCGCCCGCCAGCGCCTTCAGGAACCGGGCGAGATGGGGATGCCACAGCGCCACCGGCTCCGGCAAGGCCCGGACCGTATCCTCGTCGATGCCGACGATGGCCACATCGACGGCCACCGGGCGCGGATGCCAGTCGCGCAAAACGCCGAACTGGAGGTCAAGCAGCCTGAGATCCAGGCTTTCCGTGCCGCGCAGCGCGCCGAGCAGCACCGCACAAAGAAGGAGCAAGGAAAAAAGTACGCGGCGCATGCGCGCGTCAGGCCTGCTGCCCAAACGCGACCATTTCATTGCGCGTTGCGCGCATGATTTTCCCCGAGGCATGGCGGACGAGCCATTCGAAAGCGATCGGAAGACGGACCTCGCCCGGCGCATACCAGGTCTTCCAGTCCCAGGTCAGGTTGAAATGACCCGCACCCTCGACCATGCCGGACTGCCAGCCCCTGGCCTCGACGCGGAACGCATTGAAGGTGCCGGCGGGCACCGTGATGCGTTCGCGGTCAACAATGCGCAAATCGAGATCGACCGTGCTGTCCCCGCCCTTGCGCGGAATCACCCGGAAGCGGGTGCTCCAGCGCCGGCCGACGGCGAACTCCGATGGCGAGGTCTGGTTCGGCGACCAGACCGCACCGCTCGGCAACCGCAGCAGGTTACCCAGCAGATCCATGACCAGCACCCCCTTGTTGTAGATGACTTCGTTGTCGGTGATGGCGGTGATCCGGCGCGTGCCTGATTCGATCTCGAGCCGGGTCAGCAGGTCGGTCTGGCGGTACTGGTAGAAATCGCCCACCTTCCACCCGATATCGGCCGTGGCGGCGCCTTTCGCATAGGGATTCCCGGGCGCCGAAAGAATTTCGATTTTTTTCTCGCCCAGCCGCGCCAGGGCGCGATCGAGCTGCAGCTGCGCAAGCTCGCTGAACCGTCCGCCGGGATAGCGGCGCAGGTAATCCTCGAAGGGCTCTGGGGCCGTGGAAGCCTTGATCTTCTCCCAAAGGGCAAGCTCGGCCCTGAACTCGCGCTCGACCTCCTCTTCCGCGCGCTTGCGCAGCTCGCGCGGCGGCACAAACCAGAAATCGCTCTCGAGTGAAGTGCTCTCCCAGGGAATCTGCTGGCCGTTGGAACGCCGCCTGACGCCCAGCCGCACGCGCTTGAACACGTCCTCCACCTTGGCCTCCGGCACCCGGATCTCGCGCAGCAGGTGTTCGGTGTAGAGGCCGTGCTTGCCGCCATCGCCGTCGATCGCGGTATTGCCGGGCGCGGTGGCGTAGGCCAGAAACGTGCCCGGCGGCGCATCCATCTGCGACAGCCCCTTCTGTTCGGCCCGCGCGGCCCCGCCGAGCGGATTGTCGCGGCAGGCGTCGAGGATGATCATGTTCATCGGATTGCCGGCGTTGCGGATGCCGTCAATCAGCGAGTTGATGTCGAAGGCGCGCTGGCGAAGCTCGCCGGCCGAGGCAATCTCGGCATCCACCGGCAGCAGGTAATTGCGCCAGGCGAGCTGCATGCCATGCCCCGCAAAATAGAACAGCCCCACAGCCCCCGACCGCCGCAGCCCCCCGATATAGGCGCCCACGGCCTCCTGCATCGCATCGCGCGACAAATCAAGGCCGGTCGTCACCTCGAATCCGATGCCGCGCAAAGCTTCCGTCATCCCCTGCGCGTCGTTGACCGGATTGGTCAGGGGCGCCCGCGAATACCTGCTGTTGCCGATCACCAGCGCCTGCCGCGGGGCTCGCAACAGCGCATTGCCGTCCTGTGCGTATGCCGGAAACCGGGCCAGCAGCAAGCTGCTTCCGGCCAGCGCGGTCTTGAGCAGTCGGCGGCGGTTCCAGGTCATTGTGGATGGCGGATGTGCAAGCGGCCCTATAATAGCAAGATCATCCATGCCCCGAGGTCAGCACGGCGACGGAATACCCGGGTCGCCCGGAAACGCCGCCAGTGCCGCGATGAACCCAGCCAGCAAGCACGCAAAGCATGTCCCGACACCGCGCAGGCGCTTCCTGCGGGGATTGCTGCTGCTGCCCGGCGTCATGGCGGTGCCCCTCCCCGGAAAGGCGGCCGACCACACCTCGGCGGCGTTTGCGCCGCGCATCAGCGAATGGCCCCTGCCGAAACCGATGTTCGCGCGCAGTTCGGCGATTGCACCCGACGGCAGCCTCTACATAGCGGTGCCGAACGACAACAAGGTGCTGCGTTTCGATCCGCGCAATGCCTCTTTCAGCGAATGGGAACTGCTGCCCGGACATCACCCGAACAGCATCATTGTCGACCGCCGCGGCACGGTATGGACGGCGGGCTTCGGCAACGGCACGATCGGCCGCCTGAAAACCCGCAGCAGCATGATCGCCGAGTTTCATGTGCCCTCCCGCGGCGGCGGACCGCATACGCTGGCGCTCAGCGAGGATGGCGCGACACTCTGGTTCTCGATGCAGACGGGCGACAGGATCGCCAGCATGGACATCGCCACCGGGCGCATTGCCGAGCGCGAAACCTCGGGACGCCCCAGCGGCATCACCGTCGACCGCAGGGGCCGTGTCTGGTGGTGCCGCGCCAGCGATGACCGGCTCGGTCACCTGGATCCCGCGAGCGGCAACATCGGGGAATTGGAGCTTGGCGGCGGATCACGCCCGCGCCGCATCGCAACCGCCCCCGACGGCATGCTGTGGGTCACCCTCTACGGCAGGGGCCACCTGGTCAAGGTGGATCCCGTCCACATGAAAATCGTCAAGTCCTACCCTCTGCCCGGCGGCAACGCAGGCGCCTACGCGGTGGCGGTCGACACCGCGGGCATCGTCTGGGTCAGTGAAATCAAGCGCGACACCGTGGTCCGCCTCGAACCGGGCACAGAAATCATGCAGACCATACGCCTGCCCACCGGCAATGCCGGCATCCGCAAACTGACGCCGGACGGTGCCGGACGGCTGTGGTACACAGGCTCCCACAACGGCAGGCTGGGATTGATCGAAGCCGAGTGACGGCGCACCATCCATGCGGGGCATCGTTGCTGCACTGCGGCGCGACCGGGGCGCCATCGCAGCCGCCGCATTTCATCTGGTGGGGCGCGATTGCACCGCTGTGCCTAACTGACTACCATTGCTGCTGCCGCAGGCTTTCGAAATCTCCAACCACCCTGCCTGCAAGCGTCATCACCGTTCTGCCATTCCACAAGAGGAAAGTATTGCATGCGTACCTACAAGATCCTGATCCTTGGCGCCTCCTACGGCTCGTTGCTGGCCACCAAGCTGCTGCTCGCCGGACACACCGTCAAGATGATCTGCCTGCCGGCCGAGGCCGAACTGTTCAACGCGGAAGGCGCCATCGTACGCATGCCGGTCAAGGGACGCGAAGGCCTGGTTGAAATCAGCTCGCGGAAACTGCCGGGTAAACTGTCGGCCGGCGGCCCCGAGTCCGCCGACCCCGCCGAGTACGACCTGATCGTGCTGGCGATGCAGGAGCCGCAGTACCGTTCGCCGGGCGTGCGCGAACTGCTGGACCGTGTCGCCAAATCGCGCGTGCCCTGCATGTCGATCATGAACATGCCGCCGCTGCCCTACCTGAAGCGCATTCCCGGCCTTGACGCCAACGCCTGCCGCGACTGCTACACCGACGCCTCGGTCTGGGACAGCTTCGATCCGAAGACGCTGACACTGTGCAGTCCCGACCCCCAGGCTTTCCGGCCGCCCGAGGAAAAAGTGAACGTGCTGCAGGTGCGGCTGCCGACCAACTTCAAATCCGCGCGTTTCGATTCCGATGCACACACCGCGATCCTGCGCCAGCTCGAAGCCGACATCGAAGCCGTGCGTTTCGACGCCGGGGACGGCACGAAAATCGAATTGCCGGTCAAGCTCAAGGTGCACGACTCGGTGTTTGTGCCGCTCGCCAAGTGGGCGATGCTGATCGCCGGCAACTACCGCTGCGTGCAGAAGGATGCCATGCGGCCGATCAAGGAGGCGGTGCACTCGGACCTCGCCGCTTCGCGCGCCGTCTATGAATGGGTGGTCCGGCTGTGCGTATCCCTGGGCTCGAGCGAGAAGGACATGGTGCCTTTCGAGAAATACGCCAACGCCGCCCTGTCGCTGGGGAGTCCGTCGTCGGCGGCGCGCGCGCTGGCCGCAGGCGCGCCCAACATCGAACGCGTCGACCGCCTCGTCAAGACCATAGCCGCCCAGAAGGGCATGCAACTGGATGTGGTCGACCAGACCGTCGCCCTGGTCGACGGCTGGCTGGAAAAGAACCGCAAAAAAGCCTGACCGCGCGAAGCCGTGAAGCAAAAAGCCGCCCGCGGGCGGCTTTTTTCATGCGGTCCCGGAGTTCAGCTGTTGACGAGAAACCACACCACCCCCGCGCAGGCGGCGAGCAGCACCGCGGCAAGCCCCGGGCCGCGCACCCGCGCATGCGCCGGCGCGATGCCCGGCTGCAGCTGCTTGCGGCCGGTGAACATCGGCTTGACCAGGTTCTCGGATTTCCAGAACAGGTAATAGAGCACGGCAGCCACATGCACGCCTGCAAGCGCCAGAAGCAGATTGAAGTTGTATTTGTGGATGGTGGTCAGCCAGTCGCTGAGGTCCTTGCTGACATGTTTGTAGAGCGGCCCCTCATAGAGGATGTCGTCGTTGGCAAACATCCCCGTTCCCGCCTGTACCAGCACGCAGAGCAGGATCAGCACGACGCTGATGCCGCCCAGCGGATTGTGCCCCGCGAACTTCGCCGCGGTGCGCGAAGGCAGCGTGCGCAGGTAGGCGAAGACCGCCGAAGGTCCATAGAGGAAATCGCTGAAACGGGCATGGGTGCTGCCGGCGAAACCCCATAGTATCCGGAACAGGATCAGGGCCAGCACCGTGTAACCGGAATAGAAGTGCCAGTCCATCCAGTCCATTTCGGCCGACAGCCACGAAAAACCCAGCAGCAGCACCAGGGACCAGTGGAACACCCTGACCGCGACATCCCATACCAGCACCGGCTGTTTGCCGCCATCCGCCTGCATCTGCGCCATCGTGGTTCTCCCTAGACAGTAACCGTGTGCGTGACCAGCGCCCGGCCATCCCAATGATGCAACTGGTAGGCCGGCGCCTCGTTCAGATCGGCCTCGAAGCGCCCCGCCCCCAGCCGCAGTTTCGCCTGGAACGCGGTACTCGGACAGACCGACAGCAGCGCGCCCCGCCACAATCCCTGCACCCCCCGGTGCACATGCCCGCAGAGCACCGCCTTGACCTGGGGATGACGCTCGACAACGGCGCCCAGCCGCTCCGCGCTCTCGGGCGCCATGGCGATGCGGTCCATCCGCGAAAACCCGGTCGCCGCCGGCGGATGATGCATGAATATCAGCGCCGGCATGGCCGGCTGCTCCGCCAGCACGCCGTCGAGCCAGCGCAACTGGGGCTCGTCGAGGTCGCCGCCGTCCTGCCCCTCGATCACGGTGTCCAGCGCAATAACCCGCAGCCCGCGCACGTCGCGATGGTAGTGCATGCGACCGCCGCCGAGATAGTCGTGACCGGCAAAAACCTGCCGCAACGGTGCACGACGGTCGTGATTGCCGGGCATCAGGCACAGCGGCACGGCAACCGCAGCCAGCAGTTCGCGCAGCCTCGCATATTCCTCCGTCAATCCGAGATCCACCAGATCGCCGCTTGCCACCAGCAGGTCCGGCGGTCTGTCGAGCGCGCCGAGGTGGCGGATGCAGCGCTCCAGTCCGCCGATGGTTTCGACGCCAAAATCGTTGCGCGCTCCTGCCGTGACATGCAGATCGGAAAACTGCGCGATCACCACCGGATTCGCGGGCGCGGCAGCCGTCACAGGACCACCATTTCCTTCAGCGTCACGTAATCGATCTTGCCCGAACCGAGCAGCGGCAGGTTGTCGACCTTCACCACCCGCCGCGCCACCGCCAGTTCCTGGGCATTGATCTGCCGCGCCGCCTGCTGCAGCGCGATGCGGTCGAGTGCGGGATCGGTGGTCAGCAGCACCGTGCTTTCCCCGGAACGCGTCATTTCGACGACTGCGGCATGCTTGAACCCCGGCGAGGCATGGTAGGCGATGGTTTCCACACGCTCCAGTGACACCATTTCGCCTGCAATCTTGGCGAAGCGCTTGACACGGCCGAGCACTGTGACAAAACCGTCGGCATCGACACTGACCACGTCGCCGGTGTTGTACCAGCCCTCGCCGACTTCCGAGCGCGGCGGCTGCAGCACGCCCGGCTGTTCGTGGAAAAAGTACCCCTGCATCAGGTTGGGACCGCGCACGTGGACCACGCCGCCCTGCTCGATGCCGGGCACCGGCACCACCCGGTATTCGATGCCGGGCAGGAAACGGCCCACGGTCCCCGCCCTGTAGCCCAGGGGCGCGTTGAAAGCCATTGCCGGGCCGCATTCGGTGGCGCCGTAGCCCTCATGCACGCGCAGGCCGAACTTCGAGAACCACAGCTGCGCGACCTCGGGATGCAGCTTTTCGCCGCCGGAAATGACAAAACGCATGCGGTAGAAATCGTAGGGATGGGCCTGGCGCGCGTAATTGCCGAGAAAGGTGCTGGTGCCGAAGATGTAGGTGCAGTCGCGGGTGTAGGCGTATTCCGGAATCACCTTGTAATGCAGCGGATTGGTGTAGAGGAAGAGCCGGGTTCCGGTCAGCAGCGGCATCAGCGTGCCGACCACCAGGCCGAAAATGTGGTACATCGGCAGCGCATTGAGATACTTGTCGTCGGGGCCGAAATCGATCACCGCGCGCAGCTGCGCCATCGATGCCAGCATGCCCTCCTGCGACAGCGCGACGCCCTTGGGCCGCGCCTCGGAGCCCGACGTGAACAGCACCACCGCGGTCGCCGCGGGATCGGTCTCCGGCAGTGCGCTGCGCGGATGCAGCAGCGCGCGCAGGATCCACAGCTTGTCGGCGAGGCGCATCGCTGCGCGCAGGTCCTCGACATAGACTATCCGGCAGGAGGGCAGCGCCTCGAGCAGGTGCTGCAGGCGGGCGACCTCGACGAAGCTGCGTGAAGTGAGCACGGTCCTGATGGTGGCCGCCGCGCAGGCACCGCGCACCGATTCGGCTCCGCTGGAATAGTTGAGCATCGCCGCCGCCCGGCCGCGCGAAACCAGCCCGAAAACCAGACACACGGTGGCCCCGATGTTCGGCATCAGCACGCCCACGCGCTCACCCGGCTGCGTGAACCCGGCGGTCAGCCGGCCCAGTGCAAACGCCCCCTTCAGCAGGTCGGCATAGGTGGTGATCTGGCCGCGGACATCCTCGAAGATGCGGTTGCGGCGGCCGTGCAGCGCAGCCGCCTCCAGCAGCGCCCGGAACAGCGTGCGCCGCGGTTCGGCCGCAGCCCAGGCCCGCTGCATGATGCCCTGCAGTTCATCGTTGATGCGCTGGCGCCGCGAACCGGCGCCGCCGGCTGCCGGCGGCGCCAAACGCACCGGCGGCAGCAGCCGCATCCTCACCTTCGGAAATCGCCGCCGCGGCCAGCGCGGGCCGGTCGCCGCCCAGCGCGTGTGCAGCGTGCCGTGGATGCGCAGCGGAATGACATCGGCATCCGCGCGCAGCGCAACGACTCCGGCGGCGCCATAGACTTTCATCGTGCTGCCGGTGGTGCTCACCCGGTCCTGCGGAAACATCACCACCGGCCGCCCCGCCCGCACCGCCCGCACCAGGCGCTTGACCGCGGCGCCGCCGGCATCCCCCGGTTCGACACAGTCGGCGAAGCGCCGCACCAGGGCGCCGATGCGATGCCCGGCAAGCGCCCGCGGCAGCACGATCAGCGGCGCGCCGGGCAGGAACAGCGCGACCAGCAGGGCATCGAGCAGGGAGTCGTGGCTGGCCAGCACCAGCGGCCGCCCGCGCGGCAGCGCATCGATCCGGCCGTCCACGCGTACCCGGAACATGAGGCCCAGCAACAGCTTCAGGAAGGCGCGCAGCATCGGCAGTAGGAGGAGTACGCGTATCGGGGATGTCGTGACCAGCGCATCGTTTTAACGGCTCACCCCTCGCGAGTCAAACAGTTCCATTACGAATCCGCCGGGGCCACCACCACACGGACGCGGCCACGGCCAGCCACAAGCCATGGCGTACCGCGAGGCGCGAGATGCCATACATCGCGGTCCGGCGCCCAAAAATAGATGTAACTATATGTTTTTATTTAATATTTTAAAATCTCTCATTTTGTTAGATTTTCCGGCCCGTGCATCCTGGCCTCTAATCAATCCCGGGAAAACACAGCAGGCCCCGCTCGATCAACGCTTTCAACAGGGAGATACATCATGGAAATGCAAGTGCCGGCAGCCGTCATCGACGCCCACCATGCAGCAGTCCGTCCGGATTTCAGCACCCCCACCGAGTTCCGCTTCTCGCCGCAGTTGCATGCGCATTTCGACCGCCAGACCCGGGCACTGTGGTCGCGCTGGACCGCGGCGCCGCGCCCCTGTTTCAATCCGGGGCTGCTCGCCGATATCCGCGCCTATTACAACTTCGTCGCGGAAAGCGGCGGCACGATCGACTGCGGGAACGGCAGCGAACCGATCGAATACGTCATCCTCGCCTCCGGCATGCCCGGCGTGTTCAATCTCGGCGGCGACCTTGACCTGTTCCGCCAGAAAATCGACCGCCGCGACCGCCATGCGCTGGCGACCTACGGCCGCGCCTGCATCGATGTGCTCTACCGCAACTACGTCGGCCACGACCTGCCGGTGACCACCGTGTCGCTGGTGCAGGGCGAGTGCCTGGGCGGCGGCTTCGAAGCGGCGCTGTCGAGCGATGTCATCATCGCCGAGAGGGGTTCGCGCTTCGGGTTCCCGGAAATCCTGTTCAACCTGTTTCCGGGCATGGGTGCCTACTCCTTCCTCGACCGCAAGGTCGGCCAGCGCACTGTTGTTACCA